>Ga0302320_10006766_pt1 | contig 25368 bp, 23 predicted proteins | sample Bog_T0_3_FD_202130 | JGI IMG/M metagenome (GOLD analysis project Ga0302320, IMG submission 202130) | Peat permafrost microbial communities from Stordalen Mire near Abisko, Sweden - Bog_T0_3 | ecosystem: Environmental > Terrestrial > Soil > Wetlands > Peat | place: Sweden: Abisko, Stordalen Mire... | reverse complement strand
CGGTGATGAGCCGCCGCGTGTTCCAGGCGAAATAGCCCAGCAGCGAGGCGGCAAACAGCGCGAACAAAAACAGATAGACCAGCGTCAACCGGAACGCCGTGGTCCGGATCAGCTTACCGAATGCCGTCACGGATCATGTATCCCGCGCCACGGATGGTATGGAGCAGCGGCCGCTCGAAACCCTTGTCGATCTTGGAGCGCAGCCGCGAAATATGCACGTCGATGACATTGGTCTGGGGATCGAAATGATAGTCCCAGACGTTTTCGAGCAGCATGGTGCGCGTCACCACCTGTCCCGCGTGCTTCATCAGATATTCCAGCAGCCGGAACTCGCGCGGCTGCAGCGTCAGCTCGTCCTTGCCGCGCGCCACCCGGTGCGACAGGCGGTCGAGTTCGAGATCGCCGACCCGATAGGTGGTTTCCTCGGCCGGTCCGCCATGGCGGCGCGACAGGACCTCGACCCGCGCCAGCAATTCGGCGAACGAATAGGGCTTTGGCAGATAATCGTCGCCGCCGGCGCGCAAACCCTTGATGCGGTCGTCGACCTGGCCGAGCGCGGAGAGAATCAGGACCGGGGTGCGATTGCCCTTGTCGCGCAGGCTGCCGATCAGCGACAGGCCGTCGCGCTTGGGCAGCATGCGGTCGACCACCAGCACGTCGTAGTCGCCGGTCTCGGCGAGCGCGAGGCCCTCCTCGCCATCGCCGGCGAGATCAGCGACATAACCAACCTCGCGGAACGCCTTGACCAGATAGTCGGCGGATTCGCGGTCGTCTTCGATGATCAAGAGGCGCATTTGCGGATCGGTTGCGGTCAAGTGGGTCAGCCTTCCGTCACCATGGCGCGGCCGGCATCTTCATGCAAGGCGACCTGCCGGCGCTCGAACGAGCGAAAAAAGCGGGCGGTGAAGCTTGGGGGAACCTCACCGCCCTTTTGACCTTCCGACGGAGGGGGGCTTATTCCACCGGAAGGAACCATAGGGAGCGGGCTTTTGACCCGCCCCCCGGAAAGCGCCGTCGGCGGGGGCGACTAATGCCGGCGACACCCTCCATCTCGTATACGTCTGACGCCTCAGCCTTTCGCCAGCGGCACCGCGACGAAGTGCAGGGATCCGCCGCTCTTGACGCGCATCAGAACGCTGTTCTTGTTGTCGGTCCGCGCGGCGTTGATCGCCTCGCGGACGTCTGTCGCATTGGCGACGCTCTTGCCGGCGACCTCGAGGATGACGTCGCCTTCCTTGAAGCGCTCCGCCGCCGCACTCTTCGGATCGACCTCGGTGATGACGACGCCGTCCTTGCCGGCACCGGCCACGCTGTTGGCCGGCGCAACTGTCAGGCCGAGCTTGGGCAGGTCGGTGCCGCGGGTCGCTCTGCCCTGGTCGCCGTTGTTGTCATTGTCGGCCTTGGCCTCCAGCGTATTCGGCAGCTGGCCGAGCGTGAGGTTGACGACCTTGTCCTCGCCCTTGTGCAGCACGTTGAGCTTCACCGCATTGCCGGGCGCGAGCGCGCCGATGGTGCGGGCAAGTTCGCGGGCGTCCTTGACCGTCTCGCCGTTGACCGCGGTGATCACGTCGCCGGACTCGATGCCGGCCTTGGCAGCCGGGCCGTTGGCCTGGGGTTCGGCCACCAGCGCGCCTTCCGCCTTCTTCAGGCCGAGGCTGTCGGCGATGTCAGGCGTCACCGGCTGAATCTGGACGCCGATCCAGCCGCGGCTGACCGAGCCCTTGTCCTTGAGCTGGGCGATCACATTCTTCACGGTCGATGCGGGAATCGAAAACGCGATGCCGACGCTGCCGCCCGACGGCGAATAAATCGCGGTGTTGACACCCATCACTTCGCCCTCGGTGTTGAAGGCGGGGCCACCGGAGTTGCCCTTGTTCACGGGCGCGTCGATCTGGATGAAATCGTCGTAGGGGCCGTTGCCGATGTCGCGGCCGCTGGCCGAGACGATGCCGGCCGTGACGGTGCCGCCGAGGCCGAACGGATTGCCGACCGCCAGCACCCAGTCGCCGATGCGGGGCTTACCGTCCGAAAGCTTGGCAAACGGGAAGTTCGAGCCGCCCTCGACCTTGATCAGGGCGACGTCGGTGCGCGCATCGGCGCCGATCACCTTGGCCGAATAGGTCTTGCCGTCGTCGGTGGTGACTTCGACCTTGTCGGCGCCGTCAACCACGTGATTGTTGGTCACGGCAAAGCCGTCAGCCGAGATGAAGAAGCCGGAACCCTGCCCGGTCACGGCGCGCCCACCGCCGCGCGGACCGCCGCGCTGGCCCGGCATACCATCGGGGCCGCCAAATTTGCGGAAAAAGCGCTCCATCGGCGAGCCCGGCTGGAACGGCGAATCCTCGTTGCTGCCGCTATCGTCCCTGGCGACCTTCTCGTTGATGTTGACCTTGACCGAAATCACCGACGGTTTGACGCGCTCGACGATGTCGGCAAAGCCGATCGGCTTCTCGACCTTGCGGACCTCATTATTGACCTGCGCATGCGCGGGGCTGGAGAAGACGTTGACCGGACCGGTCGACGGGCTGAAGCCGTAGACGGCGACGCCGAGGCCCGCGACCACGGACGCCATCAGCGCAAATTTGCGCGCCGAAAACAGCGAACGGCGGGGCTGCCGGTAAGACGGCAGTGACGAGAGATCGGTGGGGCGGTCGAACATGCGGAATTCTCCAGAGCCTGAAATCGACGGTGCGGGGGGCTGGCACCTCAACTGGTCTGAAGATGGGGATTTCCGCCTTACCGCGCGCTGGCGGCGGAATTAAACTTTTGTAATAAAGAGATGAACCAATGCGGCAGTTTATCGCAGGACGAAAGCGCGGGCGGCTAAACCAGCTTATCCGGCGTGGGTTCCGCCGCGATCAACCGTTGCAGACGCGCTTCTTCGTCCGGCGTCAGTTTGATCAGGGGATCATCTTGCGCTTTAGCGGTTCGGCGCCGGGTATTCAGCCACAGCGCCAACCCGCCGCCGGCCAGCGTCGATGGCGGCAACAGCCACAGCAACAGCGTGTGCGATTCCAGCCTGGGTTTCAGCAGCACGAACTCGCCGTAGCGCGCCACCAGGAAATCGATCACCTGGGCGTCGCTGTCGCCAGCCGCGATCCGCTCGCGCACCAGCAGCCGCAAGTCGCGCGCCAGCGGCGCCTCGGAATCGTCGATCGACTGGTTTTGACACACCATGCAGCGCAGTTCGCGCGACAGATCGCGCGCCCGCAGCTCCTTGACCGGATCAGACATGATCTCGTCCGGCTGGACGGCGCAGGCGGCCGACGATCCCGCCAGAACGGCAATGGCAAAGGCGCCGGCGATAATGTGTTTCAATCGATCACTCCGCCGCCTGCAATCCCGGTGGAACCCTTGCGGGCTTCGGCGCGCCAACCCGCAGCCGCCGATCCGACAGCGACAGCATGCCGCCGAACGCCATCAGCACCGGTCCGAACCAGATCAGCAACACCATCGGCTTGTGGTAGATTCGCACCGCGATCGCGCCGTCGGCGGCGGTATCGCCGAGCGAAATGTAGAGCTGGCTGACGCCGCGCGTCAGCAACGCCGCCTCGGTGGTCGACATTCCCCTTGTGGTAAAGTTGCGCTTCGACGGGGTCATGATGCCGAGCGGCTCACCGTCGAGCCTGACGCTGAACTGCGCCGCCATTTCGCGATAATTGGGTCCCTGCTGCTGCAACACGCCGTCAAGCGTCAATTGGTAGCCCGCGATGACGGCGGTGTCGCCGCGCTTCATCGTCGCGATGTATTCGCTGTTCCACGTGGTCTCGCAGACGATCCCGATCAAGGCGATGCCGACACCGGCATGCGCGAACATCGTGCCCCAGGTCGAACGCGGCAATCCGCGGGCGCGCCGCATCGCGGATGCATAGGGCACGCGGAACAGGCCGGTGCGTTCGACGAGATCGGTCAGCGCACCCGCGATAACGAAGACGCCGAGCCCGATCGCGAGCGGCGCCAGGCTGGAACCGCCGCGCGTCCACGCCCACACGACCGCGACCGCGACCAGCGCCAGGACACCGGCCGCCGTCAACCGCTGCGCCGCGCCCAGGAGATCGCCGCGCTTCCAGGCCAGCAACGGCCCGAACGGCACCGCGACCATCAGCGGGACGAACAGCGGTCCGAAGGTCAGGTTGAAGAACGGCGCACCCACCGAAATCTTTTCCCCGGTCACGACTTCCAGCGCCAGCGGATAGAGCGTTCCGATGAATACGGTCGCGCAGGCGGTGGTCAGAAACAGGTTGTTGAGCACCAGCGCGCCCTCGCGCGAGATCGGCGCGAACAGACCGCCCTGCTTCAGCACTGAGGCCCGCCATGCATAGAGTGTCAGGCTGCCGCCGATGAAAATGCAGAGGATCAACAGGATGAAGACGCCGCGGGTCGGATCGGTCGCGAACGCATGGACCGAGGTCAGCACGCCCGAGCGCACCAGGAAGGTGCCGAGCAGCGAAAGCGAGAACGCCAGGATCGAAAGCAGGATGGTCCAGACCTTGAGCGCATTGCGCTTTTCCATCACCACCAGCGAATGCAATAGCGCGGTGCCGGCCAGCCACGGCATCAGCGACGCGTTTTCGACCGGGTCCCAGAACCACCAGCCGCCCCAGCCGAGTTCGTAATAGGCCCAGTACGAGCCCATCGCGATGCCGAGCGTGAGGAAAATCCACGCCATCAGCGTCCAGGGCCGCACCCAGCGCGCCCATGCGGCGTCGATCCGGCCCTCGATCAGCGCGGCGACCGCGAAGGAAAACGAAATCGAGAAGCCGACATAGCCGAGATAGAGCATCGGCGGATGCACGGCGAGCCCGATGTCCTGCAGCACCGGATTGAGGTCGCGGCCCTCGATCGGCGGATTGGCGATGCGCAGGAACGGATTCGAGGTGATCAAAATGAACAGATAGAAGGCGCTGGCGATCCAGGCCTGCACCGCCAGCACATGCGCCCGCAGCGAAAGCGGCAGATTGTTGCCGAACGCGGCGACGAGGCCGCCGAACAGCGCCAGGATCGAAACCCACAACAGCATCGAGCCTTCGTGATTGCCCCAGACGCCGGTGATCTTGTAGATCATCGGTTTCAGCGAATGCGAATTCTCGAACACGTTGACGACGGAAAAGTCCGAGGTGACGTGCAGGGTGACCAGCGCCGCAAACGACGCCGCCACGAACAGCAATTGCGCGAGCGCGCTCGAGCGCGCGACGTTCATCAAGGCAGGATCGCGCCAGCGCGCCCCGAGGATCGGTACCGTGGACTGGATCAGGGCCAGCGCCAGCGCCAGCACCAGGGCGTAATGTCCGGCTTCCGCGATCATCGCGACGCCCCCTGGGTATCCGCGGGTTTTGGATCGTTGGTCGCCTTCGCGCCGTAATCGTCTTTCCAGAGGCCCTGCTTTTTCAGCGCGTCGGCAACCTCCCTCGGCATGTAGGTCTCGTCGTGCTTGGCGAGCACGGTATCGGCCCTGAATACGCCGGATGAATCGAGCGCGCCCTCGGCGACCACGCCCTGCCCCTCGCGAAACAGATCGGGCAGTATTCCGGTGTAGGCAACCGGCAATTCGGCGCTGCCGTCGGACACCTTGAAACTCACGGCAAGATTGTCGCCGCGCAGCAGCGAACCTTTCTCCACCAAACCGCCCAGCCGGAACCGCTTGCCAGCCGCGACATGCTTTTCCGCCACCATCGCAGGCGTCGAGAAGAACACGATGGAATCGCGCATCGCATTGAGCACCAGCGCCGCCGCAACCGCGAGGATTGCGAGCGAGCCGCCGATGATCGTCAACCGCCGCTGCTTGCGCGTCATATTGCTCTCTTGTTTTTGAGCATGACGTTATCCGAAAACCGCTTCACACTTTTCGGCGTCATGCTCTTGTTTTTGAGCATGACGTTATCCGAAAACCGCTTCGCACTTTTCGGCGTCATGCTCATCCGTCGAGCCCGAGATTCTTCAGGCCCTCATTCAGTTGCCGCAGCCGCTCGGCATCGTTGGCAACGGCCTGGCGGGCGTCGCTGCGCGCGCTGTTCGCTTTGTCGCGGTCACCCATCACCATATAGGCCTTCACCAGCCGCAACCACCCTTCGACATCGTCACCGTTTTGCTTCAATCGGCCGGCTAACCGCTCGACCATGCCACGGATCATGGCACCGCGGTCGGACTCATTCATGTCCTTTACCGCGGCGATCGTATTCTCCGACAGCGTTGGCACGGTGGAACCTGCGGCCCGCGCCAACGCCGCCTGCACCAGCGGGCGCCACGGCGCATCCGCCGGCGCCCTTGCGAGCATCGCCCGCCAGATCGACGCGGCGTCGGCCGTGCGGCCATCCTGCTCGGCGGCAAGTCCAAGGAAATAGCTCGCCTTGAACTCGTCCGCGTTCAGCGCGATGGCGCGCTCGAATTCGCCCTTCGCCTCCGATGTGACGACGCCACCCGCCGCCGCCGCAATGGCCTCGCCGAGATCGGCCCGGCGCGAGGCACTGTCGCCATTATAGGTGATCGAATTACGATAGGCCCGCACCGCTTCATCATGGCGGCCGAGTTTCGCCAGCACCGGCGCAAGCACGCCCCAGCCGCGGCCGTCTGCCGGATTCTTCTCCAGGTGCGCTTCGACCTGCGCCACCAGATTGTCGAGCGGCTGGCGGGCATCGGGCGCGCGGGTACGCTGCGCCAGCGGGAAATCGCCGAGTTGCGGCGAGCCAAGCGGCAGATAGAACGCGATCGCCACCAGCGGAAGTCCGACCAGTGCGACGACGGCCGCGAGGCGGCGTAACCTGGTGTTCGATGCGATGGGCGGATCGCGCTCGGCATCCGCCGCGGCGAGCAGGCGGCGGCCGATCTCGACCCGCGCGGCCTCCGCTTCAGCAGGACCGATCAACCCTGCGGCGACGTCGCGATCGATCTCGGCCAGCTGATCCTTGTAGACGACCGCCTCGCTGGCGTCGCCCTGCGCCCTGATGCGGCGGCCCAGCGGCCAGAGCACGGCGAAGATCGCCGCGGCCGTCATCAGCGCGAACACAAACCACAGGGGCATCGAACGGGTTCCGGCGCAACGGCGCCAGCATGCGAGGGCGCCAATGCGCCGCTTTACACCACCCCCGCCAAGCCGGGCAATTGACAATCGTTAATTCGCAAGCGTGGTGGATAAAGTGCGAAAATCCGCGGAAAATCCGCGGTCATTCGACGTCAAACTCGGCGCTTTGCGCGACATGCTCGCCATGTCCGTTCAGCGCTTTCAGAAAGTAGGCACCGGGTTTGACGGTGTCCGGGAGTCTGATTCTCAGCGACCCGCTGGGGAGCGGAGAGGCAATGGTGGTGACCGGATCCGGCAACGGTTCCCCGCTGGTCTTGTCGACGAGGACGATCTTCGCCCTGACCATCAGGTTTCGATAGCTCGCCGAGATGACGCGGTTCTCGAGTTCAATGAAATGGATCGTGGAGCTCATGCCGTGCGGTGTACGTTCCCACCGCGCCGCCGTCAACTATCAATTGTAATTACATATTTTTCTACTTATACGGTGGCGCGGCGGCTTGCGTCGCCGCTGACGGCGTTTTCAGCCGCCCGGCTCATCAGCGACGCATAGTCGCGACCGAACAGCACCTCGCAGAAGCGAATGGCGGCCGACACCTGCATCTGCCGGTAGCCGCGGATCTTGGTGTTGCCGCCACGCAACGATTGCACCAGCGCCTCGGTGGAATGCTCGACATATTGTTGCAGATCCGAATAGGTCCGCAGCGTGACCTCGTTGATCGCGAGTTCACTGGCATAGGTGCGGCACACCGCGACGAAATCGATCAATGCGGCGGTCTCGTCAACCTCGGAGCTGTCGATCCGGGCGCCGACCGGAATATCCTTGTCGGCGCGCTGACGCAGCAGGCGCCGGACGCGGCCGGGAACGCTGTCGATTTCCGACTGCAGGGTGTTGGAAATATCGGCCCGGATCGAGGCCAGTTGCTTGCCCCAGGCGGAATCATTGCGCAGATCGAGTTCGGTCCGCAGGCCGCGCACGCCGTCATGCAGGGTCTTGAGCTGCTCGGCAACGTTATCGAAATGGCCGCGCTTGATGTCCGCCCGCAAATTGGCGGCAAGGCAGGACAGATCGTACAGCGCGATGCTGACCGCTACGCCGTAGGGCGTGGCGGCCACGCGGATCTCGTCGTCGGACGCCGCCATCTTGATCGCGAGGCGGATGATCTGCCAGGGCGCGGTCAGCCGCTGCATTACCAGCGAAAGCGCAAACGGCAGGAGTTGCGGCGTCTGCAGCGCGGGAACGTTGAGCGAAGCGCCGACCGAGATGATCTGCGAATCGGTAAAGGTCCGCAGGAAGCTGGGCAGCCGGCCACAGAGCCCGTCCAGCACTTCGCGGGCCTGCAGAACCGCGCCGATCGGCAGCAGATCCTCGATCACATTGGGCGGCCCGACGCGCGCCAGCGCGCGCTGCCTGTCGTCGCCTGGCGCACTCACGACCTTGAGAATCGCATCGGCCGCGGCGAGCTGGAATTGACGGATGGTCTGCTCGAGACCGGCCGTGGTCGCCGCGTCCTGCATCCTTGCCAGCGCGGCTTCAAATTCGCGCGCCTTGTCGGGCGCGCCGTCGCGGATCAGCCATTGCCACACCGACAGCAGCGAGGTGCGGCGGATCTGGCCCGGCCGTATCGGAACGTTGCCTTCGACCAGAAACGGCTCGAGCGGCCGGAACAACAGCCGCGCCGGATCCTCGGCACGCGGCCGCGCCTCCTCGTCGGTTCCGCGCACCACCTTGCGCAGTTGCTCGAGCACGAAGCTCGCGACCGCAGTGTCTTCACCGCGCTCGATGGCGCGCTCGAACTCCCGCATCAGCAGCGCCTGCGACTGCGGCGGAAGCTGCGCGAGATAGTCCCTCAGCCGCTCGGTCGATGTCTGGCTCATGCGCCCGGTATGCAGGTTCGTGTCGCGCGGACGGCAAAACCCGTCCACCGGTCATCATAAAAGCGCCGGCGTTAAGAAGTCGTTTAGGAATGATGGATTTGGCGGCAGCGGGGCCAGGTCATTGCCATGCGCGCAAAGCCGGATGGCCGCGCATTCCGACCACGCGCTGTGTTGACGCGGAGTTAAATTGTAACTACAATATAATGCGTTGAAGATCGCATGCCGCGAACCAAAACGCTTCGCGTCGCCGGGAAGAGATTGACCTATGGGTAAGCGGCAGAAACCATTCAAGCCGCGCCACGGCTATAGCCGAAAAGATTGGGACGACGTTCAAAGCCCGGAGCTGACGGCCGAAGAAATCGGTAAGGCCAAGCCCTTCGCCGAAGCGCTTCCGGAACTTGCGGCTTCGATCCGAAGGGGACGCGGCCCGAACAAGGCCCCGACCAAGAAGCTGGTTTCACTGCGGCTTTCCGGACAAGTGATCGAGGCCTACAAGGCCAAGGGACCGGGTTGGCAATCCCGGATCGACCAGGATTTGCGCCGCATCAACAAAATCAAATAGCGCGGCGCCGAACTTTCGACTGCTGGTATCGATAACCCGCCGTCCGCCATTCACACCGCCGGCAGCGTCAGCTCCGCCCGCAGCCCCCCGATCGGGGCGCTGCCGAGCACGAGGCTGCCGCCGTAGAGCGCCGCAAGGTCGACCACGATCGACAGTCCCAGTCCGGAACCCGGCTTGGACTCGTCGAGCCGCTGGCCGCGGCGCGAAACCTTGGCGCGCTCAGTGGCCGACAGCCCGCGCCCGTCATCGTCGACGATGATCCGCAGCATCGGACCCAGGCCGCCCGGAACCGGCGCCTCCACCAGCACCTCGATGAAGACGCGCGAGGCCGCCCATTTGCAGGCATTGTCGACGAGGTTTCCGGCCATCTCCTCGAGATCCTGCCGTTCGCCGCGAAATTTCGCTTGGGGATCGGCCACGACCTCGATGGCGATGCCGCGATCGCGATGGATCTTCTCCATGATCCGGCGCAGCGCCTCGATCGCCGGCGCCACCTCGGTGACGGTGCCGATGATGGTGAGACGGGCGGCAATGCGCGCGCGTTCCAGATGGTGCGCCACCTGGTCGCGCATCACGTCGGCCTGTTCCAGCACCTTGGTCGCGAACGGATCGGCGGCATGCGCGGAAGCCTCGTTGACGATCACCGACAGCGGCGTCTTGATGGCATGGGCGAGATTGCCGACATGGGTGCGCGAGCGCTCGACGATCTCGCGGTTGGCGTCGATCAGCGCGTTGGTCTCGCGCGCCAATGGCGCGATCTCGACCGGAAATTCGCCCTCCAGCCGTTCGGCGCGGCCGGAGCGGATATCGGCGATCGAGTCCGAAATGCGCTTCAGCGGCGCCAGGCCGAAGCGGACCTGGAAGATCGTGGTCAGCAGCAGCACGATCCCTAACGCGGCAAAGGTGCCGCCGAGGTAATAATCGAAGTTGCGCGTTTCATCGAAGATCTCGGCGGCATCGCCGGCCACGCTGACGAGAAACTTGCCGTCGGCGCCGAGATCGACCGGCCGCTCCACCATGCGCAGGCTCTGGCCCTCGGGCCCATCGACATAGCCGAGACGAATGCCTGCCGCGGTCAGATCGGCGCCGTGGTCCTCGAGCTTCGGCAGCTTCTTGTCCCACAGCGAGCGCGACACCCGCACCTCGGGCTTGTCGATGTCGGTACGGGTGATCTGCCAGTACCAGCCGGACAGCGGCAATTCGAACAGCGGTTCGCCGAGCGACTGGAACTGGCGGTCGGGCGGCTCGTCGGGGGTGGCGACTTCCGCGATCAGGGTGCGGAGATACAGGTTGAGGCGGCGGTCGAAGGCGCGCTCGGTGGCGTCGAGGTATACCGACGACAGCACGATCCCGGTGATCACCAGGATCACCACCACCCAGGCGGTCGCCGACAGAAACAACCGGGTGGCGAGCGAAGTGGCGCGCATCAGGGCAGCATCCCCAAACGCATGTCCCCGGGCCAGGGCCGGATGGGGGGATGCCGGGGTTCGGACACGATCATGCTCGAATAAGAGAGTAAGCTTGCCGCCCGATCAACAGCCTTGATCAGGCGCCGGGCGATGGCGGCGTCAGGAGATAGCCGAGCCCGCGCACAGTCTGGATGATATCGACCTCCAGCTTCTTGCGGATGCGGCCGACGAACACTTCGATGGTGTTGGAGTCGCGGTCGAAATCCTGATCGTAGAGATGCTCGACCAGTTCGGTGCGCGACACCACGCGCCCGGTGTGGTGCATGAGGTAGGACAATAGCCGGTACTCGTGCGAGGTCATCTTGATCGGATTGCCGGATACGCTGACCCGGCCGGTCCTGGTATCGAGCGCCACCGGGCCGCAGGTCAGCTCGGATTGGGCGTGGCCGGTGGAGCGGCGCAGCAGCGCGCGGATCCGGGCCAGGATCTCCTCGAGGTGAAACGGTTTGGCCACATAGTCGTCGGCGCCGGCGTCGAAACCCTGCACCTTGTCGCTCCAGCGGTCGCGCGCGGTCAGGATCAGCACCGGCATCGCCCGGCCGTTGCGCCGCCACGCCTCCAGCACCGAGATGCCATCCATCTTCGGCAGGCCGATGTCGAGCACGACAGCGTCGTAGGGTTCGCTGTCACCGAGAAAGTGCCCTTCCTCGCCGTCGAAGGCGCGGTCGACCACATAGCCGGCATCGCTCAGCGCCGTGGTCAGCTGACGGTTGAGATCGGGATCGTCTTCAACGACGAGCAGGCGCACGGTTCGTCTCCGAAATGAATTGCACGATATCCGCCGGCAACATGAGGCCCGGGCGCGTGAACCGACTATGAACGGCGCCCGCCGGGCAAGGTTACATTTTCTTCACGAACACGCCGACCGTCAGCCGTCCGGTCTGCATTTTCAAAATGGCGGGATGTTGGAAGGATGCCATTGTGCAGGTGATTTGCCCGACGTGTCAAAATGTTTTTGCGCGCAAATCATCATGCCGGCGAGCCGAATTTTCTACTTTGCATGGGGTTGTTTTCGATATTCTGGTTTGGATGGTGGTTTTGGCCATGCACCGCATGCCGGCAGCGCCTTCGCGCCGGCTCGGCTTCAACCACCGGCCGGGGGGCCCCTGACCACGATAAAATCGACCGGCCCGCCTGCTCTGTCGTCATCGAACACGCCGACCGTCAGCCGCCCGGTCCGCCAGGCCAGCGTGTCCAGATTGGTGCGCCCCTCGAACAGCAGCGGACCGTCGGGATGGTTGTCGTGGCCATGGACGACATGGCGCTGGCCGTAGCCACCGGCGTAGCCTTTGGGATAGCGCTTCCACAGCAGCGTGGTTTCGCTTTGCAGTTCCAGCGGAAGGTCGGGATCGACACCGGCGTGAACATAAACGCGATGGGCATCGACATGCATCAGCTGCAGCCGATCGAGCCAGTCGATGTGGGTTTGCGGGACGGCGGCGGCATTGCCGCCATAGGAGGCCAGCGCGGTGTCGCCGCCCTTCCCCAGCCACGACGCCATCTTCGCGGGATCCCGCAAGGCCTCGACCATCATGGCGTCGTGGTTGCCCTTCAGCGCGATCAGGCGCCAGCCGGTATCGACGCCTGCCAGCAGCCGGTCGATGACCCCTTTGCTGTCCGGGCCCTTGTCGGCGTAATCGCCGATCGCGACAATGATGCCGGCGTCACCGCCCGAATGCGCTGATATGCCGGCGAGCGCGTCGCGGAGCAGATCGGAGCGGCCGTGAAGATCGGGAACGACATAGGTCAGGCTCATGAGGCGGCTGCATTCCCGGCGGGCATGCAAGCGTCCTAGTCCAATCCATCGCCGCCATCAACCGGCCGGCCGGCGGTCTTTTTCGGGTTCGATCGACGTCGGCACGGCTCAGGTCCGGAAGAACACGAACCAGATCGCACCGAGGATCAGAACCGCAAGCCCGGTCGATACGGTGAGCAGCGCGAGCACGGACGGTCCAGGCTCGGCCTGGCGGGCTTCGGTCGGGGTCTCGATGATCTGATCCTGGTGTCTGGTTGCCATGGTGCCCTCGATTGGCTGGAATCGCCGCCGCGGTTCGGCGTCATTACCGGCAGCAACGCATGAATTCACCTGATGTTCCGGGTTTGGGCGCCAGCAGTGGCAGGGCCCGGTGTCTGCCCCCGGGGACGCAACCAACCGGCCCCGGCACGGTTAACGCCGTTGGGAGATTCCCTCCCTTGTGCAGTTGAAACCCGGTTCCCGGGTGGTATCCTTAAGCCCTTCGCCTGTTGCGTTTTCGGAGTATCCCATGGCCCCCCGCGCCAACTGGAAAGGCTTTTTACGCCTTTCGCTCGTGACCTGCCCGGTCGCCCTCTATCCGGCGACGTCGGATACCGAAAAAGTCTCTTTCAACCAGATCAACCGCAAGACCGGCCACCGCATCAAATATGCCAAGGTCGACGCCGATAGCGGCGAGGAAGTCGCGGCCGAAGACATCATGAAGGGCTACAAGGTCGACACCGACACCTACATCGAGGTGTCGAAGGACGAGCTCGACGAGATCGCGCTGGAATCGACCCACACCATCGAAATCGACGAGTTCGTGCCCGAGAGCGACATCGACAACCGCTATCTGATCCGTCCCTATTATCTCGTGCCCGACGGCAAGGTCGGCCATGATGCCTTCGCGGTGATCCGCGAGACCATCCGCAGCATGAACAAGGTCGCGATCGGCCGGGTGGTGCTGACCAACCGCGAACACATCATCGCGCTGCAGCCGCTCGGCAAGGGCCTGATGGGAACGCTGCTGCGTTACCCCTACGAGGTGCGCAGCGAGAAGGAATATTTCGACGACATCCAGGACGTCAAGGTCACCAGGGATATGCTGGATCTCGCCAAGCACATCGTCGAGAAGAAGTCAGGTTCATTCGAGCCGGCGCGGTTCGAGGATCATTACGAATCCGCGCTGATCGATCTCATCAACAAGAAGCGCAGCGGCGTGAGCCTCACCGCGAAAGCCGCGCCGAAGTCTGGTGGCAACGTCATCAACCTGATGGATGCCCTCAAGCGCAGCCTCGCCAGCGAGCGGCAAACCGCCCCACCCGCCAAGGCAAGCGGCAAGAAGCCGCGCAAGGCCGCCGCCGGCCAGCGCGAAATGCTTTTGCCGATCAGCGGCAAGCGCACAGCCCGCGAGGAAGCCAAGGTACAGGCGCCGAAGAAGGCCGAGAAGCCGGTACGCAGCTCCGCCCGATCGAAGAAGGCCGGATAGTGCGCCAGGCCTGAGTTGCCCAGGAGATGCCGTGGTCGACGCCGTTCGACGAGCCGATCCGCCTGCGCGGCGGCCGCAGACTGACGACACTGCAACACGCCGCCGATTACATCATGAAGTTGCCGGAGGACGTGCAGCAGCAGGCGCGCTGGCAAACCGCGGTTGAAACCCTGATCCAGGCCGCCGAGACCGGCGGCGGCTGGCTGATGTTCGCGCGGATCGGAATGATGCGGGCGCTGAACGCGGACGAAAGGCAGCGGTAGCGGCGCTTCAGTCGCCATCGTCAAAGCCAAACCCTTCGGTGTCCGTGCCGTCGCCGGATCCCCATTTCCCGAACATCAGCTGGATCACAACCGTCGCCATGACAAGAACGACGGTGACCACCTGCAAGGGATATTGCTGGGCATAGGCGATGAGCTGCCCGCTCCAACCCCCGTTCAGCCATTCCTGCATGGGTTTACCGCCGCTACTTCAGCGACGAATTTATCGAGGTGAACTTGGTGTTGAGCTGGGGACCGATGCCCTGGACGGTCGCGATGATCGCAAATGCGATACCGCAGGCGATCAGGCAATATTCGATCGCGGTGGCGCCGGATTGATCGGACAGGAATCTTGAAAACAGCTGCCGCATTCAAAACTCCTGTCGACGCCACACGGGATTCTCCCGTGTCGTTGCACGCCGTGCAATCTAAATCCCGACTACTTGCAGGCGCATTGACGAACAGGCTGAATGGCCGGTTAAGGCTATAGATAGATTCTCGCTGGAGGCGCTGGCCACAACGAGGGCGGCGCAGCAACGTTCGCCGGCTTGGGTCAGGTTTTGCCAGGGCGGCGTGGTGATGCAAAACCGGATACCGGAACTTCCCGGAAGGGCTGCGCGCACGCTTTACCGATCGCCAAATTCCTGTTCCAACTACCCTCACAGGCCGGGCTCGACATCGGCCGATTTCGGGAGGAAGCGGCCATGAAGCTCGGCACCGCGATTGCGGAAATCATGAAGCGCGAGGGAATAGAAATTCTCTGCGGCTATCCGGTCAATCATCTCATCGAATACGCGGCTTCCGCCGACATCCGCCCGGTGATGGTGCGGCAGGAGCGCATCGGACTCCACATGGCGGATGCGATCTCCCGGGTCAGCTCCGGACGCAGCATCGGCGCCTTTTGCATGCAGCACGGTCCCGGTGCGGAAAATGCCATGGGCGGGGTGGCGCAATGTTACGGCGAGTCGGTGCCGGTACTGGTGTTGCCGATGGGCTATGCGCGGCGGCTCGCCAATATCGAACCGAACTTCAATTCCAGTCAGGCGATGAAAGCGTTTGCGAAGTCGGCCGAGCCGATCACCATCGCCGCCGAGGTCGGCAATATCTTCCGCCGCGCCTTCACCAAACTGAAGAACGGCCGCGGTGGGCCGGTGATCGTCGAAATCCCGGCCGACATGTGGAACGAGGAAGTGCCGGAGCCGCTGGACTACACCCCGGTGCTGCGCACCCGCTATGGCGCCGACCCCGTTCATGTGAAGGAAGCGGCGGCGCTGTTGGTGTCAGCCAAACGGCCGGTGATCTATGCCGGCCAGGGCGTGCATTACGCGCAAGCCTGGCCGCAGCTGAAGCGGCTGGCCGAGCGGCTCGCCATTCCCGTGACCACCAGCCTCGGCGGCAAGTCATCGTTTCCGGAGACCCACCCGCTGTCGCTCGGCTCCGGCGGTCTGGCTGTGCCGCGCGCGGTGCCGAAGTTCCTGGCCGAAGCCGACGTGATCTTCGGCATCGGCTGCTCCTTTACCGAAACCTCGTTCGGCATTGCCATGCCCAAGGGCAAGACCATCATTCATTCGACACTGGATCCGGCGCATCTCAACAAGGACGTCGAAGCCAAAATCGGACTGGTGGGCGATGCCGGCCTCGTGCTCGACGCGCTCTTGGAACAGATCGACAAGACTGTCACCTCAAACCGCGATGCGAGCGCGGTTGCCGCGGAGATCGCGGCGTCGCACAAGCAGTGGCTGGAAAAGTGGCTGCCCAAACTGACCAGCAACGCGGCGCCATTGAACCCCTACCGCGTGCTCTGGGATCTGCAGCACACCGTCGACATCAAGAACACCATCATCACCCATGACGCCGGCAGCCCGCGCGACCAGCTGTCGCCGTTCTGGAAGGCGGTCGAACCCTTGTCGTATATCGGCTGGGGCAAGACCACCCAGCTCGGCTACGGGCTCGGACTGGCGATGGGCGCGAAACTGGCAAAACCCGAAAAACTCTGCATCAACGTCTGGGGCGATGCCGCGATCGGTTTCACCGGCATGGATTTCGAGACCGCGGTGCGCGAGCAAATCCCGATCATGTCGATCCTGTTGAACAATTTCAGCATGGCGATCGAGTTGAAGGTGATGCCGATTTCGACCGAAAAATACCGCTCCACCGATATCTCCGGCGACTACGCCGCGATGGCGCGCGCCTTCGGCGGCTATGGTGAGCGGGTGACAAAACCGGAAGACATCATTCCCGCGATCCAGCGTGGCATTGCCAAGACCAGGGAAGGCATCCCGGTGCTGCTGGAGTTCATCACTTCGAAGGAAACCGAGGTTTCCAGGCCTGGGACCTGACGGGACCCGAGCGCCAACCGCCTCGCCTGGTTTATGGTTTGCCGACCCGATCCGCGGAAAAAAGCCGCGATGGCGCTGGCCCGGACGCGTCCGGGATGGAATAATCCGCCATGTCGACGATGGGTCCGGCTGGGCCAGTCGGGTGTTCGAGCTCCCGGGTCCGGCCGCCTCTGGCAAAGTGGATTTGAGTGAATGACTGCGCTTCCCCCGGACGCCATGGCCGATCTCTACAGGCTGGTTGCCGAGCTTGAGCAGCGGCTCGAATCCAGTTTCGTCGCCCACGACGAGGCGATCGCCCGGCAGGCCGCGACCGCGCAGGAAAATGCCGTGTTGCGGAACGAACTCGGCGTCACCCGGGACCGGCAGAATGCCAGCGCGGACATCCTGAGCACCATCGCCAACGCTTCCGGCGACGCGCAGGCATCGCTGCAACGGATCGCCGAGACCACGGCGCGCCTTTTCGACGCGTCGAGCGTCACGATCCGGATCGCGGATGGCGACAAATGGGGCCAGACCATCCGCTATGGAGCCGGCTCCGAGCGTATCGGCAAGGAGGTGCCAGCCACACAGCTTGAGATCGGCGCCCGCAACCTGCCGAGCGCGGTGTTCCGTCTGAACCAGCAGATCCATGTTCCGGACCTGAACAATCTCGTTCCCGAAATGGCCGACTGGCCCGGTCTCGTGACCTCGCGCGCATCGGGCATCCTCACAGTGGCGGGCACGCCGCTGCGGCGCGAGGGCAAGCCGATCGGCATTCTCATTGTCTATCGCGACCATCCGGCGCCCTTTACCGACGAGGAGCTCGCGCTCCAGCAAAGCTTTGCGGATCAGGCGGCCATCGCTCTGGAAAATGCGCGGCTTTTCAACGAGAGCCGGGAGGCGCTGGCCCGGCAGACCGCGACCGCTGAGGTTATGCAGGTCATCAATTCGTCGCCGGGCAACCTTGCACCGGTGCTGGATGCGATTCTGGAAAAGGCGATGCGGCCTTGCGAGGCTCAGATCGGGGCTCTTTGGACTTTTGATGGTGATTACATGCACGCGGCGGCTAGCCGCGGCGCGCCGCCCGCCTACCTCGAGTTCCTCCAGCGGGGACCACATCGTCCGAGCCATCTGCAACTGCAGTTGCTCGAAGGGACTGCGGGCTTCGTTCAGGTCGCCGATCTCACCCTCACCGAGGGCTATCGCACCGGGGATCCCCTGCCCCGCGCGGCCGCCGATCTGGGCGGCATCCGCACGCTTCTTGTCGTGCCAATGCGCAAGGATGGCGCGTTGATCGGGACGTTCGGCATCTATCGCCAAGAGGTCCGGCCATTCTCCGACAGGCAGATCGCTTTGGTGCAAAGCTTTGCCGCGCAGGCCGTGATCGCGATGGAGAACGCGCGGCTGTTCAACGAAACCCGAGAGGCGCTGGCCCGGCAAACCGCGACGTCGGAGATCCTGCGCGTCATCAACGAGTCGCCGACCGACGTGCAGCCGGTGTTCGACGCCATCGTGCTCACCGCGACACGGCTGTTCGAACGCGACATGGCGTTCATCCTGGCTTGCGACGCTACCACCTACTGGCCTGTGGCCACGGCGAGGCCGGAAGGACTTCTTGCCACCCCCCATCTTGCGCGCGTGGCGATCGATACCAGCGCCAATTTCCCATCGCGCGTCATCGTCACCGGCAAGAACCTGCATGTGCCGGATTGGTCGGCGGTCGAACTCCCCGAATATGAGCGCATGGTCCACGAGACGTTGGGCATCAACTCGGCGCTGTATCTGCCGCTGCTGCGCGAGGGGAAATGCATCGGCCTGCTCGGGATCGCCGGAAAACGGGCTGAAATTTTCGGCGAGAGTGAAATCGCGCTGGCGGAATCCTTCCGCGACCAGGCCCTGATCGCGATCGAGAATACCCGGCTGTTCAACGAGACCCGGGAAGCGCTGGAGCGGGAGACCAGCTCCGCCGACATCCTGCGCGTCATCAGCAGCTCGCCGACCGACGTACAACCGGTATTCGACGCTATCGTGGCCAGTCTGTTGCAGCTGTTCGACACGCAATTCGCTGTAGTGCAGTTGTTGCGCGACGGGGTCGTAACCATGCCGGCCGCTGGCGGCAAGCCGGGTTTCGAGCGGCTGGCCGAACGTTTCCCGCGGCCGCTCGATGACGCCACGATCGGTGGCATGGTCATGCTATCGAAGCGGACACAGCAGTTCCTGGCGCAAGATGACTCGGCCGCCCCCCCGGAAACGCGACGGTTCGCGCGCGACTTTGGCTTCAATTCGGTTTTGTTCACACCGATGATCCATGACGGGGAGGTCATCGGCGCCATCGGCACCGCCAACCCCGACGCCAGGGTGTTCGATCCACATCAGGTCGCGCTGATCGAGACCTTTGCCCGTCAGGCCGTGATCGCGATCCAGAACACGCGGCTGTTCAACGAGATCCGGGAGGCGCTGGAGCGGCAGACCGCGACCGCCGATATCCTGAAGGTGATCGCCAGTTCGCCTGACGACGTGCAACCGGTGTTCGAGGCAATCGCCGAAAGATCGAACCGGCTGATCGACGGCCTGTCGACTGCCGTGCACAGGGTCATCGACGACGCCCTGCACCTTGCCGCCTTCACGCGAACCACCCCGGCCGGCGATGCGGCCCTGCGGGCATCGTTTCCGCGACCGCTTTCGTCGGCTGCCTGGGGTGAAAACATCCGCAACGGCGAGACCGTCCATATCCCCGACGCCGAAATCGAATGGGCCGGGCAGCCCACCTTGCTGGAGATGGCGCGGCTGCGCGGCTTCCGCAGTTTGCTCTTCGTCCCGCTGCTGCGCGACGGCGCGACGATCGGGATCATCAGCGTCAGCCGCAAGGAAGCCGGCAGGTTCGCCCCGCACCACGTCCAATTGCTGCAGACGTTCGCCGACCAAGCCGTCATCGCCATAGAAAACGTCCGGCTTTTCAACGAAACCCGCGAAGCGCTGGAGCGGCAGACCGCCACCGCCGATATCCTCAAGGTCATCGCCAGTTCACCCAATGACGTGCAGCCGGTGTTCGACGTCATCGTCGAGCACGCCGTGCGCCTGTGCGGGGGACGCATGGGACGCGTCTATCGCTACCAGGATGGCATGATTCATCTCGTTGCCGGGCACGGCTTGAGCGTGCCGGGTCTCAGCAAGGTGCATGAGGTGTATCCAAGGCCGGTGGCCGACGACACCACCGCGGGCCGGGCGATTCTCTCGCGTCAGGCCAACTTTGTCGCCAACATAGAAACCGATGAGTCGGTGCCGGCGCTGTCGCGGCAAATGATCGAAGCGCTGGGAACGCGCAGCCAGGTCACGGTGCCGATGCTGCGCGGCGGCGAACCGATCGGGGCGATCACGGTAGGCTGGGCCGACCCTGCCGCCTACGGCGACACACAGGTTACCCTGCTCCAGACCTTCGCCGACCAGGCCGTGATTGCGATCGAAAACGTGCGACTGTTCAACGAAACCCGGGAGGCGCTGGAGAGGCAGACCGCGACGGCTGACATCCTGAAGGTGATCGCCAGTTCGCCATCGGACGTGCAGCCGGTGTTCGAGGCCATCGCCGAGCGATCGAAGCGGCTGGTCGACGCGCTGTCGACCACGGTGTTCCGGCTCGAAGACGGCGTGATGCATCTGAAGGCTTTTACAACCACCAACCCGGAAGCCGATGCCACCCTCAAAACCATGTTTCCCGCTCCGCTGTCGAACTTCAGCTGGGGCGAGGCGATCAGCAATGGCGATATCCACCGGGTGGTCGATACCGAACAGGAGATCGAGGGCATGCGGGAGCTGGCGCGGCTGCGCGGCTACCGTAGCATGTTGTTCGTGCCGCTGTTGCGCGATGGGGCGCCCATCGGCCTGATCGCCGTGACCCGCGTCGAGCCCGGCCCGTTCGTCGAACACCACGTCCAGCTGCTGCAGACCTTCGCCGACCAGGCCGTGATTGCCATCGAAAATGTGCGGCTGTTCGACGAGGTGCAGGCGCGCACCGAGGACTTGCGGGAGTCGTTGCAGCAACAGACGGCCACCGCCGATGTGCTCAAGGTCATCAGCCGGTCGACGTTCGATCTGAAAACGGTGCTCGACACGCTCATCGCTTCGGCTGCCCAGCTTTGCGATGCCGATGCCGGCCATATTTATCTGCGCGAAGCCGAAACCTACAAGCTTGCAGCGTGTTCCGGTTTTTCAATCGAGTATGAGGAGTTCATGCGGCGGCACGCCATCGTGCCCGGTCGTGGCTCGCTGATCGGACGCACCGCCGAGGAGGGTAGCATTGTCAGCATTCCCGACGCCCCCAACGATCCGGAATACACGTTCCGGGAAGCCCAGCGGCTTGGGGGATTCAGAACCATGCTGGGCATTCCAATGTTGCGTGACGGCGCGCCGATCGGCGTGCTGGCCCTGACCCGCTCCGAGGTACGGACGTTCACGGACAAGCAGATTGAACTCGTCACCACCTTCGCCGACCAGGCGGTGATCGCCATCGAAAATGTGCGACTGTTCGTGGAGGTCCAGGAACGTACCCGGGAACTGTCACAGTCCCTCGACGAGTTGCGCACCGCGCAGGATCGGCTGGTGCAGACCGAAAAGCTCGCTTCGCTCGGCCAGCTCACCGCCGGCATCGCCCACGAAATCAAGAACCCGCTCAATTTCGTCAATAATTTCGCGGCGCTTTCGGCGGAATTGACCGGTGAACTGAACGACCTGCTCAAACCCGTCGCGCTCGGCGAGGGCACGCGGGAAGAGGTCGACGAATTGACGCGAATGCTGAAGGGCAATCTCGAGAAGATTGTCCAGCATGGCAAACGGGCTGATTCGATCGTCAAGAATATGCTGCTGCATTCCCGCGAAGGGTCGGGCGAGCACCGGCCCGCTGATATCAACGCGCTGCTGGATGAGAGCCTCAACCTCGCCTATCACGGCGCGCGCGCCGAGAAGCGGGAGTTCAATGTTACCTTGCAGCGGGATTTCGACGATATGGCTGGCACCATCGAGCTGTTTCCGCAGGAAATCACCCGCGTATTTCTCAATTTGATCGCGAACGGATTTTATGCGGTCACCAAGCGCCGGACAGAGACCGGCAATTCCGGCTTTGAACCGACCGTCCGCGCCGCCACGAAAAATCTCGGTAACAAGGTAGAGATCCGCATTCGCGACAACGGCACCGGCATTCCGGCCGAGGTGAAGGAGAAGATGTTCAACCCCTTCTTTACAACCAAGCCGGCCGGCGAAGGCACCGGCCTTGGACTTTCGATGAGCCATGACATCATTGTGAAACAGCACGGTGGCACCATTGACGTCGAGACCGAGCCCGGGGAATTTACCGAGTTTCGGATCGTGCTGCCGCGGGCGAGCAATATTTCAAAGCAAGACCAACAAAATTAGAGGTCAGATGTGAGCATTCTGGTTCTTGTGGTCGACGACGAGCCCGACGTCGAGGCGCTGTTTCGCCAGCAATTCCGGCGCGATTTGCGCGCGCAGCGCTTCGTGATGGATTTTGCCATCTCGGCGGCCGACGCGCTGGTACGCATCGCCAATACGATCGAGCAGTCGCTGATATTGATCCTGTCGGACATCAACATGCCCGGCATGACCGGGCTGGAAATGCTGCCCAAGGTCAAGGAGATGCGGCCCGACGTGCCCGTTATCATGATCACGGCCTATGGCGATGCCGAAACCAAGCGCAAGGCAATGGAAAGCGGCGCCAGCGGGCTGTTGACCAAGCCGATCGACTTCTCGCTGCTGCGCGGGGAAATCGACACCAGGCTGGAGCAGGCGGTTTGAGCGCTCGCCTCAGGGCTTGAAGAAGGCGGGATCGTTGAGTGCCTTGATCATGGTGTCGACCATGTCGGCGGCGCCGTGGTCTTCGCGCTCCTCCAGCAGCTCCCACATCTTGCGCAAATTGGCGCGCATCGGCGCCTTCAGCGAGGGATCGCGCTCGATCAGGGTCCGCGCGATGCAGAACGCGATGCCTTCGGTGCCCATCCGGGCCTGCTCGACGGTAGGTTTGCTCATGGCGGGCTCCTTCGGATTCGTGTTTGGTTTGCTTGGCGCCGCTGTAGATCAAAATGCGGCGCAGCGATAGCCGGCAGGCGGGGCGAGCCGCCCTACTCCACGATCTCGACCGGGTTGACCGGACCGGTCAGGGGCTTCTCTTCCATCACGATCATGCACAGCGCCGAAGTCGCAAGCAGCGCCGCGGCGGCACCGAACACGTAACGGAATGCCGCGATCATGTCGGCAGCGGGAATCGAGCTGACCGGGCCGCGGTGCTCGCCGCCAAGCGAAATATCCGCGCCGAGCGCCATCAGCAGGATGGCGCTGAAGGCCGCGACCGTGAAGGACGCCATCAGCGCGCGAAAGAAATTCAGCGCGCCGGTAATGGTACCGATCTGCGACCGCGACACCCCGTTCTGAATCGACACCACGCTGACCGGAAATACCGTACCGAGGCCCACCGCCATCAGCGACAACAGCACCAGCAGCACCCACAGCGGCAGCGGCGTCAGCGCCAGCACGCATCCCACCAGCGCGGCGGATCCGGTGCCGATGATGGCGACCCGCTTGTAGTGTTTGGCGCGCGCCATGGTCCGGCCGGCGATCGCAGCACCAGCGGTCGAAATGGCCGCCAGGGGAATCAAGGCAAGTCCCGCCTGGCTGGCGCTGAGGTGATAGACCACCTCGTAATACAGCGGCAGATGCACGGTCAGCCCCAGCATCGCGCCCATCGCGCAGCCACCGGCCGCCATCGCGTACGGCACGATGGTTCCTCCCATCAGCGACAGCGGCAGGAACGGCTCGTCGGTCTGCCCGGCATACCACACGAAGGCCAGCGCGAGCGCGACCGAGGCGCCGATCATCGCCAGGATGGTCGGCGACAGCCAGAGATAGCGGTTGCCGCCCCAGGTCAGCACCAGCATGAACACGACAGCACCTGCCATCAGCAGCATGCCGCCGAGCCAGTCGACCTTGCGTTTGCGGTGAAATACCGGAATCTTCCCCATCTTGGGCAGCAGCATCGCCAGCGATCCCAACCCCAGCGGCACGTTGATCCAGAAGATCATCGACCAGTGCAGGTGTTCGGCAAACACGCCGCCGAGAATCGGCCCGCCAATGCCCGCCACCATCCATACGCTACTGAAATAAGCCTGATACTGGCCGCGCTCGCGCGGCGTCACCAGGTCCGAGATCACCGTCTGCACGATCGGCATGATGCCGCCACCGCCGATCCCTTGCAGGCCGCGCGCCAGGATCAAGACCGGCATGTTCGGTGCCAACGCGCACAGGATCGAACCGATGATGAACAGGCCGAGCGCCGTGATGATCATGGCGCGGCGGCCGTAGATATCGCTGAGCGTGCCGAACACCGGCGCCACCGCGGTCGACGCCAACAGGTAGGCGGTGATCACCCATGACAGGCTGGAGACGTCGCCGAATTGCCGGCCGATGGTCGGCAGCGCGGTGGCGACGATGGTCTGGTCGAGCGCGGCCAGAAACATCGTCAGCATCAGGCTCATCAGGATGGTGCGAACTTCGCCAGGCGTGAGCGGCGCCTTCGGCGCGATCGATGGCGCGTCGCTGAGTTGGATCACCTCGCCGGGGATTTGCGACAGATCGCGGGCGACGGCTTCGGGCAAAGCCTGTTGGTCGGCCCGGCGATGGCTCTGTCGTTCGAACTTGTTCATGGGAACGGCTATGTGAATCTTGTTCTAAAAATGCGCGTGGCAAGCCCGCGCGAGGAATCGCTGTTTCGCCGGCAATTTAGCGGCTAAGGCGCCGCCGCGGCAGGCGTTTGCGCGCATAGGAGCATCCCGCAGCGGTGACATCGTGCTCGCAGGGGCCCACCGACAGCGGTAACGCCGGGGGGAGCGACCGAGCGGCCGCCGAACGGCCTGCAATCAGCACAATGTCGGTGAAACCGGCCGCCCTGGAAAAGGCGCTATTTCGCTTCGAGCGACAGCGGTTCGAGCAAGTCGATCAAATGCGGCTTCCCGGCAATCCTGACCTTCTTTGCCATTTTTGGGTACTTTTTGAAGAACGCGGCGAGGCTGTGCTGTTGCGGCGACCACGCGCCCCTCGGCAGCTTTTTCGTCTTGGGATATTTCTTCTTGCGGGCCTGTTCCTTGCCCCGTTCCTTGTTCCAGTCCTCCTTGCGCTTCCTGTCGATGGCAGCGATCGGATAGGTCAGGTGGATCTTGTAATCGGCAGCCTCGCCCCGCGCCTCAAGCAGCATTTCCAGCGTCTGACGCCTTGGATTGCCATGCTGGCCGTCGCCGGAGAACACGTAGTGGTCGGCGGGCAGCCGCTCGAAGAAGATCGGCTCCATGTTGTTGCTGCTGCCATGATGCGGAACCTTGAGCAGGTTCACAGCCTTTTTGCCCTTGGGTTTCAGGACGCCAGCGAGCTCCAGCCCCTCAAGGATCTTGTCGCCGCGCGCGTCTCCGGTCAGCAGCATGCTCTTGCCGCACAGTTCGGCAAGCACCACGATGCTCGACAGGTTGGGCACGGATTTATCGACGAATGCAGCCAGCATGGCTTGCGGCGTTTTCTCGTGTCCGTCCTTCCTTTCGCGCAGCCATTTATCGTGCGCTTCCTGCAGCGCCAACAATTCGGGCTGCATC
>Ga0302320_10006765_pt1 | contig 25368 bp, 20 predicted proteins | sample Bog_T0_3_FD_202130 | JGI IMG/M metagenome (GOLD analysis project Ga0302320, IMG submission 202130) | Peat permafrost microbial communities from Stordalen Mire near Abisko, Sweden - Bog_T0_3 | ecosystem: Environmental > Terrestrial > Soil > Wetlands > Peat | place: Sweden: Abisko, Stordalen Mire... | reverse complement strand
CCGCGTTGCCCTCTGCAGATTGCTGTTGTCCAAACCTGACCTGCTGTTGTTGGACGAGCCCACCAACCATCTTGACGCCGAGTCGGTGGCGTGGTTGGAGCGGACGTTGCAGGAGTACCCGGGCACCGTCGTCGCTGTCACCCACGACCGATACTTCCTCGACAACGTGGCCGGATGGATCCTCGAGCTCGACCGGGGAGCGGGCATCCCCTGGCAGGGCAACTACACCTCCTGGCTGGAGCAGAAGCAGGCCCGGCTTGCGGCCGAGGACAAGGCCGACCTCTCCCGGCGCGAGGCGCTCGCCCGCGAGCTCGAGTGGATCCGCATGGCACCGAAAGCACGTCAAGCCAAGGGCAAGGCACGCATCACCGCCTACAACGACCTCGTGGCTGAGGCTGAGGCGGCAGACAAGCGCCCGGACAAGCTCGAGATAACCATCCCGCCCGGGCCGAGGCTCGGAGACAGGGTGGTCGAGGCCGAAGGGATCGTCAAGGGCTTCAACGACCGCCTCTTGATCGACGGCCTCTCTTTCCTCCTCCCCCCTGGGGGCATCGTCGGGGTCATCGGGCCGAACGGGGCCGGCAAGACGACGCTGTTTCGCATGGTCGTCGGGGAGGACAAGCCCGACTCCGGCTCCCTGCAGCTCGGCTCGACCGTGGAGCTCGCCTGGGTCGACCAGTCCCGCGACGCGTTGAACTCGGAGGCGACCGTCTTCGAAGAGATCACCGGAGGCCTAGAGCGCATCGTCGTCGGCAACCGCGAGTTGCACGCCCGGGCCTACGTGTCGAGCTTCGGCTTTCGCGGGAGCGACCAACAAAAAAAGGTCGGCGAGCTCTCGGGTGGGGAGCGCAACCGGGTGCAGCTCGCCAAGGTCCTGAAAAGCGGCGGGAACGTGCTCCTGCTCGACGAGCCGACGAACGACCTCGACGTCGACACGTTGCGAGCCTTGGAGGAGGCGCTCTTGGGCTTCCCGGGCTGCGCCGTCGTTATCAGCCACGACCGCTGGTTCCTCGACAGGATCTCTACCCATGTGCTCGCCTTCGAGGGTGAGTCCGTCGTGCGGTGGTTCGAAGGGAACTTCAGCGATTACGAGGCCGACCGCCACCGCCGCCTCGGTACCGACGCCGACCAGCCGCACCGGCTGCGCTACAAGCCACTGACGCGCAGCTGACGATCGACCGCACATTGCTGGTAGTCGGCAGGCTCCCCAAGCTTCGGCCTGCGGCTCGGTATCTTCACTACCTATGAGCGTCTCCGACCAGGAAAGCAAAACAATCCGCGTTGTAAGGCCGCCGACCCTCGACGACCTCGAGGCGGCCTGGGACACGGTGCACGCCGTCTTGGACCCAACCCCGCTCGTGACGAGCCCGATTGCCCCGAACGGATCGTTAAAGCTCGAGACCTTCCAGCCGACCGGGTCATTCAAGGTGCGCGGAGCCCTAGCAGCCATCGCGTGTTTGGCCCCGGAACGCCGGGCCGTCACGGCGAGCGCCGGCAACCACGGCCTCGGAGTCGCCTGGGCCTCGGCTCGGCTCGGGCGCCGGGCCACCGTCGTCGTACCCGAGCACTCTTCGCAACCCAAGGTCAACGCGCTCAGGACATATCCCATCGAGCTCATCGAGCACGGCGCCAACTACGAGGCCGCCGAGCGTCATGCCCTCGAGCTAGCTGGCTCTAAGGGGGCAGCCTTCGTCTCGCCCTACAACGACCCAGCCGTCATCGCCGGGCAGGCGACGATCGGCCGCGAGCTCGACAGCCAGGTCATGGGCGAGCTCACCGTTGTCGCCCCGGCCGGGGGCGGGGGTCTTCTCGCTGGTCTTGGTCTCTGGGCGCAGTCACGCGCCGGTGTGCACATCGCCGGCGTGGAGTCGACCGAGTCCCGCGGCCTGTCATCTGCTGTCACGACAGGGCACATCATGTCTGTGCCGGTGGGCGAGACGATCGCCGACGGTTTGGCGGGCAACCTCGAACCTGGCTCGGTCACACCCGGACTTGTGACCGGAGCACAGCTGGTCGCTGTCGATGAAGACGAGCTGCGTGCCGCCATTCGTTGGTTGTTTGCCCATCACGGTCTCGTCGCAGAAGGCTCCGGGGCTGCGGGCGTGGCAGCGGTGCTTGGGCGCAAGGTCGAGATATCAGGCGAGCTCGTCGTCATCGTCACGGGCCGCAACATCGCCGCAGACCGTTACGCCACGATCCTGCAGGGCGGCTAGCGCCGCTAACAGGCCCTGAGGCCTGGGTCAGTGGCCAGTGCAGCCTTGTTCGTCAACTGATCGAGCTCGGAAGCTCGCCTTGGCTCCAAAAGCCCGGGAGGGGAATCTCGCCCCGCCCGCCTTGGGCATAACTGGCGAGTCGCGAACGGCCTTTATCGGAGAGCATCTCGATGGCGTCGAAGAAGGCACCGGTCCCTGCCGCCCGGAGAGCGACGTCGCCTTCGCTGCCCCGACGGGGCAGATGCGAGGTGAGGAAGACGACTGGGGTCTTTCCTCGGGCGGCGAGCACATGAGCCCGCCCCAGGCACTTCCACACGTTCTCGGTCCGAGAAAGGCCGCCCCCGTTTACGGTGAAGGCTCCCGAAACATCGAAGTACCAAGGCCGGTCATCGGTGTCGTTGGCGAGCAGGCTCACGCTCAGCCCGAGGCCGCGGAGACGGGCGTTGCGGCCGACGATCCTAAAGCCGGCCTCTTCGAGCACGCCTTCGGCGATGGCCTGGGCGCCCTTGCCCTGCCGCGTGGCTCTTGCCTGGTAGCCGTCGGCACTTGCATCGCTCGGCGCGTCCTCCGCCGCGGCAAAAAGAACGGGCTGCGCGGGCGATGGCAATGGCATTCCGCTCCCGGCGCTCGCCGCCCGCACGCGATCTCGGGCGATCTCGACGTAGGCGGGATCGAGGTCGTAGCCGACATAACGCCGACCAAGCTTGGCGGCCGCGAGAAGTGTCGAGCCCGAGCCCATGAACGGGTCTACGACGAGATCATCTGTGTAGGTGTAGAGGTGGATGAGCCGTTCGGGCAGCTCGACGGGAAATGGTGCCGGGTGACCGACCCGCTTCGCGCTCTCGGGGGCGATCTCCCAGACATCCAGCGTCGCAGCCATGAACTCGTCGCTCGAAAGCGAGCTCTTGAAGGGCAGGCCCTTCGATTCGCGTTCTTTGGTCGAAAGAGCCCTGTCGAATCGGCCCTTGCTGGCGATCACCACCCTCTCAGTGAGGTCACGAAGTACTGGGTTGGCGGCGCTGCGGAACGAGCCCCAGGCACACGACCCGCTCGCCCCTTCGCTCTTTTTCCAGATCACCTCACCGCGAAGCAGCATGTGTAGGTCGTCCTGGAGGATCCTTATGACGTCGGCGGAAAGGCTCCGATAAGGCTTGCGCCCAAGGTTCGCCACATTGACGGCGATTCGCCCCCCGGGCTCGAGCTTGTTCTTGCACTCCGCGAACACCTGGCGCAAGAGGTCGAGGTACTCGAGGTAAGAGCTCGGGACACCCTCGCGGTCGAGCTCCTCTTCGTACTTCTTCCCGGCGAAATACGGGGGCGAAGTGACCACGAGCGCCACCGAGCCGTCCTCGATCGTGTCCATCTTGCGGCTGTCCCCGCACACGAAGGGCTCAAGAACCGCCCCTGGGAGCGGCACGGTGTCGTCGGCGAGGATCTCCGGGGCCGCGAAACGGGCGTAGAAGGCGGCCGCGTCGTGACCCTCCCGCCGGCTGACGCCGAAGCTCGACGTCGCTGTGCTTTTGCGTGCTCTCACCGGTCCACCTCTTTGACGGAAACTTGCCGCTCGCTCCTCGTCGCGCAAACTCGAGCGCGACCGAGCTTGCGAGGTTGCCGAGGCGAGCCTATTCGGGCCCTGGGCGAAGTTTCTTAGCACCTTCTCTCAGTACCTGTAGGAGTCCGGCTTGTAGGGGCCCTCTACGGGCACGCCGATGTAGTCGGCCTGCTCGTCGCTGAGCGTCGTGAGGTGGACCCCGAGTGCCTCGAGATGCAGACGGGCGACCTTCTCGTCGAGGTGCTTGGGAAGGACGTAGACCTTCTGCTCGTAGTCGCCGGGCTTGGTGAAAAGCTCGATCTGGGCCATGGTCTGGTTGGTGAACGAGTTCGACATGACAAAGCTCGGATGACCGGTGGCACAGCCCAGGTTCAAGAGGCGACCCTCGGCGAGAATGATCACGGCGTGACCGTCAGGGAAAACCCACTTGTCGACCTGCGGCTTAATGTTGACGCGAACGACGCCGGGGATCTTGGCGAGCCCGGCCATGTCGATCTCGTTGTCGAAGTGCCCGATGTTGCCGACGATCGCCTGGTGCTTCATCCGGGTCATGTGATCGGCGGTGATGACGGACTTGTTGCCCGTGGCGCTGACGAAGATGTCGGCCGTCGCTACGACGTCTCCGACCGTCACCACCTGGTGGCCGTCCATGGCCGCCTGCAGGGCACAGATCGGGTCGATCTCGGCCACGACAACCCGGGCGCCCTGGCCCCGCAGCGACTCCGCGCAGCCCTTGCCGACATCCCCGTAACCGCAGACGAGGGCGACCTTGCCGCCGATGAGGACGTCGGTGGCGCGGTTGATGCCGTCGATCAAGGAATGACGGCAGCCGTACTTGTTGTCGAACTTGGACTTGGTCACCGAGTCGTTCACATTGATGGCCGGGAACAAGAGCTCGCCTCGCTCTTGCATCTGGTAGAGCCGGTGGACGCCCGTCGTTGTTTCCTCGGTGACGCCCCTTATTTGGTTGGCGATCTCGCTCCAGCGCCTCGGGTCCTCCCTAAGCGAGCGCTGCAACAGGGCGAGGATGACGGCGAGCTCCTCACTCTCGGCCCCTTCCGGATCGGGCACGGCACCGGCCTTTTCGAACTCGACGCCCTTGTGGACTAACAAGGTGGCGTCCCCGCCGTCGTCGAGGATCATGTTCGGCCCGGCTCCGTCCGGCCAGCGCAGCATCTTCTCGGTGCAGTCCCAGTACTGCTCGAGCGACTCGCCTTTCCAGGCGAACACCGGCACGCCCCGAGGATCGGACAAAGTGCCGTCCGGGCCGACGACGACCGCCGCGGCAGCATGGTCCTGGGTGGAGAAGATGTTGCAGGAGGCCCAGCGGACCTCGGCTCCAAGGGCAGTAAGGGTCTCTATCAGCACCGCTGTCTGGATCGTCATGTGCAACGAGCCCGAGATGCGGGCGCCCCGGAGCGGCTGTGTGGCGGCATGCTCGCGGCGCGTCGCCATGAGGCCGGGCATCTCGTGCTCGGCGAGCTCGATCTCCTTGCGCCCGAACTCGGCGAGGGAGAGGTCGGCGACTTTGTACTCGAAGCTCATGCGATCTCCTTGTTTTCGCCAGCCGCGGCGGCCAGCAACTGGGTGTGTTTTTGTTGCTCGAAGGCCAACCACTGCGCCGGGTCGACCTCTGCCGGCCGCACGGCCTCGGAGCTGAACCACGCCTCGAGCCCCTCGCGGAGCCTGTCGTCCGCACGCAACCTCGAGGCGAAGCCGACATCACTCAGCTCGATGGCGAACGAGTCGAGCAACTCCCGCAGCGTACGGAGGCGTTGCAGCTCGCCCGGCCCATAGAGGCGGTAGCCGGAGACCGATCGTCGTGGTGCGACGAGCCCGGCTTCCTCGATGTAGCGGAGCATGCGCGGGGACCAGCCCGTCGTGGCGGCTGCTTGGCGGATCGTCAAGGCGCCTGGAGCCACCGAATAACTTTACCATGACTATGGCAAGGTTGTCCATCAGTCATTTCCCGGCGAAGGGGACTATCCTGCGCGAAGCCATGATCCTCTCCGACCAGACGATCCGTGAAGAGCTCGCCAACGGCCGTATCGGCATCGAGCCTTTTATCGAGGGCTGCATACAGCCCTCCTCTGTTGACTTGCACGTCGACCGTTATTTCCGCGTCTTTCGCAACCACAACCTCAGGGCAATCGACGTCAAAGAGGACCAGGAGGAGCTCACCGAGCTCGTCACGGTCGCCGAGGACGACGTATTGATGCTCCATCCCGGCGAGTTCATGCTGGGCTCCACCGTGGAACGGGTACGCCTTCCCGACGACCTCGTCGGACGGCTCGAGGGCAAGTCCAGCCTCGGCCGCCTGGGCCTTTTGATCCATTCCACGGCCGGGTTCGTCGACGCCGGATGGGACGGCCATCTGACTTTGGAGCTCTCGAACGTAGCCAACCTCCCCATCACCTTGTACCCGGGGATGAAGATCGGACAGATCAGCTTCCTGCGGATGACGACCCCGGCAGCCGTGCCCTACGGCTCAGCCGGGCTCGGCTCGAAGTACCAGCACCAGCGCGGCCCGACCCCCAGCCGGTACTTCGAGAACTTCCACAACCACTCGTCCTGACCGAGAGGTCTCAGGTGCTCACCCGCTACCCGATCGGCCTGGTGGCGACTGCGATCGCGCTCTTCATAGCGGTCGCGCGACTCATCCACATCTTCAAGCTCATCAAAGCGGGCAGCAAAGCCACCGGCCGGACGACGAGCTTCGCGAGGCGGGCCAAGGTCGAGCTCGAGGAGGTGGGCGGACAACGCCGCCTCTTTCAGTGGACGGTTCCGGGCTTCGCGCACGCCATTACCTTCTGGGGCTTCGCCGTCTTGATCCTGACGATCATCGAGGCCTACGGCGATCTGTTCCAGAAGAACTTCGCCATCCCTGGCATCGGGCACGCCGCCTTCGTCGGCTTCATAGAGGACTTCTCCGCCTGTGCCGTGCTCGTCGCCTTGATCATCTTCAGCGTCATCCGCCTTAGCGCCGACCCCAGGCGCAAAGAGCGAGCGTCGCGCTTTTACGGCTCGCACACGAAAACTGCCTGGGTGACCCTCGGGATGATCGCCCTCGTGATCATCACCCTTTTTGTCTACCGGGCGGCGCAGACCAACACAGGCGACTTTCCTTATGGTTGGTGGGCTTTCGCCTCCCATGGCCTCGCAAAGGCCCTCCACTCGCTCGGGATGGGGGCCAACCGCACGATCGAGACGGTGTTCGTCGACCTCAACATCGTCGTGATCATGTCCTTTTTGGTGCTCGTCGTTTACTCCAAGCACCTTCACATCTTCATGGCACCCTTGAACGTCGCCTTCACCCGCCAACCGTCGCGCCTCGGCGCCCTCGACAAGACGCCAGCCATCGACTTGGAGACGATGGACGAGGACACCATCTTCGGCGCCGGCAGGATTGACCATTTCACCTGGAAACAGCTCTTGGACATCGTCACCTGCACCGAGTGCGGGCGCTGCCAGAGCCAGTGCCCGGCCTGGAACACGGGCAAGGCGCTCTCTCCCAAGCTCGTCATCATGGACCTGCGCAACGAGCTGTTCAAAAAGGAGCACAAGGCGCTCGTGCCGTACGTCATCGCCGACGACGTGCTCTGGGCCTGCACGACGTGTGGGGCCTGTGTCGAGGAGTGCCCCGTCGACATCGAGCACGTGGACGCCATCGTCGACATGCGCCGCTACGAGGTCCTCAATAAATCGCGCTTTCCGAGCGAGGCCGCCTTGATGCTGCGCAACGTCGAGAACAGGGGCGACCCTTGGGGCCTCGGGGCGGCCAAGCGCCTGGAGTGGACAGAGGGCCTCGACTTCGAGGTTCCCGTCATAGACGGAGAGATCGGCGACGACGTCGAGTACCTGTTCTGGGTGGGCTGTGCCGGGGCGCTCGACGAGCGGGCCCGCAAGACGACTCAGTCGGTTGCCCGACTGCTGCACCGCGCTGGGGTGAGCTTCGCCGTCCTCGGTCCGGCGGAGACCTGCACGGGCGACCCGGTGCGAAGGCTTGGCAACGAGTACCTGTTCCAGATGCAGGCCCAGCAGAACATCGAGACTCTGCAGAGCGCCAAGGTGAAAAAGGTCGTCGCCTCCTGCCCGCACTGCTTCAACTCGCTCTCCAAGGAGTACCCCTCCCTCGGGGGGAACTTCGAGGTGATCCACCATTCCCAGCTGCTCGCAAGGCTCGTCGCCGAGAACAAGCTCTACCCCGGGCACCTGGCGGCAAAGGTCGCCTACCACGACCCGTGCTACCTCGGTCGCCACAACCAGGTCTATGGGCCGCCCCGCTCGGTCATCGAGTCCCTCCCGGGTGTCGACAGCATCGAGATGGGACGCTGTCGCGAACGGAGCTTTTGCTGCGGGGCGGGCGGGGCACGCATGTGGCTCGAGGAACACCAGGGAAAGCGCATCAACTTAGAGCGCACAGACGAGGCGCTCGGCACCGGGGCAGACGTCGTCTCGACGGCCTGCCCTTATTGTCTGATCATGCTGGACGACGCCGTCAAAGAGCGTGGCCGGGCCGAGGACGTGAAGGTGCTCGATGTGGCCCAGCTGCTCGAACGCTCTATGGAGCCTGCTCCCGGCAACTGAGGCCGCGCCAACCCGGGCAACGGGACCTGCGGCTGCTCGTCTAACACCCCTCTCATTCAAGGAAAGAAGGGACAAGAAGCGCAGATTCCTCGGTGACACCGGCATGTCGGTGGGCGACACCGCCCTCGGCACGATGATGCTCGGGTCGAGCGGCAACACCGATCACGAGGAGTCGGTGCGCATGATCCACACCGCCCTAGACGCCGGCATCAACTTCGTCGACACGGCGGACGTCTATTCGAATGGCGAATCTGAAGAGATCGTCGGCAAGGCCCTGAAGGCTCGCCGCGACGAGGTGGTGCTGGCGACCAAGTTCGGTCTCTCGGTCCCCGAACGGCCAGACGAAAACGACTGCGGCGGCTCGCCCCGGTACATCGCCCGCGCCGTCGAGGCCAGCTTGGCGCGCCTCGGAACCGACTACATCGATCTCTACCAGATGCACCGACCGGACCCGCACACCGACCTCAACGAGACACTGGCGGCCTTGTCGGACCTTGTCGCGTCGGGCAAGGTGAGAGCCATCGGCTGTTCCACCTTCCCTCCGGAGCTGATCGTCGATGCCCACTGGATCGTCGAGACCCGCCAGCACCGTCACTTCCGCACCGAGCAGCCCCGCTACTCGATCATCTCGAGGACGATCGAGGCCGACGTGCTCCCCCTCGCCCAGCGTTACGCCATGGGCGTGCTCACCTACGGGCCCCTCGCGAGCGGCTGGATGTCGGGACGGGCCGACCCGACCAAGGGCCACCGCGCCTCGGGGCGGGGCGCCAGGGCCTTCGACCTTTCCCTGCCGGGCTACCAGGCCAAGGCCAAGACCCTCGAGCAGCTCACCAAGCTCTCGGCCGATGCCGGCATGCCGATCACGCACCTGGCGTGCGCCTTCGTGCGCGCCCATCCGGCGGTGACCTCGGTCATCATCGGCCCTCGTACTCCCCAACAGCTCGACGACCTGATCGCCGGCGGTGACGTCGTGCTTGACGAAGACATCCTCGACAAGATCGACGAGATCGTCGCGCCGGGCAGCGAGCTCAATGCGGCCGACCACTACGTCGCCACGCCCGTCGCCAACGAGGACAAGCGCCTCCGGCGCCGCTAGCACCCGATGGGCCAGGGAGGCCGGCTACTCCTGTTCGGTAGGGCGGATGAGGATCTCGTTCACGGCGATGTGGCGTGGCCTGGTGATGATGTAGGTGATCGCATCGGCGATGTCCTCTGCCTGCATGCGCTCGATTTTGGAGAACTGGCCCGAGATGACCTTCAGCACCTCGTCGCGGTTGTGGCTGGCGAGTTCGGTGTCCACTGCACCCGGCTCGATGAGCGAGACGCGGACGTGGCGCCCGGTGACCTCTTGGCGTAGCGACTCGCTGAAGGCCCCGACGCCGTGCTTGGTGAGGTTGTAGACGCCGCGGTTCTTCCCGGCCACCCTGCCCGCCACCGAGCTGACATTCACAAGATCGGCGACCCGACGCGGACCGTCCTCGGCAGCCGCGAGCAAATGAGGAAGGGCGGCGTGTGCGCAATATAAAAGCCCGAGCACGTTGAGATCGACCATGCGCTGCCACTCGCTGAGCGGGGCGCCGACGATGGGGCCGAGCAACATCACGCCGGCATTGTTGACAAGGGTGTCGAGGCGACCGTACTCGGCAACGGTGCGCTCGGCGACACTGGCCGCCTGCTGCTCGCTCGTGACGTCTGACTCCAGCACCAAGGCGGTGCCGCCTTGTGCCCCGATGGCAGCCGCGAGGTCCTCGAGCCGGTCCTTTCGCCGCGCCACGAGAGCTACGGCCGCGCCGTTGGCCGCCAACATGGCGGCCGTGGCGGCGCCGATCCCGCTCGAGGCTCCCGTGACGAGGGCGACCGTGCCGTCCAGTTTCTCCGTCGTCGACCTCGCCTTGGCGGCCTCAGGTTGCGACAACTGCTCGGGAGTCGCTGTGCTCGTCATGTCCCTCTCCATCTCGGCGCGTCGGCGCCATTTTCGCGTTTTCCGGTCGCGCTCAGGCTATGGGCGCAAGGCAGCTTTTCGATCAGGTGCCGACGGACCGGCCGAGGGTTGCACAGGCGCCATAGACAGCTCTGTGCGGAAATCGGTCATGCGGCTGACCAGGAGGGGGCATCTCGAGTTTCGAGGTTGCCTCGTCGATTAGTGAACCGACGCGTGTGGCGTGGGCCTTAGGGGACCGATTCGACATGATCGGCACTGCCTGCTCGCTTAGACCACGATCCCGCCACGAAGCTGCCGCCGCAGGACCTGGAGGTCGACGACGCCCAGGCTCTCGAGCGCGCTTCGCTCGCCACTGGCGTCGCAGGTAAGAGCGAGGTTTACGGCACCGAGTACGAGCTACGCGAGCCGTTCACACGAGGGCCGGTTAACAGACACAACCTTCAGGTTCGCATCACCGCCGCGACGCGACTGAACTCCGGCTATTTAGAACAAGTCCCATCGTCGCGGCAACGGGCCCGCCGCTCTAGGCCGTGACCGGACCTGCCTGGGCCGCCACAGCAGCGGCAGCCGCCGCTACCGCTTCGGGGTCGCCGAGATAGCGGCCCTCGATGAAGTTGAGCCGGTTGTCGAGGGTGATGACGCGCGGCCAACCGGTCGGGATCTCCACCCCGGCGATGTCGTCCTCGGAGATGTGCTCGAGGAACATGGTGAAGGCGCGGATGCTGTTGCCGTGGGCGACGATGAAAGGTGTGACACCCCTCATGAGCTCGGGGCCGATGACGTCTTCCCAGTAGGGCACGACCCGGACGACGACGTCGGCGAGGCATTCGGTCGCAGGTAGCGCGCTCGGGGCGATGTCGCGATAGCGGGCATCGTGGCTCGGGTGACGCGGGTCGTCGAGCTCTAGGGGCGGCGGCGGCGTGGCGTAGCTGCGACGCCAGAGCTTGACCTGCTCGGCACCGAAGGTGGCAGCGGCTTCTTTCTTGTTGCCACCCTGAAGGGCCCCGTAGTGGCGCTCGTTCAAACGCCAGTGTCGGGTCACCGGCAGGTAGGCGAGCCCCATCTCCTCGAGGGCAAGGTTCGCTGTCCGCACGGCCCGGGTGAGCACAGATGTATGGACGAGGTCGATCTGCAGCTCGGTCTCGGCCGCCAGCAGCTTCCCGGCCGAACGGGCCTCGGCCTCACCGGCCGGGCTCAGGTCGACATCTGTCCAGCCAGTAAAGCGGTTCTCGGCGTTCCAAGCGCTCTCACCATGACGCAAAACGACGAGTGTGGGCATGGATCCGAGGTTATCGCCGGGCTTTGTGGGGGAACTAATCGGGCTTGTCGCCACCTGTTGTCGGACCTTCGAGGCGTGCCGAAACCCGGTAGGGCACTGGGCTGTTACACAGGGCTGCCTCCACCGGGTTGGGCGGCGCTTCATGTCCGAGGGAAGGTGGAGTTGTCTCGCTCGTGAGCCGGCTTTGCGCAGTCTTCGAACTCAGGGTCCCCGATTCGCTATATAAACGATTGATGCAACCCCTCCTCCGCTCGTACCGGCCAGAGGACCGAGAGGCTCTCGTCTCGCTGTGGTCGATATGCGAGCTGACCCGGCCTTGGAACAAGCCCGATCGCGACATTGATCGCAAGTTGGCGCGAGATGGGGGCAACCTTCTCGTTCTCGGGCAGGACGGCTTGTTAATCGGAAGTTTGATGGTCGCATACGAGGGTCACCGCGGCTGGGTCAACTACCTCGCTGTGCATCCAGCCCATCGTCGCCGCGGACTTGGACGGCTCCTCATGGAACAAGCCGAGGCACGCCTGCGCTCGCTGGGCTGCGCCAAGGTGAACCTGCAGATCCGGACCTCGGACACCAACGCCTCGGAATTCTACCGGCGGATCGGATACGGTGCCGACGACGTGGTGAGCATGGGCAAGAGACTCGAGAGCGACTGATCGGGTCAGGTCAAGCACGTCACCGGGTCGCACAATGACGAGCATTGCGCGACAAGCGCGCGTCCTCGTTGAGTGCGAGGTGCCTGTCGCCAGCTTCAAATATCCCACCTGCAGAAGTCAGCTGCTGTAGGGCAAGCCGGCCGGGATCAGCTTGCGGCAGGTCGCTAGGGCCTTTTCGAACTGCGACGAGCTTTGGTCGATGGTCGACGGCACGGCAATGTGGACATTGTCGCCGGTGAAAGTGGGGTCCGGAATGCCGGTGAAGCCATGGGTGTGCATGCACCCGACAGCCTTTAGATAATCAACCTGGTCAGCCGCGGTGATCGTCGCGCCCTGAACGCCGACGCCATCGGGCAGGAAGTGGCGACACGTGGCGTCCGCACTGGCGTACTGCGGGGTGTTCATCTTCATCATTGTGATGCTGTTGCCGTTCTGGATGGGATTCGGGAACTGCGAATTGCCATGTTTGCGCATGCAGCTGCCGTACTCGTCGAGTCGCGCCTGGGACGAGGCAGCGCTCGTGGTCGGCGTTGTCGGCCCACCGGAAGCAACGCCGGGCGAGCTAGTTCCGCAGGCGGCGGTTACCACTGCGACAGCGACGGCAGCCACGAGAGTTCGAACACCGACGCGAAGCGACAAGCGACGCGCGCGCCGCGGCTGATACCGGTTGAGCCGATCGCTGGTCGGACACATGTGCAGCCTCTCTTGGTGGGCGCCCGCGGAGCTCCCACTACGCCTATATACGCCCTTTTGCCTTACACCGCCCTAACGGGTGCTCACGAGACAGCGCTTAGCGTCCCTTGCGCCGAGCTGGGCTACCGGAGCGGTCCTCGGTGTGTTCCGAGCCAGAACGCACAAGGAGGTCACTCGATGGCCCTCCCGTCTGTGCTCCCCGAATTTGTCGACGCGCTCAAAAGCTCGACGTCGGCCCCGACGAGAAGGCAAACCTCGATGAGGGCCTAGTCGCCGCCCGCCTTGGTGGTGGCGAAGTTGTTGACCTCATCAACCAAGCAATAGGCGCGCATTCAAGCGCGCGCCCGTTGGCGCTTTCAGTCTTGCGCTCACCGGTTCTTAAGTCAGGACGCGTTGGCGCGGTGTTCCCTGTCCTTGAAATACCGGCCGCGTGCATCGATAGCCGCGAAAACGTCACATGGCAGTTTTCGGCCGAGAGCAAAACCCCTAGACCCGGCGGGGATATGTCACCTGCCGGTCGGCATGTCCAGCGGCTTTCGACGGTTTTTAGTCTCGGCCCGGACGGCGCTTGTGACTCAGGTCTGCTTGAAGTGAAGCGGACGGTGCACGAGGCCGCTCCCACCCGCGCCGACAGTGTGAAGAGGCTGCGTGTTCGGCAGGGGGCTCGGCAGGCCGTCTGGGCTCTGCCAGTCGCGTCCGTCCCGGCTCTCCGCCCCAAACAACAAAGCAGCCACAGGAATGCCGATAACTACGAGGGCAACGACCAACCAGATCATGCCCGCATCTCCGCGCACGTTCCCAAGGACTCCATGTATGTATTGTCGGACCGCACACAGTGAAGAACAAGCGACCAGTTGCACAAGATCATTAAGCATGGCTTAATGGTTAAGTGCTCGACGTGCGCCGCCTCCGGGTCCTACAGGCGGTAGTCGAGACCGGGTCCTTGTCGGCGGCTGCGGAGCTTTTGAGCTACACCCCCTCCGCAGTGAGCCAGCAGATGAGCGCTCTAGAGCGCGAGACCGGCGTCCGTCTTCTCGAACGGGTCGGACGAGGAGTGCGGCCGACCGACGCCGGCGTGCTGCTCTGTGACCACGCGACCCGCGTCCTTGCCTCCATCAAGGACGCCGAGGACGCCCTCTCAGCCCTGGCCTCGGGCCACAGCGGCCGGATCCGCCTCGGTGCTTTTCCGACGGCCGGATCGTCGCTCGTGCCCCGGGCACTGGCCGCCTTTCAGACCCTGCACCCGAGGATCGCTATCGATCTTGCCGTAGTGGAAGGTGACGACGCGATAACAAGCCTTTGGAGCGGCTCGATTGATGTGCTCGTTGCCGTCGAGCCGAGGTCGCCCGGCGAGGCTTTCCACGACCATCTCATTCATCGGCACCTGCTCTCCGACCCGTTCCGGATCGTGTTGCCCCGTTCGCACCCACTGGCATCGGAGCCGTCGGTGGACCTCTCTTTACTGGCCTCAGAACGCTGGATAGGGGTGAGCGCCTTTCCCGGCTCCTGCGAGCTCGTCATCGAGTCCGCCTGCCTACAGGCCGGGTTTCGCCCCGTTTACGCCATCGAGGCGGACGAGTACCCGACCGCCCAGGGCTTCGTCGCTGCAGGGCTCGGGCTTGCCTTCGTACCCATGCTCGCCCTCGGATCGTCGCTGCATCCGGGAGTCGCCGTTCGGCGCTTGAAGAACATCCAGCCAGCCCGCCAGGTCTGGGCTCTCACAAGGCGCGCCATCGCTGATCAGGTGCCGGTGCTCGCCATGCTCTCCTGTTTGCAGGACGCGGCCGACGAGTTCATCCGTGATGTTGTCGACGCCGCTCCCCCAAACTTCGAGGGGCTCTTCATCGCCGGTACCGCCTAGGTAGGCCAAGGATTGGATAAGAAGTTGACAACCGTACGCTCAAGTTAGCTATACTCACTCCTGTACGAAAGACGTGCGGGTGCCGACGACCATGGCATCCCTAGGAGTGGAGGCTTTACAAAATGTCCAAGGCCGTCGGAATCGACCTCGGAACGACCAACTCTGTTGTTGCGTTCTTGGAGGCGGGCGAGCCCACAGTGATCCCGAACGCGGAAGGTGGGCGCACCACCCCGTCCATCGTGGGATTCGCGAAGTCCGGCGAAGTACTAGTCGGCGAAGTCGCAAAGCGTCAGGCGATCACCAACCCTGACCGGACCGTCCGCTCAGTAAAACGCCAGATGGGCACGAGCTGGACGATCGACATCGATGGCAAGGCCTACAAGCCCCAGGAGATCTCCGCGAGGATCCTGCAAAAGCTCAAGCGCGACGCCGAGTCCTTCCTCGGTGACACCGTCAATCAGGCCGTCATCACCGTCCCGGCCTACTTCGACGACGCCCAGCGCACCGCCACGAAAGAGGCGGGTCAGATTGCCGGGCTCGAGGTTCTCCGCATCATCAACGAGCCAACGGCTGCCGCCCTCGCCTATGGCCTCGACAAAGAGAAGGCCGACCAGACCGTCCTCGTGTTCGACCTCGGTGGCGGCACCCTCGACGTCTCGGTCCTCGAGATCGGTGACGGCGTCTTCGAGGTTAAGTCGACCTCGGGCAACACCCATCTCGGAGGCGACGACTGGGACCAGCGCGTCATGGACTGGCTCGTCAAGACCTTCAAGGACACCGAAGGCGTCGACCTCTCCAACGACAAGATGGCCCTGCAGCGCCTGAAGGAGGCCGCCGAGAAGGCCAAGATCGAGCTGTCGGCCGTCCAGGAGACGACGATCAACCTTCCTTTCATCACCGCTACCAACGAAGGTCCGAAGCACCTTGACCTAAAGCTCACGCGAGCTAAGTTCCAAGAGCTCACGGCTGACCTCGTCGATGCCTGCAAGGGACCATTCGAGCAGGCCATCGCGGACTCCGGCCTCACGGCCAAACAGATCGACCACATCGTGTTGGTCGGAGGCTCGACTCGCATGCCGGCCATCTACGACTTGGTCGTGCAGCTCGGCGGCAAGGAGCCCCACAAGGGCGTCAACCCTGACGAGGTGGTCGCCGTCGGCGCCGCTATCCAGGCGGGCGTCTTGAAGGGCGAGGTCAAAGACATCCTCCTCCTCGACGTGACCCCGCTCAGCCTCGGCATCGAGACCAAGGGCGGCATCACCCACCGCCTCATCGAGCGCAACACGACCATCCCCACCAAGCGCTCCGAGATCTTCACGACCGCGGATGACAACCAGCCGTCGGTCGAGATCCACGTCCTCCAGGGCGAGCGCGACATGGCGATGTACAACAAGACGCTCGGCAAGTTCCAGCTCGTCGACCTGCCGCCCGCTCCCCGCGGCATCCCACAGATCGAGGTCGCCTTCGACATCGACGCCAACGGGATCGTGCACGTCTCGGCAAAGGACCTCGCCACAGGGCGCGAGCAGTCGATCACCATCACCGGGCAGACGTCGCTTCCGAAAGACGACATCCAGCGCATGGTCCGCGACGCCGAGCAGCACGCGGCTGAGGACCGACAGCGCAAGGAAGAGGCCGAGACGCGTAACAACGCCGACGCCCTCGTCTACCAGACCGACAAGCTCTTGAAGGACCAGGGCGACAAGGTGCCCGCAGAAGAGCGCGAGCGGGTGGAGGGTGCCCTCAAGAACCTGCGCGAGTCCATCGCCGGCACCGACGTCGAGCGGATCGGGCGTGACACAGAGGCGCTCCGGACCGCTTCGCAGGCCTTCGGCCAGCGTCTCTACGAGCAGGCGGCCCAGCAGCAGAACGCGGCCGCTTCCTCTTCTGACGCTTCGAGCGGCACAAGCTCGAGCGCACCGTCTGACGACGAGGTCGTAGACGCCGAGATCGTCGACGATCCGGGCACGGCGGCTTCGTGAACCGCGATGCAGACGACCCGAGCTCGGCAGAGGTAGGAGAAGACGCCCCCGGCGACGACGAGGAGGCCGACACCCCGCTGAACGTTCCCCTCGACGGACTCCTCGACTGGGGGACCGACCCGGACAAGGCCGACGCCGAGCTGGAAAGAGAGCTCGAAGTACAAACCGCCGAAGCCATCATCGCCGCCGAGCGGGACGAGTACCTCGACTCGCTCCGGCGGCTGCAGGCCGACTTCGACAATTTCCGCAAGCGGTCCATGCGCCAGCACACAGAGCTGTTGGAACGCGCCACCGAGGGGTTGTGCGTGAGCCTGCTCCCCGTGCTCGACGCCCTCGACCTCGCCACTGAGCACCTGCGCAGCCAGGCCGAGACCAATGACGCCGTCAAGGCGCTCGAGCAGATCGACGCGCTGTTGCGAGACACCCTGGCGCGCGAGGGCCTCGAGCGGATCGACGCCGTAGGCGTGCCCTTCGACCCCACTGCGCATGACGCCGTCGGCCACATGCCCCCGTCGCCATCGCCAGCTCCCGGGCCCGAAGACGCAGCGACCACTGAAGCGACCACGCCCTCGGGCCCGTCAGGCAAGCGTCCTGCCAAGCCGGCCAAGGCCACCAAGGCCGCGCCGGAAAACGACGGGCCGACCGTGGCCAAGGTCATGCGTGCCGGCTATCGAATGAAGTCCAAGTTGATCCGCCCGGCCATGGTTCTCGTCGGGGACTGAGGAACGTTATGGCCCCGCAGAGGGACTGGTACACAACTGACTATTACAAGGTGCTCGCCGTCTCCGACTCGGCTACCGACAAGGAGCTACGCCGCGCCTACCGCAAGCTCGCCAAGCAGTACCACCCTGACTCGAACCCGGGATCAGAGGAGCGCTTCAAGGCGGTCTCGGCCGCTTACGACGTCCTCGGCGATCCCGAAAAGCGCAAGGAGTACGACGAGGTCCGCCGTCTCGGGCCGCTAAGCAACCTCGGCGGTTTCGGGGGCGGCGGTGGCGCGGGCGGTGGCGCGGGCAACGGCAACTTCAACTTCCGCATCGACGACCTCTCCGACATCTTCGGCGGTCTGTTCGGCCGCGGGCGTCAGCAGGCCGGGGGGCGGGGCGCGCCCGGTACCGGAACCGGTCCGAGGCGGGGACGCGACCTCGAGGCCGAGCTGCACCTCTCCTTCCAAGAGGCCGTCGACGGCGCCGTCACGACGGTCAATGTCACGAGCGGGACGAGATGCTCAACTTGCGGTGGCTCGGGCTCACGCCCGGGCTCTTCGCCGGTCATGTGCCCGCGTTGTGGCGGCCTCGGCGTTCTCAACGACAACCAGGGCATGTTCTCGCTCTCGTCGCCCTGTCCCGAATGCCAAGGTCGGGGGACCAAGATCGTCGACCCTTGCCAGACCTGCAACGGCACCGGCCTCGAGCAGCGCCAGCGCCAGGTGAAGGTCCGCATCCCGGCCGGCGTCGAGGACAGCCAGCGCATCAGGGTCAAAGGCCGCGGTGAGCCCGGGGCCAACGGCGGCCCGGCAGGCGACCTTTTCGTCGTCGTGCACGTAGCTGCCCACCCCCTTTTTGGGCGCAAGGGCCGCAACCTCACTTTGACGGCCCCGATCACCTACCCCGAGGCGACCCTCGGCGGCGCCATCACCGTGCCCTCATTGAAAGGCCCGGTCACCTTGAAGATCCCGGCCGGCACCCGCCAGGGACGCACCTTCCGCGTGAAGGGCCACGGGATCCCGAACGGCTCTTCGTCAGGGGACCTGCTCGTGACCATCGACGTCGTCGTCCCGGCCCATCTCAACGACGAACAACGCAAGGCAGTCGAGGCACTTGCGAGGACGCTCGACGAGTCACCTCGACGGCACCTAGGAGTTTGATATGGCCTACAAACCGCACGATCAAGGCTTCGGAGAGGGCCCCAACCGCGCCGTCTATGTGATCTCGGTCGCGGCGGAGCTTGCCGGGGTCCACCCGCAAACCTTGCGGATCTACGAGCGAAAGGGCCTCTTGGACCCGGCCCGCACCGGCGGGGGCAACCGCCGCTACAGCGAAGCCGACATCGCCCATCTGAGGCGCATCCAAGAGCTCACCGCCGCGGGCCTCAACCTCGAGGGGGTGCGGCGCGTCATAGCGCTCGAAAGCGAGATCGTCCGCCTTCACGCCGAGCTCGAGATGACGCGGGCTGCGGCACGCGAGGCAATCGAACAGACGCACCGCCAGTACCGGCGCGACCTGGTGCCGGTCTCGACCAACAGGCTCCCCGCTCGCCGCCAAGTGAGGTAAACCGCTATTTGGCACAACATTGACCAATTGATACAAGGAACACCCGTATGAACTTCGACCCGAACCGCTGGACACTCAAGACACAAGAGGCGCTGCGCGACGCAATCGCTCTCGCCAAGGACTCACATCACGGCGAAGTCGGTCCCGACCATCTTCTGTTGGCCGCCTTGTCACAAGACGGCGGAGTCGCCATCCCCCTGCTTGACAACCTCGGCATCGCCCCCCTGGTGGTGCGCAACAAGATCGCCGAGTCGCTCGCGAAGATCCCCAAGGCTTACGGCACCTCCGAGCCTTCGCTGAGCCGGGAGCTGTCGCAGGCCTTCGAGCGCGCCGATGCCGCCCGCAAGGAGATGGGAGACGAGTACCTCTCGGTCGAACACCTCCTGCTAGCCCTTTTTGAAAAGCTCGGGACCGATCGCGACGACCTGTTGCGGGCCTTGCAGGCGGTCCGTGGCAGTCACCGAGTCACCTCGCAGAACCCCGAGGAGCAGTACCAGTCGCTCGAGCGCTACGGCCGCGACCTGACCGAGCTCGCCCGGCAGAACAAGCTCGACCCCGTCATCGGGCGCGATGACGAGATCCGCCGCGTCATCCAGGTCCTTTCCCGGCGCACGAAGAACAATCCCGTGCTCATCGGGGAGCCCGGGGTCGGCAAGACGGCCATCGTCGAAGGCCTCGCCACGCGCATCGTCGAGGGTGATGTCCCCGAGTCGCTGAAGAACAAGAGGCTTATCGGCCTAGACCTTGCCGCGATGGTGGCAGGGGCGAAGTACCGGGGCGAGTTTGAAGAGCGCTTAAAGGCGGTTCTCAAGGAGATCTCGGACTCCGAGGGCGAGGTCGTCACCTTTATCGACGAGCTGCACACCATCGTCGGTGCCGGCGCAGCAGAAGGTGCCATGGACGCCGGCAACATGATCAAGCCCATGTTGGCCCGGGGCGAGCTGCGAATGATCGGCGCCACGACCCTCGACGAGTACCGCAAGTACATCGAGAAGGACGCCGCCTTGGAAAGGCGCTTCCAGCCCGTCCTCGTGGACGAGCCCTCGGTCGCTGACACGATCGCCATCCTGCGTGGCCTTAAGGAACGTTACGAGGTCCACCACGGCGTGCGCATCCAGGACGCCGCTCTAGTTGCGTCCGCAGTCCTCTCTGACCGGTACGTGACGGGACGCTTTCTTCCCGACAAGGCCATCGACCTCGTCGACGAGGCCGCCAGCCGCCTGCGCATCGAGATCGACTCCATGCCGACCGAGATCGACGTCGTCGCCCGCCGGGTGCGCCAGCTCGAGATCGAGCGGGTCGCCCTGCAAAAAGAGACCGACTCCGCCTCGATCGAGCGCCTTGCCCGCCTAGAGGCCGAGCTGGCCGATCTTCGCGAGCAGCAGACTGCCATGACGGCACACTGGCAGGCCGAAAAAGAGGCAATCGGCGCCATAAGGGACCTCAAGGGCGAGCTCGAGACCGCTCGCCAAGAGGCCGAGCGCTACGTGCGCGAGGGGAACCTGGGCCAGGCCGCCGAGATCCGCTATGGCCGCCTCCCGGACCTTGAGAGAAGCATCCAGGCGGCGACGGACAAACTCGATTCCCTCCAGTCGGATCAAAAGATGCTGAAGGAAGAAGTAGACGCGGAAGACATCGGCGAGGTCGTGAGCCGGGTCACGGGCGTGCCCGTCTCGCGGCTCATGGAAGGCGAGGTGCAAAAGCTCATCGAGCTCGAGGACCTGCTCCACCAACGCGTCATCGGCCAGGACGAGGCCGTGACGGCCGTCTCGAACGCCATCCGTCGCAGCCGCGCCGGATTGTCGGATCCGAACCGGCCCATCGGCTCGTTCCTTTTCCTCGGCCCGACGGGCGTCGGCAAGACCGAGCTCGCCAAAGCCCTCGCCGAAGCGCTCTTTGACGACGAACGGGCCATCACCCGTATCGACATGGGCGAGTACCAGGAAAAACACAGCGTTTCCCGCCTTGTCGGTGCCCCGCCCGGATACGTCGGCTACGAGGAGGGGGGCCAGCTAACCGAATCGGTCCGGCGCCGCCCTTACGCTGTCGTGCTCCTAGACGAGATCGAGAAGGCGCACCCCGACGTTTTCAACATCTTGCTGCAGGTGCTCGACGACGGGCGCCTCACAGACGGCCAGGGCCGGACGGTGAACTTCACCAACAGCGTTTTGATCATGACCTCGAACCTTCGCGGTGACCCGCTCAACACCTTCAAACCGGAGTTCGTCAACCGCATCGACGAGATCGTCCGCTTCCGGCCACTCGGGCGCGAGGACCTCTTCGCCATCGTCGGCATCCAGCTCGGCGAGCTGAAGCGACGTCTTGAGACTCGGCGCATCGAAATCGAGGTCACACCCGAAGCGGAGATGTGGCTCGGCAACCGCGGCTACGACCCGGACTTCGGGGCGAGGCCCTTACGCCGCATCATCCAGCGCGAGCTCGGAGACCCTCTCGCGATCGCCCTGTTGGAGGGCCGCTATCTAGAGGGCGACACCGTCAAGGTAGAGGTGGAGGAAGACAAGCTCGTCTTGGCCTGAGAGGCCCGCGAGGTCAGTCGACGGCCGGGACGACTCCTCTTGGACCGGTGTAGTGCCAACGGGCGGGCCGCCAAGGTTGCGCCGCGGACTTGAGCCATAGGTTCAGCACTGTGATACGGCTCGGCGTGCAGTACCCGTCCGAGATCGAGAACTACAAGACGATCGGCAGCACACCGCTGTTCCTCACCGCCGGCCTGGTCGCCACAGCCGTCGACGCCTTCGGACTCATCCTCATCGCCTCGGTGCGACGGAGCAGACGCGATCTCGCCCTGTTGAGCTGTCTCGGCTCGTCGACATGGCAGCTGCCCGCCACGCTCGTCTGGCAGGCAAGCGTACAATCAGACTACGCGAACGTCGCAACCGGCTCGGCAGAAGTTGCGCGCTCAGGCTACCGACGGGCCTATATCACCTGCGCTAGTGGCGAGGGCCAGGCACTGACGAGGTCGTCGACGGCTTCGGGGGGACCAGAGCGGGCATAAAGGAACCCTTGGGCACGATCACAGCCGAGGTCTATAAGGACCTGGCTTTGGCTTGGGAGCTCAACGCCTTCGGCGACGACAGTCAGGTCAAGCGCGTGCGATAGGACGATGATCGCGCCGACAATTGCGCGTACCTTTGCGTCGGTAACTAGGTCGTCAACGAAGGACTTGTCGATCTTGACGAAGTCAAGCGGGAACTGGCGCAGGTAAGCGAGCGAGGAGTATTGCGTACCGAAATCGTCTAGACCTACCGCGACGCCGAGCTCTCGCAGCGCTCGAAGCCCAGTCAAGGCCGAATTGGAGGCTTCCATCAGGACCTGTTCGGTTACTTCGATCTGAAGGTCGCCGGGGGGTACGTTGTTCGCTACGAGCTGATCAAATATCGCGCGACGAAACTCGCTGTCAGCCAAGTGGCGGGCCGTGACGTTGATAGCGACGCCGGCGAAATTGGTTCCCAGCCCGGCACGCCAGGCCGCAGCCCGCTTGAGGGCATCGGCGAGCACCACCTCGTCGATCCTGATCAATAAGCCGGTTTCCTCGGCTACCTCCAAGAACGAACTTGGCGGCATTAGCCGCTGGCGGAGGTCACGTATACGGACAAGAGCTTCGGCTCCCATGGGGTAACCGACCTTTAAGTCCACGATCGGCTGGTACTCGATCACGATGCGTTTTTCGACTAGAGCTCTGCGCAACATGCGTTCAGTAGCCAGGCGCGCAACCGCCGTGGTCCGTAGCTCCTTGTCGAACACCGCGACCTGATCCCGACCCCTGTCCTTAGCCCTGTATAGCGCTAAATCGGCCTCCGATAGCAGCGCTTCGGCGTTGTGTTGATAGTCAGAGGTGCTCGCCACGCCTATGCTCATCGTGCAGCTGAAATCTTCTCCATCGACACGGAACGGTCTGCGGCCATCGTCGATTATCCGGTTGGCCAGCGCGACGGCAGCGGCTTGGTTGCTGACGCCCTCCGCCACGAGCACGAACTCGTCTCCCCCGAGGCGGGCCAACGTGTCGGCGGGGCGGAGATGACTCGTCAGGCGCTCTGCTATTTGTAGCAACACGTCGTCGCCGATGTGGTGGCCGAGAGAGTCATTGATCACCTTGAAGCGGTCGAGGTCAAGGTACAACACCACCAAGAGGTGCCCGGGATTGCGGCCAAGCCGCCGCAGGCCCTGCTGCAGCCGGTCCATGAGCACCGTCCGGTTGGCCACGCCGGTCAGGGGGTCAGTCGACGCCCGCAGCTCCAACATGGCGGCGCGTTGTTGGCGTTCGGTGATGTCACGTATCGTGCTCACCACCACGTCGGCACCGTCAGCCGTTACCCGCCGTGAGGTCGCCTCGACCCAACGATAGGAGCCATCCCGACAGCGGAACCGGTAGCTCGTGTTCGTGAGCGCTGAGGTGCACTCCGAGCGCCTGCTGATCAGCGTCAGCGAGTCGTCGGGGTGAGCGAAGTCGTCCTCGCGCTCTCCTTGGAGCTCGTCCGGCCCCCAGCCGAACGCACTCTGCAAAGCGGCTGAGCAGTACAGGAAATAGCCGTTCCGGTCTACCACTGTAGTTAGGTCACCCGACTCGGCAATAAGGTGAGAGTAATAGCGAGCTTTAGGTTCGCTCCGCTCGTCGATCTCTGCCCGACTCTCCATGGACATCACTTCCGATGGCAGGGTGCAACGACAATAGCCATCGGGCCTCACCGTCGCCCTGCTCTATTTATCAGTGTACCGAGAACTGGATATGTAGCGCTAATACGCCGACGATGCTATCGCGTCCGCCTGTAATTCGCGCGTTGCGTGGCGAGCGCAAGCGGGCCGCGATAGCAGTCGCTTGTCCCAGCTTTGCCACTGTCCTACTACCCACGGTACTGGCCGCCTCGAAGATGAAGTCGTCGCGCTGCAGCCTCATCGACTTTCCTATGTGCTTTGTTAGTCTTGCCGCGCCGACGGCTCAGCGCGCTGCAGCCACGAACTCGTGCAGGTCAGTGGCATCGCGTCGAGCGCATCAACGTTTCACTGCTCGGTCTGTCGCAGGCCAGCAGCCGCCGTTGTGACGCCGAGGGACCCCGCGGCAATACCTCACGTGACTGGATTGTCCTAAGGCTCGCCCTTAAAGCTCATGGCGCAAGGCCGGAGGGGGTGACTACAGGGGTGATTGGCCCGGTTTTCCGTCATTCGTGGAGATAATGATGCCGACACTCACCTCGTGATCAGGTGCACCGGCGTTCCGCAAAGACATAGAGGACGTCCTGCCTATTCGTTGATGCCGACTGGCAACGGTCTCCTAGAGGATCGCTGCGCCCGTCGCCTGTGCGCGACCGGGCGCCGCTTGGAGGGGCCGATTCGCCTTTTTTGTAAGTTTCACCGTCGTGCCAGCGGACGACGACGAACGGTCGGAGCCCAAAAGGAACCCCGACGCCTTGCCGATTGGCTCTTGATCCCGGGTGCCAACCGTCGATGACCATGCGCGCCGATCTGGAAAGGGAGCCTCTCCACACGAGTGCATCAGGACTTGGCGTCAAGATCGGCGCTGTCGATCTCAATGGAGCGGACCGACCGTCAACCGCTAACAACTTGACAGAAGAAAGCCGCGTCCGACACAGGAGCGAAATTCGACGCTTTTGCCGAGTCGCCGCCGTGTTCGGGCTACTCAGTCTGCTCTTTGTGATTTGGATGGTCGTGATGGGTGGACGGCGTACCACATACGTCGTGGACAACATCGCCCAGCTCGTTTCGGGCCTGGTAGCGACCGCTATGTGCGCCGTTGCGGCGCGGCGCCGCCGACAACACTGGACAGGATGGGCTCTTCTTGCCGCCTCCATTTTTGTCGCAGTGTGCGGAAACGCCGTCTGGTGTTACTACAACATTATTCGCAGCGTTAGCCCAGCCGGATTTACCTCGTTAGTGGGCGACTTTTGCACGGCTCTGGCCCTTCCTCTGGCGCTCGGTGGGATGTTGAGCTTTCCGGGGGCCCTTCGCGGGCTGTTGAGCTTTCCGGGGGCACTGAGCACGGCAGCGTCCCGGCTACGCGGACTGCTGGACGCCGTGTCGATCGCGATGGGGATGTTCTTTATCAGCTGGACGCTTCTGCTCAGCCCCGTGTCCCAGCACGATTCCGGCGGCGTCGCGGTTCGGGTATTCAATCTGGGCTATCCGGCCAGTGGGCTTTTCGCGGCATCTTTGGTGATCATCTTGGCGACACGCGAATCGTGCCGCAATAGGTTAAGCCTGAGCCTGGTCTCGGTCGGCCTTCTTTCCTGCGCCGTGGCGGACAGCTCGTACTCATACCTGGCAGCTCTTAACCGCTACGGCATTGGCAACGTG
>Ga0302320_10006764_pt1 | contig 25368 bp, 19 predicted proteins | sample Bog_T0_3_FD_202130 | JGI IMG/M metagenome (GOLD analysis project Ga0302320, IMG submission 202130) | Peat permafrost microbial communities from Stordalen Mire near Abisko, Sweden - Bog_T0_3 | ecosystem: Environmental > Terrestrial > Soil > Wetlands > Peat | place: Sweden: Abisko, Stordalen Mire... | reverse complement strand
GCCAAACCACCGAAGACGCGGTTCTCAACGCCAATTACTTGCGCAAGAAGTTGGAAGGCACCTTCGATCTTCCTTACTCGACTCCGACCATGCATGAGGTAGTCTTCAGCGACAAGTTCCAGGCCAAGCTTGGCATCAAAACCGGAGACATTGCCAAGCGTCTCATTGACTATGGGTTCCACCCCTACACCGTAAGCTTCCCCATGGTCGTCCACGGAGCGCTGATGATCGAGCCAACCGAAAGTGAGCCTCTCGAAGAACTCGATCTCTTCGTCGATGCCATGAAGTCCATCGCCCAGGAAGCCATCGATTCCCCCGAGCTGATCAAGAACGCGCCGTACTTCACCCGGCTCTCGCGTCTCGATGAAACCGCCGCCGCCCGAAAGCCGATCCTGCGCTGGAAGCCCGAGCGAAAGTAGAGACCTTGACGATGGGAAGAAACCTGCAGTGTGCCCCGTTCAAGCCTTCTTTTTGGCTTGGGCGGGGCATTTGACTTTGTACTTGATCTTCGATTTCGAATCAAATTGGTCAATCGCCGCGCTTTCTTGCGGCTAGCGTCAGCAGCGTCCAACGGGTTACTCTGAGAGTATGCGAATCGTAAGAGCGAGCTTCCGCCTTCTGTTGTTGCTGAGCCTGCTGTGCGCTCCGCTATTGGCCCAATCTGTTTTCAAGGCGCTTTCCGGCGCGCAAGCCGCGGTGAAGAACGCTGATCCGCTGGGCCGCGACACTCCGCGCGGTACCCTCACCGGATTCATGCAGGCCGCGCAAAAAGGCGATAACGACCGCGCCGCTGAATATCTCCAGTTCCCGCGCCAGGAAACCGAGATCGACTCCGCGCGCGTTGTGCGGGATCTGAAAACCTTGCTCGACCGCGCCTACGTCGGCCGCCTCGGAGCCATCACCGACAATCCCGATCTTGCACTCGATCCTCAGCTTGAACCCGATCATCAGCGTGTCGGCGAGTTCACCGTCAACGGAAAGGAACTTCCGCTGCTGGTGGTCCGCGTGCCTGACGGCGACAAAGGACACCTCTGGCTCATCGCGTGGAGCACCCTCAGCAAAACCGGGGATCTCGCCAACGATGCGCGCTCGCATGAATTTGAGCATAACCTGCCGCAGATTCTCGTACGGCACACTTTTCTCTCTATTCCGCTATGGGTCTGGACGGCCTTTGTGCTGCTGATTCCAGTTGCATTGTTCGCCGGGATTGCCACCGTCACGTTATTGCGCGCACCTGTATGGTTGCTGGCCCGTGTCAATCACCGCGCCGCGCAATCGGAAGTCTGGACCAACGTTCGCGGCCCCGTGCTTCTGTTCGCCACCGCTGCCGCGCACGCTATCGGCATGCTGATGATCACCGTGCCGCTGCTCTTCCGCGAGTATTACTTCAAGGTCCAGGGCACGGCGTTGCTGTTTGCCGTAGCGTGGCTGCTGTGGGATTTCGTGACCGTATGGACGCAAAGACTGCGCCGCCGCATGACCTCCCTTGAAGAGCGCGGCACGCTCTCGCTCACGCTGCTGCTGCATCGCGTGTTGAAGCTGGGCATTGCCGTCACGGCGCTGCTCAGCATCTTTTATCTTGCCGGACTGAACCTCTCCGCCGCGCTTGCCGGACTCGGCATCGGCGGCATCGCCGTCGCATTGGCCGCGCAGAAAACGATCGAGAATCTCTTCGGCGGAATCAGTATCCTCACCGACCGCGTGATCCGCGTCGGCGATCTCTGCCGCGTTGGTGAAACCATCGGAACGGTGGAAGACATCGGCCTTCGTTCCACCCGCATTCGCACCGACGAGCGCGGCCTCATCTCGGTGCCCAACGGCTCTCTCGCCACCGCCAACGTAGAGAACCTCAGCGCGCGCGATAAGATGCGCGTCTTCTGCAGAATCGGTCTGCGCTATGAAACCAGCCGCGAACAACTCGAGCGTGTGCTGACCCAAATATCCACCATGCTGCGCAACCATCCCCGCGTGGAAACCTCATCTGCGTGGATACGTCTCGCAAAGCTCGCCGACAGTGCGCTCCAGCTAGAAATGCAGGCTTACATATTGACTCGCGATTACGACGACTACACGTCCGTGCGCGAAAACCTTCTGCTGCGCGTTATGGACATCGTCGAGAGCTGCGGAACCTCGCTCGCCTTCCCATCGCAAACCGTCTATCTTGCCCATGAGCCTGAAGTACCCGAAGTAAAGGCCCAGGCTACCGGCGAATAGTTGCTTTTCAAAGATTCGCCCTACTGCTTCCGCACGCGATACAAAATCAGCGGCTTCTCCTCGAATACTTTGTCGGCAACTTCGGCAATCCCGCGCTGATACCGTTGGTCTCCATAGCTCCAGATGTAGTCGTAATCCTCGGCAACCAGTTCCCATTCGGGCTCAACGTCAAAACAGTGACCCCAGTAGTCGTCGGAGGTGTATGGATCATAGGTGATGCGCATCGGCGTCTGTCCGGGGATATCGAACAGGTACGGCGATATCGCTCCGCGCCGAATGACCGAGTATGCCCAGTAGTGCGTGAAGTAGTAGTCGAGCGGGTCGTTGTCCTTGCATACATCTACCAGCGGAAAGACTTTTGCGTTACGTGCGATCTGTTCGATGCCATGGTTCATCGCCACGGACTTCCGTGTCTCCATCTGGAATCCCGTGCCAACCTCGAATACGCGCAGAACGGTCAGCGCCACGGCGAGCACGGCAATCCAGTTTGCCCGCTTCCCTACTTGAAGTATGGCGAGCAGCAGGAGACAGAGCGGAGGCACCAGGCGCACGTCGAGATCGGAGCCCGCTCCCCATTGATACGGCAGCAGCAGAAAGACTCCGAAGAAGCCAAGCGCAACCACCAGCCATCGCCAGTTCAACCGTAGTTCGCGATTGCCAGCCACCGCGACTACAAAGCACAGCGCCAGTCCACCTAGAAAAATCTGGTCGAGCCTCTCGTTGTAACCGTGTGTGGGGATCTCTCTCAGTTCGTGCAATTTCCCCAGCAGCGGACGCCACTCCACAATGCTCTGCGTTGAGAGCCCAGGGCGGGCCCACAGAAACAGCAATGACGGCGGCGCAAGGAAGCAGGCCAGACGCAGCCATTCGCGCCAATTGAACGACGTCAACTCATACAACACGAGGATGAATGCCGCTGACGCGAAACCAAGCACATGCGCAAAGTATGCAAGAAAACTGGCGACGACAAACATCGCCGCACGCATCGGCGAAGGCTCCCGGCGATACCACAGCCACGTCCCCACCATCAGGAAACAGCAGCCGACACTGAGGTGATAGGCGGTGAAGCCCCACAGAAACAGCGTGTAGTAGGACATTGCGCACGCCAGCAGCGAGAACTTGATCGAGTTGCGATTGGCTTGCCACAGGAACCATGCGACCGAGACGGGCAGCAGCACGGTGGTTAGCATCAGCAGCAACTTGCCGGCGGCCTCCACCGGCAGCACTTGCTCAAAGGACAACAGCAGCAAGTCCCACAGGATGTAAGGATAGGGCTTCCAGTCGGCTCGGTAATACTCCGCAAAGTGAAAGGCAGGATCGTGGAGATGATTCAGCACAAACGTGCGCGCAAGATGATTTGCGTAGTCCAGCAGCGGAGGCTCGCGCACCAAAAGAAACGGAATCGCCAGCGTGGAAGCCAGCAGGATAAAAAGAATAATCCAGGGGAAGTTACGTTTCTGTTCGGAGGTCAATTTCTGCGTGGGGCTCTCCTTCAACTCGCTCCGCTCTATCTGAAAGTGAGCCATCGCTTACTCCTGGGCAAACAGCACGTAGGATGACTGCCAGAGCGCGGTAGGAATCTGGCCGCGCGGACGAGCCGTGACAATGATGTGATACTGTCCCTGCCCATCGATTGTGTTGAGAAATTCCCCCCCGGAGCGCGGCGTGACTGTTGCAAGGTATTCGAGGAAGCCGTACACATCCGGGCTCCCGGAGAGCCCTGGAGCCGCAAAACTGAGCTCCGTGTTTTCCTGGAAGAAATGCCATGCGATCGAAGCGGACAGGTTGATGGCCCGCTCGTAATGCGCGGCGTCCAGCGCGTCGGGAGCGGGGTTATCGAACACGATGCAGACGCATCGCTCATCTTCGCGGGTGAATTCGCGAACCTTGAGCGCACCGGATTTTGCGGTGGCCTTCCAGTCAACGTAGCGGGCGCTGTCCCCGGCCTCATAGTCGCGAATGCGGTAAAGGTCCGAGCCACGTCCGCGCTGGTTCGTCTCCACTTCGCCGGTGATCATCGGCAGCACCTCAAACAATTCGTCCGTGGCCTCGACGGAAGGAAACACCAGCACCTCCTGGTTGAGCGCGATCGTGCGCGTCTTCGCGAGAAAGGAGAACGGGAAGCGGGTTGAGACCCCGATGCCTCGTTGCGCGTACAGTCCACGCCGCGGAAACCGCAGATTCACCTCGGTGCTCTGGCGATAACCGCCGGGAAGATAGGGAAAATAGACGCTCTGCTCGAGGACGGGCGGCGATTGCCGCGGCCCAGGTGTCTTCACGTAGGAAAGATCTGGCCACCGGATAATTGCTTTGCGCCCGGTGCGCGCTGGAGGATAGACAAACTCGGAGCGCTGCCAGTGCCACTTCGAGCCATCTTTTTTTTCAATCGGCGGCACCACGGAAATGGAGAATACCGGAAGCCTGCGCCGATTATGAAGCAGCACCGCTCCCGCATAACTTTGGCCGGCGAAGACATGGTGCGGAAGATGCAACTCGATTTCCACGCCGCTGATCATGACCGCTGAAACGATTCCGCTGACCAGCACCGCTCCGAGCATGGCGGCGATAATAATAAACAACAGATTGTTCCCCGTATTGAGCGCGGCGATCCCAATCAACAGCGTGAGAGCGAGATAGACGAGGCCCTCGCGCGTGACTTCGTAGTTCAGCGCATCACGCACGCGGTGCGCCACCACGCGGCGCGCCAGGTAAGGGACGGTGGTAACCGCGACCACTCCGGCCAGCAACAGCGCGGAGGAGGCGAAAACCGCGGTGGCAAGAGCATCCCCCGCTTCTCGCGAAGCGGTGGAGAGCAGCGCCGACGCAAACGCCAGCGCCAGTCCGAAGATGGCGACAAAAAATCGGACCCAGGCGCCGCGCTCGACACCGTGGAGCGCTTCCACGAACTGTTGGCGCAAACTCATGCGGTTATGGTCATTATGACATTTGCCGGCGCGGGGACGCAGAACTGGCTGCTGCCTACGACTCCAGAAACTGCAGCAGACGGCGATTGAATTCTTCGGGGGCCTCCTCGTAAGGAAGATGGCCCACACCTGGCAGAACTACATACTCGGCGTTCCAAAAGGACTCGCGCAGCAGCAGCCCGGAATCGCATGCCACCGCCTGATCCTCTTTGCCCCAGAGCAGGAGCGTCGGAATGGCGGCAATCGAGGGCAGCGCTGCCTGGAGTTGGCGCATGTCTTCCCGCCAGGTGCGAACCACTTCGAGTGCATACTCATAGGAGCGCGCATCGCCGAGGTTCACTTCATATCCGGCACGCGTCTCCGGCGTGATCTGCGAGTTGTCCGCATACATGCGTCCGATAGATTGGCTCCTCAAACTCTTACTGTGCGCCGCCAGGATTCGCATTATCATTCGTCCGAACGGAGTACGGAAAAATGCCAGGCGCATGCGCGCGTTGATCATGAAGGGATGGGCGGGAGCGATCAGCGCCAGGCGGCGGATCAGCGGTTCGGGAGCAGTGCGATCCTGGCTGGCCGCCATCATGGCGACTGCTCCGCCATGCGATGTGGCTACCAGATCGACCTGGGAATGTCCCAATGAGCGCATGAACGACAGCAGTCGAGCCGCTGCCGCCGAAAGCCCGAAATCCGCTTCGCCGGCCTTCGGGCGATCAGAGTGTCCTATGCCGAGAAGGTCCACGGCATAGACATCCCGACGCTTCGCGAAAAAGTCGAGATTATGCCGCCAACTGAAGCTGTAGCCCATTAAACCGTGGACAAATACCACGGCTGGCAGAGTTCGCGATGGTGCATCTTCGGCGGGCACATGGATCGAGCGCATGCGATATGCCCCAAAGGAATGCCAATCTTCCAGCTCCTGCAGAAATCGACCAGCCCCAAGCTCCTGCAAATTCCCATCTCCCTCAGGTCGCTTAAATAACGGCACCGTCATGCAACCGTATTGTACACAAGGGAATCCCAATCACTAGATTTTGCCTCCGTTGTTTCCCCTTGGGAGTCTTTCGAGACTCCCTACTTTTTGCCCAGCGCATACCATAAATCATAGGCATGTTCCTGTTTCGGGAGTGTCGTTATTCCTGGCACTGTATAATCAATTAGAAATCCTTGTGTTAACAACGAATTACAAGCATTGCGGCAATCTATGATGAATGGGAAGGTGGCAACTGACTTGCAAACAAAGCAGTGGACCACGTCCGCTCCGGGGGTGAACTTCGAGCGGAAAGGTTTCCGGCCACCCATGACCAAGGAAACTCAAATCCGCTTTGCCGCGATTGTCTTCTGCCTGCTGACCGTGGCCGCCGTGGTCTTTGCCTGGATCAACTTCCAGAAGGAACATGAGTTTTCCACGCCCACGGACGGTGTCTGGTGGGTGGAATCGCAAGGGCAATTGGTGGCACGGCGGGTCAACCCTCTCGGCCCCGGCGACCGGGGCGGCGTCAAGGCTGGAGACGTGCTGGTTTCCGTTGGTGGCAACCCCGTGCAGAACACCGCCGAAGTGGCGCGCCAAATGTATCGTTCCGGTGTCTGGACCAAGCTCTCCTACACCCTGAACCGCGACAGTGTCAGCTTGGACGTGCCGGTAATTCTACAGCCGGTGGATAAGAGCCTGAATCAGGGATTGCGTCTGATTGCGCTGGTCTACCTGGGCATTGGAATGTACGTCTTGCTGCGCCGCTGGACCGCGCCGAAGGCGGGTCACTTCTATCTCTTCTGCCTGGTTTCCTTCATCTTCTACTCCTTCAAGTTCACGGGCAAGCTGAACCAGTTTGACTGGGCCATCTACTGGGCAAACGTGGTCGCCGGAATGTTGCAGCCGGCAATGTTTTTGCACTTCGCGCTCAGCTTTCCGGAGCGTAAATCGTTCGTGCAGAACCGAAGCTGGATTTTTCCGCTGGTCTACCTGCCCGGATTGCTGCTGCTGAGTGTGTGGGTGCTGTTGGTGACCGCAGCCGTACCCAGCGGGTTGCTGCTCTGGAACCTCGACCGGATGCAGATGGGTTATGTAGCTGCATTGTTCCTCACCGCCACCGTCGTGCTCTGGCATACTTACCTGCGCGCCCGGACGCCAATTCTGCGCCAGCAGATGAAGTGGGTCACGCGAGGCACTTTCCTGGCGGTTGTCCCCTTTACGGTTTTTTACGTGATCCCCTTCCTCTACGGAGAGGGACCGACACCGGCAATGAAGATCAGCGTGCTCTCGCTGGTGTTTCTGCCGCTGACCTTCGGCTACGCGATTGTGCGCTACCGCCTGATGGACGTGGACCTGATCTTCAAGCGCGGCATGGTCTATACGATCGCTGCCGGCGCCATCGCTGCCGTGTACTTTGCCGCCGTCGGCGCCACCGCGGAGCTGTTTCACAAGAGCTTCCCCAGCATAGGCCCCGGCGGACTGGTAGCGGCTATCGTGGTCACGGCGGTGCTCTTCGACCCGATCAAGAACTGGACCCAGGAGCGCATCGACAAATTTTTCTACCGCAAGCGTTACGACTACCGTAAAACGCTGATCGCATTTGGTCGTGAGCTGAACTCCGAGCGCGACTTGGGCAAGATGCTGGAGGCGATTCTGGAGCGCATCCAGCGAACCCTGCTGGTGGACAGAATCGCCGTATTTCTTGCTGACATAGGAAGCCCGGGCTTCGTGCTGGCAAAATCTAGCGGGATTGCCAATACCGGCCGGCTGGATCTGCAATTTCTCAGCAGCGCACGTCCGGAATTTGCCGAGGGGCATCTGTTCTTCGACAACACTCACCAGGCTGTCCGAGAGGAGCCATCCGCGCAGGAGGCGATTCGCACTCTAGACCTGAACTACTACATTCCATGCACGGTGATGAACCGCACCATCGCCATGCTTGGGCTCGGCAAAACCAGCGATGGTGACTTTCTCTCCAGCGAGGACGTGGAACTACTGGAAACGCTCTCGGGCTACATTGGCATCGCGTTGCAAAACGCCCGCCTGTACGCCTCGCTCGAACAAAAAGCGCAGGAATACGAGCGGCTCAAGGAGTTCAACGAGAACATCGTCGAGTCCATTAACGTCGGCGTTTTTGCCGTCGATCTGCAGGACAAAATCGAATCGTGGAACTCGCAGATGGAAGTGATGTACGCGCTGCCGCGCGCCGATGCCATCGGTAAGTCCATACTCGAAGTTCTACCTCCGGCGTTCGTCGATGAGTTCTTCCGCGTGCGCAGCGACCCTGGCACTCACAATCTTTACAAGTTCCGGCTCGGCACCACGGCGGGAGACACGCGCGTGGTCAATGTGGCGATTGCACCGCTGGTCAGCAAGGATTACAGCGTCGTCGGACGGTTGGTCATAGTGGATGACATCACCGAGCGCATCGACCTCGAGGCTCAACTCTCGCAGGCCGATAAAATGTCTTCCATCGGACTGCTGGCCGCCGGCGTGGCCCACGAGGTGAATACTCCGCTGGCCGTCATCAGTTCGTATGCGCAAATGCTGGCCAAACAACTACAGGGCGACGAGAGGCGCTCAGAATTGCTCGACAAGATTACCAAGCAGACCTTCCGCGCCTCTGAAATCGTGAACAACCTGCTGAATTTTTCGCGTACCAGCGGCACCGAATTCGGCAGCGTCGATTTGAATCGCATTATCCATGACACGTTGGCCCTGCTCGATCATCAGTTCAAAACGGCGCGCATCCGCGTGGTCGGAGAACTGCCACCCGACCTGCCGCAGATCTATGGCAACCAGGGAAAACTGCAGCAGGTATTTCTGAACTTGTTCCTGAATGCCAAGGACGCGATGCCGCATGGCGGTACCCTCACCGTGCGCACGGCGCACGACCATGGGGTTCGCGTGCATGTGATTGACACCGGAACCGGCATTGCTCCCGAGCATATTCATCGCATCTACGATCCATTTTTCACCACCAAGGGACGGCCCACGCAGGGCGGAAGCGGCGGAACGGGACTTGGGTTGGCCGTGACGTACGGCATTATCCAGGAACACGCCGGCAAGATTCGTGTCGAGAGCAGCCCGGGCGAAGGTACGAGTTTTTATATGGAGTTTCCGATGTCCAGAAAGGCGATCCATGTCTGATGTAGCGGGAGCCAGGCGGACAGCCGCCACGCAGGAGCGGTCGGCCGCAGGCAAAGTCCTGATCATTGACGACGAAGCGGCGATCCGCGAATCGCTCCAGATATTGCTGGAAGAAGAAGGCTATGAAGTCGCCAATGCCGAGGACGGCGAAGAGGGTCTGAACATTCTGGACGCGCAGGCATTCGATCTTGTCCTGTTGGATTTTCAACTGCCAGGGCGCAACGGGCTTGAGATTCTGAAGGAAATTCTGCAGCGCGACCCGGAGACGCCGGTAATCATGCTGACGGCCTATGCCACGCCGCAAAATGCCGTGGCCGCCATTCAGGGCGGAGCGAAGAACTTCATCGCCAAACCCTGGAGCAATGAAAAGCTGCAAGCCGACGTGCGCGAGACCATTGGGCGCAAGCGCGCACAAGAGGAGAATATCCAGCTCAAGCGTCAGCTTAAGCAGCGTTATAACTTCGAAAATATCCTAGGCAAGAGCGACCTGATGTTGCGCACCTTTGACCTGGTGGCGCAGGTCGCACCCTCGCGCTCCACCATTCTGCTGCAGGGCGAGAGTGGCACTGGCAAGGAACTGATCGCAAAAGCCATTCACGCCAACTCGCCGCGCAAAGACCGTCCGTTTGTCCCCGTCAACACCGGCTCCATGCCAAGCGACTTGCTGGAGTCCACCCTTTTCGGCCACGTCAAGGGAGCTTTCACCTCCGCAATCAGCAGCAAGAAGGGCCTCTTCGAAATGGCCGACCGGGGCACCATCTTCCTCGACGAAATCGGCAACATGTCGATGGAAACCCAGGCCAAGCTGCTGCGCGTGCTGCAAGACAAGCGATTCATGCACCTCGGCGGTGTCCAGGAAATTCAGGTTGACGTGCGCGTCATCGCCGCCACCAACAGCGAGTTGCGGCAAGCGGTGAAAGAAGGCAAGTTCCGCGAAGATCTCTTCTACCGCCTCAACGTCATCACCATCGACCTGCCTCCCCTGCGCAATCGCAAGGAAGACATTCCGATGCTGGCGCAGCACTTCCTCCTCAAGTATTGCGCGGAAAACGAAAAATCCGCGCGTACGCTGGGACCCGACGCACTGCGCGCCCTGTTGGATTATGCCTGGCCGGGTAACGTGCGCGAGTTGGAGAATGCAATTGAGCGCGCCGTCGTGCTCTCCGTGCAGCCGACGATCACCGCCGACCTGTTTCCAGAAGACATCGTGGGCCGGAGCGATTCTCTGCCGCTCAGCGCCAGCAAGCCCGACGCGTCCCTGTTTGAAATCATGGAAGATTGCGAACGCCGCGTAATTGCCGCGATGCTGGAGCGTTGTGGATGGAACCAGACCGAAGCGGCTGAACGTTTCCACGTGCCGCTCTCTACACTCAACCAGAAAATAAAGCGGCTGAATATCGAGATCAAGCGACGCGGACAATGAACTCGTGACACGGCCATCCGGTAGGTCTTTGCCCTGCGTTTTGATATAGTCGCTTATGAGCCGCGAACAACGCAGCAAACCTCGTAAAGTCGCGTCCGTACCAAATGGCATTCTCTCTTACTGAATACGCGAAGGGCAATGTTCTGGCGGTGCAGGAGTATTCCATCCTCTCGTGGAGGGGCCTTGCCAACCTCTTCAGCCAGCCCCGTTATTTTGGCGACATCGTGCAGCAGATGGATACCATCGGCGTAGGTTCGCTGCCCATCGTCGTGCTCACCGGATTCTTTACCGGCGCGGTGCTTGCCCTGCAGAGCGCAAATTCACTGGCTCGCTTCGGAGAGCTCTCCCTTACCGGACAATTAGTTTCCATGTCAATGGTGCGCGAGTTGGGTCCGGTGCTCACCGGACTGATGGTCGCCGGACGTAACGCCAGCGGAATGGCCAGCGAACTGGGATCCATGAAGGTAACCGAGCAGATCGACGCCATGCGCGCGCTTGGCACCGACCCCACGCGAAAGCTCGTAACGCCTCGGCTGACGGCGACCATGTTCATGCTGTTCTTTCTCACCATTCTCTCCGACCTGCTGGGGCTGACGGGCGGCTCCGTGATCGCGACGTTGCTGCTGCGCCTGGACTTGAACCAATACTGGACCTCCGCGTGGCAGACCCTCCGCTACGCCGACGTTTTCATGGGTCTACTCAAGCCGGTGCTCTTCGGCTATATCATCGCCACCATAGGCTGCTACTACGGGCTAAGCGCCAAGGGCGGAACGCAAGGCGTGGGCCGCGCAACCACCCAGGCCGTGGTCGCCTCCAGCGTACTCATCCTCGCCGTCGATCTGTTTGTAACCCGATTGCTGATGGTGTTCATGGGGCCTCTGTAAACGATGAGCGAGGACGGCCATAACTCGACGGAGAAGGCTGTAGTCTTTGAAAACGTCTGCCTGCGCTTTGATGAACAAGTAGTTCTCGACAACCTATCTTTCGAACTGGAACGCGGATCCACCAAGGTATTGCTCGGAGTCGCCGGCTCCGGCAAAACAACCATCCTCAAGCTCGCTCTTGGATTGCTACGCCCCGATAGTGGCCGTATTTTTGTGCTGGGGAACGAAGTATCGGCAATGCGCGAAACCGAATTGTTCGAACTGCGCCGCCGCATCGGAATCGTCTTTCAGGAATCGGCGCTCTTCGACTCGCAGTCGGTGGAAGACAATGTCGCGTTTCGCTTGCTGGAAGAAAAAGTTCCGGCAGAAGAAATTCAGCGCCGGGTTTCGGAGGCGCTGCGCTTTGTGGAGTTGGAACACACGCTGAAGCTGTTTCCCTCAGAACTCTCCGGAGGCATGAGGCGGCGGGTTGCGATCGCGCGAGCCATCATCAGCAATCCCGAGGTGTTGCTCTACGATTCACCAACCGCGGGACTCGATCCAGTGACCTCGACCACCATCATCGAGTTGCTGGTGAAGCAGCGTGACGTTTACAAAACGAGCGCCCTGCTCGTAACCCATCGTCTGCAAGATGCTTTCACCATGGCGACGCACTACTTCAATCCCGAGAAGAACAAGATGCTACCGGTACCGCATGGTTGGGATTGGGATTCGAAGACCACCTTCCTCGTGTTGAACGAAGGTAAGAAAGTATTCGAAGGGGATGCTGCTGAAATCGCGAACTCAGACAACCAGTACATCCAGGAATACTTGACGCTCTAGGCAGCATTCGAATTTAGGAGAACATGAGATATCAACTGGTCATTCAGTTTCAGGCAACGTCTGTGGACGAGTTTGATTGTCTGATAGCTTTCGAGGAAAGCCTCACGGAATGGCTAAGAGATTCTGCGGTAGTTGACGGCCATGACTTCGGAACTGGAGAGTTCAACATTTTTGCGCTGACCGACGATCCAGCCATAGCGTTTGAGCGATTACAGTCGTTCAGGAGCGCACTACCAGTGAACCGAATGCGGGTTGCGTATCGCGAATTGCAGGGCGAATCCTTTGTAATCCTATGGCCGCCCAATTTGAAGCAGTTCAATGTTGCTTAGGACCACCTTCGATTGACTATGGCCGTATCGTGCTGAGTGCCATCTCTGCAATATGCGCGGCTGCATCGGGATGCGCGAGCGTGCGAGCTTTGCCGGCCATCGCCGCCATCCGTGCCGGAGCGGCCAACAGTGCCGTCACTTCCTTAACGAATCGCTCCGCGCTCAACTCGCTTTCAGGAATCAGCAGCGCGGCGTCTTCCTGTGCAAGCAATTCCGCATTGCGCAATTGATGATCGTCGGCGGCGCCTGGAAACGGCACAAACAAGGCGCACTTCCCGGCTGCGGCAATCTCGGCAACCGTGGATGCGCCGGAGCGGCAGACGATCAGATCGGCATCGGCAAAGCTCTGCGGCATGTCGTCGATAAATGCACTCACTTCCACGTTCATTCCATGCTGCGTGTAGAAGTTGCAGACGTCGTCAAACTCGCGTGAGCCAGTCTGGTGAACAATGGTGAGAGTTGGAATGCGTTGGAACAGTTCCGCTGCGGATTCGCGAACGATGCGATTCAGCGCGCGCGCGCCCTGGCTGCCTCCGAATACAAGTATGGTCGGCTGACCGCTTCGCCGCCGTGGCAAAGCAAAAAACGCCGGTCGCACCGGAACTCCCGTGACTTCAAAGTTGCGAAACCAGCGTCCCGTCTGCTCGAAGTGAACTGCGGCTTTTGCCGCAAAGCGGGCAACCGCGCGATTGGCATAACCGGGAACGACGTTTGGTTCGAACAGCACAACCGGGATGCGCAGCAGCACAGCCGCAATGGTTGCCGGACCAGCCGCATAGCCGCCCACGCCGATCACAACCTGCGCGTGAAATCGCCGCAAAATGCCCATGGAGGCAAAGATCGACAATGGCAAATCTATCAGCGTGCGTATGCGGGTAGCGAAACTTACCCGGTTCAGCGCGCCGATCTTGACCAGGTACAATGGGAACCCGGCCTTGGGAACCAGGCGCGTTTCAATGCCCCGCTCCGTGCCGACAAAACTCACGGTATGTCCACGTTTTTGGAGTTCTTCCGCTATTGCAAGAGCAGGGATCACATGGCCGCCCGTGCCGCCGCCGGCGAGCATCACGTTCATATCAATCCGTCTGCTGCGTGATATTCAGCAGCACTCCCACGCTGGCTAGCGTGACGATGAGCGACGAGCCGCCGTAGGAAATGAACGGCAGCGGAATCCCTTTGGTCGGGAGCAGTCCAAGCACCACGCTGATGTTGAAAAACGCCTGGATGCCGATCATGGCCGTGATGCCAACCGCCAGCATGCGCGCAAAATTGTCATGCGTATTCCACGCCGCGCGCAATCCCCTGAAACAGAAGAAAGCGAATGCAGCGACAAAGCAAATTGCGCCAACCAGTCCCAACTCTTCGGAGACCACTGCAAAAATAAAGTCGGTCTGCGGCTCGGGCAAATAGAAGAGCTTCTGCTTGCCTTCCATCAAGCCCAGTCCCATCGCGCCTCCGGTACCGACCGCAATGAGCGATTGGATGATGTGGAATCCCGAACCCTGCGGGTCTTTGAACGGATCCCAGAAGGCCATCATGCGGCGCGCGCGCCAGGCAGTCCGGAAGACCAGAACATACATCAATGGGGCGGACGCTGCGAGCGCCCAGAAATAGTATTTCAATTCCATTCCCGCGATGAACAGGATGGCCGCCGTAATGAAGGCGCAGGACATCGCCGTGCCAAGATCGGGTTCAATGACGATCAGCACGCAGAAAATGGCAGTGGGCGCAATCGCAGGGATCAGCGTATGATGCCAGTCCGTGATCGAGCGCAGGCGGCTCTCCAGAAAATGCGCCATGAAGAGAATGATCGCGGGTTTAGCCAGCTCCGAGGGCTGGAACGAAATGATGCCAAGCTTGATCCAGCGATGCGTATTATGCGAACGGTCCAACAGGAAAACAGCAGCCAGTAACAGCGATGTCACGCCCAGTATGGTGAAGACGAGCGCCGGACGATTGAGCTTGCGGTAGTCCACATTCATCAGCCCGAACATGGCGGCCAGGCCGATCACGGCATACAAGCCCTGCTTCAAGAGGAATGCCGTCTCCGAACCGTACTTTTCTTTCGCCACAATTGCTGACGCGCTGAAGACCATGACCAACCCGGCGAAAACCATCATCATGGTCACTCCAAACAGCCATCGATCGACGCTGACGCGCTTGGCCATTACACTTCTCCGGTCGGCGAAGTAGACTGCAAAGCTGCCAGGGATTGCACCAGTTCCTTGAAGACTCGTCCGCGGTGCTCGTAGCTCGGAAACTGATCGAAGCTGGCACAGGCTGGCGCCAGCAGCACGATATCGCCTCCCACTGCCAGGTCAGCAGCCTTGCGCACGGCAGACTCCAATGTCTGCGCGCTGGTGACCGGAACCGCGCTGCCGATCTGCGATTCAATTTTGGCCGCAGCCGCTCCGATGGTGTACACGCGCTTGACCCGCTCCGCGATCAGCTCACGCAGTTCGCCGTAGTCGCTACCCTTGTCCTTGCCGCCCATGATGAGGTGTATGTTTGCCGGAAAAGACTGTAGAGCCTTAATCGTCGCATCCACGTTGGTGGCCTTGGAATCGTTGTAATATTGCACTCCCCGCAATGTAGCGACGTATTCCAAGCGATGCTCCACGGCGTGGAAATCCTTCACCGCCCGGCGGATCGCCGCCGGTTCCACTCCGGCAGCCATGCCGATGGCAACCGCAGCCAGCACGTTCTCCACGTTATGCGAGCCCTTCAGCGCAATCTCGGAAACCGGCATGATTTCCACTTCAACGCCATCGCGATAAACAACTGTCCCACCCACTACAAACGCACCGCGCTCCACCGAATGCTGACGGCTGAACCACAGCACTTGCGGCTTCAACCCCTCGGCAAGACCGCGCGTTATTTCATTATCGGCATTGAGAACCGCATAGTCGCTGGCCGCCTGATTCTCAAAGATGCGTTTTTTTGCCGCGATGTAGTTTTCCATCGAACCGTGCCGGTCGAGATGATCGGGAGTAATGTTGAGAATGGCCGAGATATGCGGGCGGAAGGTCTCAATCGATTCCAGTTGAAAGCTCGAAATCTCAAGCACCACCCAGGTATCGGCTGAGGAGTGCTCGACGAAGGTGATCGCGGGCGTGCCAATATTTCCACCGACCAGCGTTTTGCGTCCGCCGGACGCAATGATTTCGCCAGTCAGCGTCGTGGTGGTCGTCTTGCCATTTGAGCCGGTGATGGCCACGATGTTTCCCTGCAAAAAGCGCGCAGTCAGTTCGATTTCCCCGATGACCGGAATACCAAGACGGCGCGCGTGCTGTAGCGCGCTCACGTCGCCAGGTACGCCGGGGCTCACGACGATCAGATCCTGATCGCGAAACGTGCGTTCCCCGTGCTTGCCTGTCTCCACCGTGATTCCACGGTCGAGCAGCGCGGGAATCTCACTACGGAGTTGTTCCTCGCTCTTTGCATCGCTGACGGTCACACGCGCACCGCGGGACTCTAGGAATAGCGCGGAGGCCACGCCCGACTTGCCCAGTCCTACCACCAGAACTCGTTTGCCTTTGACTTCCATAGCTTCTTTCCTGCCTTCGAGCAGCTTACCTTTTAACTTAACGCAATTTCAGGGTGGTCAGCGCAAACAACGCAAAGATCAGCGACCCTATCCAGAATCGCACAATCACCTTCGACTCCGACCATCCAAGTTGCTCAAAATGATGATGCAGCGGCGCCATCAGAAATATGCGCTTGCCGCGCAGTTTGAACGAGCCCACCTGCAGAATCACCGAGAGCGCTTCCAGTACAAAGATTCCACCAAAAAAAGGCAGCAGCAGTTCCTGCTTGATGATGACGGCAACCGTGCCAATCGCGCCGCCCAGGGCAAGCGAGCCTACGTCGCCCATGAAGACCTCCGCCGGATGCGCGTTATACCAGAGGAAGCCAATCGAAGCCCCCATCATCGCCCCACAGAAGATCGTCAACTCGCCAACCATCGGCATTTTCTGCAGTTCCAGATAATCGGAGAACACCGCATGGCCGCTGACGTAGGTGAGCACCGTAAGCGCCCCGGAGGCAATTAGCGTACACCCGATTGCGAGTCCGTCGAGCCCATCCGTCAGGTTCACTGCGTTGGTTGAACCCACCAGCACGAAAACCACAAAAATAATAAAAGGCAGAAACGCAATCGGCCACAGATGCGGATATCCAACCAGCGAGCCAATCACCAGATCCGGACGGAATCGCTTGAAAAACGGCACCATCAAATGCGTGGAATATTGGCCCTGTGCCTGGAACACGATCAGGATCACGGCAATCACAAATGCCACCAGGGTCTGCAGCAGCAACTTGCTGCGTCCGTTCAGTCCCAGATTCTGTTTGTGTATGACCTTCAGGTAGTCGTCGGCAAAACCGATTGCGCCAAAAGAAAGCGTGGAAAGCACCGCAAGCCAGACGAACTTGTTCGACAGATCAGCCCACAGCAACGTGGGCAGCACAATGGAGACCACGATCAGCAGCCCTCCCATCGTCGGCGTGCCCGCCTTCTTCTGGTGCGAGCGCGGGCCTTCCTCGCGGATGTACTGCCCAATCTGGAATTCGTGGAGGCGGCGGATCACCGCGGGTCCGATGATCAGCGCCATGAACAGCGCGGTCAGACTCGCGAAGGCCGTGCGAAACGTCAGGTAGCGAAAAATCCTGAACGGTCCCACGTTGAAGTGGCGAAAAATATATGAGTACAAAAGCCAGTAGAGCAATAGGTCCTCAATCTTTATGCGGGATCATCTCCGCCGTTGAACTAAACTTTTCGTCGCGTCTCAAATACCGCCAGCGCACGCTCCAGGCCCACGCCTCGCGAAGCTTTCAGCAACACTGCATCCCCTTTACGCAGGTTGAGCGCAAGCCACTCGCCTGCCTGCTCGGGAGTCTCCACAAACTCGGCGGCCACGCCGGATGCCGCCGCGCCTTCGGCAATGTACTGCCCGTTACCGCGAACGCCCACCACGTAATCCGCGTTGTGCAAAGCCATCTTGCGTCCGCACTCGCGGTGCAGTTCGGGTGCACTTGGCCCTAGTTCCAGCATCTCGCCGGCGATAACAATCCGCCGCGCCGCCGGGGTCTGCCCAAGCGCCACAACCATATTGTCCAGAGCCACCGGATTGGAATTGTAGCAATCATTGATGAGGATTGCGCCCAACACTTCGTGAACTTCGCCGCGCTTGTCACCAGCGCCGAGCGAACCCAGGCGGGCCACCGCATCCGAGGGCGGCACGCCATGTTCGGCTGCAACCGCGACTGCCACCAGTGCATTCAGCACGTTGTGAATACCAATCAGCGGCAACGTCGCTGCTTCACGGAAACCGTTCCCAACGATTTCAAACTCCGAGCCCAGCACTCCGCGCAACCGGACGTTCTCCGCACGGTAGTCACTCGGATGATCGATACCAAACAGCGTTACCTTGCCGTGAAAGTCGCGCCCAAACTGCGAAACGTAAGGATCGTCCGCATTCAGAAATGCATGACCTCCGGCGGGCAGCGACTCGATCAATTCATATTTTGCGCGAGCGATTCCGTCCTGCGTGCCGAAGTTCTCCAGGTGCGCCAGTCCGACGTTGGTCACCACGCCCTCATCCGGCGCGGCAATCTGTGCCAGCATTGTAATTTCGCCCGAGTGCGACATGCCCATCTCGATCACGGCGATCTCATGCTGGTGCTCCAGGCGCAGTAGCTGCATGGGGAGACCAAATTGATTATTGAGATTTCCCAGCGACTTCAGCACCTGAAACTGCGCGCCCAATACGTGTGCAATACACTCCTTGGTGGTCGTCTTACCCGCCGAACCAGTGATGGCAATCAGCTTCTTACCCCAGAGCCGCCGCGCCGCAGCACCCAAATGTTGCAACGCCAGCGTGCTGTCCGCAACGGCCATCAAGCGAGAGTCGGCGGCAAAGCGCGAGAGTTGATCGCGTGCGATTACGGCAGCCACCGCGCCCGCCTGCAGAGCGGCTTCCACGTAGTCATGGCCGTCAACCCGCTCTCCTTTGATGGCAAAGAAAAGATCGCCCGGATGCAGCGTGCGCGTGTCAATCGAGTAGCCTTCGGCAATCGCAGCGTGATCGAAGCTGCCGCTTGCCTGGATGAATTCCGCGACCCTGCTTAACGGGAGTTTCATGCGTGTACGCCTCCTCGTCTGTATCCAATGCGGTTGAGCTCCTCGGTCGCAACCTCGTGATCGTCGAAAGGAAACACACCTTCCCGAGTGGTCTGCGTGCGCTCGTGGCCCTTCCCCGCGATTAGAACAATATCTCCCTGCCTTACTTTGCTAAGCGCCAGCGCAATGGCCTTGCGGCGGTCGGGCTCGGCAACGAAACATCTCCTGGCTTCGCGCAGCCCCGGCAAGATTTCTTCGATAATCTCCAGCGGATCCTCACTGCGCGGGTTGTCCGAGGTCACTACCACAAAGTCGCTTCCCTCTCCGGCGGCGCGTCCCATCTTTGGCCGTTTGGTGCGGTCGCGATCCCCGCCACATCCAAAGACGGTGACCACCCGTCCATGGCTGCGGGAAGCGAAGTCGCGCGCGAGCCGCGTGAGGTTTTTGAGTGCATCGTCGGTGTGCGCGTAGTCCACCACCACGGCGAAGGGCTGGCCTTCGTCCACGCGCTCGAATCGCCCTGGGACGCGGCTCATTCCGGCGATGCCCTGCGCGATCTGCTCAGGAGTACATCCCCGCGCGTAGGCTGCGCCGCAAGCCGCAAGCACGTTGTAAACATTCACTGTGCCAATCAGCGGAGAGCGTAATTCTATGGGACCGTCCGGCGTGGTGAGAACAAAGTTGTTTCCTTGCGACGTCATCTCCAGGGACTCGGCATGGAAGTCGCCTTGCTCGATTCCGTAGGTAAAAACCTGCGAGCGACGGTGCGAGAATTTCGCGAGCTCACGCCCGTACTCATCGTCAATATTCACGATCGCGCAACGCGGAGGCTCGGTGCCGCAACCCTCAAACAGGATGCGCTTTGCGGCGAAGTACTCCGCCATTGTGCCGTGGTAATCGAGATGGTCCTGCGTCAGGTTGCTGAATATCGCCGCATCGAATGGAATACCGAAAACGCGTCCCTGCTGCAGCGCGTGGGATGAAACCTCCATCACTGCCTCGGTCGCTCCATGGGCCAGCGCACGAGCAAACATCTGGTTCAACTCGAGTGACTCCGGCGTAGTGTGGGGCGCTGGCAGAACCTCTCCCGGCAGGTGGTATTCAACAGTGCCCACCAGCGCATTCTTGCGCCCGGCAGCTCTCAATATTGCTTCCACTATGAACGTCGTGGTGGTCTTGCCGTTGGTACCGGTAATACCGGTCAGGCGCAGGCGCTCGGCAGGACGCTTGTAGAAGTTTGCACTCAGGCGGGCCAGGGCGCGCCGTCCGTGCGGCACCACGGCCCAGCCCACGCCATCGCGAGGCGGTTGCTCAGCCGAATCCGTAACCACCGCAACCGCACCGGCAGCAATGGCCGCGTCAATGTAGCGATTGCCGTCCGTACTCTCGCCGCGCATGGCGACAAATAACCACCCGTCATGCACCCGGCGCGAATCATAATCGATCCCCTTCACTCCACAATCGCCGCTTTGCGAGAGCACCTCTGCACCATCGAGAATGTCAATAAAATTCATCATTGTCTGAGACCTGAATTCTAACGCGAGAAGCGGACTGCGATTCTGGAGCCCAATGGCAAGTATGCGCCCGGTGGAGGCTGCTGTTCGCGCGCTATTCCGCTACCCACAATCTGCAACTCAAAGCCAGCTTTGTGCGCGGACTCAACCGCCCCGCGCATCGTGAGGCCCAGCAATGATGGTACCGTGGAACCGCCTCCCGCATCGAGCACCACGGTGCCACCACGCGCATCCAGATTCGATCTTGACGCCGGCGCACGCAAAGGCTGTGCCGCAGCCACTGCCGTGCCGGTAGGTGTGGCAGTGGCTGCCGCTGCGTTTTCCAACTCGAGCATTTCGCCCGGAACATGTGGCTGCGCGTCCTCGGTGTCGCCCTCGGCGGCTCTCGCCACTAGCGAACGGCGCGCCAGGTTCCGCTTCGGCTCCACGTCGTGCGCCACGCCGTAGTAGGCCAACACTTGTTCGGCGACCCGCTTGAATACAGGCGCGGAGACCTGTCCGCCTTGGTGCAGGCCGCGCGGAGAATCCAGAATCACCGCAATCGACAGCGCAGGATTATTGACCGGGGCAAAGCCGACAAAGCTCGCAACGTAATCCGTCTTTGAATAGGCGTGAGTGCGCGGATCGATCTTCTGCGCGGTGCCCGTTTTTCCCGCCGAAGTGTAGCCGTCGAGAATAGCGCGGCGGGCCGTACCATCCATCACTACTTCTTCGGTCAAGCGGCGCATCACTGCCGAAGTAAGAGACGAGATGACCCGGCGCTGTTCCTGTGGATGAAATTCAATGCGCTGATATTTCTGGTTGGGCGGCGTGACCCCGGCAACAATGCGTGGCGGGGAATACAGCCCGTCATTCGCAATCGCCGACATCATCGAGACCACCTGCAGCGGCGTAACTCCAACCTCCTGCCCAATCGCCATGGAGCCAATCGAGGAGGCAGCCCAGCGTTCTGGTTTGCGTACCAGCCCGCGAGTCTCGCCTGGTAGTTCCACGTTCGTGAGCTGCCCGAATCCGTACAGGTGGATGTGCTTGTAGAAGCGCTCCGGGCCCATGCGCAAGGCCATCTTTACCGCGCCAACGTCGCTCGATTCCGCGTAAGCCCGCTCCAGGGTGACCGTGCCAATGTGGTGCGAATCGTGAATGCGAATTCCGCCGACCACAATGAAGCCGGGATCGCAGTTGATCACCTCTTCGGGCCGCGCCAGGTTTTCGTCGAACGCCGAAGAATAGGTCACTGTCTTGAACACCGACCCCGGCTCATAGACATCGCTGACCGCGTGGTTCTTTAGTTTATCCGGCGTGATCTCACGGGAGATATTCGGATTGAACGAAGGCGCATTGGCCAGCGCAAGAATCTCGCCGGTGCGCGGATTCTGCACCACCACCGTGCCGCTGATCGCGTGCGTTTCCTCCATCGCCTGAGCCAGTTCCTTCTCGGCGATGAACTGAACTTTTTCGTCGATGGTGAGCACCACGTTTTCACCCGGCTCAGGCGGATGCTCCAGGTGCCCGAACCACTTGCGGCGCGCGTCCATCGTAATGACCACGCGGCCCTTCACTCCATTCAGTTGGTCCTGGTAGAGATGCTCGATCCCGGCCAGGCCCGTGTCCTCCATGCCCACGTAACCGAGCACCTGTGCCGCCAGCGCCCGCTTGGGATAAAAGCGCTTCAACTCCTTCTGGAAATAGATGCCGCGAAGATTCAGCGACTTGATGCGCGCGGCAATCTCACCGTCCACCTTGCGCGCCACCCAGGCAAAATTGCGCTGCGCTTGGATGCGCTCCAGCACGCTGTTGGGATCGTCGCCGATCACGGTTGCCAATAATGTTGCGGTAGTTTTCTGGTCGGGGATTTCACTGGGCACGGCAAAAACCGAATCGACCTGAACGGTCATCGCCAGTTCCTGCCCGTTGCGGTCGTAGATGATGCCGCGCTGCGGAGAGATTTCCACGGTGCGCTGCTGCTGGCGCTGCGCCCGCTGCACCCATTCACCATAATGGACAATCTGCAGCATGGCCAGTCGCGCAACGATGACCACGGCCCAGACCAAGAGGAATATGCCAAGCTTAAGAAGGCGGGACTTCACGTTTATTGGAGCTCTGCCGCCTGCTGCCATCGCTTACACCTGCACTGCGGGAAGATCGGGAAATCCCCCTGCACAACCACTGAAAATGCCGGCTGAACCCGAACCACAAAGCAAACTCCAGAAAGCTGGAGAAAAGCGCTGAGCGCGCCAGAATACTCGAAAAAGGCTGGAAACTTGCACTCTTCCAAGTTAATACAGCGATGACGGCCCGTACAGGTGCTGGTTGTGCAAATCCTGCACTGCAGCCGTCATTCGCCTGAACCCAGGTTCGGGTTCGTACTTAGTTTGGAACTGAAACCACCGAGATGTTGTCGGCGCGAGCCATCACCGGAGCACCGGTATCAAGCGCTCCCGTCTCATCCAGTCTTTGAACCTGCCCCACCGCGGGCAAAGCAAATCCCATTTCGCGCGCCAGGGAACTAATCCGTTCCGGATCCTTCAGCGTTGCGACTTCCAGTTTCAGCGTGCGATTTACGTCCGCCATCTGATCGCGCTTTGAGCGCAGATCCTCGATCCGATAGCCGTACTGAATCGAACTACAGTGCTGGCCCAGATACACCAGCGCCATCAGAAAAAAGATCACTACGGTCGCCGTGAACATGCGCATCTCGCGCGTGCGCGCCGGATCGGCCGTGCGCACCAAGCGGGAGTTATCGATCGCCTTGTGAAAGTAAATCTCGGGCGCCCCCGGCATGTATCGGCGCGGGGCGGCCGGAATCGTGTTCTGCAATGTTGCGCTCGTCCTTTGCGGCAGTGCCGCTGCCCAGATCGCCATAAGCCACCCTCTGTTTCTTAGGAGTTCTCCACAGCGTCCACAGGTTTTTCCACATGATGTGGACAACTATTCCAAAAAATCTATCTCTTCCGAACCCGGCCGCGAACTTCCAATCTCGCCGCCGCGCGCATCTTTGCCGAACGTGCCCGCGAGTTTTCCGCGGTCTCTGCTTCCGAGGCAATCACCGGCTTCTTGGTCAACGGTTCCCACACTCCATCGCGGGCTCCGTCCCGCATGGCGTCTTTCACCATGCGATCCTCCAACGAGTGGAAGCTGATGACCACTAGCCTTCCCCCCGGCTTCAATACTTGGGGCGCTGCATTGAGCAGCGCCCCTAAATCCTCCAGCTCGCGATTCACGTAAATTCGGATCGCCTGGAAAGTTAACGTCGCGGGATGAATTCCTTTACCTCTCGGTTGATTCATTGGCCGGGCAGCGGCCGATACAACTTGTGCTAGATGAGCGGTCGATTTTATCGGCCGTGCCCGTACAATGGCTCTGGCGATTCTCCGCGACCTCCTCTCCTCACCGAATTTGTAAATCAGATCAGCGAGATCGCTCTCGTCGAACTGGTTCACCACCTGATCGGCGGATAACTCGGCATCAGGGTTCATCCTCATGTCAAGTCTTCCATCCGCCTGAAAACTAAATCCACGGCTAGCGTCGTCAAACTGCATCGAACTGACGCCCAGATCGGCAAGTACGCCGTCCACGCTGCCAGGGGCCACGCGTTCCGCCATTTCGGCATAGGACGCATGGTGCAGCGTAATCGCAGGCCAGTCCTGTTGACGTCCCTCAGGGGCCGTCAATCTTTTGCGAGCCATTTCCAGCGCTATCGTGTCTTTATCGAAGCCTATCAGCATACCCCCGGGTCCGAGCAACTCCGAAATTGCAAAAGCGTGCCCGCCCAGCCCGATAGTGCTATCGATATATGTCCCACCGCGCTTAATAGCCAGGAAGTCGATTGCCTCATGTAAAAGAACTGGTGCATGGCTGAATCGTCTTCCGCCATGCGCGCCCGTCAGGGCGCCTGAGTCGCCGTTGGACTCCCTACCGCCGTCCAACTAAATCTCCATCTTCTTCAACTCGGCCTTATCCACGGCCGTGATGTGGTTCGCCTTTACGTGCTGCGTGTATTCGTCCATCAGGCGAATCTCGATGTAATGCAGCTTACCGACGACGGCAACTTCGCCCTTCAACTTGAATTCGTTACGGAGCCGGTCGGAAATCGTCACGCGGCCCTGGTTGTCCATGCTTACCACCTGCCCGTAGTAGCTGGTGACATCCAAGAACTTCTCCAGCGTCTCGTCGGTGGTTGGCAGTTTCGCCATCTTCTCTTCCACTCGCTCCCATTCCTGGAGGGGATACAGTCGGATAATAGTTCCGTCCAGACTTGTGATATAGAATTGCTCGGTGTAGTTCTCGTCGATCTCCTTCTTGAAGTCAGCGGGGATTTTTAAGCGGCCCTTGTCATCGATCCGTGTTGGACAGTTGCCGCGAAACATTTTGAAAGCCCTCTGGGCTGCCCCCTCAAGCTGGCTAAAGCCAGGAAGAGGAAACGGGGATCATTTTCGAAGACCAAGTAGGGAAACTGGTCCACTAGACTCCATCTCGTTCCACTTTACCCCATTCTCTTTGTCTGTCAAGAGCCAAATTGGCTTTTTCTTTAGCTTTTATTTGTGTTCTTTGCACAAGAGTCGGCCCTGCGGGAAAATGATCCCTGAAATTCCTTTTGCGGAACAAAGCTAAGTAGTTTGTTTTTATGCAGTTCAGCGGCCCACAACCCTCTTGGGATGTTGCCGCCTACGTTGCAAGGTTGGAGATCTGCGATGGGGTGGGGTGCGGATAGCCTGAGGTTCGATAAGAATTTCAATAGGAATAGAAAAAGAGGTAGTGGCCGAGCTCTTATTCCCCAGTCAGAGCTCGGCCACTACCTCCGGGACCTTGGAAGGCCCCCAGCCTTATCCAGAGCCGCGAAACAGCTCCGGACCTTAATCTGATACCACCTCATGGGGCGGTGGTAGACGGCAGGCGCCGTTTAGCAAATGCCGGCGGCTTGCAAATGGGCAGTATATTTTTTGTCGCAGGCAATGATGTGGTTCTGCAACCAGTGGCGCAGAAACTCCAGCAGATTCATGCTCAGCACGGCTTTGCCCGC
>Ga0302320_10006755_pt1 | contig 25393 bp, 36 predicted proteins | sample Bog_T0_3_FD_202130 | JGI IMG/M metagenome (GOLD analysis project Ga0302320, IMG submission 202130) | Peat permafrost microbial communities from Stordalen Mire near Abisko, Sweden - Bog_T0_3 | ecosystem: Environmental > Terrestrial > Soil > Wetlands > Peat | place: Sweden: Abisko, Stordalen Mire... | reverse complement strand
TAAATGAATGGATTTTTGCAATTTATTGAAAATCAAAACTGTACTTTTTTAATTTATAACTTTAAATTTTAGAAAACTTTACTATGTTGATAAAAGCCAAAAATTTTTCAAGAAATTTGAAAATTTAATTCAAAGACTATAACCTAAGCTATTTTTTCAAACTTTGGAAGCCTATAAATTTGTTTCTAAGAAAAAAATGCAATAAAATGTTGAAATGATTTTTTTTTTATTTTAAATAATTTATTTTTTTTATAGATTAAAAAAAATAATCATTTTTCTTTTCTTTTCCTCACCTAAAAATTCTCATCCGAACAAATCAACTGCAAGAAAAAAATAAATAAAGTAATATCTTAAATAAATTAAGATAAATTACGATCGTTATTAGCAGGTGGTTTGTTCACTGGTTTATGACTTACCCCGCCTGGATTCTGGTTCTTGAATCCCAACATATCATCTAAATCATCAAACGGTTTTTTCTCTTGTGGTGCTTGTGCCTGAATGTTTGTGCTCAAATCCAAATTTTTTGGCAATCCACCATACAAATTTCCCGGTTGCTGATTATTTACTGGTTGAAATCCAGCCTGGGGTTTTTGTTGCGAGGCTCCTAGATTACCTCCGAAGTTTCCCATACCACCCGGATTGACAGAATATCCCATAGGATTCATCACAGGATTGCCCATCATGGGATTACCCATCATTGGGTTCATTCCCATCATAGGATTCACTTGTCCACCCATCATAGGATTCATGCCCATCATTGGATTCATGGCTCCCATCATAGGGTTCATTTGGTACATTTGGTTGTTGGGGTACATTTGGCTATTCATGAATTGTTGTTGGTTTGGTATACTCATTGGGTTGGGGTTAAATTGATTGACAGATTGCCCCATAGGATTCATCCCAACCATGGGATTTGGGTTTCTGGGTTGTTGGTATAATGAGCTCAGTTTATCAGACTAAAAATTAAATAGATTTTTATTTTTGCATTGCCAATATAAATTACCAATGAAGGGTTTGGAGCTGGATTCAATGGATTGGAGGCAGGATTCAATTGGTTAACTCCTTGATTCCCCAAAGGGTTGAGTGCATTGACATTGGGTTGGACAGCTTGGGAAATATTGGGGTTGAAATTATTGACAGATTGAGATTGTGGATTAGGGGCAAACAAATCCACATTGTTATTTTGGGTTCTGGTAACAAATTTTGTTAGTTATTTAATAAAAGAAAAAAAAAATGATTACTGGGGTTGCAATTGTGGTTGAGGGTCTGGTTGATCCAAAAGGTCAATTAAATTGGGTTCTGGGTTTTTGGGAGCCATTCTTACTGGTTCTTGGTTCTGGTAAACAGGTTTTGGGATAGGTTGAGTAATCGGCTTGTTTTGGACTGGTTGGCTAAAGTTACCGAAAAAGGAAGCTGGATTATCGTTATTTTGGATAGGTGCAACGGTGTATCCTCCATAGGCTGCGGCTTTTTTTCTATGGTCATTTGGCTTGCGATGATTTTTCAAATCTTCATATCGTTCAAGAGTCTAAAGAATGTTAAAAATCTCAGAATTTTAGAGAGAAAAAAATGACTTTGTTCAAATCATCGTTGACTTCCAGGCATAAACTCATCAAATTCTCGTCAGAACTTCCCATATTGGAAATGAAACTTTTGATTTTTTTAGAAAAAGATAAATGAAGAGAATTTTAAACGCTTTGATTTTTTCATCCAATCCTTTTAATGTGGCGATCAAATCAATAAGTGTCTCATTTTGTTTCACGTCGCCTTTCGGGTCTGATTCATCAATCATGTCCTAAACACATATTTATAGAAATTTTTTATATATAAAAAAAAAATACATTGATTAAAGTTAAATTATTTTTTATGATTTCAAAGTCCTCTCTAGTTTTAAGTGCAGAAGCTTTATCAAGTCCTCCTTCAGCTTTCTAAAAAATAATGAAATAGAAGTTTTAACATTTGAATATTTACTCCAGTGCCACTAGGTTTATATGAAGAGGAAGTGTTTGTTGTGGATGCTACGAAACGTTGCCTGAAATAAGAATTGTTAATATAGTATTTTTGATATAAAGTTTAAAACTTTTTTTTTTTTATAAATAAAAGTTTTACTTTGACAAACTGCTATATTTAGATTCTGCATATTTCGGAAAACTTAGATTTTTTTTCTGCAAATTGATAGAAAAGGTTTCGTAGTAGCTGAAGAATTGCGAGAGAAGGTCTCGAGAAGGTTCAAAGACTTGATACCAAATTTGCACCAAATTAAGTAATTTACTTATGAGCTTTTTTCATGGAAAAAATAATTGAAAAAAAAATTTAAATAAAATTTAATGTTTATTATTACATCTTGTGGCAGATCCTTCAGGAAAATCAAATTATTTATCTGCATTAGGAAATCCTTGGTTGCGATTTGATTATGAAAAGGTAGTCCGCAGGCGTATGTCGACATTTCCAGTAGTTCTAACGTCAAAAAGAACACCTTCCCGTTTTTTATAACTAATCTTTTCTTAATCATTTTGATTGCTTCCTTGGGCCTAACAAAAAAATTTTTATTTTAAGCAAATAAATCGTTGGCAACATATCAGCTTTTGAATTTATGAGCTCGCATGCTTCTTTGAAGGCAGCTTCATCAGGTTTTTGAAGCGTTTCACTGGTGGCTTTCAAAATGGCGTTCTCAAGAGGAACGAATTGTTGTTGCAGCTTTTTGTTGGGGTCAACCATTTATTGAAGATTTTGAATAATAATTCCGATCGATTGTGAGAGAGATTTTTGAATTTATAATAATTATAACAAACGAAAAAGATTTAATTTAAAAAGCTCTCTTTATAAACGAAATTCTTAAAAATAAAGTTTAAAATTTGTATTAATTTTAAAGACTCATTCTTCCTAATGTTGATTTAAATATCATGTTAAAGGGTCCAGTTTTTTATTTTTTTAGGAAAAATAGGGTCTTTTTAAAATAATTCAAGTTTCAAATCCTCAAATAAATATATATCAAATTTATTTGCTATATATATTTAATTAAGTCTCTCGCTTTATTTTTTCTTTTTCTTGGCGGCGACTTTTTTGGATTTGATTTCGACTCGGTTCATGTCTGAAAAGTAGCGAGCAAAAAAATCAAAAATTTCAAAGATTAAATGAAATAAATTTACTTTGAGGGAGACTTTGTAATAATTTGGCTGCTTTTTCCTTGTCGACGGTTTGGAAGGTGTACAAATATTGTTTGCCTCTAAGCTTGAATTTAGTTATTTTTTTGCCATATTTAATGTAGAGGGCTGTTTAGAATGGAATGAGAAATCATCAAATTATAAGATTCAATACTTTTTTTGTGGGGAGGAGGGACCTTTTTTTTGTCGCTTTCTTTTTGGTCTTTGGATTCCTTTTCGGTTCCCTTGGCGATGGTTAGAAATTTTTTTATATCCTTGATTTCTTTTGGCTATAAAAAAAAGAAAGGGTGAGGTAGGACTTAAAAAGAAAATCTTTACCATTTTTTGTTTGTTTTTGTATTGCAAATAAGAGAAAAAATATCTTATTTTATATTATCGAAACATTCAAATTTATTGATATAGGGAGTTTGGAATTCGATAATTTTTTTTTTAAGAAAATTTATTGTGGAAATAATGAAGCTTAAATGTGATTTTTTCTTTTATTTTTTCCTGTCGATCTTCTCAATAAATTGCATATCAACCGAAAACGAAAATGATTTAGAAAAGGATTCAGGCTCACAAAATCCCATCCTTATGAGGGGCTGGTTGCGCTATTTCGTCTATAATCCGAATTTAGACTCCACCTTCAAACCCAACACGTTTTATGTAAATCAACAATATTTTCATCAGTTTGACAACAAACATCAATTGAACATGTTGAATACAAATATTCGGGATGAATATGGATATGTTCATATACCTTCAAAATTCCATTTTTTCTTTGTTTTATCCTCAAACACAATATATGTCATAAGCGCAAGAAAAGTAAAAAATATTCTAAAATTGCTTTGATTTATAATTGATAAAAAGAATGACGTGGCAGAAACAGTTCAAAGTATCGAAATGGGTTGGATTTTGCCAACTCAATGGAAAAGTAAGAATGATTTGTTGACTAAAAGATTAAATTCTGTTTTGAAGATGGTAACTTTAGTGGAGGCATTGAAGATTTGGGTAGTTTTAGAGAAGGTTTTTGTTTTCGTTTGAACTTGAAGACGTCCATCATCTGGAATTTGTGCTCAGATAATAATGTATATCATTATTTTTCAATAAATTGTTGATGTGAAGAAAAATCAAAATAGCACGAGAAAAATGAATGGATTTCAAAAATTTTCAGTCTTCTTCCTAATTCCGGTTCTAATTTTCTTTTTAATTATTTTTTTTATTGTTTTTTTAAAGAAAATGATCCTCTTAATTCAAATCAAGGGGGGAATTCATGCGCTAACAAAACTGATTCCGCAACAGATATTCCTCTTCCATTTAACATCACGATTGTGACCACTAATGATAATCTCAATAATTTGACCAAAGCCAAAAACAAATCTGATAGTGAAGAAAGTGACATCAAGAATGACATGGATGGAAAATGGGTCATAATCCAAGATTGGAGTCAATGTTCAATGGCTTGCAATGGTGGGAAACAGTTTTTGCAGAGAGTTTGCATTCCTCCAAAAAGCGGAGGTGATCAATGCGAAGGAGAGCCTGTTTTAGAAAGACATTGTAATACTTTTCCTTGTCCCAATGTAATCAAAAGGGAAGTTAAACTTAAAACAACAAGAAATCCCATCATAAGAGTGCAACGACTGTCAAATAGATTTTTGAGATATGAAGTATGATTTTTTTTTTTGTTATAGATTTGAAAAAATTTGCAAGTTAGGTTTGTATTGTCAAAGAGGGAGAACTCGATCTATTGATTGAAAATCCAACATTGACTATCCAGCCAAAAATTCCAGTTCGAGTTATCCTAAATAACAAAACTCTCACAATTTTTGGAATCCCAGTAATAATAAAATCTTATTTGAAATCAATCTTGAATTTTTTTTCTAGAATTATAATTCTGTCTATAAATCTTTCGATTTGGAATACATAAGTCTGAAGAAACATCCTAATCCTAAAGAAGAAAAATCATGTATGATTGTTTTAGACATCAGAGATATCAGCAAAAGGGCGACATTATGCATCATGCCCATTTCAATAAAGGGAGATCAATCAGTTAAAGAAATGAGAAACAAGTGGGTGTATGATATCAGGTTTTTTAAAGAGAAATGTCAGGATAAAAATCCAAGAGAAGCAGAAGTGATGAGTGATGATGATCCTTATATAATAAGGAGGAAAAATGAAATTTTGATGCAAAAGAGAGAAGAAGCCTTGGAAAAGATACATGAAAAAGATGAACAAAAAAAAGAGGTGACCTTGCAAAAACATGTGAAAAATGCCGCTAAAATAGCTTTGCAAGTTAATTTTTTGAAAAAAAATATGTTTTTATTTATGTAGGCCGTGGAAAAAGAATTAAATTATGAGCAATTAGTTCTTAAGGAAGAAATGCTCAAAGAGACGAAAGATCAAAAAGATATTCAAAAACAAATCCAAATTGAAAAAGCCAAGCAGGTCTTTTCTTCATATTAATTTTGTTTTATTTTGTTTTATATAGGATTCAGTCCAAAACGAACTAGTTCAAAAAGCTCGACCCAGAAAAACTGATTCACAAAACAAAGTATTCGAAGAAAAAATCAAAGAAATCCAAAGTCAGGCGATCATTCAAGTTCAACAGGCTCGAGCCAAAACGGAAGAAAAACTGGACCAGATGAAAAGAGTTGCTGAACGAAAGAAAAGGGAAGGAAAAAGAGAAATTACAACAATCAGAAACAAAATTGCTACGACATTATTGAATGAAGGGAGAGTCGGAAATATCACTTTATGCAACCCTCAACAATCTGAAGAAGAAAAAAAGGGTTATTGTGATAAAAATATGAAAGATGATGCACAAAAGCTTGACGATTGTAAAAACAATGATTCAGACTTTTGTTACACTTGTTGTGATAATGAGTTTGGTAAAATTTACGAGAATTTGAGGGATAAATGCTATTTAAAATGCGATGATTTTGCAAATAACAAGTTCACTGATTGGAATGAAGGAAATGAAATATTTTTTGAATACACCCAGAATAATTCCAACTCTTAATAAACCAATTTTATTTTAAAAAAACTTAAATTTAGATTATTTTTTATTTTTAATTTATTTAAACTTTTTTTTTCAAACTAATGGCTTTGAGTCTTGGAAACGATTTTTTTTGGTTAATTTATTCAAAAACTTCGGGGCTTCCTTACTACAACGCTAACGAAAGTTCCTCTTTTCAGAAAAGAAAGAATTTGTTTTTTTATTTAATCAGATAAAAATTCTAAAATTTTGCTGATTTTCTTAAGAATTCCTTTTTAAAAGCAAATAAATATCAATTTTTTTATTTAGAGATTATTTTTTTCCTTTTTTCTTAACTAATATAAAGCCATCTTCATCAACAGTTGGCAAATTATTTTCTTCTTTTTTTGATTCTTCGACGTCCATAGATTTCTCTTCATTCTCATGCTTTTCTATTTTATCTGCAACCTTTTCATTATTTTTTTTGTCTTTATGTCCTTCTACTTTGGATTTTTTTGATTTTTCATATATTTGAGTGATTTCGTTTAAAATTTTTTCCGACCCATTTGTCAAATCTTCAAAGAAATCCAACAGCATTTTAGCAAGCTACTTATACAAAAGATAATGAATAATTTTTCTTTAAGATTCCAAACCTGCTTCTCAGAATTATCCTCAATGACAACATAAAAGTTTTCTTCCATTTTATCCAAGAGGTAATCCTCAATATCGAATTGACTGACGTCTAAATCTGTTTTATTTCATTTTTTTTTTAAATAATTATTTTTTTCTCATCATTAACCCAAATTTTACCTAGAATATATTGGCAGAGCTCCTCGCTGAAGTTTTTAATGATCTCCTCATCTGTTTGAAACCATGATTTTTTTTTTGTGTTTTCTGAAATTTCCTTTGAATTCCGCAATTTTTGATTATTTTCATTCATCCAACCATTTTCAATTGACAGCAAAAGCACTGGCCAAGAGCTTATAAGGTAAAACACTCCAGTTTTGAATTTTCCTTCATCGAATTTAATTTCTTCAGTTTCCATTTTCCTTTATCTCCACAGATATCCTTCTGATTTATTTTAATATTCTTTATACAATGAAAAAAAAGAGCTTAATTATAAAAAAATCAAAAGCAAAAATAAAGTAAAAAATTAAAAATGAAATTGTTTCTGTTTCTTCTTTCACTTTTTCTGTATTTTTCTTTCATTGGAACTATTCCCATCAATGACACCTCTATATTGAGAGACATTGTTCTGGTGACTGAAAATACTATTGATCAAACTGTCCTCAAATACCCTTATATTATCATGCTGTATTATGACATAAGAGATGAAATTTGTAAAAACTTTTACTATGAATTTCTGAAATTGAGAGCTCAAACGAAACAAATCCATCCCGATCTCAAACTGGGGGTTTTTGAAATGGCCCCTTCTTTGAACACAGCTGATAAATTAAGCATTCATAAGCATCCTCATGTAAAATTATTTATTCATGGAATCGAAAACGAACACTTTTCTCATCATTATCGACCCTTTCAAAGCCATCACGAGATTTTTGAATGGGCAAAAGCTGAAATCCATAGAATAAGTACAAAACCGCATAGTGCCCAAAACAAAAACCTTCATCATGAAATAAAAATCACTCAATTGACAAAAAATGCAAATTTCTCGGTGATTTTCAAAGCTTCAAATTCCAAAATCATTTTCTGTTCCCAGCAACCTCACATTCTTGAGGTGGGGAAGATGTTCAATCTCGAAAAATTTAATATTACGGAAGTTATGCAAAAATTAAAACACGCATTTAGCAGAGATGATGTCAAATTTTACATTGCACATTATGAGTATGAATTATGTCAAAATAATTCAGGAAATTTGATGATTTTCGGAAGCCATGAAAAACACCCTCCAACAATTGTGAACCCCAGACAAATGGACATTCGAGAAATTAGCAAGATTATTAAAAGAAAGGTGAATCATCATCTTCTGTTATCAAAAAATCATGATTTCATTGATAAATTATGGAAGACTAATAAACCTTTGGTATTGCTTTTTTTGAATCGTGAAGAGAATTATAAGCAATTGGTAAAAAATCTTGATCTTCTTGTTGAAAACCATTTTTACGTGAATCATCTACAATTTGGGGTGGTTGATTTCCAAACTTCCCATGGAAAAACATTGTTTGAGAAATTTAGACTTAGTTTAGATTCTCTTCCTTCTATTATGATAACTCATGACATTAGTCATAAATCCCAAAAATTCATGAAAAAAATAGAAGGAGATGATTTACAGGATATCGAATCATTTGTTGAGAAATATTTTAAAGATGACCTCAAAGAACATCGAGTCATCAAAACAAAGCGTGCCATTATTCATGAAAACCATCCTTTTAAGGAATTTAAAAGTTATCTTCATTTAAGTGCTGATGACTTTAACAAAACAATCGATTCAAATGCCCCAATTATCGTGATCTTTTATAATAAGGTGATGAATTTTGATGGGATTATGAATTTGTATGAAACTGTGTTGGAACATGTAAAAGAAGAATATGATTTCCATTTTAAATTGGCAACCTTTGATCTATTTCATAACGATGTTGATAATATTGGATATTATAATATTGATAGGATGCCAGGAGTATTTTTATATTTGAACACAACATGGTTTATTGACTTAACAAATTTTTCGCACACGAATGATATTCGGAATATTCTTTATGTTCTTGAAAAACATATGAAAGAAAAAACTATTAAATATCATAGCGCAAAGGCCATTAGAACTACAATTCAAGAAAAATCCAAACTTGGTAAAAATAGAGTTAATGATATTAATATAAAAAATGAATTATAAAATAAAAGTTTATGTTTAAGATTTTAATTTGAATTTTAAACTTAACCTAACAAATGGTTCCTATATTAGTGATTTTCGTAAATAAATTATAATTCATTTAAATTTAATAACACGTTTTATGGGTGGAGTTTGTTCTGCTTCAAAAAGTAGCTAATTAATGATCGTTCCCCTTAAGATTTTCATTTTAAATTTAGAGGGTAAACCTCAAAATCAGAACGCTGGTCCTGACCAAAAACCAGGGATTCCTCAATTAGAAAACTCTAATTCTGTCATTGCTCAACAAAACGCAGCTTCCATCAAAATCGATCCTTCTATTTTTGTTAGCTTGAAAAAAGGGTCAATAACCAATACCTACAAACTTGGGAACGTTCTTGGAGAAGGTTATATTTATTTTTTTTTAGTGAAAAAAAAAATTAAATGATATTTAGGAGCATATGGCAAGGTATGTGTTGTTGTTCATCGAACTACAGGTATAATACGGGCAATGAAAACAATAAAGAAATCAGCAATCATAAAAGAAGATGAAGAAAAATTGTTCTCAGAAATGAACATTCTGAAGAGCCTGGATCATCCAAACATCTTGAAATTATATGAGTTATTTCAAGATGATGATCATTATTTCTTGATTACCGAGTATGTTTTTTTTTTTTGCAAAAAGGAATTGTTGTTTTTTTATAAGATATTGCACTGGGGGAGAGCTGTTCGATAAGATCAAAAGCATGAACTTTTTTTCAGAGAAACTTGCAGCTGATTATATGAAGCAAATTTTATCTGCAATCGTCTATTGTCATTCGAAATCAATCGTTCATAGGTTTTTTTTTTTTTGCTTATTTTTTGATTCTTTGTTTGTTAGAGACCTGAAACCTGAAAACCTATTATTGGAGTCAAAAAAATCAAACTCTCCTGTGAAGGTGATTGATTTTGGAACATCCAGAAAATTTTCCTCAAATATAAAAATGTCGAAACGATTGGGAACAGTACTTATATATTTTTATGGTTTTTATCTTCTTCTTTTTTTGACCCTTTTTTTTTAGCCCTACTATATCGCTCCTGAAGTTTTAGACCAAAGTTATGATGAAAAATGTGATGTTTGGTCTTGTGGAGTGATTTTGTATATTCTCTTATGTGGATACCCCCCTTTCAGTGGTAGTTCAGAAACAGAAATCCTAAACAAAGTCAGAGTTGGAAAATATGCTTTTGATGGTATTTTTTTTTGGAAAAAGATTTTAATAAATTTGGGAACTTAACAGAGGGTGACTGGCAAAAAATATCAGATGAAGCAAAGAATTTGATTAAAAAAATGTTGACTTATAACCCTTCATTCAGAATTTCGGCTCAAGAAGCTCTAAATGACCCATGGATACAAAGGAACGCACCGACTGCAGCTTTGAACCCCCAACTTCTCAGGAATATTGTTGGATTTTATGTAAGTTTCTTTTTTGAAAAATGTAATAAAAATAAAAATGTTTAGGCGAGAAGCAAATTCAAACAGGCAGTGCTTTCGTTCATTGCCACTCAAATAGTTTCTGCTCAAGATAAAGAAGAGATGATGCATACATTTAAAAGTTTGGATAAAGATGGAGATGGAAAATTAACAAAAGAGGAATTAGTTGATGGTATTAAAATTCGAGAAAAACTATTAAAATATTTTTGGAGGTTATATTAAGCTTTATAACAACAGAGTATTGGCTGAGGAAGAAGTGGATAAAATCATAAAAGAATGTGATCAAAACCTGTCTGGAAATATAGATTTTACAGGTCTCATCTTAATAATCATAAATTTATAAAGAAATTTGGTTAGAATTTATTGTGGCTTCGATGAATAAAGAAAAACTATTATCGAAAACAAGAATTGAGCAAGCTTTTAAAATGTTCGATCAAGTAAGGAAAAAAAACAATGGCTAATAAATTTTGTAAAAATTAGGATGGCAATGGGTTTATTTCGAAAAATGAATTGGAAAATATTATGGGAGGAATAGAGCTCGATGACAGTCAATGGAAAACCATTATACAGGAATGCGATGCTAATGGAGACGGAATGGTAATATAAAAATAAAAAGCAATTTAAATTTTCTTTATGAAGATATCCCAATCGGAGTTCTTGGATATTTTGATAAAGAAGTTGGTTTAAAAAAAATCAGAAACAAATTAATCCAGGTTTTATCGAAATTAAAATTTTTCGATACAAAATCCTCTTTATTTTTCCAATAAATTAAGTTATTTTTCGATAAAATAATTCATTTTTATAGATAAATTTTTTTTCTATTTCATAATTTTCATTTGATTTTTTTTTTTCCTTTTTCACTAGTTTGTGTGGGTTTTTTTTTTGTGTTTTTTTTTTTAATGAGTTAACTATAACTAAAAAGGTGAAATAACAAATCAATTTCATTAGAAAATTTTAATGTTTTAAAAATTCGGTGGCCACTTCTCCTTGACTTTACTATGATATTCTGGTTTAATCCATAATAAAACTTCATCCAACAAAAATCTTGCAGAATAAATTTTCCTTAAGAACATTAAAAAACAAAACAAAACCTTTTGTCCTCTTTCCATTTTTCAACCAACTTTTGTTTCTTATTGATTTTATTTGTTTTCAGCTTGTTTACAAGTCTTTGAACATTTACAGCGAGGTTATTTATTTTAATACTTCTTATGTTTGCCGAATAAAATTTTTTGAATGCCTAATTATAATTTTGAATGAAATTTCATTATATTCCTATTTATCACTTGGAAAAATTGAAATATGGATCCTTCTAATAAATAGATTGCAAACCAATAATATTGTTCCAAAGCTTCATCCTCATAAGAATGCTAAAATAAATGTAATTTGAGTTAAATTGACAAATATGAAACCTCAAACACATTTAATTCCCATTTTTTCTTTCCAAATTCAGAGGTGGCCCAGACTACAATTTGATCCTTTTTTTCTGAGTAAAAGGGTTCTGGATTTTTCAAATAAGTGGTTTTTTTGTTTTTCTTTGTGAGATCGCATTTGAATAATAATGACAAATCTTCACAAACAGTGATGTTCTTCATATAGCATCTATTTATTTAAATAAACAAATCATTAAATAAGGTACTTTTTTGAAGAAAACAATTCTGTGTAAATCAAAAAATCAGGCATTGCTGAAGAAAGATAAGAATTGGGATGAATATGAGCTTTTGTCTCTGAATCTAACAGTTCATAGGCAATTTTCTTTTTGTTGTTTTCATCAAAATAACTCATTTTTCGAGCTACTTTTTCAATGTAATTTTCAATAATTATGGCAATGATAAATTCTTGCTTAGAAGCAGATGGAGGAACATATTTTTTGAAAAAGGATTTTAAAGACTATCATTATCATCACAAATTAAAAAACAAATAAAAGATTCAAACCTCTTTCTCTTTATCAGAATCTATTAAATCCGCAAGAATATCTAAAATCTGGTGAAAATTATAATAAATTTCTTTCAATGATTTAATCTGCAATTTGAATTGATCGCAAAACGCAGCGATTGTCAAATCTGGGGATTTATCAACATTCTATACAAAAATATACGATTTTTGAATCAAAATAATTTAAAATACTTTTTCTGAGTTCATGCATTCAATGAAATTTCCTAATAGGTTCATCATGAAAAATAAATCGCTTTTCCCATTCATGAATTTACTGTATCTCTGCTTAAACTCCTTGACTTGTTTAAAAAACTCCTTTTTTTTTTTTTCATTGATCGCCTTTTGTTCTTTCATCATATCAATTTGGCTTTTGAAGGCATCTTTCTCATCATCTTCTTTATCAATTTGTTCATATTGCTTTTTGTCATTATTTTCAGTTTCTGCAGCAAAATTTTGGCTTTTGCACAATTGATCAACACTTAAAGCACATACAATCAACAACATATACCCTAAACAATCCCCTGTTCTCGCCTTCAAAAGCATTTTCGCATAACGAGGATGAAGTGGGATATAAACTAAAATTTTTCCTAATTCCGTTAAAGTTGTTTCATCTTTATTAATCGCAATATTTTTTGCAATGGTTTCAAACACATATTCATCTTCCTCTCCTTGAGTTTCAAGAGCCTTCAGTTTCACCAACGAAATTATGGCGTCTTTTATATGGTTGAGATTTGGAATGGTTGGAAAAGGGAATCTCAAAATGTTCTTTATTCCAATAGCTTTCAATTGCAAAATGACACTTTCTATCGGTGTGTTTAAGATTTCTGGATCGCTAAATTTCTTAAAGATATTTGCATAAACTGGAGTTGAATATAGTCTATAGCAAAATCCAGGACCTGTTCTTCCAGCTCTTCCTGATCTTTGGTCTGCAGAAGCTTGAGATATCCAATTAATTGAAAAATGTGAAATTGATAAATTTTGATCAAAAATCTTTTTTAATTTCATAAAAATTAAATAATCCATAAAAAAATCACCTTTTTTTTTTCCTTTCCTGAATCAACAACATATTTTATGTTTGGGATCGTCAGTGACGTTTCAGCGACGTTAGTGGATACAACAAACATTCTTTCAAAAAAATTTAAATTAAATTTTATTATTTTTAAACCTGGTGTTTTCTTGATGTTTTTGAAAAATTCTTTCCTGTTGTTCAAGAGACAATTTTGAAAATAAAGGGTAAATCAAGAAGTTTGTTGGACGGTCCTTATTTATAATATAGGTCTCAGTTTTAGGCTCAGTTTCTTTGGCTCCTTCTTCAAGCAAAAGCTCTTCTTCAGAATCTGGGTCGAAAATATTTTTCTTTTCTTTGAATATTTTTTTATTTTCTAGGTTTTGCTCATTATTAGTGTTTTCAATGTCTATTTCATCAGGATCTTCATTCTCATCTCGAGATAATTCCATTTCCAGCTTCAAGCAGAATTCTTTGATTTCTCGTTCTCCTGTTAGAAACACCAAAACATCACCTGCTGGTAGTTTTTTGTGTATTTTTTTGCATTTCTTTAACGCTTCATCAATATAATTGTCAGGAGTGGTTTTGTTGAAATAGGTGGAAACAGGAAATTGTCTTGATTCAACGTTTATCACGTTAATTTTTTTCGTAAACAATTTTTTGTTATTTGTGAAATCCTCAACCCGCAACGTTGCTGACATTATGACAACTCTTAAAGGATTTTTTTCGAAATTTTTCTTGGATGTGAGTTGTTTCCTTTCTTCATTTGCATTCTTTGCTCTTAAAGATACGACCTTTGAAAGGAGTCCCAAGAGTAAATCAGTGTTGATTTTCCGTTCATGGGCTTCATCGATAATGATCACGGAATATTCAGATAACAAATAATCTGAAGTCATTTCATTTAGCAAAATACCATCGGTCATAAACTAACCCAAAATGGTTAAAAAAATTAATATTTAGATACTTTTATTTTGGTATTTTCATCGAATTTGCTTGTTTCGTGTCTCACTTGATACGCGATTTCTTTTCCCATATTCATATTCATTTCATCAGCCACTCTTTTTGATAAAGCAACCGCAGCGATTCTTCTAGGTTGGGTAATCTGGATATTTTTTAAAATTTCAAAAATAATGTTTAAGTAACTCCAATTTTCCCTGGGTTCGGACCACTTTTGTTGGAATAACCTGCTTCATAAAGAAACTGTGGCACTTGGGTGCTTTTTCCTAAAAAATATCTTATATTTTTCAATTCTTAAACAATTATGAACCAGAGCCAGTTTCCCCGCAAATTATTGTTATGAAATTGTTATTGATCGAATCAATTATTTCGCTTTCCTTCATATAAATTGGAAGTTTCCGTCTATTTAACTCTTGTTCTGGGGTTTTTGTCAAAGGATTTCTTGTTTCATGGCTTATTTCTAAAGAAAATGTCCGACATTGATCATCAACAGCCATTTCTTCATTTTCACTTGAATCTTGATCATATTTTTCTTGAAATATCTTGGACTTATTTGATTCTGTGTAGTTTTGAGCTTGTTTTTTGAAGTCTTTCGTTCCAAATGTATCAAAATTATAATCAGGGATCATTTTTTTGGTCATATTTTCCAATTCCACAGTCGTATTTACATTTTTATTTTTTGGAGTTGCATCATCAAGTGTCGAAGTAATCGGATCGTGATTAATACAAAGATTTGTCTCAAAAATGTTGATTTTTGGTTTATTTTCTTCGGGTTTCATTAATGGTTCAGAACACAATTGCTTTTTGATGGTTTCGGTTAATTCTGGCTCTTCATCTTCCACAAATTCTTAATTAAAGATAAAAATATGGATATGAAAGAAATATTACTGTTTTTTGGAATTTTCCCTTCCTTGGATTTGGTCTTCTTATTCAAATCTTTGAACGAAACCATGGAATTCATAATTTCATTGGAAAGCTGGTTTTTGGATAAAGATTCTAAAATCAACTTATTTTCTTCTATCTTCTTCTTTTTTTGCTTGCAAATAATTTATTATCTGATATATTTCTTAAATATGATACTAGATATTTGGCTTCTTTCTTTTTCATTTTTCAGATATTTTTCAGATTAATAATTTCTCTTAATTAAAAAGATGGTATAAAATATAAAAAATTTTTATATAATTAATTAAAAAAAAAATATTTAAATTTCTCTCCCACGAATGATTTGAATTTCCTGCTTTCTTTTGCCGTTAACATTCCTGATCTTTGTCTTTGATTTCTTAAAAAACTACTTCAAGACAAACCAGAGTCAAGCACCTCCTAGTAATTTATCTTTATTTTGGAAAAAAAAAAATTAAATATGATTAATAAATAAAGTGGAAACCAGGGAAATGAGTCAAAACCAAGATTCTAAGCCTTTTCAAGAAAATAATAACAAAAATACGTTTGCTCCAAAAGTAGAATAGGACCTCCTTTGATTTCTAAAAATGTGTTTAAAATCAACATGTGTTTTCTGTGCATGATATCTGATTTTTAAAGGTGAATAACCCAAAATCGGATGGAATTTCAGAAAAAACCTGCTGTTTTAAAACCGAGGATAATAAATTCTGCCAATATTATTAAAATAATGAATTTCAAAAACACTCAAAACAATTTTTTAATTAAATTTCATTTTATCCTTCATTTTTGTATTCTTTTTCTTCAACGTTCGAAATTTCCACATCCCCCTCATTTTTGCAATAGAAAGTCTTATCATATATAATAGTCAATACTTTTTCATTATTCAACAACTTTTCAATCAAATTTTCCCTTTGTTCTTTCGAAAAAGTGCTCTCTTTGCCATTTGCTTTCAGATTTGCTAGTCTATTTTCAGCCTTTATCTTAAGCATTTCATCTTTTATGTCATCAATGCATTTTCTCAGGATTTTCTCCATTTCGCTTTTCAATTCGATTTCTTTAACATAAAGAGACTTTAATTCTCTCACTCTCTTTTGTTCTTTTCTGAGAGTATTCTGCAAGGTCTTAATTGTAGATTCATATCTTTAGTTATTTTTTTTTTTTTTTCACAAAATTTTCAAAAAGGCAACCTCATAGCTTTGTCTGGAGTCATGCCTGGATCGACCATTTCGCTGTTTTCATTAGTCTTATATTTCAAATTTCCGAAATTATCTGAAGTCTTGCTTTTTATGTTTTCTACTTTAACAGCTGAAACATTTTCTAATAAAAATTTTATAAGACACAAAGAAAAAAAAAGTTTTACTTTTATTTTTGAAACCAGATTTTGATGTTCCCCTTAACTCGTTTATTGAGTCAAAGTTAATGGAATTAGCGTTTTTTTTCTCCAGATCCTCATCTTCCTTCGTAACCTCATTTAAAAGTTTTTCATATTGCTCAAGTTGACTTTTCAAAATCGCGTTTTTTTTCTTTTTCATGATCAATTCTCTTGAATGGAAATAAAAAATAGGGAAAAATAGGAGAAATGCATACTTTAGAAGCATTTCTCGATCGTTTTCTTGAGTTTGATATTGCGCCTTCAAGTCCATATGTTTTTTCATGAGATTATGATTTTCCTGATCAATTTTTTGAGCAATGTTTTTAATCCATTCAAGCTCAGAAATCAATTGATTTTCCTTTTCCAAATAATCTTGATCTCTTTTTTTTTTATTTTAAAATTTAAATGGAACCCCTAAAAAAAGAAATACTTTTTTCCTTTTCTTATTCGTTCTTCCTCATATTCTTTTTTAATCTCATTAATTTTATTTATAAAAAATCTCATAATGTCCCTCTCTTGGTCAATCATGACTTTTGATGTATTAGTGTGAAATTTGTTGATCTTGCTTATGATGTCCGAATGTAAATTCATAATTGGCTCCATTATTTTCTTATCATTTATATCGAGAGATGATTTACTCCTGTTTAAAAAAAAAAAAATATATCTCAAAGTAATTTATGCAATCAACTATAATGCTTACCTTAGTTCTGTTTGAAGCTCTTCAATAATTTTTCTATATTCAATTTCCCTTTTAACAAATCTAAACACAAAATAAATTTTTATTTTGGAAAAATCATCACCTTTCTTGTCTGTTATTTATGTCCTGAATTAAAGTTTGATTTTTTTCTTTTTCCTTGCTTAAAAGGCTCGCAATTTCATTGCATCTTTTTTGCCAATCATTAACAGTCATTTCATTCTTCACGGTTTGGGCCTGGGGGAATATTGTGGGGGCTGATTAGTAAATGAATAGACAAAAATTTAGAAGAAGAAAAAAACAGTTTCAACCTTTTTTCTTTTTGTTCATTTCCAAAAGCTCGTTCTTTTTATTCGGATAAATTAATGTTTGCTCTTGACCATATGTTTTTTGGGGTTTCAGAAGACTTTCCCCATTTATGTCTACAAAGTCCAGAAAAATTAAAAATGAATAAAATTAAATGAAACATTTATTTAGATCAGGAGTTGTAATAGCAAGTCGGTCGGTGATTTCCTGCATTTTTTGCATTGCATGGGTAGTCCTTGTATATGTTACTTCATCAACAACGTTTCCGTCTCGAACTAAGTTCATTATATATGTAAATTTGTTTTCTCTGTTTGTTTTGTTATTTTAAGAACGGAAAAAAATAAACTATTTCAATGAATAGTAATAGGAGAAAAAAAAAAGTAATAAAGAATTATAAAAAATTAAGTATTGTTTTTACATTGATTTTTTTTTTTTTTTGTTCTGTTGTCTATTTATTTTTTTAAATTACATTGACCAAATTTTATTTTAGAAAATTATTTTATTATATTTTTAAATACAAAAACTAAATAATATTGAATATATTCCATAATTTGTAACTTCAAAATTTTTGTAATCAAAACCAATTAGAGAAATACAAATAATAATTCATGACTGACTTTCAACAGGAAGGAGTTAAAATAATTGATCAATTAGTGCATAATTGGACATCCAAATATAGTCACCTCACAACTTTTTTAGAAAAATCCGAGAAAACATACAAGTTTTTATTTTGAAGTTTACGGATATTACAGTTAATTAAGATTTCTTTGCGAGTTCAGCTTGCCTACTCCGAACAAGCCAATTCCAACAGCAACAGTGAAGATATTCTTTTTTCTAGAACCTTCAAATTCTAAGAACGTTGCCATCAAATATCGTTTTGAAAACGATAGTTTGATACATACCATTGATAAAACCGTTCATTTTGCAAAAATGGAGGTAATTCTTTATTTTTTCAAGAAAAAAAAACTAGTTTGCAGCAATGGATTGAAAAATTCTTAGACAAGAAAAAAATCACAAGCAAAATTCTTTTTTTAGGAACAGAATTCGAAGCAACAAGAATAAAAGATGTAAAAAACAACTAAATATTTTTTTAGGAAAATAAGAACAACCTCTCTAATAAAAAAAGGAAAGAATAGATAAAATTATTGAGCAAATGAATTATCGGAAAGCAGCCATTGACCAAAGGAAATTATCCCAATCTTTGTTGAACACAGCTGATGATATCTTCAATCAAAAGGATGATAAAGAAAATGAAAGAGAACAAATGGAAACAATGAGGAAAGTTTTGTTTGATGTTTTCAGAAGTTTCGACAAAGAGGATCTTGGTATTGTTTCCTTCAATGAATTTGAAGAGGTAGGCTTTCAATAGATAAAGACTTTTTAGATTTTTTAAAAAGATCTTGCGAAGCCTAAATTTGAATCTCATGCAAAATGAATTCAAAGAATTGGTCTCCGCCTGTGATCTTAATAAAAACGGAATGATTGAATATTCCGAATGGATTCCGATTGGATGTGAATTGATTTTTGGTTGGTGGCTCAAAAACCGAACGGAAGAATATATGAGAGTTAAGCAGGTAATAAAAAAATAAAAAATGTTATAAAGAAATTAAAACTTAGGAAGAATTTCTGTTCGAGGCTGTCATGATTCTTTACAATGATGAAATTCACATGATTTCCAAATCAATTATACAAGAATGTCTCAAAGCTGATGAAGACGAATTAGGAACTACAAAAATTGCTGATTTCAAGAAACTTTTAGAAAAAGTAAATCCAAATTTAAAAATTTGAAATATATTAAAAAACAGAAATCTGATATATTAACTGCTTCTGAAATTGAGGGAATCTTGAAATTCATTAAAAAAAAATACCCTCAAGACTTTCCTTACAAGGACACCTACAACTTCATTTTGCAATTTAAAATAAACTTAATAAAACATGGATTAATGGAGTCCAGTTTGAATGAAATGGATTTCTATTTGAGGGAACTTTTCAAGAAATATGAGAAGGATAAAACTAATTTGATTCATATAAGTGACTTAGGAGAGGCTCTTAGAAATTCTGAAAAGATAATTTTGTCAAACGTTCAAGTGAGCAATAAAAATATTAAAAAATCACACAATTTGTTAGATTTTCATGTTGCAAAGTTTTGTTGAAAAGGACGAAAACAATATGGTTGATTATAATGTTTCCTCTCGATTTCTTGGAGATATGATAAAGAGATTTTTTTCACCTGTTTTATTGCAAAAAAAGGTAAGAAGAAATTTAATAAATTCGGATGAAAATTTTATCCTATAGGCTCATCTTCTCAGTCAAAAACCTGTGAAATTCGATGAATTGATGGAAGGCTGGACTGAAGAAAACATCAAGCTTGAATTGAATAATGTTGATTTAAATTTCTGATATAATTTTGAAAAGCATTTTAGATTTTTCGCAAATTTGACGAGAACAAAGATAATCTTCTAGACAAGACTGAATATAAGAAATGCGTTAAATCTTCAAAAATTAGAATAACCGATGAGGAAATAGAACTTATGATGCAAAGCGCAAGTAAGTCGAAAAATCAAACAGTCAAACTGGAAGAATTCATTGCTCACTTTTATTCAATATTGAGGTTTATCAGAATTGGAGTGGCTTTGGAAAAACTTGCCGGAACTCCTTAATAAAAAAATCGGATTTAAAATCATTTTTTTTAACTTTGATTCATTCAAATATGTGATTTATTATTTTAAAAAAAAAAAATTGATGCAAGTTTTAATTTATTTAAATGAAAATCTCTGTTTCATTTCATGCTTCAGCAAGGCTTTTTGCAGGACAGTTGAAGAGAGATTCACTTTCGACTCCTGGGCTCTCCTCAACAAGTAAGGAATCAATATTTTGGTCTGTCCATAAGGAATGAGTTTCATCACATGATATCCCTAAGGCATAAATTAACACATTTTATTGTTTTTAACTATACTTCATTGTTTAAACTAAAAGTCAAATGATCCGCAAGACCTAAAAGTTGAGCAAATTTGATTCCACCCTTGGATTTGTCAATTTTATGAGTTTCCAGCAATTTCTTCACAAATAAAATGGTATCTTTGTTATGAGACCCCACCAAAATCTTAAAAAAATGACAATTTAATGATTTTTTATATATTTTTATACTTCAGAATTCGGAGTTAAATTGTTTATCAAATTATTGATGTTTCCATGATAACTTTCCGTGGTAAGTTGGAAACTATCAAGGATTGGGGATTCATATTTTTTTTGCTGGGCTAAGAGTCTTTCTTCATCCATGTAAGCTCCTCTCACCATTTTAAGAGCTTTGAGGAAAATAAGACAAATGTTTGATGAAAGTATTTACCTAATGGAAGTTGAAGCATTTTACATTTTTTTATTTCGTAATTGATTCTGTCTTTTGTGGACTTTAAATAATTTTGCATTGTATTATAAATAAGAGCATTTTTCTTGTTAAATCTTGAATAAATTGAAATTTCAAAAAAAATATAATATTAGCAATGAACCTCATTTGAAATTGCTCAGCAAGAACATCAACAGCTTTTTGGGCGAATGTCTGTTCTGCATCTACTAAAATTCTTGCCTTAAAAGATCATAAATTTTCACAAAAAATAATTAATTTTTGCTTGAATTTTTGAAGCATGCTCGAAAATTTCAAGCATTCTATGATTCATTTCATTGAAATTTTTGTAATCCTTTTCGGAAAGGGTGCTAAATTGCTTTATTAATATGTTTTGAGTTTTTTGAGGTTCATCTATGTATATGGCATGAACATTCATTTTCCAATCTAAGAAGCTGATTTCTAAATTATCATTCATTTCTTTGCCTAAAATTTTTGTCACAAAATTGACCACATCTTCCTCTTTTAGATTTTGGAGATTCTGAGTCACATAATTTTTCAACTTTATGGAAAAAATATAATTATCTCAAAAAATTATCCTAAATTACCTGTTTGAGTGTGATTTTTTCATTTTTATTGCTGTCAATTTTTGTGAATAAATCAACCAAGTTGGTTTCGGAAACATTCAAAACTTTCAAAGATTCAAAGCTTCCAATTGCGGATACTTTCAACGCAGCCATATTTCTTTCATTCTTACCTTTCGCCGCATCAAGTGATCTGATGAACTCCCTTTTATTTTCCTCCATTTCCTCGAAACTAAATTCATAACCAGGCATGACTTCATGAGAATAAAAATAGATAACAGGAATTTCTTTAAAGCAATATTATTTGATGAAATTAAAAAAAAAAGTATTACTTTTTGTCTTATTCAAGGAAGAGACAATTTCATTCATTTTTTCCAAATTTTCACCCCCAGTGAACACGCTTCCCATAGTATTACTAATGAGAAAATTTGAGAGAGTGTTTCCTTAAAGAAATATTTTTAGAGGATTTTGGAAAATGAAAGGTACCTAAACATTTTTGCAAAGCATTGACAAAGGTCAAGGAATTTTTCACAAAAAATTCGGATTTGCAAAAATTAGCAATCATAAATTGATTAAGTAACTGAAGAAAATGCCTGTCTTGGTAAATCCGAAATTTTGTGTAATATAAATAATCGTCTTGATTCATTAGTGCTTTGGAAGTCCAAAAGTTGCAGTAAAGACCTTTGGAAAGTTTGTTTCTTTTGAAAGGGGAAGATAAGGAATGCATTATTTTGTCAAATCTTTTTTTTTATAATACTTGAATATTATTATGTGCTATTTATATATATTAAATTTCTTAGATAAATTTAACAAAAAAATAAAATTAAAATTTGTAATAAAGAACTCAAATGGAAGTTGAAGACAATGAATCAATTGTTCTTTTGTCAGCAAAATTTCAAATGTTGAAGCAAGAAAACGAGGCATTGAATGCTAAAAACATTGAATTAGAAAAAATCTACGCTGGTTTCTTTCTCAAGCTGGATTTTTATATGAAAAATTCCAACGTTCATCCTTCAGAAGAACAAGAGGTTCAAATTTATAAACAAGAGCTTCATTTTACTATGATGGAAGACCGTTGGAAAATCAAGCGTGAAGAGCTCGTTAAGAAATATGAATCTAAAATTCAAGAGTTGGCTTCATCGATCAAAACAAATGAGGGTCAGAAAAAAGCGCCAGAACTTATTTCTATTGATTTATCAAAGGAAGACCTTGGGTCTTTGAAATTGAAACTTGTGGAATCAATGCAGAAAGAGAAGGAAATGAAGAATAAATTGATAGAGGCAGCAAAAAAAATGAAAAGTTTGAAAGATGAAAACATCATCTTGAAACAAAAAGTGGAAGAAAATGAAAAAGAAAAAGTTAGATCCTCCACTATTATTTCCAATATTTCTGAAAACACAGAGGATGAATCCAAGAAGAAGCTGATAGAAGCAGCTAAGAGAATGAAGGGAATGAAAGACGAGATTAACAGTTTAATGAAAAAAAATGAGGATCTCGAACAAGAACTCTTGAAAACTCAAAATAAGAAAACCAGCAACGCAGGGGATGAGTCACAAAAAGTCCTTAAGGATATATTCTCTGAGTTCCAAAAGCAAAAGGAGGCTGTTGTCCTCTTTAAAAATGAATGAAAAACTTTAACAAAAACTTCCTTTTTTCCTGCAGGCCGATCATTGAGGGGGTAGTGAGAAAATGTGCCGATAATCAAAATGAAGCTTTCAATGATTTGAAGAATAAATATGCCACGGAGATGACCGAACGAAAGAAATTATTCAACATTGTTCAGGAATTGAAAGGAAACATTAGAGTTTATTGCCGTGTTCGCCCTTTATCGGCATCAGAATTGGAAAGCTGTCTCGAGTGTCAGGAAGACAATATGCTGATGATTTCCAACAAAGAAACCAACGAATTTAAAAATTTTGAATATGACAAAATTTTCAACCAAAACTCAAAACAAGAAGAGGTTTTCAAGGAAGTTCAACCATTAATCACCTCCATTTTAGATGGATATAATGTGTGCATCTTCGCTTATGGTCAAACTGGATCAGGAAAAACATATACTATGCAAGGACCGAAAGAAAACCCTGGAGTTTTCACAAGAGCAATAATCGAATTGTTCAAGATTATAAAGGAACGAGTCGAACCTTATGAATATTTATTGGAAATTGAGTTGTTAGAGATCTATAATGAAAACATCAGAGATTTATTAAGTAAGGACCAAAATGCAAAATTGGAAATTAAGCAAGGTCCGAATGGCAATTTTGTTCCTGGGTTGACTTCTATTGCAGTTAAAGCACCTGAAGAAGTGGAAAATTATTTGGAGTTTGGAACGAAGAATCGAGCTGTTGGTAAAACCAACATGAATGAATATTCAAGTAGATCTCATTTGATTTTTACCATAAACATAAATGGCAAAAATCGGATGAACAATAATAATTTTAGTGGGAAATTGCATCTAATTGATCTTGCGGGTTCTGAAAGATTAGCCAAAACGAAGGTTCAGGGAGAGGCCCAAAAAGAAAGCATTGCTATTAATAAAAGCTTAACAGCTTTAGGAGATGTCATCGCTGCCAGAGCCAACAAAACCCTCATATTCCTTTCCGCAATTCGACCCTAACTTATTTCTTACAGGATTCGCTTTCAGGCGAGAGTAAAACTCTTATGGTTTTGCAAGTTAGCCCCGCCTCCACTTCCCATGAAGAAACAATATCTTCATGTAAATTCGCTGCTAGAGCTCGATCGGTGGAATTGGGGCCACCTATTAAAAAGGTCGCATCAGCCGCAAGCCCAACAAAGAAATAATAAGATAATTTTAATAAAATCGTTTGTTCTAAAAATATTAAAGCCAAAATGATAATTTTTAGTCGTAAAGCAGTTAAAAATTGTATTGGTTTTATTGGTTTTATAAAATTAAAAATTCCACTGATAATATATTTTAAACAAATAAATGAAATTTTGGCTCATTGATATTGAAAAAGAGTTCTATTTAGAATCAATTTCGAAGATAGAGATGCTTTTCGGTTTTCTTGGAAATGTTTTCATGTGGATCATTCTTGGACTCTTTATTTCGACTCAACAATTTGATAAAGTCATGTTGATTTTCTACATTGGAATGTGTTTTTTCCTTTTCTTTGGGACATATTGTAAAATAAGGCAAAAAGTTAATCTGGGTTTCGTTGTACCCAATTTTCTAGAGGAAAATGACCAAGAACGTTTATCATCAAATAACATAGCTGAAACAGATCAAAGCAAAAAAAAAAAGGAATTTACAAAAATCTCATTAGAGAACAACGCAAGTCAAAATCAAATTGTTCTCAATATATTGTTAGGAATTTTTTGCACTGATTTGGCTTTTAATACTCATGCTTTTCTTTACGTATTCCTTATGATGGCACAAGTTCCCCAAGATTATAACATAATTTTGATGGTCTATGTAGCCATTCCAATTAGTCTATGTTTGATCTGTTTCTCTTTGATTTCTGCAAACATATTTTATAATTTATGGGTTGATGTTGATTTTACTACCGAATATCTGAGAAAATGTCAATTCAAGAAAATTCTCTTGAATGTGTTTGTAAGAATGGGATTGATTTTCATTTTTGTTGCTTGCCTTTCAACTTTATTCAGTTCATTTTGCGGAATGGTTGGAACAGACGCTCAAAGCACAATTGTTTTTATAGTGTTGATTTCGTTAGTTTCAGGTTTTTTCATAGTGAAATTCTTAACAAAATATTGCTCCCAACTCTATAAGTTTATTAACAGCAAAAATAACATATAACTTTGTGATTACATCAATCTATATTATATTAAGAATTTTTGATTTAAATTTAATTTTTTCTTTATTTTTATTAATATTTTGATAAATACTCAATAATACCTTAGTTTAATAATAAAAA
>Ga0302320_10006754_pt1 | contig 25394 bp, 15 predicted proteins | sample Bog_T0_3_FD_202130 | JGI IMG/M metagenome (GOLD analysis project Ga0302320, IMG submission 202130) | Peat permafrost microbial communities from Stordalen Mire near Abisko, Sweden - Bog_T0_3 | ecosystem: Environmental > Terrestrial > Soil > Wetlands > Peat | place: Sweden: Abisko, Stordalen Mire... | reverse complement strand
GCATAAGGATCTGGAGAACGTCGAACAGGTGCTGTCCGCGCGCCGGTTATCCTATCAGATGGAAAAACGGTATTTTCATAAGCAGGGGCAAATCGTCTTCGTGACGCTCAGCGTCTCCCTCGTGCGGGACCGCCACGGCGCGCCCCTGTATTTTGTTTCCCAAATGGAAAATATCACCGGGCGGAAAAGGGTGGAACAGCAAATCGCCGCCTCCTTGAGCGAGAAGGACGCCTTGTTGCGCGAGATTCACCACCGCGTCAAAAACAATCTGCAGGTGATTTCCAGCATCTTGAAATTGCAGGCCAATTATATTGACGACCCGGCCGCCCTGGAGGTCTTTAACGATTGCCAGGACCGGATTCGGACGATGGCGTTGATCCATGAGAAACTGTATCGCACGGAAGGTTTGGCGCGCCTCAATTTCAAGGATTACCTGGAAAGCCTGACCAGCCTTTTGTTGCGCTCCCAAAGCGGCCGGGAGACGCGCGTCCGCCATGAGTTCCAGCTGGAGTCCGTGGAACTGGACATCGACACCGCCATTCCGCTGGGGCTGATTGCCAATGAACTCATTTCCAACTGCCTGAAGCATGCCTTTCCGGGGCGCAAAGAAGCGTATGTTCTGATTAAATTGCAAAAATCCGGCGCCGAAGAATGTCAGTTGGTCGTAAAGGATGATGGCAACGGTTTGAGCGGCGACTTTTCGCTGGACCAGACGAAATCGCTCGGCATGCGCCTCGTGCGAATTTTGACGGATCAAATTCGGGGCACCGTGCAATTCCAAACCGGGCCGGGTGCGGAGTTTGTGATCACGTTCCCCAACCCGGCGAGTCCGGCGGCGGGAAATTCGCGGAGGCCGGAGGCGGCCCCGGACGAAATGATTCGCCAGCAAGCGGAATTGCCTGTTAAATCTCTTTAAGATAAACATTCGAGCAGCGATTCACCTATGACTGAAAATCCACCGCCCATCAAAATCCTCGTCGTGGAAGACGAAGCGATTATCGCTGCGGACATTGAGAGCCGTCTGGTCAAGATGGGATATCAGGTCACGGACATCGCCCGGGACGGAGAACGCGCGATCACGCTGGCCCGGGAAAAGCAACCCAACCTGGTCCTCATGGATATCATGCTGGAAGGGACCATGTTTGGCACCGAAGCCGCCCGGCGCATCCACGAAGAATTAAAACTGCCCGTCATCTTTGTCACGGCCAATGCCGATGATATCACGCTGGACGACGTCTTTAGCGCCGATCCTTTCGGCTATGTGCTGAAACCCTTCGAAGACCGGGAACTGCGCGTGGCCATTGAAATCGGCCTGTATCGGCACCGGGTGGAACGCGAGCGCGAAAAACTGGTGGGCGAATTGAAACAGGCTTTGGAGGAGGTCAAGACGCTCTCCGGCCTGCTGCCCATTTGCATTGAATGCAAGAGCATCCGCGACGACCAGGGCTATTGGAGCAAGGTGGAGAAGTATATCATGCAGCATTCCGACGCTTCGTTTTCTCACGGGCTCTGTCCCAAATGTGCGATCGCTGCCTTGGAAAAGGTCGGATGTCAGGTGCCCGCAGAATTACGCGCCGCCGCTAAAAAGCAGGTCAAGAATTAGACTTTTCCCTGGGCGTCGGCCCAGCGGACCGCGTAGCGCACGAGATCGTTGGCCGTCTTGATTTTGAGTTTTGCTTTGATGTTCGCCCGGTGAACTTCCACGGTTTTGACGCTTAAATGCAGTGATTCGGCGATCGAACGCGTGGTCTGTCCCAGGCCGATCAATTGGAATACTTCAAATTCGCGGTCGGACAATTGTTCCACGGGATTGGTGGGTGACGAAGATTTGTGGCCGGAAAATATTTCCAGGATGCGGGAGGACATTTTCTCACTCACGTACATCTGGCCCGAGAGAACCTGCCGCATGGCTTCAATGAATTTTTTGCCGCCCTCCTGTTTCATGATGTAACCCCGCGCCCCGGCACGCAGCGTGCGTTCGGCGTACAGCATTTCGTCGTGCATAGAGACCACGAGGATCGGCAGGCTGGCGTTGAAACTGAGAATATCCTTGATCAGTTCCAGCCCGTTTTTATCCGGCAGGGAGATGTCCAGCAAGGCGAGATCAAAGGAGCGTTGCTCCACGGCGGCCATCGCCTGCTGGGCGGTTCCCGCTTCGCCGGCCACCTGCAGGTCGGGTTCATTGTCGATCAATTGCGCCAGGCCGGTGCGCATCATCGGATGGTCATCAACGATCAGGATTTGTTTGCGGCGGTTTTTATTTTTGGTGGCCATTGAGCAGAACGGGTTTGGTGGGTGGGGGCAGGGGCGCCGCGCAGATCACGGTGGTGCCCCCGGAAAGATTTTGTTCCACCGTCAGCGTGCCGCCAATCATCCCGGCGCGGGATCGCATGATGCGCATGCCCATGCCGCGGCCTTTAAAGGGTTCGGGAGGAATGCCGATGCCGTTATCGCTGATGCCCAGATAAAGCCGGTCGGCATCCTTTTTGAACTGGAGCGAAATCTGGGTGGCCTTGCTGTGTTTGACGGCGTTGGAAACGGCCTCTTGCGCGAGGCGAAACAAATGGGTGGCCACGGCCTGGTTTTCGACGGTCATCTCCGCATCACAGTCCAGCTGGCAGCGCACCTTGAAGAGTTTTTCAATCGTGAGCACCAGTTCGCGAAGGGCGGAAACCAATCCGTCCGTTTCCAGCGTGACGGGCGACAGGCCGCGGGCGAGGGCACGGGCTTGGGCGATCGCTTCGCGGACGTATTGGCTGATCTCGCCCGCGCGGGCCGCTTCGGTTTTGGAGAGTGTCGAGAGCTTCTGTTCCAGCAGCTCGCTTTTGAGCTCGATGCCCGCCAAGTGCTGGCAAAGACCGTCATGAATGTCGTAACCGATCCGGCGCTGTTCCCGGTCGCTGATTTCCAGAATCTCGCGTTCCAACTGGCGCCGGGAGGTGATGTCCCGCGCAATCTTGGCGGCGCCAATAATGACGCCGAGCGCATCCCGAATGGGCGAGATGGTTACCGAAATATCGATCAGGCGTCCATCCTTGCGTTGCCGGATGGTCTCATAATGTTCGACGGACTGGCCTTGCCGGACCTTTTCCAGGATAACCGACTCCTCCCGCGCGCGTTCCGGCGGGATGATGATGGAAATGTGTTTGGCCAGCGCCTCCGAGCGGTGATAGCCGAAAACCGATTCCGCGCCTCGATTCCAGCTCGTGACGTATCCGTCCAAGGTTTCGCCAATGATGGCGTCGTCCGAGGATTCCACCAAGGCGGCGTAATAGAGCAGGGTTTCGCGCGCCTCGTTGCGGCTGGTGATGTCGCGCAACGTCACCTGGATGGATGGGCCGTTGGAATCAATAAACGGGGCGGCGGCGACTTCCACGTCCCGGACCGTGCCATCCAGCCGGACGATCTGTTCCTCCACCAGTGGCAATTCCTGGTCTTCGCGCAGGCTGGCAAACCGCTCGCGAACCACCTCATGGAAATCCGCGTGGAAAAGGTCCAGCACCCGTTTGCCCAACATTTGGTCGATCGCCGTGGCCCCAAACAGTTTTAAGCCGGCGGAATTGATAAAAGCCACCCGGCTGTTCCGGGCGATAAACAGGGCATCCGGCGACTTCGTGATGAGGGTCCGGAAACGCTGTTCGCTTTCGAAAATGGTCTTTTCCGTCTGCTTTCGTTCCGTGATGTCCCGGACGAAACAGGTATAAATGCGATGCTGGGACGACTGGACCTGGCTCAGGGATATTTCGATGGGGAAAAGTATGCCGCGGCGCCGGCGGCCGTAAACTTCACTGACGGAGTTAAAACTATCGTTCGGAATCTCGAACACCACCCGGCCGTTCAATGAATTCGGGAGCTGGGACTTCAAAGCCGGAATGATGCGATCAATATTCCGGCCCACAATGCGGGCGGCAGAAATGCCGAAGATTTTTTCCACGGCATGGTTGAGTGATTCGACAACCCCATGGTTGTCAAAAGTGATGATGCCTTCGCTCGTGGCGTTCAATATGGCTTGCAGCCGGGCTTCGCGGTCGACCAGCCATGCAGGCGTGGAGCGGGACCGCCCTCCGGCCTTGGTCCGGTTCGGGGGGGCCGCTTGGGCGCCAGTTCGTGCGCCGGCTCTCGACGTTTTCTTCGATGCCTTCATCTCGTTGCCTCCCATACCATCGGGAAAAAGCCGGTGAATGCCAATCTTAAACCGAGCTTATCTCCCGCCCGGGAATCGACCCGCCTCCTACCCGCAGAGGATCTGGTTGCGAAACGCCGTCGGTGAAAAGCCGGTGAGTTTTTTGAACACGCGGTTGAAATGGGTGATCGTTTGAAAACCGGACGCCCGGGCGACGTCGGCCACCGCCAATTCCGGGTTCGCCAGCAAAGTTTTCGATCTTTCAATGCGTACCCGCGCCACGTACTCCGTGAAATTCAGGCCGGTAACACGCTTGAAAATTTTGCAGAAGTAAAACGTGTTCAGGTTGACCAGGTTCGCCACGTGCGCGAGATAAATTTTTTCGGACTGGTGTTCCTGGATATATGCCCGAGCCTGATTGATATAAGACGGCTCCGCCACCTGGGGCGAAATAAATACCTGGATGCTCAACATTCCCAGGTGCTGGGCCAGAAATGACAAGAGCCGGACGGCCGATTCGTGCGTTTTTTCCGTCAACACGGCCGCCGAAAAGTAGGCGTTTTTGAGTGATTCCCGGTCGGCGCCGCCCAGCGCGCCGGCCTGCCGCAAGAAATCTTCAAACTGCTTCGCCGTCGGCTCATGGACGAACATCAGCCCCGAGCGCAAATAACCGATCACGCGGCCTTTGACGATGACGGGAACGATGGTAAAGCAAGGATCCGACGGCGAATTAACCGCCGGAGATTCCCCTTCGACTTCCCAGGGCGCGGCGCGGGAGGAGTGGTCCCGGGCCTCGCGACTGAGCCGGGCCTCGCCGGGCGAAGCGGATGGAGCGGGAGCGGCCGGAATCAGGACCAGGGACAACCCGGTCATCTTGGTGAAGGCCTCGCCGAATTCCCGATAAAATCGAGATTGTTTCAGCGCCGCCACCAATTTTCGGGCATCCGGGACAGCGGGGTCGGTGGCGCGCGGTGTTTCCGGGATAAAGGGCACTGATGGCAATGGTTTTTGGTCATTGATTTCCGGAAACGTCAAACTGCTCTGCATGAGAATAAATTATACCAACTAGAAATTGATTCAATTGGCGCGAAGCCTGATTGGGGGGCGTGAAAACTTCCTATGTTTATAAGGAAAACCCCTAGACATACTTTGGCCTCGTACGGGCGAAAATCCGGGTAGCCCCGTTTTGGTTCGATTCGGCAAACGCTGCGATTGCATAATCCTCTTCAAAATAGGACAATATCGGCCGAGGCGTTATCATGGCGTTTATTTCCAACTCAATTTCTCCGCGCAAACGCAAGATCGTTCTGTGGCTGCTGGCGACCCTTCTCCTTTACACGGTATTGGGGTTCCTGGTCTTGCCCCCGATCATCCGCCATTTCGCGGTAAAGGAGTTGTCCCGGCTGCTCAGCCGCGAGGTTTCGATCCAGCGGGTGCAGCTGAATCCCTACGACTTTTCCACCACCATTCGTGGGCTCATGATCAAGGATCACGATGGCCAGCCGTTCATTTCCTGGGATGAAGTTTATATCAATATTCAGCTTTCGTCGTTTTTTGGCCGAACCTGGGTCTTTAAGGAGATCAGCACCACGAGCCCGTTCGTCCGGGTGCAGATGACCAAGGACTATACGTTCAATTTTTCCGACCTGATCACCCGGTTTTCGACCAATGCCGCGCCCGCCAAAGTAGCGCCCCCGGCCAGGCCGGTCTTGCTGCGGGTGGAACGTTTTCGGATCAACCATGCGACCGCGTCACTGGCTGACTTCACCCCCAACGAGCCGTTCCGCCGGACGCTCGGACCGATGGACATTGTCTTGAATAATTTTGGCACTGACCCGGACAACAAGAATCCGTACTCTTTTGCCGGCACCACCGATGCCGGCGAACAGATTGCCTGGAGCGGATTCTTTTATTTGTCGCCGTTACGTTCCAGCGGAACCTTGTCCCTGAGTGGTTTTTCGCTGAATAAATATTCGGCCTTGTATGAGGATCTGGTTCGTTTTGAAATTCGCGACGGCGTGGCGGGCGTGCACCTGAATTATGAGTTCGAGCTGAGTCCCGACAAGCGAACGGCGGTGGTGAAGGACACCTCCTTTGAACTGCGCCATTTCGAGCTCGCCGAGCCGGGGCAAACCAATGACATCCTTAGCCTCCCGCTCTTATCGGTGAGCGGCGCGAGCCTGGACGTCGAACGGCGCGAGGCGTCGGTGGCGTCGGTGGTGGTGGCCGATGGCCGGATTTCCCTGGCGCGGAATCACGCGAAGCAAATCAATGTCGTTGAAATGGCCACTCCCATTGCGACCAATAATGTTCCGGGCGGCGTCCTTTTCCTCCTGCGCTCCGTCACCAACGTGGTGGCCATGTTTCTCAACAGCACCAACCAATGGGTGGGATCCGTTCGCAGCGTGAATGTCACGAATTGTGCGGTGCATCTGGAGGATGAAGTCAATTCGCGGCCCGCGCGGCTGGACCTGGATCAAATCAATCTCGCAGCCCGAAATCTCTCCAATCGGGCCGGTACCAATTTATCCGCGGACTTGTCTCTGCGCTGGAATACGAACGGTTCCATCCACATCCAGACCGACGCTTCCCTCGATCCGCTGGCTGCCAACGTGCGCGCGGATTTGGACCAGCTCGATTTGAGTTCCCTGGATTCCTACCTGGAGCCCAAATTGAATTTGTTTATCCTGAACAGCCGCGCCGGTTTGCATGGCGATCTAAAGATGCGGGGGAACACCAATCAACTGCCGGACATCACCTTTGCCGGGGATGCGAGCCTCGACGGTTTTCATGTGGTGGACGGAATCTGGGCGGAGGATTTGTTGAAATGGGATTCGGTGGGGTTGAAGGGCATGCAGGCCAGGCTCAATCCGCCTTCGGTTCATATTCAAGAGCTGGATGTCGATAACGCTTATGCCCGGATCATCATCGAGAGCAACCGCACCGTGAACCTATTGAATGCCCTGCGCCTGACTAACAACGCCGCGGCGGCGACGACCAATCAAAGGTCCCCGGCGACGGCTACGACCGCGACCGCCCTGGCCCAGCCCGCTGCCGCGCCGGCGACGCTGCCGGATGTTTCACTCGGGCAAATCGTCATTTCGAACGCGGCGTTCAATTTCACCGACCGTTCGATCAAGCCCACAGTTCATCTCGGGGTCGAGCAAGCGAACGGGACCATCTCCGGGCTGTCCTCCGCCCAATGGGAGCATGCCGATTTAAACCTCACGGCAAAAGTGGATGGCGTGGGACCGGTCAGCGTGACGGGGAACATCAATCCCTTTAGCAACCAGTACACCAATCATGTTAAAATATCGCTGAGCGATATGGACCTGACGCCGGCGAGTCCTTATGCCGGCAAGTTTGCCGGATACGGCATTGCCGAAGGCAAATTGAGCCTCGACCTGATTTATGATTTTGTCGGCCGGAGCCTGAAGTCGAAGAACGTGATCACGCTGGATCAATTCACCTTTGGCGAGCATGTGGACAGCCCCGAGGCGACCCACTTGCCGGTGCGGCTGGCGATCGCCATATTGAAAGATCGAAATGGTAGAATTGTCCTCAACGTGCCGATTGAAGGCAGCCTGGACGATCCGAAATTCCGGATTGGCAAAGTGGTGACGCGGGCGATTGAAAACATTCTGGAAAAGGTCGCCACCTCTCCGTTTTCCCTGTTGGGAGCGATCTTTGGGGGAGGCGGCGAAGAACTCGGCTACCAGGAGTTTAATGCCGGCAGCGCGGAGCTGACCGCCACGGACCGCCAGAAATTGGATGCAATGGCCAAAGGTTTGTATCAGCGGCCGGGCCTGAAGCTGGAAATAACCGGGACTGTTGACCCGGTTGGAGATAAGGAAGGCTTGCAACGCGCGCGGTTGGATCAAATTATCCGGGATCGCAAATGGCAGGCCCTGCATCAGAGCGGGAACGCCACCAATTCCGTGAACGACCTGAAGCTGACACCCGAGGAGCGGGAAGCCGGATTGAACGATATTTATAATGAGATGCTGGCGGACGGAAAGATCACCTCGGAAATGATCGCGGCCAATACCAACCTCGTGGCTTTTGCCGCGGTGCTGACGGCCCCGAGAAACGAAAGTCAGAAGGGGGCCACGCAATTGCAGAACGCGAAATCCCCCGAGAACTCTCCGGCCACCAATGAACCGGCCGTCTATCAGACGAAATTGGTCCCTCCACCTGGGCCAATCGAAGCGGTGTTGTTATCGACGATACCGGTGGGACCGGATGATTTGGTAAAACTGGCCAATTCCCGGGGCCATGCCGTTCAGGCCTACCTGGTGCAAACCAGCAAAGTTGAGGCCGGTCGCATGTTCGTTAAAAATGTGTCGCCGGACAACCTGCGCAACGCCGGCAGCCGGGTCTACTTGCAGTTTGAATAGTTCACTTGATTTTGCGGCATCCTATGGCCATCTTTTCCGCAGTGTCGCGCAATCAACCATGAAATCCTTCGGGCAAACGTCTTTCCAAGGTGGGCCTTGGTTGACTACCCATCATTTGAACTTGTGAAAGCAGAGTCTTTTAGCTTTCGGGGGTCGAGAATTACCGTTTCGTTAAGCACCTTTGAGACCGGTGGAAAGTATGCCATCATGGATATGGTTCATCCGCCGCATGTCGGTCCCGCCTTGCATATACATCCACGGGGACCGGAATCGTTTTTCGTTATTTCCGGCAGCTACCTTTTTGTGCGGGGGGACCAGCGAATCACCCTCGGGGCCGGCGAAGCCATTTCCATTCCCGCCGGCGTTCCGCATCGCTATACGACGGGTTCCGAAGGAGGACGCGCGCTCGTGGTTTGTCCGCCGGATCTGGAAAATTATTTTGAGTCGGTCGCGGAATTGTTGCAGGCGGGTGCGCTGTCGTTGGAGGGGGAATTTGCCATTGCCAAACGTTACGGCCAGGAATTCCTGACCACGGCCGGACATTGGGATGTGAGCTGAGTCGGCCCAGGTCGCTGCTGTGGCAATCCGCTTGCCAGGTCGGAGGCCCGCTTAAGTCAACGCGGGTTGAGATTCCCTACGAAGGAGCCGGCGGCGCCGGGTCTGCTTCTGGGTCCGAGAGGGGGAGCGGTGCATAACAAAGGGCAATGATATTGTTGGCCGTCGAAGTGCCGTCAGCTCCGCAGGCCGGACAGGCGACGGGAGACGTCATCTGCCCATTAACCGGTTCAACGTCAAACGCATAACGTTGACCGCAATCACACTCAATTTTAATGGTTACCATAGTCGGACTTTTGCCACTTGATTTTAAAACCGGACATTTTCTGAGCAACTCAACTAAAGCGTTTTACCGTTTGAAAAACAAGTCAAAAAGTGCGTTTACGCCCAATGGTTAACCGGGGCGTTTTTAGTTAAGCGAAGATCTTATTTCGTAATTGCCAGCTGTTTTTTGAGGAAACGTCCGCAAAGTTGCCGGGAGCCGGATTAGACGGTTTCGGCCAACATTACCACCTTGGATTCCGAACTTGCCGGTGTGTCAGACGTTTGGCGATCCAATCCCGGCTTTGGGTTTGTTGCGGGAATCGGCGTCGGGTGATCCTCGGCTACCGTGAGGGAAACGTGCGAAGGATGTGCCAACGGTACGGCCAACGGTCGCGACCAGCGGACCGGATTATTCGGCAGTTGTACAAAACCGTTCCGGCGGAAAAATGAGTGGCAGGCGGCGTTCGTGGCCGTGGGCTGCAAACGAGCCGTTATGATTCCCGGACTTTGTGCCGCCAATTGCCGGGCGATATGCGCCAGCAATGTATCCTCAATGCCCAAGCCCAATGCGCGACAGCTCATTACGACATGATTCACGCAGTTTTGCTCCACCCAGGCCGCCCCAATCAATCCATATTGGGTGAATCGATCGGCGGCTTGAATCACGTAAATTGTTTGCCCGGCGAGAAGCCGGCGATGGCATTGTTCCAATGTATATCGCTCGCCCGTCGTATTGAACTGGTTGGTCTTGTTGAATAGTTCCAACGTCCGGCTCATGTTCAAATCCCGGGTGTCGCGAATGGCCGACAGCGAGACGCGCAACTGAAGCGTCTCGAGAAACTCCATGTGGGTCAGTGTCTGGCGAACCGATTCGCGCTGCAACTGCGCGTGAATCATTTCCGTTTTGCGGCCTGATTCCCGGGTGATGACCGCCTGCTGGGTCTCCGCCGACCAAAGCAGGACGCGTTTCAAATAATAAAGGTGGCTGCCCAATACGCGGACTCCGGACACACCCGCCTGCACCGCTGCCCTTTCTAAAGGGTTGTCATCGATCATGACGGTGTTCTGCGCACGGAGGTTGAGTTCCTGCAGGATTTCCGCAAGGTTTTCCGCCTTGCTGCGAAAGTTAATCTTTTGCACCGCAAAATCGGACAGCGCAATCTGGCCCTGGACGATGCGGTCCCAATTCGAACGGATAAAGTGTTCGTCGTTCTTGCTTACGATGGCCAGGAGAATGCCGCGCTTCTTCAAGATCAGCAGCGTTTCCATGAAGCCCATCGGCCAGCCCTCGAGCACACCCAACGTGCCTTCGGCTGCCACGCCCCGCCACATCGTGTCGTCCAGATCCACGGCCACCAATTTGACGGTATCCTGCTGCTGCAGAGTTCGGTGCATCGCAAAAATCTCATGCAGAATCGCTTGGAAGAAATCGAGCCAGCGTGCCGAATAGTGGTGCTGCATGGAGACCGGCGGATCGATCCGGCCCAGATCGTGGTCATGGTCGCCATCGCTCAAGGAGGTACCATGCGTGAACGACCACACGGAGTCATCCTGGCAAAATTGTTTTCCGATGCTTGCGGACACCTGGTCGACATCCACGAAATACGCGTTTTCCAATTTGGCCACTTCCGCCGCCAGAAAAATATTCAGCCGCTCAATGAAGTGCATCACGTTGCGCAGGTCGTAGCGGGGCTGAAAACGGCCCAGCGGGTTTTGTTGCGGGATCAGAAATCCCATGACAAACGCCTGCAATTTGCGTTCGGTGTTCAGCTTGACCACCCCGGCCAGGTACCGCGCGAGATAATCCTGCGTTTGCTTTAGAAACTCCTCATGCTGCGTTCCGTCGTCCGGCAGCCGAAAATAGGCGCTGCCCAGAATGGTTCGCAGGGGCAGGTGAATGATTTGAAAATCGTATTGCGCCGCTTTCGCCGCCGGTATTTCCGGGAAGGAATCGAAATTGTTCAGCAGGATGAAATCCCCCTTGAAGGCGGGATTGATCATGGCCGCAATTTCGGGAATAGGCTGGGCCAGGCAGCCGCCCACCACCAAAAAACGGACGGCAGAGTCGGGCGTGAGACGCAGATCAACCGGCGTCCGATAGCGGGAACCGTTATGCTGGGCGAATAGAGAGGGATCCACTTCGGTCATGGGTGATTCATGGCTGTTGTTTCTTAAGGTGCCGATATTGCAATACTAGTATCAATATCGGAGGACTGAGGTTTCACTTTAGGAAAAAACCGCCGATGCCCAGCAAGTTTTAGCTGGCTCTCTTCGCTTGCGGGAAGAATTTGCCTGGTCTGGTCCTGACCGACGGGTGTCAGAGTTTCAAAAGATGGTCCACTGTCTCGGCGACCGGTAGGGTGGCCGGATTTCCCGCGATGACGACTTTACCGTCGGAATCAATAATGTAGGTTGTTGGCACCCCTTTGAGGCGAAATTGTTTCGCCGCGACGGAATTCCAGCCGCCATCACCGGCCCAGGCGTTAAACGTGTTGGTCCAACCGCGCTTATCCATGTGCTTGATCACGGTGTCGATGGTGTCATCAATGCTCAAGGGCATGATCGCCACCTTGTCCTGCCAGGCGGGATGGCGGTTGCGAATGGTCTGCAAGTCGGCTACCACCTTTTGGCAAGGACCGCACCAGGTCGCCCAAAAGTCCAGGACCACCACTTTGCCATGCAAATCGGAGAGCTTCATCTTTTTTCCATCGGCCAGTGTGGTAAGTTCCACATCCGGGCTCGCAAAGCCGGGTGGGAGGGTGTTATTGGCGGCGACGTAGTTTTCCAGATCCATCGCGGCAGCGGATTGGCTGTCGAGCACGCCCGGAGGCAGTTTTGCCCAATGAATATTTTCCGCCGCTTTCCAGTCGCTACCGTAGCGGGAAAGCTGGTTCAGCATCAGTGTGTAATCGCCGGTTAAAGGCGTGCCGTTCTTGGCCTTGGCGTTGGTCTTGACGGCGAAGCTGACCTTGAATTGCTGGCCCTCCAGCCCGTCCAACGAACCGGGCGCACCCAAAGACTGGGAATGCTCCACTTTGGCTTCCTTGATCTGAATGTCGGCATCCTTGAAGTCGATGCCCGCCACTTCCATCTGATTGGCCAGCGATTGCGCCAGCTTCGCTTGTGCTTGCAATTGGCCGCCGATCACCTTGTCAAAGTCCTCGCGGGGCGGCAGGTGGTTGGGGGTCAGTTTTTGGAGCAGTTCCCAAAGCATGTCGGGGGTGAACAGGGCATCCTTCTGGTAAACGCTGGCGTCCCGTTCGCGCAGGAAGCGGACCAGGGTTTCGGCTAGCCGCTGAAGCGACGGATCATCCTGACCGGAAATGCTCCCGTTATTCACCGCTTTTTCTATGAGCCGCAAATTGAGCCGGGTCTTTTCGTCGGCCACGTTCGCCGGAAGCGAAATCCACTGGATGTAATCCGGGTAGCCAATGCGCCACCTTCCCCCCAATTGGTCCAACCGGCTCACCACCAGTTTATATTCGCCGTTGGTGGAGGCAACGGTGGCCGTCGCCGGTTTAAGAACGATTTCCAGCCGCTTTATTTGGGGCACCGTCACCGCCAAACCCGCGTCCGTGCCGGAAGACACGGTGTCATCGGAGGGCGGCGGATTAATAATCCGAAATTGCCACCCGCCTTTGGAAAAATCCAGGTGCAGCGCTTCCGACCGGGTCAAAAAGTCTTTCGCGAAATATTCCAGCCGCGGCAGGGTCATTGCCGCCCGTTTGGCGTTGTCCTGGATTTGCTCCGGGGCCAGCGTCGTCCGGTTTGAGGAAATCGTCTGCCAATCCCCGGCGGTCTCCGCCAGGTTGGTGGCGAATTGGCCCGAATCCCGGTTTTGCAGCAGCACCAGGATGGCCTTTCCCACCGCATCCAAGGAGTTGTCCGACCCACGGCCGGCGGGCGCATCCGCCGTCGCCGGGCGAACGAACAATCCCAGAATCAGCCCAACCATACAAAATGTCGTTTGCAACGGCATCACCAAACGGGAATTACCTCTCATTTAACAAGGTTCCACGGGAAGAATGGTTCACGCAAGAATAAAGCTTTGCGAGCGGGGACGGATGATGGGCGGCTAATTCGCTTGGAGCCGGTAAAACTGTTGCGAGTTTGTGGTCGCAACAAGGTAGGGACTTGTGGCATTGGGCACGGTGGTAAATGTCCCACCCAGAGTTGGGCTGCTCTGGAGCGAAAATGTGGAACCCGTCCAGCTTAAAACCAGCGCACCGTTGCTGGATTGGGCATTGAGCGTGACGGCGCTCGGGGCGGCCAGCGTCAAAGCAAATATGGTTCCGGTCCCGGCTCCGCCAATGGGGGTGGTGCCATACAACGCGGAACCGGTTGACACAACGCCCGCCCACGGTTGTTCGCCCGTGCTGTTGGTGTACGCCGAGCCGTTGTATGCCACCGCTGCGAAATCAAACAGGTCAATGTAGTTTGATCCGTCCGAGTTGACCTGGAACACCGTCCCGCCATAGTGTGCGCCGGCCTCAGTGGTGGTTCCATAAAGCGTGTTGCCCGAAACCAGCAGTTCACCATAGGGCCCCGCCCCGCCCGTAAAATTGAAGTTCAGAACGTTTTTAAAGCCCGAACCGTCGGTGTTAATTGTGAAGATCGTTCCATAACCGTTGCCGATGCTGCCGCCCAATGCGGCCGTTCCGTAAAGGGTGTGGCCGGATAGGGTCAAGCCGGCTTGCGGATGCGCTCCGTCGTAATTGCTGGTATACGGGAATCCACGGGGCGAAAAATTGTGGAGATTGGTGAAGCCAGTGCCGTCGGTATGAATGGCGAAAATGGTTCCGTTGGTGTTGACGCCGCTGCCTCCGTTGAACGTTGTGCCGTAAAGGGTATTTCCGGCAGCCACCAAATGCGCGTCGGAGTTGGCCCCGTTGGTGCCGGTGAAGTTGCACAGGTTCGTAAAGCCGGTTCCATCAATGCCCACGGCAAAAATGGCGCCGACTCCATGGGTGCCGCCATAATAGGTGGTTCCGTAGAGCTTATTACTATACAGCAACACCCCTCCTTCTGGAAACGCCCCGTCGCGGTTGGTATAGGGTGACAATTTGCTCCGCGCGCTAAAATAATAAAGATTGGTAAATCCCGTTCCGTCCGTATTGATGGTGAAAACCGTCCCGCTGAAATTGGTACCCCCGCCGCTCGTCGTTCCGTAAAGCTGGTTGCCCGCCACGGTCAGCTCTCCCTGCGGATTTCCCCCGTTGTCGCCATTGGTCAGACTGCCGTTGATGCCGCTAAAGGTTAAAAAGTTGGTGAACCCGGTGCCATCCGTGTTGATTTTGAACAGCGCGCCAATGCCGTTGACCCCATCGCCGGAAGCCGCCCCATACAGGGTGTTTCCGGATAAAATCAACCGCGCGTAGGGAAATCCACCATCGGTGTTCGTCGCCACCGGCAGCGTGGGACTGGTATGAGCCGCGGAAAAAACGTGGAGATTCGTGAAGGTTAGCGCGGGGAGTGACATGCCCCCGAGCATTAGGAAGGCCATGAACCATCTCATTGTTGCGATGACGAATTTCATAAAACATTCCTGTTTATACCTCCATTCCTCCACCGATCCTCCTCCGCTTTGTTCGAAGACTTGGACGGAGCCCGACTCTAATAATGTGCACTTAATGTGTCAATTATTTAAACTGTTGAATGATTGAGATCCTTCAGATGCCGTCGGCCGCTTGGGCGGATCAATGAATGAGGTTCTCAGGAAATTTCCATGCCGAGAAAACAAATGTCGTCGTCAAACTTCCGGTGTTCCGTGAAATTCAAGGCCTGCTCGTAGGCGCGGTCCATCACTGATTTTAAGTCGAGGTGCCGATTCTTTTCAATCGCCTCCGCCAGGCGCTTTTCGCCGAATTCATTTCCTCCGGCGTCGAAGAGTTCAAACAAACCGTCGGTCAGAAAGAATAAGGCATCGCCAAAGGGAATGACCCCTTCGATCGTTTCGTAGCGGGAATGATCGAAGAAGCCCAGCGCCGGCCCGCAGGCGCCGGCCGGGCAATCGAGCGGCGAGACCGCGCCGGACTGGCGTTGGAGCCAGAGGGGCTTGGGATGGCTGGCTCGCGCGTAGCGGATCGCTCCAGTGTTGATGTCATAAATGAGATAAAAGGCCGTCGCGTAGATGAGATCGCCGGTTTGTTTGAGGATCGCCTTCAATTCACAGTTGATCCGGGTCAACAACTCGCCTGGGTTGTCCCCGAGATGCCCCAGCTCCTGCACCAGCGTGCGCAACATGGCAGTGACGAACGCGGAGCGGACGCCATGCCCCATGACATCGCATATAAACACACCCACCTGGTGGTTATTGATGGGAAAGACATGGAACAAGTCACCACTCACGCCGCCGGAAGGCTCGTACCGGTGGTAAAAATGGAGCGCCGTCTGGTTTTCCGTCGAGCCGGATTGCAGGCTGGGATATTGGTGGGGCAGGAGCGCTTGTTGGATTTCGCCGGCCATCCGCAGATCGTTGACCATTTCCTCGTTCTTGCTGTTTAACTCCTTTTGCTGGACCTCCAGCTTGGCGATATTTTCGCGCAAGAGCGCATGCTGCAGGCGAACCAGGTTGCGCGCGAAGATCAAGCCGATAAAAGAAGCTTCATCATCCACCAATAGAATATCGTCGAAAAAAATATCATCCGGCCGGGTGAAAACTTTTTGCAGCACGTCCGGCAATGGTTCGCTGACGCGGACTTGCGTGACGGAAGGCAGCATCATTTCGCCCATGAGCCGCCGGGAAAACATGGAAAAGCCGAAGCGGCCGCCGAGAATGGTGGCAATCTGTTTTCGGGAGCACAGTCCGGCGAGCTTTTGGCCATCGAGGACTGCCATGTATTCAAATGAATGCATCAGGAACGCTTTGTGCACGTTTTCCAACGGATCGCTGGATTGTACACTTTCCCGATGACCGATCATGGCGGCCAGATCCACCGGCGGCGTCAGCGTCAAATTTTCGGGACTCACTTTTGAAGCCTAGTGGATTCGGAGGGGGAATTCAATTGGCCGTCCGACAGTTTACCAAATCGTAACATATCGTAAAGTTCGCATGCCTGCTTTGCTGGGAGGCAATCAAATCAGGTTGGGGCTTGCCGACTGCGTCAGCGCGGCTTCCCGTTCAAGCAGGGTGGGGTGGGAATAGTAAAAGCCGCTGTAGGCCGGGTGCGGCGTCAGGTTGCTCAGGTTTTTCTCGTTCAGCTTGCGCAAGGCTCCGATCAAGGGCGCAAACGTCTTCACCAGATTCGCGGCGTAAGCATCGGCCTCATATTCGTGGCGCCGCGACCAATAGTGGCGCAGGGGGGACAGCCAAAAACTGACCAGCCCGGCGAGTAGTGAGATTAAGAGCAAAACCGGAACGAGGTTTCCCGGCGCGAATCCAAAACCGCGCGCGAACCAGTCCGCTTTCGCCAGCACGGCCACGAGGAAAAAGATGGGCAACGAACCGGCCAGCGAGAAAGCGATCGTTTTCACAATATGCCCTTTCTTATAATGGCCGATTTCGTGCGCCAGCACCGATGCCAATTCGGCCGGTTCCAATTGTTGGATCAGCGTGTCAAATAAGACAATCTTCCGAAAACGGCCCAAGCCGGTGAAGAAGGCGTTTGAGTGACGGGAACGCTTGCTGCCATCCATCACCTGAATGTCTTGCGCGCGAAATCCCGCCCGTTCGCCCAAACGCAGCAACGCATCGCGCAGGTTGCCCGCGGGCAGTGGCGTGAATTGATTAAACAGCGGCATGATCCAAACCGGCGCGACGAGCATCAAGACAATTTGAAATACGGCCAGACACGCCCAGGCCCAAAGCCACCAAAGTCCGCCGAGATTGCTGGCCAGCTTTAAAATCAAAATCAACAGGGGATACCCCAAAACCGCTCCGAGGATCAGTCCCTTCGCCCGGTCCAACCACCAAGTGGCCGCGGTGGACGCGTTGAACCCAAAACGCTCTTCCAAATAAAATTGCGCATACCATTCCAGCGGCCAGTCCACCACCGAAAGGATCAGACCCACCGTGAAAAGAAAAGCCGCCCCCGCCCACACGGAAGAACCCGTCGCCCGTTCAAAAATGAGGAAGAACCAGGGAAGCACCCCGCTGAAAAGCACCACGGCGAGCAGGACGGCGCTCCACGTCAGATTGAGCATTTCCAATCGGCTTTTCGCCAGGGTATAGGCGACCGATTTGGCGTACGTCTCCGGAGTGACCGTGCTGGCAAAGGCGGGTGGCACTGCGTTCGCATGCGCCAGCACATGCTTTTGATTGATCCGTTCCAGAACCATTTGTGTTAGCCATTTGGCCGCCAGCAAAACGACACAGACAATGATAATAGTCGAGGGCATCATTACTTGATTCCGGGCACAAAATGGTTCGGTCGCATTGCGAAATAGTACGTCCTAAAAGTCACTTTTCAAGAAATCGAGGCCGAGTTTTGGGAATGCCGACCGTGGTGGAAAGAATGGGAAACTCACGTTTTTAAAAAAAACGATAGTTAAAATGGCTTAAATTCAAGTGAAATCGCTTTAAAGCAATACTTTATGGAGGTGAGGCGAAAAGGCCGGGTATTTCGGCTTGGGGGGCTGCGTTATTTGGGTGTGGGCAAACCACTGCGGCCGGCGTGATGCCGGGCTCAACGGCGAACCGCTCACGATGCGCACCGCCGCCCGCCCGCCGCTCCGGATCTCTTGTTGATGTATCCATACTCACCCGAGTTTAACATGGATCCGAAAGGATGCACGTTAGCGAGAAACACATAAAAAAGTATGAATTATGAAGTATGAATTATGAAACTAAAGCAGCCCTACGGCGTTTTGCGCAGGGTGGGAACGCCAACAGTTTGAGGGAAAGGTTGACGCTCCTCCTTCGCTAAAGTTACGGAGGACAGGGGAGAACGCCGAGAATACTGGTGCGGATGTTGAGCCACGGATGGAACACGGATCGGGAGGCAAACCGAAGGGAACCGCAAAATGTCCACGCGGAGGAGAAGCCGGATGGCAGCCGCGAATGAACGCAAAAGAACACAGAGACAAACGGGGATTATTCGGCAGGATTGACGGGATTAGAAAGTAGTTTTGGAATTGAACTATGAAACCAGGCCACTTCCTCCTTGCATTCTTTATCCATCACTATTTGCTTACGGTTGAACGGTATATCTGTAGCATTGTCTGAAATTCACATTAATTATGACGGCCACCCCTCAAACATTCCGATTCAAAGTTTTCGCCTCTCTCTGCTCGTTGGCGTTTGCATTCTCCCTTCGCGCCGCGGACCAGCCGCCGGCAAATGACCAGAACGTTTTGCGCTCCACGCTCACCAACGGACTGCAGGTCATCGTGGTCCGCAACACACTCGCGCCCGTGATCACCACCATGGTCAACTATCGCGTGGGATCCGACGAATGCTCCTCCGAATTTCCCGGTTGGGCGCATGCCACCGAACACATGATGTTTCGCGGCAGTCCCGAAGTGTCGGCGGACCAGCTGGCCGCCATTTCCGCCGCGTTCGGCGGCGACGACAATGCCGACACCCAGCAGGCGGTCACCCAATATTTTTTTACCACCCCTTCGGAAAACCTGGAAGTGGCGCTGCGCGTTGAGGCCGACCGGATGCGGGATTTGCTGCCCGATGAATCACTTTGGACCAAGGAGCGCGGCGCCATTGAGCAGGAAGTCGCCCAGGATGTTTCCAATCCCGAGTACGTCTTTTATAAGGAGCTGCTGGCCGCCATGTTCAAAGGTTCGCCCTACGAACACGACGCGCTCGGAACGCGCCCCTCCTTCGACAAGACGACGGGCGCCGATCTGCGGAAATTCCACAACGCCTGGTACGCGCCAAATAATGCGGTGCTCGTGATCGTCGGCAACGTGGATCCCCAGACGGTTTTGACGCAGGTCCAAAAAGTGTTTGGCGAAATTCCGTCCAAAGAATTGCCCGCCCGTCCGGCCTTTGATTTTGCTCCCGTGCGGCCGGATACCCTGAAGCTCGACACCGATTTGCCGTACGGCCTCGCGGCGATCACCTTTCGTTTTCCCGGCTCGGACAATTCCGACTTTGCCGCCGCGCAGATTTTGTCCGACGTCTTAAGCAGCCAGCGCGGTAAACTTTACGATCTCGTCCCGCAAGGCAAGGCGCTTTTTGCCGCTTTCTCCTATGACACGCTGCCCAAATCCGGTCTGGGTTATGCCATCGCCGGATTTCCGGCGGGCGGCGATTCCACCAATCTGCTGGCCGAGGTGAAGGATATTCTGCTCGCGCAGATCAACAGCCAAGTGAGCGCCGATCTGGTCGAGGCCGCCAAACGGCGCGAAATCATCAGCGCGGAATTGCAAAAGAATTCCGTTTCCGGCCTGGCCAGCGCCTGGTCGGAAGCCGTCGCCGTGGAGGGACGCAGTTCTCCGGACGATGATATTAATCTGATTCGCCAGGTCACCGTGGCGGATGTTGATCGGGTGGCCAAAAAGTATCTGGACTTTGATCGTGCGATCTCCGCCATCCTCACGCCGCAGCCTTCCGACAAGCCGATTTCATCGAAGAGCTTCGGTGGCGGCGAGTCCCTCGTCTCGCCCAAGAATGCGAATGTCAAGCTGCCCTCCTGGGCCCGCAGCATCACCAAAAAACTCCCGGTTCCGGCCACGACGCTCACGCCGGTCACCACCAACCTGGCTAACGGAATCAAATTGATCGTCCAGCCGGAAACCGTCAGCGATACCGTGAGCATCTACGGCCGGGTGAGAAACAGTCCCGAAGTGCAAACGCCGGCCGGCCAGGACGGCGTGGCGGACACCCTCGATCGCTTGTTCTCGTACGGTTCGCAATCGCTTGACCGGCTGGCCTTCCAAAAGGCGCTTGACGATATCGGCGCCAATGAAGTCGCCGGCGCGTCTTTCTCCCTGCAGGTTTTGCCGGAGGATTTTGATCGGGGCGCACAGTTGCTGGCCGATAATGAGATTTCGCCCGCGCTGCCCGAGGCTGATTTCGCCATCATCCAGCGCCAGCTGGCCGCCTCGACCGCCGGTGAATTGCAGAGTCCGGACCACATCGCCGGCCATGCTCTGACCACGGCCCTGTTCCCGAAGGGCGACCCGGCTACGCGCGAGACCACCCCGGCCACCGTCCAATCGCTTTCATTGGATGCCGTTAAAAGTTATTACACCGGCGCGTTTCGTCCGGACCTGACGACCATTGTGGTCATCGGAAAAATCTCGCCGGAAGCCGCCATCGACGTCATCGCGAAATATTTTGGCGGTTGGACGTCCGCCGGCGAAAAACCGAACACGCTCTTCCCGTCGGCGCCGGAAAATCCCGCTGCCGTCACGCACGTCCCTGATGCCAGCCGCACGCAGGACAAGGTGACTTTGGCGGAGACCCTGCCGATTGTGCGCACCAATGCCGACTACTACGCGCTGCAGCTCGGCAACCACATTTTGGGCGGCGGCTTCTACGCCACGCGTTTCTATCGTGATCTGCGGGAAAAGAGCGGGCTGGTATATTTTGTCGGTTCCACTTTCAACGTGGGGCTGTCCCGGGGAGTATACGAAGTGACCTACGCCTGCGATCCGCCGAACGTGGCCAAAGCGCGCGCGATGCTGGTCAGGGATCTGAAAGACATCCGGGCGAAAAAAGTATCGGCGGCGGAATTGCGCCAGGCGAAACTGATGTTGCTGCGCGATATTCCCCTGGGTGAATCGAGTGTCGACAGCATCGCCAATGGCTGGCTGGCGCGTTCGACCCTTGGCCTGCCTTTGGACGAACCGGTCCGCGCCGGCTACATTTATCTCAAACTGAATGCCAAGGATGTCAGGGCGGCGTTTGCCAAATGGGTGCGCCCCGACGGCTTCGTCCAGGTGACGCAAGGGCCCGTTCCACACTGAGGGAACATTTTAGTCAAATGATGACAGATAGAGTGGCCGGCGAGCAAGGTCGGGACGGTTGTGCCAAACGGGCGCGACATGCGCTTTCAAAAGACCGGCGCTATTTTTGCGGCGACCGGGCCGCTCAACGAAAACATTTTCCCGCCACCGCCGCTGGGCGGCGTTTAGAATGAACGAACTCATCACCCGGTATCGGTCGCCGGCGATTACCGCGCTGGAATTGGGGGATCTGTGGGTGGACGGCCGAATTCTGTGGTATGCGATGCAGGAGGAGAATTTTCCGGAGGTTTTATGCGGCGTGATCCAGTCTTTGCAGCGCGGTGAAGGGGCCACCGAAAGCGAGGGGCCCGTTCCGGCGGTCATCAAGGGTTTTGATTCGCTGTACGTGGCGGGCGGCGGGTCGCAGGAACCGGCGCTGCGCACGGCGCTGGGTGAGTTGGATTTTCCGGTGAGTTTTTCCCGGACACCGGATTATCCGGGCGAGGAACAGGGGCTTAGGCTGCTGGCCCGCACGGGCGGCGGCTGGGTGTGTGACCTGGGACAATCGTCCTTTAAAATTTGCGCCGCCAAACGAATGAGATTTGAACGGGACCAGCAACGCCTGCCGGTTCGCACCGACCAGCCGGTGGAAACAATCGAGGACCAGCGCCGCCAGCTCCGGGACTGGTTGAGCCATTCCTTGCGCGCGTTTGCCACCCAATGTGCGGCGCCGTCGGCGATGCTGTTCGCGTTGCCTTGCCGGGTGAACGCCGCCGCCGTTCCCGACGCCACTTCTTACATCGGCATGGCCGGGGACGACAGGTTAATCGCGGACATTATCGCCGCCGCCGGTTTGAAACCGGTTCCGGTGCTGGTGATGAACGACGCGGAACTGGCGGCGTTGGACGCGCTCGCCGAACCGGAACTTGCGCATTGCGATAAAACCCTCGTCCTGACGTTGGGTTTCGGTCTGGGAGCGGCCCTGGTGGAACGACGCTGGCCGCGACGGGTTAATGGTTAACCGGGCTGGTCAATGCCAATGATTCGGGAGTGAGACAAAATTCTTGCACGAGTCAAAATGTTGGCGCCGTGGGCGTAAATTTGCCCACCTTCGCCTGTTTCCTTCCCATGAACCTCGAGGGGAATTTCACGCGGAGGCGCGGAGGCGCGGAGAGGAAGAAGAAGGGAATTTGCCGCGAGAGAACGGAAGGAACGCGAAGGATGCACGAGGCGAAGGCTTTGCGGGGCGAGGGAGCCACGCTAGGCCTGCGTCATTCATAACTCCAGGCGGTAGCCGACGCCGTGGACGGTCTTGAGCCAGCGCGGTTCATCCGGGTTTTTCTCCAGCTTGGCGCGTAGGCTGGCGAGGTGATTGTCCACGGTGCGGGTGGTGGGAAAGGAGGTGAAACCCCAGACGGCATCCAGAAAGCGTTCGCGACTGACCGGTTCGCCCCCGGCTTCGGCCATGAGCCGAAGCATGGCGAATTCCTTGGCGGTGAGATGCACGGACTTATGGCCGCGGCAGGCGGTTTGCCGGGCGAGATCAATTTCCACTTCGCCCAGCTTTAGTTTGACGTGCGATTTGGCTTTGCGTTCCGCCCGACGGAGCAGGGCGCGCACTCGGGCGAGCAGTTCTTCGGTGCTAAACGGTTTGACGAGATAATCATCGGCGCCCACGTCCAAGCCGTACACGCGGTCCTCGACCTGGCCTTTGGCGGTGAGCATCAACACGGGCACGTCGCTAGCCAATCGGCGCAGTTCGGCGCAGACGGCAAAGCCGTCGAGCTTCGGCATCATGATGTCGAGGAGAATGAGATCGGGTTTTTCGGAGAGCGCGCGCTGCAGGCCGATCTCTCCATCCGCCGCGGCCAAGGTGCGGTAGCCCTCCGCCGCCAGCAGGTCGGTGAGGGCGGTGCGCATGGGGGCTTCGTCTTCGACAATTAATATTCGTTCCATGAATTCAGCGTGGTGTTATTGATGCTCGAACATTTTCTTGCAACGATTGACGTGGTCTCACTCCTCATGAACCTTCATTTTACCCATTGGATATAAATGTGATAAACGTCCACCCCTCACCCTAACCCTCTTCCCTCGGAGGGGCGACGGGATACGCTGGCTGGCAATGCTGAACGACTTAATCAGGTTCATGGGTTCAACGCGCAAACGTTTTTCGGGGAAATCTCTCCCCGTTGGGGAGCGAGGGAGCCGAACTGGGCGATCGTAATTTTTTCTTCGTCAAGGGGCGTTGCTACGACGGCGTGCAGAGGACTGCCCGCCCTACCTTGGGCGGTGAACCGATCTCGAAGGGACAAGGTCGTTTTCATGATTGTCGTGTTAACGGGAGTTCGATGGTGAACCGGCTGCCTTGACCGGGTTGGCTTTGCACCACGATGCGGCCGCGGTGGGCGTCGACAATATGTTTCACCACGCTCAGGCCGATGCCCATGCCCGGCGTCTCGCGGCGCAATTCGGAGCCGAGCCGGTAGAAGCGTTCGAAGATTTTTTCCTGCTCGGCCAGCGGAATTCCGGGGCCGTGATCAACGACAGAAAGCGAGATGACGGATAGCGCGGAATCGGCGCCGGCCAAGCCATCTTTTTTTTGGGCTTGGACCTCCACCATCACTGTTTCACCTTTGGGCGAGTGCTTGACGGCGTTGTCGATGAGATTCACCAAAGCTTGTTGCAAGGCGCGTCCGTCGGCCTCCATTACCAGGCTTTCGAGATTGCCGGCAGCCGGTTCAAATCGCAAGTTGACCCCCTTTTCGGTGGCGCAGGGTTCCATCAACTTCATGGTGATTTGGGTGAGGGCGATCAAATCGGTGGGTTCGAACTCGTATTGCTTCCGGCCTTGTTCGATGCGCGAGAAGTCGAGGACATTTTCGATCAGGGAGGAAAGCCGGCGGCATTCCTGAACGATGAAGCGGAAATATTCCTGCTGCCGGGGCGCTTCGGGGATTTTACCGCCCGCCAGGTTCTCCGCCATCAATCGGACCGCGGCGATGGGGGTGCGGAGTTCATGGGAGACGCTGGAGACGAAATTGGATTTCATTTCATTGAGCTGGAGCTGGCGATAGAAGGCGCGGCGGGTCGCGAACAGACCAATTAGTGCGGTTAGCACAGTTCCCAAAATCAGGGCGATGAATAAATGCGCCCGACGTGGTTGGGCGGCGAGCATTTGTTCGCGGCTGGTGAGGTGGAAGTCGACGCGAAAGTGGATGGCGTTCTGGGCAAAGAGATTTCCGGTGGTTTGCCCGGCGCTGGCCAGGAGCAGCGATTGGCCGGTGTCCACCGTGGTGGAAGCTGCCAAGGGCAGGCCTTCGACGGTGAGGGTGGCGGTGGCATATTCCGGGATGAAGAATTTATTTTCACGAAGGGCGTGGAGAAAAATGCTGGTTACCAACGGGCGGGGAACAGCCCATACTTGGTACCCCGGTCCCGTCAAATCCGGCATATCCGGGTTTGCGTTCGAAAAAGTCATTGGTTGAAAAAGGGCCAGCGTGTTTTGGTCAATGGTCCAGCGAGACCACCATGCGGGTCTCCACGATTTCAACTCCGGGAATTCCCGAACCGAATCCAAACACGCCGCGGCGCGAGTTTGTGCGTCCCAATATTCGCGCAGCCGATAAACCGCCCGCGGCATTTCCTGGTCCGTTCGATTGGTTAAGCCCTCGGTTAATGCCAGCAATTTGGGGGAAACAAATGACGGGGCTTGAACGAGTTGAAGTCGAACGGCAGCTAGCAAGGAATCGTTGAGGCTGGCATCGGGGGCGGACAAAAGGCGGAGGCAGGCAATATCCTGGAACGAAACACCGGATTCACTCGGCAGGGGGCGCGTTTGGTTAATCGTTTTTTGCGGGTCGGCAAGGCAGGCGGCTGCCTGCCGGGCATCGGGGGAGGGGTTGCTGGCCAAAAAAGCCTGGCGGTCGCGGGTGACTTCCTCGGCAGCGGGATCGGAGCGCATTTTCTCCCACAGGCCGCGTTGGGCAGGTGATAATTCCAAAAACCATTCCGGAATCTCCGGTGTCGCAAGAAAATCCGGCGGGTCGATGGGCCGTCCGTCCGCCCAGAGGCGGACGGGCCGCATGGCGAATTTGGCCAGCGCAAACTGCGGATTCTCTCGCTGCCATTTTTCGACTTCCGATTCATAAGCCGGGTTGGAATAGTCCTTGTCCGGGTGCGGAATGCTGAGGTTCGACATTTCATCCGGCCAC
>Ga0302320_10006751_pt1 | contig 25397 bp, 21 predicted proteins | sample Bog_T0_3_FD_202130 | JGI IMG/M metagenome (GOLD analysis project Ga0302320, IMG submission 202130) | Peat permafrost microbial communities from Stordalen Mire near Abisko, Sweden - Bog_T0_3 | ecosystem: Environmental > Terrestrial > Soil > Wetlands > Peat | place: Sweden: Abisko, Stordalen Mire... | reverse complement strand
TCTTGCGATGGCGAGACCCGGCAGCATCGGCCGGTTTGCTGCCTTTTGGGGCGTCCACCAGGGCCGGGCCCCTCCCGCTCTCCGTTTGTCTCTTTCCGAACAACCCACTGGTTAACAGCAACCCGATGCCCCGAGGGGCAACGCATGGAACCAGAAACTTGAATTTGCGGCGGAATCTCGTTTCAATCGAGACAGGACTCGGGCGGCGGTCCAGTCCCCCTGACGATGCCGCGTGGACGAACATGCGGTTGGGCCAGGTCGGCCCCGGAATCGAGGCGTGCCAGTTGTCGCAGACCGCGAACTCGCTGGCAAGGGCGTTTAGCACCGGAAGTTGGTCTGGTCGATAGCACTTCATACGACATGCTGGGCAATGTTTGGGAATGGGTGGAAGACGTTTACTTGCCGGAACCAACAAAGCGGGTCTTGCGCGGAGATTCGTTCTACAACCTGCCGGCAGACGTGCGCGTGTCCGGCCGCGGCGAGCGGCGGGCGGGGCGGTGGGGCACGGGGACGGGCACGGCTGCCACTCCGATGAAACCAGTCCGCGCGGTTGCGCCAACGTGCTACGCCCCGACGAGACATAGCGCAAGCTCCAATTTTCCATCGTCGGTCGAATTCACGTTACGCCACGCACGGTGCCAGCTTGAAATCCGGCATGCCGCAACACTGGTGTATTATATTCAGCATGCTCGCAGGTTGTGCGGAATGCACTCGGCTGTGGCACATTTACCACGCGGCAACCGTCGAAGAAATCCGCGCTTACCAGAAGTTAGCGGGCGCGAAGCTTAAGACGCGTAACCCGGAACTGATCGCCGCGCTTTTGGCCCACGCGAATACTCTGTCCCTTCTCGTCACCGCTTCATCGATACAGGTAGCGGAACACCGCGCCATCCATGGACCGGCCCGCCAGCCCAGTTTGCAGTCCGGCATAGGGCAAAGTGTTGTACCGTCCTCAATGCCCCCGCACTGCCCCGAATGCGTTCGTCTGTGGGACATCTACTACGCGGTATCGGTCGATGAGTTGATTGATCAGCACGCCTCAACTTCCGTTAAGGTCGTTCGCGGCTCAATGTCTCTCCACATTAGAGTGGTCTCGAACCTTTTTTGGCCTCAATTACGATTCTTCAATGAATTTGGCCCGGTGCTTTCTTGGTTGCGCCGTTGCATCAAGTTCACTGAAGCCAACCAGGAGCCCTCTCATGAAATGCACACGGGCGAATCAAGCCGGGCGTTTCTGGAATCGACTCACATTACCAGTCCAAACAGTTCTACCAAGAAAAGGAGACCTGGCCATGTCGCGCTTTAGTAAAGGGCAGAGCGGAAATCCCAGGGGCCGCCCCAAGCTCGATCACACTTTCACCCAAGCCTTGCGGTCCAACGGCACTCCCGAAGAGCTTGCCGAGTTGGCCTGGAAGGCCGCCCGCGACGGCGCTCCCTGGGCCATTCAAATGATCTTCAACCGACTAGAGCCGCCATCGGCTCAGCTAAATATCTCACAGGAATCCAACCATGCCCACCCTACCGACTACACCCGACTCACCTCCGCTGAACTCCAGCAACTGGAAAGCTTGCTTGAGCGAGCTCGAACTCGAACTGCGCCGATTGCGGGCGGAGAAGGCCCGGCGCAATCTGCATGAATTCGTTGTACAGGCTTGGCCCATACTAGAGCCCGCCACGCCCTTCGTTAATGGCATCCATGTAGAAGCCATCTGCCAGCATCTGCAGGCCGTCACCGAGGGGCGCATCGCCAACCTGATCATCAACGTCCCTCCCGGCCACGCCAAGTCCCTACTGACGGCCGTCTTTTGGTTCGCCTGGGTGTGGATCGACCATCCCTGTACTCGCTGGCTGTTTGCCAGCTACGCGTCCAGCCTCAGTGTGCGCGACAGCGTAAGGTGCCGCCGTCTCATCGAGTCCGAGTGGTATCAGCAAAACTGGGGTGACCGGTTTCAACTGTGCGAAGATCAGAACCAGAAGAACCGCTTCGAGAACAATTGTACCGGCTATCGCATCGCCACTTCCGTGAGCGGCGCGGCGACCGGCGAGCGTGCCGACATCGTGGTGGTCGACGATCCGCACAGCGTCGACCAGGCTGAATCCGAGACCGAACGGCGCACGGCCGTGGAGTGGTTTAACGGCACCATGTCCACACGCTTGAACGATCCCGCCACCGGCCACAAAATTGTGATCCAGCAACGCCTGCACGAAGCCGATCTGACAGGCGATCTGTTGCGAAAGGGTGGCTTTGAGTTGCTGTGCCTGCCGGCACAGTGCGAGCTGGAACGGCGTTGTAGCACTTCCATCGGCTGGACCGATCCGCGGGTGGAGGCCGGGGAGTTGCTCTGGCCGGAGCGGATCACGGCTGCGCACCTGGACAGTTTGAAGGTCTCGCTAGGGTCCTACCGCTATGCCGGGCAGTATCAGCAGCGGCCGGCTCCGGCAGACGGTGGCATATTTAAGCGCCATGCTTGGCGCTACTGGCGGCCCGCACATCTGGACTTGCCACCCGTGACGGTACGGATGCCAGACGGACGGGCAATCAGCATCCCAGCCGTTCCGGTACCGGCGCAGTTCGACAACATGATTCAGTCCTGGGATATGTCCTTCAAGGGCACCGCTACGAGTGACTACGTGGTGGGACAGGTGTGGGGAGCCAAGGGTGCCGACTGTTTCTTGATGGATCAAATTCGGGAGCAGATGGATATGCCCGCGACCAAGGCGGCCTTGCGCGCGCTCACGCAACGCTGGCCCAAGGCGGCGGCCAAGCTGGTGGAGGACAAGGCCAATGGCCCTGCCGTGATCCAGGAGTTGCAGCACGATATAGCGGGATTGATCGCGGTGACGCCGGACGGCGGCAAGCTGGCACGCGCGCACGCCGTGTCGCCTGTGGTGGAGTCCAGCAATGTGTACCTGCCGCATCCCGCCATAGCGTCGTGGGTAGAAGACTTTCTCGAAGAAGCGGCGGTTTTCCCGAGCGGCCGCCATGATGACCAAGTGGATGCCATGACGCAGGCCTTGCGCCGGCTCCGCGAGTCTACTGGCGTGTTCCGTGTCCCGGAATCGGACCTGGTGATGGATCCATTCCACATGCCAGCGGAATGGCCGCGCGCCTATGGGTTGGCCATTCAATCGAACAGCGTGGCGGCATTGTGGGGTGCGCGGGATCTCAGCGGAACGATCTACCTTTATGCCGAACACCAGTTCCCCCATGCGGAGCCATCTGCGAACGCGCGTGCGATCGAGCGGTTGGGCAGTTCGATACCGGGCGTAATCAGTGCGGCCTTGGTCCGGGGGGCACAAGATGCGCGGAACAGTATCGCGCAACTCTACCGCCAGCAGGGTCTGAACATCCAGATTGTGCGACACGGCGAAGAGGCCGCCGAATACCAATTTCGGCAATTGCTGGTGACGCACAAAGTCAAGGTGTTCGGTTCTCTGGCGGGCTTCTTAGACGCCTACCGCATGGGCGACGAGGAGGCCCCCCTGCTGCTTTGCTGCCAAGCACTGATCCCGGCGCTTTCCCTCATGCGGGAAAAGCCAGTGCCCAGACCACCCGAGCGCGAATTCTGGGATCCTCCCCGCCGTGGGCCACTTGCTTGGATGGCCTAATGCGGACTAGATCTACATTGGCTTCAGCTCGGAGAGCGCAGCCTCGATTCGGGCTTTTGCCAGGAAGCCCGGAGACGCAATCGATTAGGCTTGCCGTGCCCAGTACTCCGGTGGACCGAATAGATGCTTGTCGGTTTCAATAACGACGGCCTTCGCAGCAGCGGATGGCGCGGCCCCCCGCGAACCATAAAGGAGTATCGGCTCTGTTATTCATGGGGTCGCGTTAACCAATGGGTGATGCGCAAAGGACATACTCGAGGAGGCAAGTATTTGCTACGAAAAGCTGTTAACCAGTTTAACAGGCGGTGAAAAACCCTCGAAAAAACACCCATAAAACATGGTTTCTTGCGATGGCGAGACCGGGCAGCGCCGGCCGGATTGCCGCTTTTTGGGCGTGCCCGCCAGGGCGGACGTCTCCCGCTTTCCGTTTGCGTCGTTTCGGACAACCCACTGGTTAACAGCGGCAGAGGCGCTTTCTGGTTGCGCTGGTGGGGACTGGCGCTACGGAAAGTTGTTAATCCGCACATTCCGACGAATTTTCGAGACGGGGCCTAGAGTAACTCAGGGCTTGCGGGCGTATTCGGAGTCTGTAATCACGGCGATACGTAACAAGAAGTAGTCGGACACTCCGCGCCCGAAAAGAGCCGGTTACGGCCCACGAATGGACGTCCGTCGAGCTTCATCTGCGTGCCATAATAAACGCTAGGAGATCAGCGATGTTCCGCGCCACGCTTCTGAGCGTGTTAGCCACTCTAGCTGCGGCTAGCGCACAAACCTACGACAGTTTTAACACCTCGATCGCCCGGCGCCATGACGGAGTACGCGCCGCTTCCGGCCGTCTGGTCGTTTTTAACGGTCCGGCCGCGACCCAGACCTATGCCAGCGCCATCGATAACAACGGTGTCATTACCGGCATGTACGCCGACACGACCAACGCCGAGCACGTCTACCTGCGTACGTCAGGAGGCCTCTTCGAGACATTCAGTGCGCCGGGGTCGCCGGATATCACTCCGGACAGCATCAACTCGGCGGGTGTTGTGGCAGGTAGTTACGGCGATACGCGCGAGGACGGATTTGTGCGGGAGCCCGACGGTACCTTTACCACCTTCACCATGCCGGGACTCTTTCCATCTTCATCAACCAACCCGATTGGGATTAACAATTCCGGCACCGTTGCAGGGCCCTACTTTGACGCGAACGGAAAGGAACATGGCTTCATCCGCAGGAAGGACGGTACGTTCTTCACCGTCAACTATCCGGATGCGAGCGACACTGATGCTACGGGCATCAACAACGGCGGATCGGTTACCGGAATTTATCTGGATGCTTCGTTCAACGCGCATGGATTCGTGCGCGGATCGAGCGGCACCTGGGTCAGTTTTGATGTGCCCGGTGACAATTTCGGCTTTTTTAATCCGACTCTCAACATTAATGACAGCGGAATCGTAGCTGGATCGTATTTCCAGGGCACCACGCAGGAAGGTTTTCTCTGGCAGGAGGGCGCATCCCTGACCAGCTTCGTTGTTAGCGGCGCGGTTGCCACGTGGACCTCAGGGATCAACTCCAGCGGGTACGTCACCGGGGGTTATCAAGATTCCAACTTCGTCGCGCATGGCTACATACGCGGTCCGTCGGGGACGATTTTCACTTTCAGCGCTCCGGGTGCCACACAAGGAACTTACCCGGTAGGTATCAATGACAAGGGCGAGGTGGCCGGCTACTATCTGGATGCCAACTACATGGCCCACGGGTTTGTGGTCGAGTGATGTCGTAAAGCGCGTTGCCGTTTTGCTACGACTTGCTAAGATCGGAGAGACCCGTTTAGGGTCCGGCAAAATTTGTTTTTTGCAGATTAAGCCGGCCAAAGTGCGAGTCTCACAACAACCGTGCCAGTCGAGCTTCCCTGGGATGATGTTGCCGCCGAATCCAGCGTCACCGGGCGAGCGATTTAGCAGCCTGCGAGAATTCAGGCCTGCCTTTGGTTCTCAAGTGAGCCGAATCAGCGCGTGCCTCGCGGGAGGTCTATGCTAAAGACCAGCCATCAAAGTTTCCGGGCCCGGAGGAACTCGCGGTCGAGTGCAACGGCAGACGGTGAAGTGCCCAGCATGACGCGGCGCGCGCGTTCTTTGGGTGGAGAAATCGAAATTGGAGAGCGCCCCGGTGGTGGATTCCGCGTGACCCTCCAAATTCCCATTCGGGCCGATTGACCTAAGCTACATGTTCGTGTGGGTTGCGCGAAAGCGTCTTGCGGCACTAAACTGGCTGCGTGGCACCGGAAATAATCAGCACCGGGATCGTTGAAGACGACGAGGAGACGCGCGCGGGCTTAGCCTTTCTGTTGAACAACGCGCCGGGCATTGTTTGCACCCATGCCTACGATTCGATAGAAAATGCGCTTGAGGGGATCGGCCGGAAACCTCCACAGGTTCTGTTGCTCGATATCGGATTGCAGGGGATGGACGGGATTGAGGGCGTCGGTTTGCTGCGCCATTTTGAACCCTCGCTTGCGGTGATCATGCTTTCGATTTTTCGCGATGAGGACCGCATTTTCCGCGCCATTTGCGCAGGAGCGTGCGGTTACCTGCTGAAGACTACCACGCCAGATCGGATTGTGTCGGCGGTGCGCGAGGTCCATGGCGGCGGCGCGGCAATGTCCCCCGAGATCGCGATCCGTGTGCTTCGCCTGCTCCGAAAGGATCTGGCTCCCGATCCCACACTCACTCCGCGTGAACGCAGCTTGTTGAAGCTGATGGCGGACGGCCATCAGAACAAGACCGCCGCAAGTGAGCTGGGCATCACCATCCATACCATTGGATTTCATTTACGGTCGATTTACGGGAAGCTGCATGTACATTCAAGAGCTGAAGCCGTGGCGAGAGCGCTGCGCTCTGGCTTAATTTAGGGCCCATGGAAAGCTGCCATTCTATACAATCGGAGAATGCCTTGTTTGCGGTTGGCCCTTTCAACTATGCTTTTCGTGGCTGCAGGCCGTCCTGTTTTCGTCAACCGCCTGGAGGGCCACATGGCGCTGGCCAGCTCGCAAGCCCTGAAACTGGCGGGCATCACTCGCGCCACGCCTGATCCGCCCTGAGCTCCATTGTTCGCGATACCTTCGGCGAAACCACCGAGTCGCTACGCGGCGCCGAGACACGCTCCCATCAAATATCCTCACGGCACCTGCACGGAAGTAAGCTACAAATGATGATTCCAATCACGGAGGCAGGGCAAGTCGCACGGTACGGCGGCCTGTTTGGCGAGATGATGTTGAAGCGGGACGGGGAGGAGTGTGAGTTTAGCCCCGCCTGGCTCAGCAACCACGGATGGATGGTCGTGCCGGCGGAATCCATGGCGCGGATACCGCCCGCTGATATACCCAGGATCGTAGCGGCGCTGAGGGAACTGGGATACGCGAGCTGCACTGCGGTTTTCAATGAACCCGGCTACATCCGGGCACTCCCGGCGTTCGTCCCCACTGACCCTCCTTCGAATATGCCAACCTGCTATCGGGTCACGGTTGACGAAGCGGACTTCGGCGAACTCAACCGGACGCTTGGACTGTTTCGTTTCATCTTGGCAGCGGAGGATCGCTCCTGGGCCATTTCCTGCACGGAGTGGTATAACCTATTTGCCGGCGCTGAGAGCTTCCTTGAAGCGCTTCTGGGCCGGCCGATAGAGAGGGCAAGGCAAGAGTTCATGCAGTTCGCGTCGCTGATGGCGAGGGGAAACTCTGGCGACCCGCTAGTACAAACAGCACTGCGCTACGCAGTCGTTTAGCCGATTCAGAGCACAACTTATTGACCATGCGAAATCCCGGACAACAGTATTGCCAGGACGCCAACGGCAGGTTGCAGATGGTCGGCATCCGGCTGGCAGCGGCGAATGGGTCGGCGAATGGGTCGGGCAATTCGAGCGGTTGTGTGAATAACGGCGATCCGCTCAATCTGTCGTTCAGCTACGGCTCAGCCGGCTCCAACAACGGCAACCTGATATCGGAGACGCTGCTGCCGCTGAACAACACGCAGACGTTCACTTACGATGCCTACAATCGGCTGTCCACGGCCAAGGAAGGCAGCACCAACTGGTCTCAGACGTACAAGTACGACGTGAACGGGAACGCCAATACGAGCCTGGGAAACCGTTATGTAAGCGCCACCAGCGGGCTGTCACTGCTGCCGTCGTCATTCACCCCAACGACTAACACCAATTTCAATTCCAGCAACCAACTGATCATTCAGGGCAGCACCTATGACAAAGCCGGGAACCTGAAGACCATGGGGGCGTACAGATTCACCTATGACGCGGAGAATCGGCAGGTCACCAACACGGTTAGCGGCTCCAATACATACAGCTACGATGGGGAAGGCCGGCGGATCCAGAAGGTGACCGCAAGCCCGGCGGCGACCACGGTCTATGTTTACGACGCGAAGGGCGAGGTGGCAGCGGAGTATGCGTCGGCGCCGTCGGGACAGTTGGAGACGACATACTTGACGACCGACCACCTGGGCAGCACGCGCCTCGCAACCACGGCGGATGGCACGGTGCTGGGCTATCATGACTACCTGCCGTTTGGCGAGGAAATCCCCGCTACGATAGGCGGCCGCAGCGGATTGTATGGGTCGGCGGGCGATGCGGTCACGCACAAGTTCACCGGCAAGGAGCGGGATGCCGAAACGGCCAGTTCAGCCACCCAGGGCGATGACTACTTTGGGGCCAGGTACTATAGCTCGTCGCAGGGCCGGTTCCGGCGCCACGCGGTGACAAGGAGCATCCCATCCACGACGGCATCCTCCCTGGACAACCGTATCGCCGGTCCCGACCTCGTAAGCGGTACCGCACAAACTGTACAGTCCCTGGCTTGTTGCCACTGCGGCAGCACCCTCGCTTTCGTGCGGCGCAACCGCCAAATCCTGGAGGCCGGCATTGGCCATCCTGCCGCGTCCATCCCCTGCAATCCGTATCGAGCAAGAGAACCTGCGGTTCCGGCCAAGCCCGCGCGCGTCTCCTCGTCGTCTTCAACGATCCCGGTGCTGATTATTTCCGGTGCCACGCAGCCAGTTTAGTGCCGCAAGACGCGTTCGCGCAACCCACACGAACATGTAGCTTAGGTCAATCGGCCCGAATGGGAATTTGGAGGGTCACGCGGAATCCACCACCGGGGCGCTCTCCAATCTCGACTTCTCCACCCAAAGAACGCGCGCGCCGCGTCATGCTGGGCACCCCGTTCCCGCGGCTTTCCGCTGCCCAACGGGGACCGCGGCCATCGTCACTCACGGTCATAATCATCTTGCCACCGGCAGCCACCAACTCAACCCGAACTTCCCGGCAAGCCGCATGCTTGCAAATATTATGCACGCACTCTTTGAAGATCAACAGCAATTGCCGGCGCGCATCCCCAGAGAGTTTGTTTTCCTGAAGCCCCTCATCGCAAGCCAAAGTAAATTTGATTCCTGCTGGGCTGAGAACGTCAATCGCGAAATCCCGCATCCGTTCGACCAGCGACTCGACGCGGGCGCCTGAAGAACGCAGCGACCAGACGATGTCGTTCATCGATTCGAGCATCTCGCTCGCGGCTGAGCCGATGTGGACGAGTTGCGCGTACGCGAGCCCGGTGTCCGTCTTCAGTTGCACGCGCGCCACTTCGCTAAGAACAGAGATGCGCGCCAAACTGGCGCCGATATCATCGTGCAGGTCCGACGCGATGCCCGCCCGGACTCTTTCGATCGCAACCAGCCGTTCCACGCGCCGCGTATGCAGCCAATACGCGAAACTCAAGACCAGAAGCGTGACCGGCAACTCAAACCACCAACGCAGCCACACAGGAGGCAAAATTCGAAAATCGAACTCCGCGATAGATGCGCCTTCCGTTCCATTGCTGTTGAGTGACTTGGCCAAGAAGCGATAAGAGCCTGCCATAAGCTGGTGATAATCGACGTGATTCTCGGTTTGTGGAGCGCTCCAGCCAGAATCGGCGCCTTCGAGCCGTACACGGTAGTGGAGAGCCCCCCCGGAGTCTCCGCCCGGCGCGGCAAACTCAATCTCCACATGATTCTGATCGGGGTCCAATGTTACTTCTCCGACGCGCGAGGCCCCCAGTGGTGCAATCGGATATTTCTTTCCCGCAATAGAAATAGCTGTGAACACCACCTCCCGAGGTTCGCCGCGCCGGTCTGCATGCGGAACAATACGAGCCAGTCCCCGCGACGTCGCAAACCAGAGTGTGCCGTCGTGGTCTCGTACCGCGGATTTGAATATCGCGGTATTAGCGAACCGTTCAATCGCGCCGCTAGTGGGATTCAGGCGAACCGCACCTTGCGCCGTGCCCGCCCAAATGTTACCGAAGCGGTCTTCCACAATGCATCGCACAATATCGCTGCCAATGCCCTGGGACGCGTCATAGGTCTTGAAATGCGGTTTGGCGGCGCCGGCGTTCGCCACTGAAGTCAACCCGCCTCCCGCCGTCGCGATCCATAACTCGCCGTGCGAGTCCAGATACAACGCGTTGACCACGCCGGGGGGAGCACCCTCCGCCGGGCCGAAATGCGTAAAGTGTCCGTGGGCATAGCGCATAAATCCGCCGTCGCCAAACTTGCCCAGCCAGATGTTGCCATCGCGATCCTCGGCCATAGCCGATACCAGTTGTCCGAAATCCCGCGGTTCGGCGGATTCAGCGCCGTCCCGAGAAAGGTACGCGATTTGATCTGTCCCACGATCCCAGCGCAGCAAGCGGTCTCCCTGGGCGGACGCCCAGACGTTCCCTTGCGAGTCTTCGAAGATGTGAAAAATCGGTTCGCCTGAGTAACAGGCTTCTGGCTTTGTCCTCGGCAAAGCAGTGCCGTCAACAGCCGGGAACCGGCATAACCCGCGATCTGTTGCCGCCCACCAGTTTCCAGTCCGGCTTTGAATCAGCAATCTCTGCCAGATCCACTGACTATTAGGCCACAAGGACGTCGCTGGTTCCTGGTGAAAACCGTTCCGATCGAAGAACGTAAGCACTCGGTTTGAACTGCCCGGCGCATCGCCCACTAGCATCAGCATTCCGGTTTGGCGATTTACCAACACCTGCAGCAACGTGCCTTTGACTCCGTCGTTCTCCTGATAAGTAGTAAACTCGCCGGTCTTGATGAGCATGACGCCTGAAGACTCAGTTCCGGCCCACACGTTACCGGCGCGATCTTCCGTCAGGGCGGTAATCCGGCCGCCCGTCAGGCCCTGCGCCGCGCCAAGATTCCTGAAGCGCGGATGATCCGCATCGCTTTCCAGAAAGCGGCTGATGCCTTCCGCATGTCCCACCCAAATTTCGCCGTTCGATCGGCGCAAAAGAGCCTTAACGTCGCGGCCGCCCAGCCCACTCTTCACACCAAATATCCCGGTCGCCTTCCAAGCCGGTTGGCCGGAATGCCGTTCGTAGCGCAACAGGCCCACACGGGTGCCCAGCCACATATAACCTTGGGGCGCCTCCAGCATCGCATCGACGCTGCTCAGATTGGGAGGCCAAGGCATGGTCTGGAGGGGTGCACTGCGGGATCGCGCCAGATCGTAGATGCCGATCGCGCTACCCCCCACCACGACCCAGATCCGGCCTGAACGGTCTTCCGTAACCTCATCGATCAGAAATTGCCCTTTATGTTCGGCGAACCTCGCGAGCGCAACCCCGCGATCGTCGCCCATTTCAAAGGCGGCGAGTGAGTTCCAGGCCATCAACCGGCCCGATGAAGTCCGGATCAAGCCATAAAGTCGCTTTTCGGTAGTATCGACGACGAATAAGTCGGATTTTAGGGGGCCTCCTTCATACCTGAACCGCCTGATGCCGTCGTGCATGGCCACCCAGTAATTGCCATTCGGATCCGCCATGAAAGCGTTGGCACCGCGATATAACGCGCCGGGCCACGCTCCCCAAGTGACGAACCGGTAGCCATCAAAGCGCGAGATCCCGCCGGTGCACGCGAACCAGACAAATCCACGGGCATCCTCCACGATTGCGTTGATGCGGTCTTCCGCCAACCCGTCCGCGACGCCGAACGTGCGTACTGGAAAAACCTCCGCGTGGGTCAGGGAGATGGCTGCCCAGAAGACCGCCAAAGCCTTCAACATAATGCAGAGTATAGCGTCTTCTACAGACGCACCTACGCGTTTATGTAGCTATTCTTCCGCTTAAAGGGCAGCTAACATTTTAGTGGATCGCCGATTCCAAATGCGCGATTCGCGAGGTGCGGAATGTACGGTCAACAGCAATTAAGGCCCATCGACAAACGAGAACGGGAGATTGTTTCTATGACAAACGAAGAGCAACATCGGAGTCCAACTGGTTTTATTCGCGGCACGCGTGTGCGGCCGTCCATGACCGCGCTGGCGGTGGGAGCCGCGCTTCTTACAGCGGTTACGGCCTGGGCACAGCCGCAAATCGGGCCTCAGAGGCCCGCCTACAGATCGACGGCCGGACGGTGGGCGGACGCCGCGGCAGCAAAGGCCGCAGCCGGCGCGGCGTTCACCGGCACCGCCGCCGCTATGCCTGCGCCGAGCGTCGCCGGTACCTTCACCGAGTTTGATGTTCCGGGCGCGGGCACAGGTTCTCAACAAGGGACGCTCCCCTTCGCCATCAACCCGGCCGGAACCGTCACGGGATACTACAGCGACGCGAATTCCCTAATCCACGGCTTCGTGCGGACCGCGGGCGGCGCCGTCGTCTCGTTCGATGCTCCCGGCCAGGTCTATGGCACATATCCCTCCGCCATCAATGCCGAAGGCACGGTCACGGGATATTACTATGACGCGAACTACGATAGCCACGGTTTCGTGCGGACCTCGGACGGCATCCTCGCTGAGTTCGATGCGCCCCGCGACTTTGATGGCATATACCCAGCCGGCATCGACGACACCGGCGTCGTTGCCGGAACCTATTATAATGCGAACTACGTGATTCGCGCCTTCCTCCGGTTTCGGAATGGAACAATCGCCGTGTTCGACGACCCCAGCGCCGGCACGGGCGCTAGCGAGGGCACCACGGTTGGAGGTATGAACGCGCTGGGGGCGATCGCGGGCTGCTACACCGACCCAAGCTTCGACTATTATGCTTTTCTGCGAGCCAGCGACGGTACCTTCACTACTCTGGCTCCTCCAACCTCCACAGGCGATTCTCCAAGCTGCTTTCCCTATAATCTCACCGCCCCACAAATGGCCATCAATGCGTTAGGGGCGATCGCTGGAAATTACTATGAACCCGAAACCCCCTTCGGCCTTTATCGTGGCTTCCTGAGGTCCCCGGACGGCGCCTACGCAACCTTCGATGCCGCGACCTACTCACCCTGCTGTATATTCACGTACCCCCTTTCCCTCAACTGGGCGGGGACCATCGCCGGGTACTTCAACGACGGGTATAACCTGAATCACGGCTTTCTGCGCGACAGCGGAGGCGCCATCACCATATTGGACGCGCCGAACGCTGGCCAGGGCAATTATCAAGGGACCATCGCCAACGGGATTAACCCCTGGGGGACTGTTGCGGGATTGTACATCGACGCGAATTCGGCCTGCCATGGCTTCCTTTGGAGGCCTTGAAAAGACCTGTGCTGGGACAGCTAAATGTACCTGAATTGTCGAATTGATTTATGAAACGGAGAGTCACATGCCGAGTCTCAATGGAACGTTAGCGCCGGCTGAATTCGCCCCCTCCGGCAAACTCAGTCAAGAGTATGAGAGCCGCCTTAAGCGGTCGTCCAAGACCGCACTGGCGGTGGGAGCCGCGCTTCTCACAGCGGTGACGGCCTGGTCACAGCCGCAAACAGGGCCTCACACGCCCGCCTACAGATCGTTGTCCGGACAGTGGGCGGCCGCCGCCGCGGCAAAGGCTGCAGCCGGCGCGGCATTCACCCGCACCGCCGGCGCAATGCCTGCGCCTAACGTCGCCGGTACCTTCATCGAGTTTGATGTTCCGGGCGCGGGCACGGGTGCTCAACAAGGGACATTCCCGTTCGCCATTAACCCGGCCGGAACCGTCACGGGATACTACAAAGACGCGAACTCCATAGGCCACGGCTTCGTGCGCACAGCGGATGGCGCCATCGTCACGTTCGATGCTCCCAACCAGGTCTATGGCACATATGCCACCGCCATCAATGCCGAAGGCGCCGTCACGGGATATTACAATGACGCGAACTACGATGGTCACGGTTTCGTGCGGACCTCGGGTGGCGTCATCACTGAGTTCGATGCGCCCCGCGACGTTAATGGCCTATACCCAGCCGGCATCGACGACGCCGGCGTTGTTGCCGGAACCTATTATGACGCCAAGTTCGTGATTCGCGCCTTCCTCCGGTTTCCGAATGGAACAATCGTCGTGTTCGAAGACCCGAGTGCAGGCACGGGCTTTGTCCAGGGCACCACGGTTGAAAGTATTAGCGCGCTGGGGGCGGTCGCGGGCTGCTACACTGACGCAAGCTCCGCCACTTATGCTTTTCTGCTGACTACCGACGGTGCCTTCACTACTCTGGCTCCCCCCACCTCCACTGGCGATTCTCCAGGCTGCCAGGGCTATATTCTCTCCAACTCACCAATGGCCATCAACGCGTTAGGGGCGATCGCGTCAAACTACTTTGAACCCATCGCCGGAAATCCCTTCGGGGGCGATTATCGTGGCTTCCTCAGGTCCCCCGACGGCGCCTACGCAACCTTCGATGCGGCCACTTACTCACCTTGCTGTATATGGACGTTCCCCCTTTCCGTCACCTGGGAGGGGGCCATCGCCGGGTACTTCAATGACGGGTATGACGTGAATCATGGTTTTCTGCGCGACAGCGCAGGCGCCATCACAATATTGGACGCTCCGAACGCCAGCCAAAACCCTAGTCAAGGGACCATCGCCAACGGGATCAGCCCGTTGGGGACTATCGCCGGATGGTACATCGACGCGAATTATGCCTACCACGGCTTCCTTTGGAAGCCCTGAAAAGACTGGCGCAGGGCTGCACAAGTGAGAGCCGCCCGCGCGCATCGAGGACCACCGGGCTCGCTGGGTTAGCGGCGCAAATGGGCGGGTTATAATCGGTGGTGCTCGCCGCGGTTGGAGTCCTTTTCTATGTGCTTGCCCATGTGGCGCTGTTTTAGCGAAAGCCAAGCCACTACATGGCCATGGAAGTGGTGCTGCAATTGGGGCTGCTGCTGCCGGCGCTGCTGGTCAGTCTGGCGCGGGCGCGCCGGCGCCAACGGCAGCCGGTGATCCCGCAGTGGTTGTTGGCCGTATGTCTGGCGGCGTTTGCAGTGGGCGGCGTGGCCGCCAGCCGCGTGGTGACCTCGGGCCGCCTGATCAGCGACGAGACGGCATATGCTTTTCAATCCAGAATTTTCGCCAGCGGCCATGTTACGGTTGCCGCTCCTCCGGCGAGCGTCTATTACGAACATCATGTCATTCACGACGGCCGCTGGTTCACTAAATTCCCGCCCGGCTGGCCGGCGGTGCTGGCCTTGGCGTCCGCTGCTCACCTGGAAGCGGAAATCAATATTCTGCTGGGACTGGCAACGCTGGCGATTGCCTTCCACATCGCCAAGGCGATCTATGGGCAGTCTGAAGCTGGCCTCGCGCTTTTCCTGATGCTGTTCTCGCCGTTCTTCTGGGGCAATTGCCTGGGCCGCATGTCTCACCCCTTGTGCGGATGCCTGTTGGCGGCCTCCGTCTATTTTTACTTTCGGTACCGCCGGGCCGGTTCGTTGTGGGCGCTCGCCGGGGCGCTGGCCGGGATTGTCGCGGCCATCCAGGTGCGGCCGTTGACCGGTGCGCTGTTCGGCCTGGTATTGGGTTTATCAGCGATCTGGGACGCGCGCGGTTCGAGGGCCCGCCTTCTAGGAAGTATTGCCGTGTGTGGTTTGTTCGCGGCGGCGGCAGCGGTTTCTTGCGGCGCCTACAATGTGGCGACGACCGGCGCGTTCACTACCTTTCCTTACGCGTCGTTCGGCGGGCGCAGTGTTCCAGTGGAGCTGATTCCAGACCTATCCGCCGGAGCAAGCAATCTTCGCTGGGGTCTCCTCAGTACTTGGGTTTTCTGCTTCCCGCTGCTGTTCGTCGCCGCTGGATATGCGTTATTTCGCGACCGCCAAAAGCGTGGAGAGGCGCTGGTGCTCGCCCTGCTGTTCTTAGGTCTGGTAGTGGGATATGCGCCAGACCGCTTTGCATCGGGCAGTTTCATGGGCGAAAGGTTTTACTTCGAAGGCTTTCTTGCGGTGCCCTTGCTGGCGGCGCGCGGACTGAGTCTGCTGGGTATCGGGTTTCTTGGAATACCCGTTTTGTGTGCATATATGTGCTGACTTGCTTCCGCGCGGCAACGGAGCGACCGCGCCCGTCAGGTCGGTGCCGAGAATGGTTATGGCGGCACCGGGTTTGCCGAAGGTGGGAATGGTTTTGATGAAAGAGGGAAGGCCCATCGACAGACGGAAAATTGTGCCTTGGTTGCTGGAACCGCCAGAGGAGGTTGTGCCGTAGAAATTCCCATCGGTGCCCTGGACCAAGCCGCCTTCGGGCGAGACGCCTACCTCCGCCGTAAATGAGCGTGCCAGAGTACGTGCCAACTCGCGGAGTTGCCCTAGCGATATTAGTGGATAATGCCGTTGCCCGCCGGGTGGATTACTTCCGGTTGCGCGAAGAATAACCACAGGACCGCGGCTGCTTCCGCCATGGGCGGAGGCCCGAAACATTTGGCGGAAGGCCTTACGACAAGGCAAGAGCGGCGCGACTGCAGAACACACAACTGGCGCTGATGCCCAAACCTCTTTCCCGGGTCATCTCCCGCATCTGTGCCACAGAGATGGGGTAGCGGAGATACCAGCGCACACACCACATGATATGTCGCCTGGATAGTGTCGCCATTTGAACGGATTAGTGGCGGTGATGGGCATGTCGCACCCTAGCAGATCGCCATTCGGCTTTTCGCAACGGAACCCCCCGGACCGCATCTGGGCGCTTGCCTCTCTTACCGCGGCAGCCCGACGCGCTGCAATAATTGCTGGAAACGGGGATCGGATTTCAGGGGGTCGAAGCACGGATCCGCATTGAGCAGGATGAGTCCGCCCTCGCGGCGCCGGTACATGCTTTCCATCGTCTTCCAAGCGCGATCCACGTCGCCTGACGCCGCATAGGTTTCCGCCACTACGGCTTCCTCGGGCAATGCGCCGGCCGGGCTGATGTTCGCCACCCTCTTCAGGCAATCCTGCATTTCCGTTTTCTTGCCGGCCAGCAGGTAGGTGTGCGCCAGTTCCAGCAACATCCACGTGTCGCCGTCAGAAAGTTCGACAGCCCGCTTCCCTTCGGCTATGGCCTCGGAAAACATGCGCCTCTGGTCGTAGACGCGCTCCATCACGCGGTGCGCGTGCGCAAAGTTCGGGTCTATTTCAAGGGTGGCGCGGGCCTGCCGGAGCGCCTCGTCGTACCTGCGATCATAGAAGAGGATCTCCGCCGCGTCGGTATTGACGATCGCCGAATATGGGTCCGTCTGCCGCGCGCGGTTTATTTCCGCGACCGCGTCGTCCAAGCGTCCCATGGCAGCGAGGTCGAACGCATACCACTGGTGGGCGGTGGAATAGTTGGGGTCGAGATCGATGGCGCGCTTGAATTCCTGCTCAGCCTCGCGAAACTTCCATTCGTATTGCATTTCCACGAAAGCCAGCGACGTGTGCGCATCCGCGAGCGAATCGTCAAGGTTCAATGCCGTCAGCGCCGTCTCCTTTGCCTTGGGCATTGATTTGTCGCGTGGGATCTTCGCGCCGGGAAGTGAACCGAGCAGGGCGTAAGCGTCTGCCAAGCCCGCATACGCTTGCGCATATTGTGAGTCCTCGCCCACCGCGGCGTGGAAATACTCGATGGCTTTCAGATAGCCCGGTTCGCTGCGCCGATTCCAGAAGTACCGGCCTTTCAGGTAATTCTCGCGCGCCTCGGGACTGACAGCCGCGGAACTGGCGAACTGACGGGGCGCCCTCGGCGCGATTTGCCTCTGCACCTGTTCCGCTATGCTTCGCGAAACTCCATCTTGCAGGGTGACCAGGTCGCGCAGATCGCGATCGTAAGACCGGGCCCAGATGTGTCGATCGGTTGCCCCGCGCACAAGTTGCGCCGTGATGCGGACCCGGCTCCCCGATCGCAGTACGGAACCTTCGATGACGGCGTCGACACTCAGTTCCCGCGCAATCTGCGGCAGCCGCTTGTGCGAGTCCTTGTACTGCATGATCGAGGTGCGGGAGATGACCTTAAGGCCGGGAATTCTTGCCAGGTCCGTAATTAAAGCCTCCGTCATGCCCTCGGCAAAATAGTCCTGCGCGGGATCGCCGGAAAGGTTCCGCAGAGGCAACACCGCCAGCGACTTGATGGACTCCGGCCCGGAACCGTGGAGTCTCTTCCATAACGGCAGGGCCAGGATCGAAGCCGCCAGCAGCACCGCCAGCCCGGCAACGGCGAGGGTTGGACTGCGGACGCGGCGCCGGGGACGGACGCTTTCAGGCGCTGCCGCTCCGGCGCCAGTGCCGCCAAATTCCCGAACCTCCGCGATGAAACGATAGCCGCGCTTGGGAACGGTTTCGATGTACCGGAAGCCGTTATCCCCATCCTGCAGAGCTTTCCGCAATATCGAGATGTGCTGGGCAAGATTCGATTCTTCAACGAAAGTGTCCGGCCAGACCCTTCTGAGCAGTTCCTCCTTTTCGAGCAGGTGCCCAGGATTCTCAACCAGGACCACCAGCGCGTCGAATGCCTTCGGGGGTAGCCGTACCGGCACTTGCTCGCGGAGGAGAAGCCGCTCGGCGGGATTCAAGCGGAACAAGCCAAACTCGAAAACCGCCTTTGCTTGCAAGGCCATAAGTGCATTCAGAAAAACTTTAGAAAAACTTCAAGCCAGCCAAAAGACCGCCAGCCGGCTTTAGGAGCAATATCCCAAGTACGAGCGTGAGGGTGGCGCACGGGACCAATTTTGCGCTGGGCATCCTAACAGTCTACACCCGCGCAACTCGCGCCCTTGCCGAAGGTGTGCCTGGGCAACTCAGTTTGTTGGAGGAATCGATTATGAAGACCACACTGCAACCTACGGGAAGGATATCGAGGATACGCCTGCGGGCGGCAAACGCCGCGCTGGCGTTAGCGGCCGTGCTGGCGCCGGCGGTCATTGCAACCCAATCGGCGCGGGCGCAGTTCAAAGTACTGTACAGCTTCGACACGGCGGACGGTCCAAAAGCCGGGCTGACGGGGCTGATCCAGGGCATGAATGGGTACTTCTACGGGACAACCCAGAGCGGCGGGCTTTACAGCAGCGGATCAGTCTTCAAAATGACGCCGAGCGGCGCACCGACGACGATTTCCAGTTTTTGTCCCCCCCCGGAGGATGGTTGCGAGAATGCGGGCTACCCTGGGGCGCTGGTCATAGGCGCCAACGGCAAGATCTACGGGACAACTGGCGTTGGCCCGCTCGGGACAACTGGCACAGCCTTCGTAACGACTCCAAGTAGTGGCGTGACGCAAGCGATTGCCTATTTTCAACCCGTCAATGGTGCCCTTGGTACTAATGCTACGGGCGCCTTTCCCGTCGGGGCGCTGGTCCAAGCCACCAGCGGCAATATCTGGGGCGTAGCCTCAGGGGGCGGGCTATTAGGCCAGGGCACAATATTCGAAGTCTTCCCAGATAAGAACGGAATTTCCAACGTCGCGAGTTTTGGCTGCATAGAAGCCAATTGCAACCATAACGACTATCTCGTGGCGGGGCTGGTCCAAGGCACCGACGGCAACCTCTACGGGACAACTGAGGAGGGCGGGATCGGCGCCTTTGGCGGCGGGCCTGGTGGTGGGCAGTTCGGGGGCTCGGTCTTCAGAATTACCCCCGGCGTTAGCGGCTCGCTGACTACGCTCTACAGTTTTTGCGCGCTAAGCGGTTGCGCGGATGGCCAAGCCCCAATGGGAGCGCTGGTCCAAGGCGCCGATGGCAACTTTTACGGAACAACGGCCTACGGCGGCACGGGTACGGCCTGCTCCAACGGAAATCCTAATCTGCTTGGTTGTGGCACTGTCTTCGAAATCACTCCAGGTGGCACACTGACCACGCTTTACAGTTTTTGCACGCAAAGCGGCTGCCCGGATGGCCAAAACCCCATTGCAGGGCTGATCCAGGGCAGCGATGGGAACTTCTACGGCACAACTCAGGACGGCGGGAGTGCCCCTAGTGCTCACTGCTCAGACAACCCTTGTGGCACGATCTTCGAAATAACCCCAGCCCCAAGCGGCACGCTAACAACCCTTTACAGCTTTTGCGTTAAAGGGGAGGGGTGCACTTCCGGCGGTGGTCCCGTGGCGCCGCTGGTCCAGGATACCAATGGGGATTTCTACGGAACTACCACGGCGGCAGGCAGTATAAGTAGTAACAATGGCACGGTGTTCCGCCTGTCTGTGGGCCTCGACCCATTTGTGAAAACACTGCCCACCTCCGGCTTGGTGGGAGCGGCCGTCAAGATTCTGGGAACCGATCTGACCGGCGCGACCATCGTCGCCTTTAACGGCACAGCGGCTGCGTTCACCGTGGTCTCAAGCTCCGAAATCACGACCACCGTACCAACGGGTGCCACCAGCGGCGAGGTCCAGGTGACGACGCCCAGCGGCACGCTTTCGAGCAACGTGAACTTCCTGGTGACGCCATAGAGTCTTAACGGCCACTACAGACAGTGGCGGAAAACAGACTCTCGGCGTAGTATTCAAGCTCGCGCCGAGCAGCCGGAATCCTTCTTAGCCAACGCCTCACCGCGACGCAATCTTCACCACGAAGTAAGTGATCTGATGTCCCCCAGCCACAAACATTGTGGAAGCACGACGCAGCCCCTGCCCAGCAACCTCAGCCAGTGCGGCAAGCCCCCCCCACCTCTTATGCAAGCGGAGATCCCGGCAATCTATTCCCGTTCCAGGCGCCAGCCTACCTCTGCGGCAGCGGCACCGGCGCCCAGAGCACGAACTGCGACATTACCTACGCGCCAAACGGAAGTGTGTACAAGGTGGAATCCGGGGCGTCGGCGCCTACAAGTTGCCCTATTCGTCCGGCTATCCCCTGATCCCGTCGCCACAGGAATTGGAAGAGGAATCATCCCGTCATAACGCGGTTTTACACTTCCGATCCAGCCTAAGGCCGAGTCGAGTTCAAAGAATCACCCGTAAACGGATGCCGGCGCCGGAGCCGCCCCTGGGACCAGGTGCCGAACCTCGGAACGACCACGGTCAGGCCGGTTCTAACGGCTGGCGCGGGACAGGCGATCTGCTCGGAATGAACGATTCGTAATGCTGTTCTGAAATCTCGATGCCTATACCCTTGCGAGCCAGCCTGGCGCATGAGACAAGGGTAGTACGCGACGCGGCGGATGTACGCCTCGCGACAGTTCGAGGCCCGGATGGCGGCGGAGCAGGGAGAGCGGGAAGTGGGGCAGGTTGCGCGAAAACACGCGCGGGCGTTGCTCGCGCGGGTGTTCGGATGAAGGCTCCGGTCGTCAGGGATGACCTCTGAAACCGGCAAGGGTCAGCAACGCGCGTGATCCGGGTGCAGTGCCACGAATTGCCACAGGGGCATCGAGCCGAATTGAATCATGTTGACCGCCTCGAAGAGCGCGGCTTCCTGCGCGGCCACAGGCCTTGATCCCAGGGTGGAAAAATTGAGACGCTCCCGGGCCTTCAGAATGTCGTGCCGCACCAGCCAGTAGCCGGGTACGATTTGGTCGAACCACGCGAGGCGGCGCTCGTTTGAATGGCAGCTATAGCAATCCTTCTCTAAGATTCGCCGCACGGCCGGGGGAGCTTGCAGTTCCGTGCCGGAGGGGCCGGAGGGAATGCCCGGATGCACTAGCTGCAGCACTGCGAGAACGGCGAGTCCGGCGAAAGCTAGCTTAATAAGTGTCCTCATCTCAAGCTCCTATTGCCCCCGATTCAGGATGTCCAAAAAAGTCGGCAGAGATACGAGATCGCGATGGGTTCCGTCGGCGGTTATGCCGAGTTGTTCGGCAGGCCTCGCCTCTCTGTTTACCCAATAGGTCGTATAGCCGAAGGCCTTTGCGCCTGCGGCGTCCCAGCCGCCGAATGCCACGAACAATATCTCATGCTTTTCCAGATGGAAGGCCTCAGTTCCCATCGCGTAGGCGGCCGGATCGGGCTTGAAGGCCTTCACGCTGTCGGTGCTCAGTTCGAACTCAAACATCCCTTGCAAACCAGAAGCCGTCACGCACGTTCGCATCATCGTGGGCGTGAGATTCGCCAGAAGTGCCAGGCGGAGGCCCCGCTTCCGAAGCGCCTCGAGCGCCGCTACGACATCGTTCCACGGCTCCATCCGCAGGTACGCCGACATCAGCTGACGGCTTTTCTCGGAAGTAAGATCCAGCTTGCTCTGTTGCGCCGCGTAATTTAAGGCGTCCTGCGTTACCTTCCAGAAATCTGTATACAAGCGCATGGAGTTGCGCAGCCAGGTGTACTCAAACTGGCGCGTTCGCCACTGGTTGCTCAATTCCTCCCCACGGCCTGGGAACAGTTCCTCTGCCAAACGAAATACCGGGCGAAGATCGAAGATCGCGAATGCGTCAAAAGCCACGGCCTTGATCGTCGGGGCCGTAGCCGGACTGCCGTGAGCAGCCGCTCCAGCGAAGGCAGATGTCGCAGCGCCGAGGAACTGTCGCCGGTTCGCTGCCGCTCGTCCCGTGGAAACTTGAGCCCTCATCTCACACGCCTTAATTGGTTCCAACCGCAACCGGCGTTGATGAGAACAACACGACCAATCCTTCCATGAGGGTTGGATGAGTTAGGATCGCATCGCGCAGGGCGGTGTAAGGCAGAGCCCCGATCATCGCGATCTGCACCGCCGACATGATCTCTCCTCCGTCAACGCCGAAGACGGTGACACCGAGGATGCGATCGTCCTGACCTACCAATGCCTTCATGAAGCCGCGTGTCTCGGAAAGCGTGCGCGTCCGCAACACGGAAGCCATCGGGATCTTGAAGAGGCGGTACGGGATCCCCTTCACCTTCGCTTCACTCTCACTCAATCCCACGTGCGCCAGTTCGGGATCCGTGAACATACAGTATGGAACCTGCCGGCCCGTAGTGACACGATTTCCTCCCTTGAGGTTCTCTCTCAAGATCCGAAAATCGTCGAAGGCGATGTGCGTGAACTGCGGACTACCGGCTACTTCGCCGTTGGCCCATACGCCATTCGCCGACGTCTGCAGCCCCGCGTTCACTTTGACGTAGCCATGCTCCGTCACCTCGACGCCGGCATGATCGAGCCCGAGTCCCTCCGTGTTGGGAGTTCGTCCCAATGCAGCAAGCAGGTGGCTCCCTTGCAGCGTCCGCACTTCTCCGTTCTGACGGTAGGTGACATTCACGACGTCACCCGAGGTGCCCGCCACGTTGTCTATCGCGGCGTTCAAGATGACCTCAATGCCTTCCTCAAGGAAAAGAGTTTCCAGGGCCGCCGAAGCGTCCGGATCCTCGCGTTGGAGTAACATCGGACTTCGGTCCACAATCGAAACCTTGCAACCAAATCGGCGCATGGCTTGTGCAAACTCGATGCCAACATACCCACCTCCCAAGATCAGAAGATGATCCGGGAGTTCGTCCAGTTCCAACGCCTCGATGTGGGTGAGCGGTTTCGCCGCTTCGAGGCCCGGGATTGCCCCGAGGGTCGCTCGCGTCCCGGTTCCAATGACTACGTTACGACCGCGGAGCAAGCGGATGCCTCCGCTCTGCAGCTCGACCTGGATGGTCCTCGGTCCCACAAAATGTCCATGGCCAAGAACCAAGTCCACACCGCTGCTCTCAAAGTTGCGGACATGAATCTCTACCAGACTCTTCACCATCGTCCGCTTGCGGTCCGTCACCTTGGCCATGTTGACGGTATAGCCAGAGGTCGTGATGCCGAACTCCTCCGCTCGGGCGAAGTACGACGCCACCTTCGCGCTGTGAATAATGTTCTTGCTGGGGAGGCAAGCGACGTTCGGACAGGAGCCTCCGATCCAGCGCTGCTCGACGACGGCGACGCGCTGCCCTTCCTTCGCCAATGTCCAGGCAAGATACTTGGATCCTTCTCCACTGCCCAGAACGACGAGATCGTACTCCTCTACAGGGCTATCCACGGAATCTCTTGTCATTTTCACTGCTCTCCTGGTTCACTACCACTCACTCTTCGTCTTCGCCAGGTCCATGTAGACTCTGGCCCAAAGCGCCATCTGCAGTTGGAGCGACCGACACCACGCACGATGCATAGCGGCGACCTCGGCCGCAGAATTCCCGCGGCTTGCCAAGTACGGCTGGATGGTATCGTTCAGCACGGCGACAAATGCGGCGATATCGCGGAACGGGACATAAGGGGTTGACTGGACGCCGTCGACCTGGTTCTTCTTCAGGCTCGTATGCCGCAACGCGATTTCTTGCTGATAGTTCAGCCAATCCTGATCGTAAGGACGCAGGCAGGTGTCGAGAATCCACTGTTCGAAGCGCAGATTGCTTTGCGCAAGATATTTCGGAATGGGATCGCCTTCGAGAGTCCGCGAGTGTTGCGCGAGATTTGGGATGCTGGCAATGATGCCGCTGCGCCAGTGCGCGACGATCTGGTTTGTCTGACCTTCGAGCACCTCGCCTGCCTTGCGGAGATATCGCTCGTCATCGGCCGTGAAACCCACAGATATTTTCAGTTGTTCCAACTCCTCTAGCGAGACAGGTGACGTCGCCACGGCTGCCTCGCCATAGGTATAGGCCGGCATTTCTCCTGGAACTTTGATCATCGAGATTCTTCCTCACAACTTGTCGTCATTTTGCACTGTGCTCTTTCAGCAAAAGCTCAGCGGCGCGCTCCCCGATAATGACGCAAGGAGCCATCGTATTGCCAGTCGTTACGCGCGGAAGAATAGACGCGTCCGCTATGCGGAGACCTTCCACGCCATAGACCCTGAGTTCGCCATAGACGACAGACATGGAATCTCGCCCCATCTTCGCCGTGCCCGATTGATGCCAGAACGTCACCAGGCCGTTGCGAATATAGTCTTGGAGCGCGGGGCCGCTGAGATTAGCTGGCGCGTGCTCGCGTTTCGCGTAGGGACGAAGTGCAGCCCCATTGCCGATTTCACGTGCGCGCTCGACACCGAGTTTCAGATCTTCCAGATCCTTCGGATCCGATAGGTAGTTGGCTTGGACTTGCAACGGATCGGACCCTTTCGGCCCTATCAGATGAATTGAGCCGCGACTCGCCGGCCGCATTCCCATGAAGAGCGTCCAAGCGGCCTGCGGGGGCGGATACTTCGCTGCGTTCCCAGGCGTGAGAAACGGAATGCCGATTGCGTAGGTGTAAAAGTTAGGCGCATCCAGTGCCGGGTCTGTTTTCCAAAACGCTACGGCGGAGCTTCTGGTTGTGTGGGGCAGGGGCGCGTCGGTCGCCTCCCAGACAAGAGCCAGTGCTACGTGATCATGCATGTTGCGTCCGACGCCGGGCAGGTGTTGGCGCGCGGGAATGCCAAATTTCGCGAGTTCCTCCTCGTCGCCGATGCCGGACTGCATCAACAACTTCGGTGTTTGAATGGCGCCTTGAGAGAGCACGACCTCGAACCTCGCTTTGGCGTGGCGGAATTGGCCTTGGTGCTCGAACTCGACGCCCGTTGCGCGCTTGCCTTCAAAGAGAATACTTGTTGTCAGCGCGCCCGTCAGGACGGTGAGATTCGGCTGCTTCAGCCGCGGGTAAATGTAGGAGCGGTAGGCAGACTGCCGTTTTCCATCGTGAATAATGTTGTCGGCAACGGCGCATCCTCCGCACGAC
>Ga0302320_10006750_pt1 | contig 25397 bp, 27 predicted proteins | sample Bog_T0_3_FD_202130 | JGI IMG/M metagenome (GOLD analysis project Ga0302320, IMG submission 202130) | Peat permafrost microbial communities from Stordalen Mire near Abisko, Sweden - Bog_T0_3 | ecosystem: Environmental > Terrestrial > Soil > Wetlands > Peat | place: Sweden: Abisko, Stordalen Mire... | reverse complement strand
GGGATTCAGTAGCAGTCCCCAGAAGCTGCTCAGGGTCACCGACCCGTCCGCAGTAAAGCGGTACGCCACGGGATGCTGCATCCAGGCGTCGGTGGCAACGATGAAGTAGCCCGACAGCCATGAGCCAAAGAAAACGGCAACGCCGGTCCACCAATGAGCGATCTTGCTGAGGCGCTTCTCTCCATAGAGAAAGAGGCCGAGGAAAGCCGACTCAAGGAAGAATGCAAAGGTGCCTTCCATCGCCAGCGTCTGTCCGATGACACCGCCCGCGAACTTGGAAAAGTGTGACCAGTTGGTTCCGAACTGGAATTCCATCGGAATGCCGGTGACCACTCCAAATACGAAGCTGATGCCGAAGATTTTTGCCCAGAAGCGCGCTGCCTGGTTATAGCGCTCGTCGTTCTTCCACAGTCCAATGGTTTTCAGCGCGACCACCAGCGGAGCCAGTCCCATGGTGAGTTGTGGAAACAGGTAGTGGAAGGTAACAGTGAATGCGAAATGTAGTCGATGTATCAATACGGCGGAGTCCATTTAAGATTACCCCACTCAATTCTTAGTATTTTGTTGGAAGCGCCTCGCCTTGGCAGCAGCGGAACGCGGATGTGTGGTGGTGACTGGTTTCACTGGCGGTTTTCCTCGCAGTGAATCCCGATTTGATTCCACGTCGGGGGCGCGGTTGAGCTCTGCGATGTGCAGCAGGTCGCGGCAGGATTGCTGTGCGGGAATCATCTCCGCGATTTTTGCCTCGCGCAGAACCGAGAGCATTGCCGACTGTGCGCGCAGCCAAACCTGGTGCGCGGCACACTCGAATTGACGATGGCATGAAGCGCCCGAAGTGACACATACATTGAGAGCAACGGGACCGTCTATGCATTCGACAACATCGAGCAGAGAGGCCTCGGCGCCGCGGGAAAGAAGGGAGAACCCGCCTGAGACTCCACGGCGGGCCTGAATCAGCCCGGCACGGGCCAGCGCCTGGAGGATTTTGGAGAGAAAGCTTTCTGGCGCTTCCGCCGCCCTGGCCAGGAATGTTCTTGAAACCACCGCCCCCTCCGGCTGGCTGGCCAGATGGATCATCACGCGAACGGCATAGTCTGCGGCACGGGTCAGTTGCATGGGAGTTCACGAGAATCTGGACCTTTTTTGTCCGCTTTGACCGTAGCGCTGTCATCTGGTCTTTTCAGTGACCCAGATCAAGCGACTTTGTGATATTCCTCACGAGGATGAGTTCAATCCACGCAGGAGTGCGCGCGTACCCGGAGCCTGCCATGCCGGATACGAATGCGATGCAAGGGAAAGTTCGGTGCGGGGACCGTTCGGTTTACACTGGTAGCTGTGAATGCTGAGATCGTAGCTATCGGCTCCGAGCTCTTGACGCCCTTCCGCCAGGATACAAACTCCCTGTTCCTGACCAAGCGCCTCAACGAACTTGGCGTGGAAGTCATATTCAAGACCATTGTCGGCGATCGTGTCGAGCATCTGCTGCAGGCGAGCCGGATCGCATTTTCTCGTGCCCAGATCGTGATTTTTTCCGGAGGCCTCGGCCCCACGGAGGATGATCTCACGCGCGAGTGCGTTGCCCAAGCCCTGGGTCTGGAGCTGCGCCGCGATCACGAGATGGTAGCGGCTCTCTATACCCGCGCCGCCACCATGCGCGTTCGCATGGCGGAAAACAACGTCAAGCAAGCGGACTGCATTTCCGGCGCGGAGCTATTGAAGAACTCCCGCGGCAGCGCTCCTGGGCAGTGGCTCGACACCACCTTCGAGGGCCAGCGGCGGCTGGCGATTCTGCTGCCCGGTCCGCCACACGAGTTGGAAGGTCTGTTCAACGATCACTGCTTCGAGCGGCTCAAACTGGTGTTGCCCGAAGAGCATCTCGCAACCTGCGAACTGAGAATCGCGATGGTCCCGGAATCCAGTGCCGATCTGAGGGCCGCCAAGATATACAAGCAATATCCCGACATCGAAACTACGATCCTGGCCAAGGCGGGCGAGGTTCAGTTTCATCTCAAGGCGCGGGCAGCCACGCAGGCAGAGGCCGAGGAGCGGATCGAGAAGCTGGCCTCCCTGCTCGAGGACGAATTCGCCGACGAGATTTTCTCGGCCGCCGGTGAATCGCTCGAGCAGATTGTCGGCTACTTTCTGCAGATGCGCGGCGCCACTCTGTCGGTCGCCGAGAGCTGCACCGGAGGCATGCTGGCCGAGCGCATTACCAACATCAGTGGGTCTTCACGATACTTCATGGGCGGAGCACTGGTGTATTCCGACGCGTTGAAGCGCGAATTTTGCGGCGTACCCCCATTATTGCTGGCAAGCGACGGCGCCGTGAGCCGCTCGGTAGCCGCGGCGCTGGCCGAAGGCATTCGCCAGCGCTGCAAGACCACCCTCGGTATCGGAATCACCGGAATTGCTGGTCCAGGCGGCGGCACTGACGAAAAGCCAGTCGGGCTGGTCTATGTTGGGCTCGCCGATGGCAAGCATACCGAAGTTGTGGAGCGCAGGTTCCCCGGCGACCGCGATCGGGTTCGCTGGTTCGCCACGCAAATGGCTCTCGATCTGCTGCGCCGCAAGCTGCGGTAAGTCATGCGCCTCTTTGTTGCTTTGGATATCGACGAGGCCATCCAGCAACGGCTGGATGTTTATGTGCAGACTTTACAACCGCGCCTGACCGGCGTGCGTTTTGTCCGCCGCTGCACGTATCACGTCACGTTGAAGTTTCTCGGCGAGTTTCAGGAAGTGGAAGCAGTGCGCCAGAGTTTGCGCACGGTTCGCGCGCCCGGCTTCCAGATCGGCTTTGGCGGCGTGGGTTTCTTCCCTAACGCAAACGCGCCTCGAGTCTTCTGGGCCGGTGTGACGGCTCCCGCGCTGCCCGCGCTGGCTCGCAATATCGATCAGGCGCTCGCTGCTCTTGGCTTTCCGCTGGAGAAGAGCGTTCATCCGCATCTCACCCTGGCGCGCAACGGCTCGGGAAGGCCGCGTCCGGTGCGCGGCGAGCGTCCGCCCGAGGCGTTTGCGCAGCTTTCTCAAATTGTGGCATCGAGTCCGGCCCCAGAGTTCGGTACAATGACGGCGCGCGAATTCTTTTTATACGAAAGCAGGTTGTCGCCCAGCGGGCCGAGCTACCACAAGCTCGAAAGCTTTGAACTCGCCTGCTGAGCCAATCCGCTATGGACGTGATATGAGCTATCCGACTCTGATTGCCATCGCCGTCTGCTCCTACCTTCTCGGCTCCATCCCCTTCGGCTACATTCTGGTGCGCATCTTCCAGGGCATTGATGTCCGATCCATTGGCAGCGGCAACATCGGCGCCACCAATGTTGCCCGCACCGGCGGCAAGGGACTGGCCATCGCTACCCTCGCTCTGGATGTCTTCAAAGGCTGGCTGCCGGTGTTTCTGGTGCTCACCGTTCCGGGAATTCCGGTAACCGGTCCGGCGCAACTCCACACGCTTGCGACCTTTGCCGCACTGGTTGCCGTCCTCGGCCACATGTTTCCGGTATGGCTTGGCTTCAAGGGAGGCAAGGGAGTCGCCACCGGACTCGGCGTTTTCCTGGCGCTTGCGCCCAAGGTTGTGCTGATTCCCGTAGTGTTGTTCCTTGCCATTGTCGTCTTCACCCGCTACGTCTCACTGGGCTCGATTCTGGCCGCGGCTGTGTTCCCGATCGCGTTGTGGTGGTTGGACCGGGACGCGTTCCCTGCTCCCGCGTTAGCCATGGTCGTGGCCGTCGCACTGCTGGTTATCATCCGTCACCACCAGAATATCGGACGCCTGCTGGCAGGTACCGAGAGTCGTTTCGGCGCAAGAAAGGCATAATTTCTTAATGGCGAAGATCGCAGTTATTGGCGCCGGAGCCTGGGGCACGGCGCTGGCCATCGCCCTGGCACGCGGAAGCGCGCACCAGGTCACGCTTTGGGCGTATGAAAAGGAAGTAGTCGAATCCATCCGCGCCAGTCACGTCAACGCCGTGTTCCTCGACGGATGCCTCCTGCCGGAGAGCTTGTCAGCCACCGGCAGTCTTGCGGAGGCGCTCTCGGGCGCGGAATTCGTGCTCGGCGTCATGCCCTCGCACCACGCGCGGCGCCTCTGGAGCCAGATGAAGCCAATGCTTCATCCGGAGATGCTGCTTGTCTCTGCGACGAAGGGAATCGAGAACGAATCCCTGCTGCGAATGACCGAAGTTATCACGGACGTGCTCACTGACGGCGAAGACGGTTTTCAGCCACGGCTGTGCGCGCTCAGCGGGCCGACCTTCGCCCGCGAGGTGGCCAAGGGCTATCCCACGGCGATCAGCGTGGCTTCGTCCGACCCCAAACTTTCCAGCCAGGTGCAGGAAACCTTCAGCGACGCCAACTTCCGCCTCTACCGCAACGATGATGTGATCGGAGTCGAGTTGGGAGGCTCGGCGAAGAATGTGATTGCCATTGCGGCCGGTGTGGTTGACGGGCTTGGATACGGGCACAACACGGTGGCCGGACTGATCACTCGCGGACTGGCCGAGATGACCCGGCTTGCCGTTGCTTGCGGAGGACACGCCGAAACAATGGCCGGACTCTCCGGACTGGGCGACCTGGTGCTGACCTGCACCGGCGGCCTCTCGCGCAATCGCAGCGTAGGCGTGGAACTGGGGCGCGGACGCAACCTCGAGGCAATCATCGCGGACATGCATGGCATGGTCGCAGAAGGCGTTCTGACCACCAGTGCCGCAGTCGGGTTGGGCCGTTCAGTGGGCGTGGAACTACCCATTATCGAGCAGATGCACGCCATTCTGCAGCATGGCAAGGAGCCCAGCGAAGCCATCCGTGAGCTGATGAACCGCCCGCTCACGCAGGAGAGCGCGCTCTACCGGAATTAGCGCGAGCACGGGGTTCGGGCTCCGGTCGCTATAATTGAAAGCGAAATGATTCAGACGTTATTTGGAAGCCTCGATCAGCCCGAAGAAAAGAAGTCATCGCTCTTCGAGCGCATGAAGCAGGCCGTTACCCGCACCCGTGAAAACCTGACGGAGCGCCTGGAGGAGGTCGTCAACTTCCGCAAGGAAATTGACGCCACCACTCTTGACGATCTGGAAGCGACCCTGATCTCCGCCGACCTCGGCTCCACGACCACGCGCGAAGTGCTCTCCGCCATGCGTGAAAAGGTGGACCGCAAACAGATCGGCAACGGGGCGGAACTCAAGCGCGTTCTCAAGGATGAATTGCTTGCCATCCTCAACCGCGCCGCCGAGGCCAAGCCGAAGGTCGTCGCCGCTCCTCCGGAAGTCATTCTGGTGGTCGGCGTCAACGGCGTCGGCAAGACCACAACCATCGGCAAACTGGCGCACTCTCTGCGGGCCCAGGGAAAGACCGTTCTGCTGGCCGCTGCGGATACATTTCGCGCCGCCGCCATCGAGCAGTTGGAGATCTGGGGCGAACGGACCGGCACCGAAGTGATCAAAAGCAAACCGGGAGGCGATCCCTCGGCCGTTCTCTTTGATGCGCTGCAAGCCGCCAAGGCGCGCCAGACCGACTATGTCATCGTGGACACCGCCGGGCGCCTGCACAACAAGCAGAACCTGATGGCAGAGTTGGAAAAAATGTACCGCACGGCGCAGCGCGTGATCCCCGGAGCTCCGCATGAAACGCTGCTCGTCATGGATGCCACGACTGGCCAGAACGGACTACAGCAGGCCAAGGTTTTCACCGAAGCGGCAGGGGTGACCGGGATCGTACTCACAAAGCTTGACGGCACCGCCAAGGGAGGCGTGGTGATTGCAATTTCGCGCGAGATGAATCTTCCAGTGCGCTACGTTGGCGTGGGAGAAAAACAATCGGACCTCATTCCATTCAACGCGGTCGACTTTGTCGATTCGCTATTCGCGTGAGCCATGGCTATCTCCGCCGATGAACTGTTTCTCAGACAGGCGCTGGAATTGGCGGCGCGCGGCCGTGGCCTGGCGGCGCCCAATCCGCTGGTGGGCGCTCTCATTGTGGACGAGCGCGGACGCATGGTTGGCAGCGGCACGCACCGCTACGCGGAACTGAAGCACGCCGAGGTGCTGGCCATTGAGCAGGCTGGCCCACTGGCGCGGGGCAACACACTCTACCTCAATCTGGAGCCCTGCTCGCACACCGGACGCACCGGCCCGTGCGCCGACGCGATCATCGCCGCCGGGATTGCGCGGGTTGTCTGCTGCATGGAGGATCCCAATCCACTGGTCGCCGGAAAAGGTTTTGAAAAGCTGCGCGCCGCCGGAATCGAAGTCCAGACCGGAATCCTGGAGGCCGAGGCCCGACGCCTGAATGAGAGCTTTGCACAATTCATCCGCACCGGCCTGCCCTTTGTGACCCTCAAGGCGGCGATGTCACTGGACGGAAAGATCGCCGGGCCGCCCGAGTCCCGGTTGCAAGCGGCAGGCACTGCGCCCTCCAATCCGAGCCACATCACCGGCGAGGCTGCGCGCCGACGCGTGCATGAAATGCGCCACGCCTCCGATGCTATTCTGGTCGGCGTCGGCACGGTGATCGCCGACGATCCACTGCTCACCGATCGTAGCGGACTGCCGCGGCGCCGCCGTTTGCTGCGCGTGATTCTCGACTCACGGCTTCGCCTGCCGCTGACCTCGCGCGTGGTGGAAACCGCCGACGACGATGTCGTGGTCTTCTGTTCCTTTGCCGAGGAGAACAAGCGCCGCACCCTGGAGGCACGCGGCGTGCGCGTGCGCCAGGTGGAAATCGAAACCGCACCCGCCGGCAGCGAGCCGCTCCCGCACGAAGGGCGTCCCGATCTTTATCGCGTGTTCGCCATGCTGGGAGCCGAAGAGATTACCAGCTTGCTAGTCGAGGGAGGCGCGGGGGTGAACTGGGCGTGCCTGCGCTCCCGTTTGGTCGATAAACTCATGCTTTTCTACGCGCCGCGAATCTTTGGCCCGGTGGGCGCCGTACCATGGCTGGAGGGAAACAACGGCTTGTCCCCCGGAGCGAGCCTGAGTTCCTCCAATATTACGATTGAACGCTTCGGAGAGGACTTTGCGGTGGAAGCCTATCTCCGTGATCCATACCAGGCACTTGGGCCACAGGGCTGAGAGGAATTGCCATCATGTTTACTGGAATTATCGAAGAAGTCGGAAGCATCGCGCGCATCGACCAGAGCGGAGAGAACCGTCGCATCGTAATCGAGGCAAAGAACGTAACCAGGGAACTGCGCAGCGGAGACAGTTGCGCCGTCAGCGGCGTTTGCCTTACCGCGCTCGACATTACACCGACCTCGTTTGCCGCCGATTTGGCGCCGGAGACCTGGGTGCGCACCTCGTTCTCGCGGATTCATCCCGGGGCTCATGTGAATCTCGAACTTCCCCTGGCCGCACAGGGCCGCCTTGGCGGACACATTGTGCAGGGTCATGTGGATGGCGTGGGACGCTTCGAAGCCTTCGAGCGCATCGCTGATTCCGACGGCTTCTGGCTGCACATCCAGGTCACGGCTGAACTCGAACGGTATCTCGTCTTCAAGGGCTCCATCGCCATCGAAGGCATCAGTCTGACGGTTGCAAAACTCGACGGCCTGCGCTGCTCGGTGGCTATCATTCCGCACACGGTCGAGTGTACGAATCTGGGCACGCTTAAGCCCGGCGATCCGGTCAATATCGAAACCGACATCGTGGCCAAGTATCTGGAAAAGTGGACGGCCCGCGATCGCCAGCCCCGGCTGAGCGCCGAAACACTGGTGGCGAGAGGATTTTGATCCTTCCCGGATACCCAGCCCCGCGCACAGCGTAAAGGCGAAAACCTTGCGCCCTGCGCGGCGAGCGTTGCATCTGTCTAGGGGAACATGACCCCGGAGGTTTCCGTGAAACTACTCTCCACGATTCTGCTCCTGACCGCATTTGCCCTGGCCTCGCCGCTGAATTCCATCTATAGCCTCACGGTCACGGACATCGACGGCAAGCCCGCGCCGCTCTCACAGTTCAAGGGCAAGGTTTTGCTGGTCGTCAATGTTGCCAGCCGTTGTGGCTACACTCCGCAGTACGAGCGGCTCCAGGCGCTGTATTCCCGGTACAAGGATCGCGGCCTGGTTGTGGTCGGCTTCCCGGCAAACAATTTCATGGGACAGGAACCGGGCTCGAACCCGGAGATCAAGGAATTCTGCACCCGCAAGTACAACGTGAGCTTTCCCATGATGGCGAAGATATCCGTGAAGGGCGACGATCAGGCGCCACTGTATCAGTACCTCACCGACGTGTCGAAGAATCCCACGTATGGCGGCGATATCAAGTGGAACTTCACCAAGTTTCTGATTGATCGAAGTGGCAGGGTGGTGAACCGTTTTGAACCCGCGACGGAACCTGACAATGCCGAGGTGCTCGTCGCCATTGAAGCTGCCTTGGGAAAGTAGTCGTTCCTGCGCGGAAGACCCGGAGCCGCTGGGCCTTCCCCTTTGCTTCCGGCGAACTCATTGCGGAGGTATCGGCGGGGGAGGATTCTGACCGCCTCGCCAATACTCCAGGTCCAGCGAGTCCAGGGCCAGAAACTCCCGCACAATTTCCAATTCCGACTGTTCCATTTTCGCCGGCGTGTCGAAAAACACCACCTGTCCCTCATGCAGAAAGACGATCCGGTCTGCGATTTTTTTCGCCAGCGCCATGTCGTGCGTCACCACGATGCTAGTCAGCTTCAACTGGTACTTCAACTTCTTGATCAAGTCGCCGAGCAGGTGAGCCGTCAGTGGATCCACCATCGTCGTCGGTTCGTCATACAGAATCGCCTCGGGCTGCGCGGCGAGGGCGCGGGCGATTGCCACAGAGCGCTTCATTCCCGTGGAGAGGTCGGACGGCAACTGGTCGCGATACTCGCCCACGTTCACCATCTCCAGCAGCCCGTCGACGATCTGGTAGATTTGCGATTCGTTCAGATCGCCTCGCTCGCGCAGTGGAAACGCAACGTTTTCGCCCACGCTCAGCGAGTCAAAGAGCGCGCCATTCTGAAAGACCATGGTGACCATCTTGCGGATGCGCCCGAGTTCCTTTTCCGAATAGTCCGTGATGTCCTCGCGTGCCACCCAGATGCGGCCGCTATCGGGCTTCAGGAATCCCATGATGTGCTGCAGCACGACCGATTTGCCAACGCCGCTTCGCCCCAGGATGCAGACGGTTTCGCCGGCTTTCACGTCAAAACTGACGCCGCGCAAAACCACCTTCTCGCCAAAGGCTTTGCTGACGTCTACAAACTGAATGTACGGCCGCTCTAGGTCGATATCATGCATGGCGTTGCACTGAGTGTAACCCGGATGGGCACGGGTTTGTGCCTCTGAAGTCCCGCATACGCGCTAGGCTAGAGCTTCGGCGGTTGGCTGCCATTGGATTACCATGCCAACGATGCGCCCAGCCATGTCCACTTCCAGCCTTCCAGGAACGCTGACCACGGTGTCTCCGCTCGACCCCGGTACCGCGAGAAAGACATGCGGTTCCACATAGGTTCCCCGCCCCTCGCCACAGATGAAGGCCAGTGCCTGTTCGTTGCGCAGCATCTTGGGCACGAGGAAGCTCAAGTCGGCCAGTTCCCCGGTCTCGGTTAAAGAAATGACCGCCTCAACCTCAGTGCGCATCTGCAAGTTTTCCACCCCGACTTCAAGGTTTGGCTTGAAGATCACGTAGTACAGGAATCCGTCCGTGGGATCGAATTCCGCGCGCTGCACCCGAATGCTCATCGTGGTAATTCCGACCGCTTCTGAGGTAAGTTGGTTTTTTATCACAATCGGAGGATTCACACCACAGGCAAAGCAAGCGCAGGGATTGGGCGCCGCACGCCAGTGTCTGGACGAATGCCCCGAACTGCGTGGAGCCAGGCTCGGCTCCGAGTAAGGGTGTGGACTGAGGGCGCACCGCGCGCCCTCTTCGCGCTCGCCTTGTTAGCCACTCCCCCCATTGGCTCGGTTCACCTTATAATCTCGTTAAGACCCGCTAAGTGAGATGCTCACGTGTACCCTGATTGGATGCTGGGAGCCGGATTCTTCTCGTTCGGCCTGATTTTCGGCAGTTTCTTGAATGTCTGCATTTACCGCCTGCCGCGAGGCCTCTCGGTTATCTCGCCGCGCTCGGCCTGCCCGCAGTGTCATGCCCCGATTGCCGCCTACGACAACATTCCAGTGTTGAGCTGGTTGCTTCTCGGCGGCCGCTGCCGCCATTGCCGCACGCGCATCACTCCACGTTATGCGGTTGTCGAGCTGATCTGCGCATTGCTGTTCCTACTGTCTTTCTTGCATTTCGGTCTATCAATCGACGCCATCAAAGGCTGCGTCCTGAGTTTCCTGCTTCTGGGGCTGACCTTCACTGATGCCGAGACACATCTCCTGCCCGATGCCCTGACCTTGCCCGGACTCGGCTTCGCGCTTCTGCTCAGCTCTCTTTCCCTGGTTCCGGGCCCTGCCTATCATTTCTTCCCACTGCACTTCGAGGGCGGCCCCACTGTTCTCCAGATGGATATTCAACTCGGCTTTCGCTCCCTGGCGAATGCACTGCTGGGAGCGGTGGTCGGTTCAGGTACGCTGACCGCCATTGCCTGGATCTACCAGAAGCTGCGCCACGTGGATGGAATGGGATTCGGTGATGTGAAGTTGATGGCGATGGTTGGGGCATTTCTCGGTCCGGTACTCACACTGTTCGTACTGTGTACCGCCTCGATACTTGGGGGGGGATATGGGACTCTCGTTCTTCTAACCGTTTTTCGAAAGCGGCTCCACCGTTACGGTCGGCAGCCTGGAAGCAGGGCCGCATCCCGCGCATGGCAATCGGCGCAGATCGCCATGCAGGGTTTGGAGATTCCGTTTGGCGTCTTCCTCTGTGTCACGTCCACCGTCACCTGGCTCTATGGAGCGCAGATGATCCAGGCGTACTTGCGTCTGTTCATGATTTCCTACTGAGACGGTGCTTGGGCAGGACCAGCACCCGTTGCATCTGTCGAAATCTGTGCGCTGGCGCTACAATAGCAAGCAAATTGGACGAGGAGAGTTTTGCATGAGCCTTCGCTGCCTGCGTATTTTCGGTTTGACGATCCTCGCGTTCTCAATGTCCGGCTATGCGCAATCGGTCGCAGACGCGGCCCGCCAATCCCGCGCCGAGGTGCGGCAAGACGGGGATGGCCACGCCAAGGTCATCACCAACGACGATATTGCCAGCCCAAAACCGGCTCCCATTCCGCCCCCGGAAGTATCCCCGGACAAGACCGGGAAGGCTGGCGACGAAGGTGCGCAGGCCGTAAACGCCGACGACAGCGCGAACAAGGCGAAGCAGTCCGAAGCTGATGCCGGACAAGCCAAAGACAGCAAGCACAGCGATCAGGAGGCCGGCGATCCCGCCAAGGATCATGCGGCAAGGGCGCTCGAATCGCAGCGGCGTACGGATGAGATTGACAAGAAATACGTGGACAAGATCGCCACGATACGCCAGCAAATCGACACGGCGCAGCAGACGATCGCAAAGCTGCAGCGGGATCAGATCGAGAGCACCAACTTGTTCCGCCAGAGTGCCGGCGTTGCCCCGAGCATTCCCGAATATGAGCAACAGATGCGTTCCATCGACGAGCAGCTTGATACCCAGCGCAATCTGATCGTCAGCCTGACGGCGCAGTTGGATGACGCCCACGAAGCGGCGCGCCACGCTGGAGTATCGCACGCATACGACTATTGATCAGGACTTACGCGGCCGCATCGCTGGCAAGCCTTTTTCGCATCTGCAGCACGTGATGATGGCCGTGCATATAGTGAAATTTCCTCCACTGGGCGGTGTTCAGTGGACCGAGAACAGGATGCATCGCGACCGGGCCTTTGCTGCCCCAGCGCTGCTCCGCGGCTGTGATCGCCGCGTCCATGCGTTCCAGGTTGCTCAATGCCCGCTGCAGCGCATCCGGGCCGGAATCGCCTCGCGGCAGCACCTGGGCTGGAGACTTGGCGCCGGAAGGAAAGACCTCCAGGTTCAGGATCAACACCTTCGCAAGAAACTCCGAGAATTTTGCGGCGCGTATCTGCGGCGGACCGCCGAAGCCCATGCTCAACTCCAGCATCTTTGCCGTCGTGCCATAGCTGCGGCCAAGATGCTCCAGTATCTGAGCGCTGTTCCATCGACCCTGCGGCGCGCGGCTCCAGTCCGAATCGAGCAAATCGCCGGTCGCATCTTCAATTTCCTTCCGCAAACGATCTAACCAAACATTCATTTCATTCTCACCCAGTATCGAATCTCTCTGACCCGGCCCGGAATCTCTCCGGCATCACACCTGGCGTTCGTGAAACAGCCTCGGCAATGTGTGCGAGGGCTTATCCTGTTCCAAAAAATTTGCCGGGCGACCGGCTGGCGGCTGCCGTTACGGCGCTCCTTGCCTCTAACCGATTGGATGCCAATCGCAAGGGTTCCGTCGCTACCAACGACCGACAGTTCGTCCCCATGGAAAAAGGTTCGCCGTGGCGGCCTGTGACTTGACCTTCTCACCGCTTCTTCAGGCGTTCCAGAGCCTTTCTTGCCTCGCCGGCACTCGGCCCATCTTTGAGAATCGCCAGGTATTCCTCGTACTCTGCCCGCGCTTCCTCGATATCTTTCGACTTTTCCAAGGTCTTCGCCAGTTTGAATGTAGCTACCGCGTCGCGCGGTTTGAATTGCAGGGCCTCCCGATAGCGGCTCAGCGCCCCTTTGTAGTTCCCGGCGTTGTAGTAGTAGTCGCCGATCTCCACGTCCTTCATTGCGCGCAGCGGATTCCACTCGTGCACCCCCAGGGCGTCATCGGCCACGTGCCCACCACCAGGGTGCGCCGCTAGATCGCTCTTCGGAGCTGAAGTGTCAATACGCGACTGATCGCTGCTGCTCTCGTTATCGCTGCGTGGAGGAGCGGTATTGGCCGGCGTCTTCGGTAGGTTCTGGTTTTTGTTATAGCGAGGATTTTCCGTAAGCGGGCCGTCAACCGTCCCCGGAACGCCCTGCTGCTGGGCCGCCAGAGCAGACGCCCATAGCAGCGCGCCGGCCAGGACCCATGCCAGTGTGTTCCCAACATTCATTTCCCGATTGTACGCGTTCCGGGCTTCACGCTCTTGTGGACTTTACGAGGAAGCGCCGCATCGTCTCCCGGCCTTCCAGTCGCGCTCTGACTTCCAGTTCCGCCGCGCCGTCGGCCAGTTCGAGACGCATTTCGGCCACTCCGGCGTCATTGGTGAGAGTGGTCTCCAGAACCCCTGAAGCTTCCTCGATCTTCCAGCATCCGTCCACCTGCGCTGCCGCGGCGATGTATCCGCCGGTGAGAACCCGAAAGCGCAGGATAATCTCCTCGCCGGATATCCGCTGGGAGCCGAGAAACTGCACGGCCAGGTCCTCGAGTGTCTCCTGGCTCAGCACGGCATCCATAAAACCCGCGCGAAGTGCTTCCACGACCCAGCGGTGCTGCGCCCTTGCCAATTCCTGGATTCCATCCTCGGCGGCGTCGGCTGGCAGCACGGCAGAGCGCTTCCCGATGCAGCGCCCTCTGACGAATACCTGAGACTCCAGGCGCCGTTCCTGCTCGCGCACCTCGGTCTGCACGTGGTATACCGTGCCCTTGGCCTTGATGTCGGTGTTGAAGCCGAAGATCATGTTTGCCGGATTTCTGCTTGACACAAGTCGGCCGGACATGACGGAAGAACATGTCCGGAGTCCTGATTATGGACTGGCGTCAATACCGATTGTCCAGTACCAAGGGGCGATTTCACAACGTTACTTTGGTTTGCAGTTCCTTCGCCGACAACCTGCCGGTTCCCGCGCGGCCGCTCTTTGCGGCTTTGGGCTTCTTTGCTTGACACTGCGAAATCCTAAAAATTATACTTGCGGGTTCACCGTGTGGGTGGTGGGCTCCAATACCATAACCGTATGACCGACAACTATTTCGCAAGGTATCTGCCTCTGCTGATCCACTTCACGCTGGCCTGCCTTTTGGCAGCCGCCATCGTGACGTTGTCCTATTTTGTCGGTCAGCACAAAGCCAACAAGAGCAAGATGTCGCCATACGAATGCGGCATGGAGCCCGTAGGCGATGTTCGCCAGCGATTCAGCGTGAAGTTTTACCTGGTCGCGATGCTGTTTATCCTCTTTGATGTTGAGGCGGTGTTTCTCTACCCTTGGGCTATCCTCTTGAAGCGGCTTAAGATGTTTGGATTCTGGGAGATGATGACCTACGTCCTGATCGTCCTGATCGGCTTCTTCTACGTATGGAAGAAGGGCGTTCTCGACTGGAACAAGCCTTCCCGCGATGAGGCGCTCTGAGGAACATGGCCCTGCAACCGTCTGTTACTGATCTTGAGCTGCTGAAGGATCGGCCCGCCGTAGCGTGCCTGCTCGCCAAGCTGCCGTTGGCTCTTCTTGCAGCGAAGTATGATCGCGACGAGCTTACCCTCTGGATCGATCCCATTCAGCTCATCGACGCCCTGAAGCTTCTGCGCACCGATGGCAGCACCAGTTTCAAGGTGCTGGCCGACCTTACGGCACTCGATTGGTTTCCCTCCGAGCCGCGCTTTGAGGTGGTGTACTCGCTGCTCTCGCATCAGCGCCACGAGCGCATCCGGATCAAGGTGAAGGTCAACGGAGCCGACCCCTACATCGAGTCGGTCACCGGATTGTGGGCCGGCGCATCGCCCTTTGAGCGCGAGGTCTTCGATCTGTTCGGCATTCGCTTCCAGGGACATCCCGATCTTCGGCGAATTATGATGCCGGACGACTGGGAGGGGCATCCCCTGCGCAAGGACTACCCGGTCGAGGGATACCGCTAATGCCAAGCATCGATCAATTCCGTTCCGAGCCGGTGGTTGAAACCATTGGCGGCGACCGCACCATGGTCCTCAACATGGGACCGCAGCACCCCTCGACACACGGTGTGCTCCGCCTGCTGCTCGAGATCGACGGCGAAACCATCGTGCGCATCAAGCCCGACATCGGCTTCCTGCACACCGGGATCGAGAAGACCTGCGAGGCCAAGTTCTACCAGCAGGTCATTCCCATGACCGACCGCATCGATTATCTCTGCCCCATGACCAACAACCTGGCCTACGTGTTGGCAGTCGAGAAACTGCTGGGACTGGAAATACCGCCGCGAGCCATGTGGATTCGGCTCATGCTCAATGAGTTGTCGCGCATCAACTCGCACCTGGTCTGGCTGGGCACGCACGCCATGGATATTGGCGCGATGACCGTCTTCCTTTATTGCTTCCGGGAGCGCGAAGAGATTCTCAAGATGTTCGAGATGGTGGCAGGTCAGCGCATGATGACCTCCTACTTCCGGGTAGGTGGCATTTCCATGGACCTGCCGCTGGGATTCCTCGATTACATCAAGAACTTCGCGTCTTATTTTCCCGACCGTATCGAACAGTACTCCGACCTGCTCACCAACAATCCCATCTGGCTTGGCCGCACCAAAGGCGTCGCGCTCATCACCAAAGAAGATGCACTTGAGTTGATGCTGAGCGGCCCGACGGCGCGCGGCAGCGGAGTCGATTGGGATCTCCGGCGCGACATGCCCTACGGCGGCTACGACAAGCTGGATTTCAAGGTCCCAGTCGAGACGGCGGGTGACGTATTCGCCCGCTACCAGGTCCGCATGGGCGAGTTGCGCGAGTCCATCAGCATGGTCAAGCAAACCATCGCAAACCTTCCCGACGGTCCCATCAAGGCGGATGCGCCCAAAGTCGTGCTCCCCGATCGCGAGAAGATGAAAACCCAGATGGAGTCGCTCATCCATCACTTCAAGATTGTCACCGAAGGCTTCACCGTACCCGAGGGCGAAGTCTACCAGGGCGTGGAATCGCCGCGCGGCGAAATGGGCTACTACGTCGTCAGCGATGGTACGGCCAAACCCTATCGCGTCCATATGCGCAGCCCTTCGTTTGCCAACCTGAACGCCATCGGAGTGATGTGCGAACACAACCTGCTGGCCGACGTGGTTGCCGCAATCGGCAGCATCGACATTATTCTCGGCGACGTGGATCGCTAGGAAGCTGACCGCTGGAACGGAGACGCATTGGAGCACTGGGGAACGCAGTTCGCAAGAAGCATAGGCCATCGCAGCGAGGGACAGAGCGACTTCGCCCTGGACCTCATCGACCTGCTGCAGCAGAAGGCCGAAGAGTTCAACAAGGAGACTCCGAAGGAGTTCAGGTTTTCGATTACGGTCCTGCCGAAAGGCGAGGACGTCGAAATCTCCAACGGCTTCAAGACCGCCGCGGCCGTCTCCAGTTCCCTTCCCGGCACCATCTTCATCCGCGTGTGGAATAACAGCACGGAGCGCGCCTTCGAGAATACGCTGCACAATACGCCGGACGGCTTCGTGCCGGATGGCCTGCCGAGCGAATGCTCCGATCCGGCTGGCTTGGCGGAGTGGATGATCCACGAGATTTTCGAACCCTAGACAGTCGCGAGTTCCGGCAGAGTTCCGCTCCATCGACCGGCAGTTCAGTGAAAGTTGCAGACATCAGGTTCCAGAGGCACATGAAATTCAGCGAACAACTCGAAGCGCGATACGCCGACATGATCACGCATTACCCGGCAAAGCGCTCACTCCTGGTTCCCTTCCTGCTTTATATTCAGGACGAATTTGGCTACGTCACCGATGCATCCATCGCGGAAGTCGCGCAACGGCTGGAGATCACCGCGCTGGAGGTTCGTAACGTCATCAGTTACTACTCCATGCTGCGCACCAAACCGGGCGGCAAGTACAACGTGCAGGTATGCACCAATATCTGCTGCCTTCTGCGTGGAGGAGAACAGATGCTGGAACACGCCCGCGCAAAACTCGGTGTCGTGGTAAACAAGGGAACGACGTCCGACGGCCTCTTCTCGGTGGAAGAAGTCGAATGCATTGGCGCCTGCTCCTGGGCGCCGGCCATGCAGGTGAATTACGACTTTCACGAGAACCTCACGCCGGAAAAGATCGACCAGATCCTGGACGAATACCGGCAGAAGGCGGCCCAGTAGCTATGGCAAATCTGGTCTCCCATCCCGATGAGGTCAAAGTCGTCACCCGGCGATTCGGCCAGGGTGCGGCCAACCTCGACCGCTATCTCGAACTCGATGGCTACAAGGCCGTGCAGAAGGCGCTCGAACTCGGAGCCGACGGCATTATCAACGAAATGAAGGCCAGCAACATGCGCGGACGCGGAGGCGCAGGCTTCCCCACGGGGATGAAGTGGTCCTTCGTCCCCAAGGTAAGCGTCAAGCCGAAGTACGTTCTGTGCAACGGCGACGAGAGCGAGCCGGGGACCTGCAAGGATCGGCTCATCTTCGAGCACGATCCGCACAGCGTCATCGAAGGCGCCATGATCGCCGCCATTGCGGTTGGCTCGCACGACGCCTACATCTACATTCGCGGCGAATACCGCTACCTGCTGGAGATCATGCAGAAGGCCATCGCCGACGCGTATGCGCGCGGATTCTGCGGCAAGAACATCTTCGGCTCCGGCTACGATCTCGACGTCTATTGGCACGGCGGCGCCGGCGCCTATGAGGTCGGCGAAGAGTCCGCCCTGATGGAGTCGCTGGAAGGCAAGCGCGGCGTGCCTCGAATTCGGCCGCCGTTCCCGGCTGTCGTCGGACTCTGGGGCGGCCCCACGGTCATCAATAATGCTGAGACCCTCGCAAGCGTTCCTCACATTCTTCTCATGGGCGGCAAGCAGTATGCCGAGATCGGTGTCGAGCGCAACGGCGGGACGCGCCTGTTCTCGCTCAGCGGACATGTGGAACGCCCCGGCGTGTACGAACTTCCTCTCGGCTACAGTCTGCGCAAGGCCATCTACGAGGTCGGCGGCGGCATTGCCAACGGACGCGCGCTGAAGGCGGTGGTGCCCGGCGGTTCGTCCGTGCCCTGCCTCAAGCCCGAAGAGATCGACGTGGCGCTCGATTTCGATTCCATGATGAAGGCTGGAACGTTTCTCGGTTCCGGCGGCATCGTGGTGATCGACGACCAGACCTGCATCGTCAAGTTCGCCCTGCGCACCATTCAGTTCTACCGGCACGAAAGCTGTGGCTGGTGCATTCCCTGCCGCGAAGGTACGGACTGGCTTTCCAAGAGTCTCAAGCGTTTCCATTCCGGCGCTGGAGTAGCCGCAGACATCGACAACATCCGCTACCTTGCCGAGAACATGCTGGGCCGCACCTTCTGCCCGCTCGGTGACGCAGCGGCCATGCCCATCATTGGCTTCGTGAAGAAATTCCGCGAAGAATTCGAAGCACATCTGGACGGCCGTCCCTGCCCCTACGAGCAGCACGGCGCCAAAAACGTATTGCCCGTTCTGAGCCACTAGGGCTCACGCGAAGAGAATTCATGGCCGACGTAATCCAAAACGTAACGCTCACCGTAAACGGAAAAACGATTACGGCCCCCAAGGGCACGCTGCTCATCGAGGCCTGCAAGCAGAATGGCATCGAGATTCCAGCCTTCTGCTACTACCCCGGACTCTCGCTCCAGGGCGCGTGCCGGATGTGCCTGGTCGAAATCGAAAAGATGCCCAAGATGCAGACGGCCTGTACCACGCCCGTGGCGGAAGGCATGGTGGTGCAGTCGGAATCCGAAAAAGTTGTGCAGGCGCGCAAATCCACTCTCGAACTGCTGCTCGCAAATCATCCACTCGACTGCCCGGTCTGCGACGCCGGCGGCGAATGCGAACTGCAGGACATGACTTTCAAGTACGGCGCCGGAGAGTCGAAGTTCATTGACATCAAGAGCCATCGCGACGAGCAGCAGTGGTCGCCGGTTGTCTTCTATGATCGCCCGCGCTGCATTCTCTGCTATCGCTGCGTGCGCGTCTGCGGAGAAGCCATGGACGTCTGGGCGCTCGGCATTCAGAATCGCGGCCAGGGCTCGGTGATCGCCCCCAACATGGGCGATTCGCTGGACTGCGAAGAGTGCGGCATGTGCATCGACATCTGCCCCGTCGGCGCGCTCACCAGCGGCTCCTATCGCTACAAAACGCGCCCCTGGGAGATGACCCACGTCGGCACCGTCTGCAACCATTGCGGCGATGGATGCCTCACCACGGTCGGCGTGCGCCGCTCCGAGACCGGTTCGGAAATCGTGCGCTGCGATAACCGCGACCGCAGCGGCATCAACGACGATTTTCTCTGCATCAAGGGACGCTACGCCTACGATTTCGCCGCCAATCCCGAGCGCGTCACCACGCCTCTGATCAAGCGCGACGGAAAATTCGTTGCGGCCACCTGGACGGAAGCCATCGAACTGGTCGCCGCCAGATTCCAGCAGATTCTGCTTGCCACCGGTCCGCAATCGATCGGCGTCATCGGCTCCAACCGCACCACCAACGAAGAGAATTACCTGCTGCAGAAATTCGCGCGCATCGTGCTCGGCACCAATAACATCGACCACCATCGCACTGCCGACTTCCCTTCCTTCGCGCGCGCCATCGCCGCCAGCAAGGCACAGACGGCTGCGATGAGCGAGGTTGCCGCGGCCCCGGCCATTCTCCTGATCGGCAGCGATCCCACCATGCAGCATCCGCTGCTCGCCTGGCAGATTCGCAACGCCGTGCGCCTGCGTAACTCGCGCCTCTACGTGGTCAACGCCACCGAAATCAAACTCACGCACCAGGCCACGATATTCGCTGGGATCGCCGCCGGCACGGAGAGCGACCTCGTTTCCTTCCTCGCGGGCAACGATGCGGCTGCCTCCACGCTGGGCGGCTCGCCCGAAACGCTCGGAAAGCTGCGCGACGCGCTCGCCGCCGAAGACAATCTTGTGATCGCGTTCGGCCCTGAGCTGCGTGGCGAATCGATCGACGCGCTGGTCGCCTACGGGGCGCCCAAAGGCGCAAAGTTCATCTGCCTCGCCGACTACGCCAACTCGCGCGGTGCCGCCGACATGGGACTCTTCCCCGATCTGCTCCCCGGCTACCACTCCGTATCCGGCACCTCACGCGCGAAGATTGCCTGGGCCGCCGACATCTCCGCCGTTCCCGGCCTTGCGCTTCCCGAGATGCTCGACGCAGCCGCCGCCGGAACCCTGCAAGCACTGTGGGTCGTAGGCTCCAATCCCGGCGCGCGCTACCAGAATGACGCAGCGTTTGCGCGTCCTTTCCTCGTCGTGCAGGATATGTTCCTCACCGAGACGGCGCGGCACGCCGACGTCTTCCTGCCTGCCGCCTTCGCCTATGAGAAGGCGGGCACGGTGACCAATACCTGCGGCGATCTGCAACGCCTCAAGAAGGCTTCCGACGTTCATGGCGTGAAGGCTGACTTTGAGATCATCATTCGCCTCGCGGAAAAGATGGGTGCGGCCATCGAGCAGCTTGTCCCATTCCGCGGCTACACGTTTGCCGATGCGGGACAGAGCCGGGGCGCGCAATCCGGCGAAGCCGATCGCAACGCGGTCTTCACCGAAGCTCGCGGCCTCGCGTCGCGCACTTCGCCACTGGATCCCACGATTACGCTCGATGAAATTTCTGAACTCGTTCCGGGCTACGCAATTTCCCGGTTGGATCTGGCTGCCGGAAATCCGCAGCGCACCGAACTGGTGCAGATCGAACCGGCTGGCATTCCAAGTCACCCTGAGCTGGTCGCGCCTGCCGGAGATTCCCTGTTTACCTCCGGCACGCTTGGCCGCTACTCGGCAACGCTGAACTCGGTCGTCGAAAACCATCGCAAGGCAGGCGAGCCGATCGGGGCTGACTGAGTATTTTCATCTGGCCCACGGGGCCGGATACTTTGAGTTTCTGCCGTTAGGACGCAATCACGTTTTGCGTGTGCACGGCCGGGGATTGATGCTTCGATGAGCGCTTTGACTTTCTTGATTGTCGCGGTAATTAAGATCGCCGTCACCCTCGGCGTTCTGCTCACCGTCGTTGCCTACACCGTGTGGCTGGAACGCAAGGTTGTGGGCCGCATGCAGAATCGCTGGGGACCTTCGCGCGTCGGCCCCTTCGGATTGCTGCAGCCGCTTGCCGACGGCATAAAGTTCCTGCTGAAGGAAGACCTGACGCCGCCCTACGTGGAGAAGAATATCTATCTTCTGGCGCCGGGACTGGCGCTCATCATGGCGCTCACCTCGATTGCCATGGTTCCCATCGGCCCCATCATTCACCTGTTCGGCATCAGCACCCCGGTGCAGATCACGGGCGTGGTGGATGCATCCGGACAGGCCAGCGACATTAACGTCGGCATTCTCATCGTCCTCGGCATCACCTCGCTCGGCGTTTATGGCATCGCCCTGGCGGGCTGGTCCTCCAACAGCAAGTACTCGCTGCTGGGTTCGCTGCGCGCCTCGGCACAGATGGTCAGCTACGAAGTTTCGCTCGGCCTTTCGCTGGTTGGCGTGCTGCTCATGTCGAGCACCCTCAGCCTGAGCGGCATCGTCCACGCGCAGCTCGGCACATGGTTCGGATTCATTCCGCAGTGGTACATTTTCCGCGGCCAGTTCGTCGCCTTTTTCGTCTATATGATGGCGGCCTTTGCCGAGACCAACCGCATTCCATTCGACCTGCCGGAAGCCGAGACCGAGCTGGTCGCCGGATACCACACCGAGTACAGCGCCATGAAGTTCGCCATGTTCTTCATGGCGGAATACGCCAACATGGTTACCGTGGCCTGCATCGCCTCCGTCATGTTCCTGGGAGGATGGAGCGGGCCGCCGCTACTGTTTCTGCCCGCGGCAGTGCAGGCATTCCTGCCGCTGATCTGGTTTTCGTCGAAGATATTCTTTTTCCTGTTCCTCTACATCTGGATTCGCGGCACGCTGCCGCGCTTCCGTTATGACCAGTTGATGGCCTTCGGTTGGAAGTTCCTTTTCCCGCTCGCCCTGGCCAACGTGGTTGTCACCGCTTTCTTCGTGGCGATCCGGGCATGATGGCCGGAATGGAAAACTGATGCATCTCTTTCTGTTCTTACTTTTCGGATCGTTTTGCGTGGGCGGCGCGGTCAATCTGCTGATCCAGCGCAAGACGATCAACAGCGCGCTCTCGCTGATCGTGGTCATGGGATCGCTGGCTCTTATCTACTTGCTGCTGGGCGCCGAGTTCGTCGCCGTGGTCCAGGTGATCATCTACGCCGGAGCCATCATGGTGCTCTACATCTTTGTCATCATGCTGCTCAACGCGGGCGAGGAAGAGCCGAGTAAAGGCAGCAACGTGGCCAAGATCTTCGGCATCCCCGGATTGTTCACCGGCGGCATCATCGGCATCTGGGTTCTGCTCCAGCATCGCCCGGCGGAAAAGCTCATCCCCATCGGCGCGCTCTACGGCCCGGCCGATAAAGTCGGCATGATGCTGTTCACCAAGTATCTGCTTGCGTTCGAAGTCACCAGCATCCTGGTGCTCATTGCCATCATGGGCGCCGTGGTTCTGGCCCGCAGGAGTAACTCATGATTCCCGTCTCCTGGTACCTTCTGCTCAGCGCGTTTCTGTTCGCCTGTGGCGTTACGGGGTTCCTGATCAAGCGCAACATCATCACGCTCTTCATGTCGATTGAGCTGATGCTGAATGGCGTGAACCTTTCGTTCATCGCCTTCGCCACGCGCCTCGGAACTCTGGACGGACATATCTTCGTTTTCTTCGTCATGGTCGTTGCCGCCGCCGAAGCCGCAGTGGGGCTGGCTATCATCATCTCTGTCTATCGCACCCGCGAGACGCTCAACGTCGATCGGGTGAACCTGCTGAAATTATGAAATTATTCTTCTGGCAACCCTGGCTGATTCCGATCCTGCCGCTGGCAGGCGCGCTCATTAACGGCTTGTTCGGCAAGCGTTTCACCAAGTCCGTGATCGCCGCCGTCGCGCTCTGCTTCACCGGAGCGTCGTTCCTCGTTGCCTGCGCGCATGCCTACACGCTCGTGCACTCCGGCGCCGATGCGCTGGAAATCTCCTACGGCACCTGGATCCGCGCCGGGGCATTCTCCGCCGACTTCGGCATCTATCTCGACCATCTCTCCCTGGTGATGATGCTGGTTGTCACCGGAGTGGGATTCCTGATCCACGTCTATTCCGTGGCTTACATGGAGCATGAGGGCGGATACTACCGCTTCTTCAGCTACCTCAACTTCTTCATGTTCTTCATGCTCACCCTGGTGCTCGCCAACAACTACCTGCTCATGTTCGTGGGCTGGGAGGGTGTCGGCCTCGCGTCGTATCTGCTGATCGGCTTCTTCTTCCTCAAGGACTCGGCCGCCAACGCCGGCAAGAAGGCCTTCATCACCAACCGCGTCGGCGACTTCGGATTCCTGATCGCGCTGTTTCTGCTCATTCAGCACTTCGGAACCGTTCGCTACGCCGCGGTGCTCGACATTGTGTCGCACCTCTCGGTTGAAGCCACCGCCGGAGTGCTCACCGCCATCGGCCTGCTGATGCTGGTCGGCGCCTGCGGCAAGAGCGCGCAGATTCCGCTCTACGTCTGGCTGCCGGATGCGATGGAAGGCCCAACTCCGGTCTCAGCGCTCATTCATGCCGCCACCATGGTCACCGCGGGTGTGTACATGGTGTGCCGCTCCAATGCCATCTTCAGCCGCGCTCCGATCGCGTTGCTCGCCGTCGCCATCATCGGCACCCTGACCAGTTTCTTTGCCGCCACCATCGGCATCACCCAGACCGACATCAAGCGCGTGCTCGCCTACTCCACCGTCTCGCAGCTTGGCTACATGTTCATGGCGGCAGGCGTCGCGGCCTACTCCGCTGCGGTCTTTCATCTGATGACACACGCATTCTTCAAGGCACTGCTGTTCCTCGGCGCCGGCTCGGTCATTCACGGCATCGGCGGCGAGCAGGATATGCGCAAGATGGGCGGGCTTCGCAAGTACATGCCGTGGACGTTCTGGACCATGCTGATTGCGACCCTGGCGATCTCGGGAATTCCGCCTTTCGCCGGATTCTTCTCCAAGGACGAGATTCTCTGGCAGGCCTTCAGCAGCCCACACGGCAGCAAGATCTTCTGGGTCATGGGCGTCATCACGGCCTTCATGACCAGCTTCTACATGTTCCGCCTCATCTTCCTCACCTTCACCGGTGAGTATCGCGGAGCCAAGCCCGATGCTCATGCCGCTCACGACGATCATGGACACGATCACGGCACGCCGCATGAATCGCCCTGGCTCATCCTGGCGCCGCTCGTGCTGCTGGGCGTGCTTTCGGTCATCGGCGGATGGGTCGGCATCGGCAACCGCTTCGAGCAGTTCCTCGATCCGGTGATTCAAAAAGTCTCGGTCGAGCAAAGCTCCGCGCAGAACGGCGAAGCCGCAGCCACAACAGGCAGCGAAGGCGCGGGCGAGAACAAGGGACTTGAAAACTTGCTGATGGGAATCTCGGTTTTGGTCGCATTCTCCGGCCTCGGTCTTGCCTGGTTCCTTTACGTGAAGCGTCCCGAGTTGCCGGCAAGAATTGCCGACGCCTCAGGCGGTCTCTACCGGCTGGTGCTGAACAAATATTGGATCGACGAATTGTATTCGGCTGCCATCATCGGCCCGCTGCTCTGGCTCTCACGAGTTGTGCTCTGGCAGTCTATTGACCAGAAATTGATTGACGGCACGGTGAACGAGAGCGCGGTTGCGGCGCGCGATGTATCGCAGATTATCCGCCAACAGCAATCCGGCCTGGTCCGCAGTTATGCCGGATGGATCGCCGCAGGCGCCGCGGCCGTGGTCGCCTACATGGTCTGGATGGGAACCCGATGAACTTATCTATTTTCAATCCCTGGATTCTCACGCTCACGACCTTTCTGCCTGCGCTGGGAGCGCTGCTGATCGCCTTCCTGCCGCGCCGCGACCGCGATATCCGCTGGTTTGCGATGGCCATCTCGGTGATCACCCTGCTGCTTTCGCTGCATCTGCCGGCGCACTACCGCGAGGTTGCGCCCGCCGCCTCGGGCAGCTTTGCCTATGAGCGGAACCTGCAGTGGATCACCAGCCCCAACATTCACTATCACATTGGGATCGATGGCATTTCACTCTGGCTGGTTGTGCTGACCACGTTCCTGGTTCCGTTCTGCGTGCTCGCCTCCTGGAAGTCGATCCACGATCGCGTGAAGGAGTTCTTCATCCTCCTGCTGATCCTGGAGACAGCGATGATCGGTGTCTTCATCGCACTCGATCTCTTTCTCTTTTATTTCTTCTGGGAAGCCACGCTCATACCAATGGCCCTGATTATCGGCATCTTCGGCCACCAGCGACGAGTCTATGCCTCGGTCAAGTTTTTCCTGTACACGATGATCGCTTCGGTCTTCATGCTGGCGGCCATCATCTGGCTGTATGCGCAATCGGGAACATTTGATTTCATTGAGCTTCAGCATCTGATTGCGAGTGGGGCCATCGCGCTGCCCGGACGCACCGCGCTCTGGCTCTTCCTCGGATTCTTCGTGGCCTTCGCCGTCAAGGTTCCTCTGTTCCCGCTGCACACCTGGTTGCCGGACGCGCACGTCGAAGCGCCCACCGCAGGGTCGG
>Ga0302320_10006749_pt1 | contig 25398 bp, 26 predicted proteins | sample Bog_T0_3_FD_202130 | JGI IMG/M metagenome (GOLD analysis project Ga0302320, IMG submission 202130) | Peat permafrost microbial communities from Stordalen Mire near Abisko, Sweden - Bog_T0_3 | ecosystem: Environmental > Terrestrial > Soil > Wetlands > Peat | place: Sweden: Abisko, Stordalen Mire... | reverse complement strand
GGCCCTCACCGATCTACTCGATGAGCTCGCCGACGTGCGCGAACGCATTGAAAGCAGCATCGTCGCCGAACCTCCCATTACGCTCAACGATGGCGGTGTCATTTGCAGTGGAGTTGACGCGCAACTTGACGACCTTCGCGACATCAGCCGCAATAGCAAACACTACATCGCCCAGATCGAACAGCGCGAACGCGAGCGCACGGGCATCAATTCGCTGAAGGTAAAGTTCAACAACGTCTTTGGCTTTTACATTGAGATCACCAAGAGCAATCTGCATCACGCGCCCTCCGATTACGAGCGCAAGCAGACTCTCGTGGGTGCCGAGCGCTTCACCACGCCCGAACTGAAAGAGTACGAGACCAAGGTGCTGGATGCCGAAGAGAAGATTGTGGCCATTGAGCGCCGCCTCTTCGCCGAGCTGCGTCAGGCCGTCGCTGCCGAGTCTCGACGCATCCGCCAGTCTGCGCTGGCCGTGGCCGAGATCGACGTGCTGCTCTCCTTCGCGCACCTCGCAGCGCTGCACAACTATTGCCGTCCCCAGTTCGACGACTCCACGCAAATGCTGGAGATTCTCGAAGGCCGCCATCCGGTCATCGAGCAGCCTGAACTGACGGGATCAAATGATCGCTTCGTGCCCAACGATCTTTATCTTGACGCGGCCAAGCAGGCGATCCTGCTCATTACCGGACCGAACATGGGCGGCAAATCCACCTACCTGCGGCAAACCGCGCTGATTGTGCTGATGGCGCAGATGGGATCGTTCGTGCCTGCCACGCGTGCACGCCTCTCCACGGTGGATCGCATCTTCACCCGCATCGGAGCCTCAGACAATCTCGCGCGCGGACGTTCCACCTTCATGGTGGAGATGACCGAGACCGCCGCAATTCTAAACACCGCAACTTCACGCTCGCTCATCCTGCTCGACGAGATTGGACGCGGAACGGCTACCTATGACGGTCTGGCGATCGCATGGGCCGTGGTCGAGTTCATCCACGAGCACAGCCGCGCAAAGACGCTTTTTGCCACGCACTATCACGAGCTAACGGAGTTGGAAGACCTACTGGATTCGGTGAAGAACTATCACGTCAGCGTGAAGGAAACAGGCGGCAGTATTGTCTTTCTGCGCAAGGTCTCACCCGGCGCGGCAGACAAGAGCTACGGCATCGAGGTAGCCAAACTCGCGGGCCTTCCGGCGGAGGTCATCGTACGCGCCCGCGAGGTCCTGCACCAGCACGAGAACGCCGAGCACCAGGCAACCACACAACTCTCGCCCAAGGCGGAGAAGTCCGGGCCCGTGCAGTTGACCATCTTCACTCCGGTCTCGAACACCGTGCTCGACCGCCTGCGCGAAGCGGACCTGGACGCACTGAGTCCGCGCGAGGCGATGAATCTTCTTTATGAGTTGAAGAAGCAGGTGGACTGAGTTGCGGGTAGAGGATTTGAATTAACGGGTCATCCTGAGCGCAGCGAAGGACCCCAGTGGGCCGAAGCTACCCGTGCCAGTCTAGTTTTCAACCAGCATTCGATTGTGGCCCTCGCAATTACATCTCTTTGATGGATCGATTGGGAGGGCACATTTGTGCGCCCCAGTTTTTCGCGAGATCATCCCAGTGCGGATTAATGGACTCGATTAGCGATCTTCTTTGACCGAAGCCAACCCTTCAACTGCTTCTCGCGAGCGATTGCATTCAGTGGATTCGAAATCTCCTCGAAGTACACCAGCCGGGTGCAATTGTATTTCGCTGTGAATCCTGCGATAAGGTGCTGCTTGTGTGCATTGACGCGGCGGTCGAGACTGTTGGTCATGCCGACATACAGCGTGCCGCTCGTGCTCGACATGATGTAAACCAAGAAGCGCTCGTGTATGCGAAAAATGAAAACATTTCGCGGAATGATGCGCAAGGAGAAAGCACTAAACACTGGGCTTTCTGGTTGAGAAGCTTGGCAAGGTTCCGGTTGTTCCATCGGCAAAGGGTCCTTCGCTGCGCTCAGGATGACCCCCAGATATTACTGTTTCACCAGCCTCATATACTCGCTCACCGTCACGAACCGATACCCTTTCGCCTTCAGCGCTGCAATCAACTCCGGCAACTGTGCGGTTGTGGTCGTCAGTTCATGGAAGGCCAGTACGTGTGTGGTCACACCGTGTTTCTCGCGCTGCTCAATGGTCTTGAGGACGCTTTGCGCGAGCGATGGTTTGGGGCATCCCACGCCTTTACCAGCGCAGAGGTAGTCGAGCGAGTTCACATCGCGCAAAGCCACCGGGTTCTGGCTGGAGATGGTCAGGATGCGGAAGCCATGCTTCTCCAAATCCTGTCGCGCGTCGTCTGCTAAATCCCAATCCGGCGGACGCAGCCATACTGGCTTGGTACCGGTTACGCCCTTCACGGCTTCGGCACCGCGCTCTACGTCAGCCAGCACCCAGGCCTCGCCTTTCTTGCGCTCGGCCATGCGAAGGTCGGCGTGGCTATAGGTGTGGTTCTCAATCTCGTGTCCGCGCTTGAGTACGTCGTGGGCAGCGTCCAGGCAGGTGATGCCGATGTTGGTTTCGTGCGGAGTCTCGCCCCAGGTCTTTGGTGTAAGCCGCCAGCCCATGTAGAACAATGTCGCCTTCACGCCATTGCGATCCAGAACCTCCAGCATTCCAGGAGGTGCGCCCGGCTGCTTTATCCCGTAGAGCACATACGGACGCGGGCCATCATCAAACGTCAAGGCAATCAGTTTTTCTGCCGCGAATGACGGCACACAGAACACGGCCAGCAACAGCAACAACATCCAATTCCGCATATCACCAACTCTCAGTGGCATCATAGGACGCATCGCTCCGTCGCGGGCTAAGCAATTCACACGAAGTTCTCTGAAATCCCATCTGGGTTTCTTTTACACTCGAAGAATGTCTTCATTGCAGGTGCATGGAATTCTCTTCGATTTGGACGGCGTGCTCATCGACAGCACTGCCGGAGTTACCCGCGTCTGGAACGACTGGGCCATCCGTCATGGATTGGACCCGGATACCACCGCCCACACCGCGCACGGACGTCGCGCCATTGACACCGTCCGGCTGCTCGCGCCTGCGCTTGACGCCGACGCCGAGTTGCTCGACCTGGAGCGCCGCGAAATCGCCGACTCCTACGACGTGAAGGTCTTCGCCGGAGCGGCCCGCCTGCTCACCAGCCTGCCGCCACGCCGCTGGGCAATCGTCACCAGCGGAACACGCAACCTGGCTCGCCATCGTCTGGAGGTTGCCGGGCTTCCCATTCCGGAACTGATGATTACCGGCAGCGATATTCAGCACGGCAAACCGCATCCCGAGCCCTACCAGCGCGGGGCCGACTTGCTGAACCTGCCTCCCGTGCAATGTGTGGCCGTGGAGGATGCGCCGAGTGGTGTACGCTCGGCACTGGCCGCCGGAATGCCGGTACTGGCCGTGCCCACCACCTATCCTACAAGTGAGCTGGCAGCGGCTACGGCGCTGCTTCCGTCGCTAGCCGCTCTTCATGCAACGATTGTGGACGACTGCATCCTACTCAACTGGTAGGTTGATTCCCGGTTGGCAAGGGCTCATAAATTGACAGCGCCGCTAGGCAACAGGCACACTTACGCAATCCCGCCGGAAGCGGATTTTCTTTTCACTTCCAGCGCTGTACCAGGACAGACAGTCACGGATAGACGTCACGCGATGAATGCAACCAGGGTCTCTTACACGCTTGAATCAACTCTGGCCAGTGTAAACAAGGCCGAGCAAGCCGCCGCGGAGCTAGCCGCAAAGTCCGGATTTGACGAGGACGAATGCGGTCGCATCGCCATGGCTGTTCGCGAGGCCGCCGTCAACGCAGTGTTGCACGGAAATCGCTATGACCCTGCCAAACGCATGACTGTCTCCTTTGAAGCTACGGCCCACGCCTTAACCGTCGCAGTGCGCGACGAAGGGCCAGGTCTTGATCCATCCAACGTCCCGGATCCCTTAGCACCAGAGAATCTTCTCAAACAATCGGGACGTGGAATTTTCCTTATCCGGGCATTCATGGACGAAATTTACTTTCGCGCCCTGTCTCCCGGCACCGAAATCACGATGGTTAAATTCGTACGCGGTCCGAACCGCGACGGCAGTAAGGAGGCTACCCAGTGACGATGAAAGCAAGCTCGCGTAAGGTGGATGGTGTCACAATCGTCGATCTCAGCGGGCGTATCACCCTTGGCGAAGGCAGCGTTGTTCTGCGCGACACCGTGAAGGAACTCTCCACCCAGGGCGACAAGAAGATCCTGCTCAACCTCGGCGACGTAACCTACATTGACAGCTCCGGCATTGGCGAGCTGGTCAGCGCCTACACTAGCGTCCGCAACGCTGGCGGCGAGCTCAAGCTGCTCAACCTCACCAAGAAGGTGCATGACCTGCTGCAAATCACGAAGCTCTATACCGTCTTCGACATTTCAGATGACGAGGCTTCGGCCATCGCCTCTTTCAGCCGCTAGACGCGAAAAACCAAGGTCCATCATCAGGGCGGCCTTTTCCGGGCCGCCCTTTTACTTTGTTCTTCACTGGACACAGGGCCCCCGCCGCCTCACAATACTTGCCATGTCCCGCAAACCAGCCGTCGCCCACGAAAAGGTTGAGCCAGCCACACGTGAAATCCTCGACTTTGCAAGAAAGAGCGCGGCCACGGGCTGTTCAACTACTTCAACCGCTTTGACAATTCACTGAGGATGGAACCGACCAAGTGATTCTTCGCCGCCTCGTTTTCACTGCTTTGATTCTTGCTGCAACAGTGTCGTCAGGAGCGGGCAAGCAGAATAAATCCAACGCCCCGGCGGTCACCGATCTCAAAATCGAGTGTTTGCCAGCCTCGAAGGCCACTGAACTCATAGGTCAGCATGGATGCGTTGCAGGAAGAGTGTTCCGCGTCACCACTGCGAAGAGCGGCAACCAGCACATCGGACTATGTCCGCCAAAGAGCGGCTGCTCGTTTCATGCCGCTGTCTCCCGGCATGACCGCGACAAAGTGGGTGACCTCTCCTATCTGCGCGGCAAGTACGTCGCCTTTGACGGCGATGTCACTGATTTCAGGGGCCACCCGCGCATTGTCGTCAGAGACCGCGAGCAGATTCACGTCACGGCTGGCAATCCGCCCTCGGAGTTTGATTCCGCGCAGTCCAGGCCCAAGGGTTCGTCCGGCGGCAGGAACGGTCGAGCCTGGTAGCGTGCGCGCGTCACAGCCTCTCAGCTTCCGCGCCGCAACTCTGCCAGGGGATAAAACGTCCCTCGCCACTCCACTCCGCCGCGAGACAGCGTCAATACGGTGGAGAGCAGCATGGTGTACACCATCAGCAGGCTAGCCACGGGATGCAGCAGCACATAGACGATACTGATCTTTGTGCGCCGTCCCATACCCGCATAGACCATCACGAGGCAGCACAGCGCTAGGACGTATCCAGCGCGCGCCCAGCCTGTGGCAAACATTGCGCCCAGCCACGGCCCCAGGTGCAGCCACAGCATTCCGCACGCGGCCGCCGCTGCAAATGCTGCGCTGTAGTGCATCTGCGCAAAGAAATTCTTCGTCAGATTACGAACCACGCCGCCGGCACCGACAGCCCAGCGCAGGGTCACCATGTCCTCGCCGAACGCGACTCGCGAAGGCAGCCCCGCCTGCTTTATTTTTTCGCCGAGGCGCATATCGTCCACCACGCTGAGCCTCATGGATTCATATGTGCCAATCTTCTCGTAGGCGGTGCGCCGCACCATGTTAAACGCCCCTACGCCCATCGAGTCGCGAGCCTTGGGGTCGCGCACCTTCCACGGACGGAAGGCGAAGATGAACATGGCCTGAAAGAAGGAAATCATCATGCGCTCGCCGACGGTTTCCATCAGCATAGTCGGCAGCACCACCATGTGGTCGGCGCGCTCACGTTCCGCGTAATGCACGGCGCGACGCAACGCCTCCGGAGCGTGGATTACATCTGCGTCGCTGAAGAGAATCCATTCCCCGGTAGATGCGCACGCCGCACTCCACATGGCATGGGTCTTGCCCAGCCATCCCGCTGGAAGTTCGCGCACATGCACCACCATTAGCCGCTCGGGGTACTCGCACTGGAGCCGATCCAGAATCGCTCCAGTGGCATCCTCCGAGCGATCATCCACCACCACAAGTTCGTAATCTGGATAGTCAATTGTGAGCAGCGAGCGAACCGCACTCTCAATCATCGCGGCCTCATTACGCGCCGGAACGATTATGCTGACGCGCGGCAGTTTCGTCGCCGAGTCCACCGCGTACTCGGGCTGTGTGAGGTCGGCAATCTGCGGAATGCCTCGCACGGCGGCCAGTGCGTGATAGAGCCAGGTCGCTCCCAACGCCGCGCTGGACGCCAGGTTCAGCTCGTGCCACAGGCTCACGCGCGCTCCTCGGGCGGCAGTTGCGGAGCGTAGCGCACCCCGAGAAAGAGCACTCCGGCCGAAAGCGCAATTGCCACGGACGAGGCCACAAATGCCATCTGCATATTGCTGCGGTCGGAGATGTATCCCATCAGACTTGGCGAGAAGGCATCGCCCAGCAGGTGAATGGTGAAGATGTTCACGGCGAAAGCCGTCGAACGGATGGGTGCGGAAACCGAATTCAAAATCGCAGCGTTCAGCGGAGCCGTATTCAGCAGCAGGAAAAACTCACCCATGAAGATCGCCGGATACATCCACGTCCCAGCCTGAAATACGGCCAGCAACACCGCAGGCAACGCCAAGGTCATGCCAATCGCCGAGATCAGGCAGTGGCCACCGCGCTTGCGTGCCTCCATCTTGTCACCCAGCCAGCCGCCCAGCATCGTCGCCAGAATGCCAGCCGCCAGGGTCATCAGCCCGAAGCGCAGATTCGCCTCGGCCAGCGGCACGCCTCTCATGCGCGAGAGAAAAGTCGGCATCCACACCTGCATGCCGCCGATCGCAAAGGTCATCATGGCCATGCCAAGCGTCCCCGTCCAGAAGGCGGGATTGCGCCAGAGTCCGAGGAATGTCCCGCGCTGCACCGTCACGGCGAGATGGTCTTGCGCACCGCGTGTCGGCTCCGGCACAAACAGCAGGAGAAGCCCCAGCAACACTCCCGGCACTGCACCCACCAGGAACGGTGCGCGCCAGCCCCATCGGGCTCCTGCCGCGCCGCCGAGCAGGTATCCCAAGGCTGTGCCCACTGGAATGGCAAGGTAGAACACTGACAACACCCGGGCGCGGCGGTTTTCAGGATGCAGGTCCGCGAGGAACGACGGCGCAATCGCCACGAATGTAGCCTCGCCCACGCCAACTAGAGTGTGACGGATCATCAATTCCGTAAAGTTGTGAGTAACAGCCGTAAGCAAGGTGGCAGCGCTCCACAACAGCGCGCCCACGCACATGATGAGCCTTCGCGGATAGCGATCCGCAAGCCAGCCCACGAACGGCGCGGTAACCATGTAGCAAAAGAAAAACGCGGTGGTCAGCAGCCCGAACTTTGCGTCTGAGCCAGGAAACTCGCGCTGCACCAGCGGCTGCACGGCGAACAGCACCGAACGGTCAATATAGTTCACGAAGTTCAGCGCCGTCAGAACCACCAGCGCCGTCGTCGCCCAGCGCCCGGCTTCGACAGCACTGCCATTGCTGATAGTCCTTGGCCGTACTTTTTCTTCGGTCAAGCGGTTCGCCTCGTGATCGATTTTCAAGTGCAGGCAATCTGCCTATTGGACGCTACTTCTTGCGAGGCCAGCGCGCTTCCACCAGCGTCCCAAGACCACCGCGCGGACGAAACTCTCCACGCACCTCGCACCATACTGGCTTTGTGGCCTTCACTACATCCTCCAAGATCTGGTTCACCACGTTCTCCTGGAAGATCCCGAGATTGCGATACTCGTTGATGTATTCCTTCAGCGACTTCAGTTCCATGCAGGATTTGTTGGGGACATAGCGAATCCAAATCGTGCCAAAATCCGGCAGTCCGGTCTTTGGGCACACCGAGGTGAATTCAGGAATATCAACCTCGATCTCATAGCCGGGAAATTGGTTAGGCCAGCATTCAATGGTCGGAAACTTGTGATCCAGCCCGCTCGCCGCGTGATCTGGAGTGTAGCCGAGGCGCGTTGCCCCCGATGCAGTGCTTTTCTTCTTGATAGCCATCGGGTTATTCTAGCTGAACGAGCTACGGTTGGCCCACCAGCTCTGTCTCCATTGGCGAATGTGGTACTTGCCAAAGGCCCTGTATGCTTCATCCTTGATAAAATCAATCAAGTGACTTGAAAATCAGGAATGAACCTCCTAGTCTGGAGGTAGCGGGCTCTGCGAACGCGTTGCTCAGATATACTGAAAGTTGTTACTCATGTCTAACGGATCCTCCAACAGCACGAACGGCGCAAGCAGCCGCACCTGGATTACGGCACTTGTCATCCTTCTGATCATCTTTCTGGGAATTGGAGCCTACATTGAGCTCCGCCCTCATCGCATACGGATTTCGGTTGTAAAACCACTTCTGCAAGACGTGTCGAGTTCCATCACCACCAATGGCAAAGTAGAGCCGATTCATGGATTTGAAGCCCATGCTCCTTTGCCCGTTACAGTTCAAAAAGTATTGGTAAAAGAAGGCGATCGGGTGAAGGCCGGCCAGTTGTTGCTGGTGCTGGATGACAGCCGCGCGCGCACCGATGTTGCCGTCGCCGAGACCCGCCTCAAAGGCGCGCAGGAGCGCTATGCCAACCTGCTCGCCGGTGGCAACCAGCAGCAGTTGCTCTTCCGTCGCACGGATGTACAGAAGACCAAAACCGATCTCGATGCAGCACAACGCCAGCTTTCCGCTCTTGAGCGGCTCCAGCAGCGCGGCGCAGCCAGCGCCGACGAAGTGACCGCCGCTCGCGACCGGCTCTCCCGAGCACAAGCCGATTTCGCCCAGCTACAGACACAGGTCCGCTACTCTCCAGAGGAGCAAATGCGTGCGCAAGGTGAGGTATCCGACTCCAAAGTCAACCTCGAATTCGCGGAAGAGGTTCTTCGCAACTGCGATGTGCGCGCACCGTTTGATGGCACTGTGTACTTTCTTCCGGCACGGCCGGGAGCTTTCGTAAATCTGGGAGAGCTGCTGTTGCAGGAAGCCGACCTCTCGCAATTGCAGGTTCGCGCTTTCGTCGATGAACCGGAGATCGGGCGACTCGTCCTCGGTCAGACGGTCCGCATTACCTGGGACGCATTGCCGGGCCACACTTGGCAGGGTTCCGTTGCAACACTTCCTTCCACGGTTATCAGTCGAGGCGCGCGTGTGGTGGGCGAAGTGCTTTGCAAGGTGGATAACTCCGAACGTTTACTGCTGCCCAACGTCAACGTAAACGCCACGATCATCGCCACAAGCAAAGACAACGCACTCACTGTACCGCGCGAGGCGGTTCGCGATGACGGCGCGCACAGCTACGTTTACGTCCTCCATGACAATCGCCTGCAACGGAGGGATGTAAAGCTCGGAATCTCAAACCTCACAAGGGTTGAGATTCTCAATGGCATCTCGCAGGGAGATGTGATCGGTGTCCAATCTTACAGTCCCTCGCCCATGGCGGATGGCGTTGAAGTTAAGATTGTAGAGAATCCCTCGTAATGATTTGTTCGTGCTTTCTGTCGCTTTGTTCGGCCCAGCGCTGGCTTCTGTCGTGGCTGCTGGCAGGCTGCGCGGTCGTGACGATGCTGCCTTCCGCATCGCTTGCCGCCACTGCTTCGCCGCGCGAGCTTCTCGACGCCGGTCGAGCCGACGATGCATTGCGACTGCTCACCCCGCAGGCAACGGGCAACAATGCTGTCGCCTACAACTATTTAGGCCGGGTCTACTATTCGCTCCATGATTTGGATAACGCCGTTCGCAATTGTGAACGCGCTGCCCAGCTTGCTCCCAACAATGCTGAGTTTCAGCTATGGCTGGGCCGCAGTTATGGAGAGAAGGCCGACTCGGCCAGCGCTCTGACCGCATACTCGCTGGCGCGCAAGAGTGTCGCCGCCTTTGAGGCTGCGCACTCCCTCGACCGCCGTAACCTGGCGATTGCCAGCGATCTGGCCGAGTATTACGCTACCGCGCCCTCCATCGTGGGCGGAGGCAGTACAAGAGCTCTTGCGCTGGCCTCCGAAATCGCTCCCGAGTTCCCTTCTACCGCAGCCTGGATTCGTGCAATGGTGGCCTCCAACAGCGGACAGAAGGATGAAGCGGAGCGTGAGTACGCCGAGTTCATTCGGCTTGACCACAACTCGGCTGCCTCGTATCTGGAATTTACCCGTTACCTCAGAGGCCGCAAGGATTGGGAGCGCTTCGATCAGGCAATTGCGAGTGCGCTCCGAAGCCCGCACATCCGGCCAGTGGACCGCTTTGACGTTGCCGAAAAGCTGCTCAAAACCGAACGCAACCTTCCGGAAGCCGTACGTCAGATGCGCGCTTACATACAGAGCAATCACACGGAAGAAGAAGCGCCCCTGTTTCGCGCTCACTACCTGCTTGGCGATATCTTGCTGAAGACCGGCGACACGGCGCAGGCCGTGGCCGAATACCGTGCTGCGTTAGCGCTGGCCAGTTCTTATCGGCCTGCGGCAGATGCGCTTCGTCACCTCGGCCAGCGCTAGAAGCAGGCTCTTTTGAAAGGTTTTGCGGAGGAGAACGACCGAACCATGAAGAAGCCGATTGCCGCAATAACCCGGATCTCTCTCTTCACTTTGTTGCTGGCTGCCTTGATTGCGCTTGTTGCACAGCCACTCGCCGCGCAACAGGTTGATTTTCACACTGCTATCGAACTTGCGCTCAAGCACAGCGGCAATATGCTGGCGGCTTCAGCGGACCGCAGGCGCGCCGCAGCACGCTACCATGCCGAACGCAACGCTTTCTTCCCCACCATAATCTTCGGCGCCAGCCCTGGTTATAGTTTCGGAGTTCCCGTCACCGTTGCGGGTCAGGTTCCTTCGATCTTCAACGTGAGCCACACGGAGACGGTTTTCAACATGGCTACAAACCTGTCGATCCGGGCGGCTCACAGCGACTCCATTGCTGCCGATATCGACTACTCGGATCGCGCTGAGCAGGCAATTCTGGATACTTCGCTGCTCTATATCGAGCTCGATAATACGCAGCAGCGCCTCTCTGCCGCGAATCAACAGAAACAGTCCGTGGACCACGCGCGTTACATCGCACAACAGCGTCAGCAGGAAGGTGTTGGCAGCTTGCTGGACTCAAAGCGTGCAGAACTTGACATGGCTCGCGTGGACCTTCGTATCGCCGAATTGGAGACATCGGTGGATGTGCTGCGTGAGCGGCTCGCCCACATCATTGGCCGTCCGTCTGCATCTCTCGCCACGGTTAGCGGATCCATTCCCGAGCCACCGCCCATGCGCACGGCGGATGACCTCTCGTCTGTTGCGCTTGCCAACTCAGCCAGCATCCGCGTTGCAGACCAACACGTCCGCTCTGCTCACCTCCGCGCCCGTGCCGAGCATCGCGTGAACTATCCTTCCATTGACTTCGCTGGCCAGTTTGCCCAGTTCACTCCTTACATCAATTACGGTCTCACCCAGACCCCAACGCACAACTACAGCTTTGCCGTAAACATACGTATTCCTATTCTCAATTTAAGCCAGAACGCGCGCGCTGCCGCCGCCGATGCGGAAGCTATGCGTGCCGAAGCTGACGCTCAAATCCTTCGCGACCAGGTTGCAGCAGAAGCAGTTCGCGCCCAGCACACCATCCATCAGTTGGAAGCATTTACCAAGGTGTCGCGTCTGGAGTATGAAGTGGCGCAGGCCAACATTGATGCCGTGCAACTACAGGTGCAGAACGGCCACGCCAACGCTCGCGATCAGGAGATGGCTCGCGCCGACATTGCCAACCGTCAGGTCATTCTTTTGCAGAGTCAGTTCGAGTATCTGCGCGCACAGCTTCAACTGCTTCGCCAAACTGGAGAGCTGCATGACTGGGCTTTAGGCACAAATTAGAACGCGTAAATAAATTGTGCAGCTTCCGCTACTTCGAAGCGCGCAGCTTTTCAACCTCCAACGTCGTATAGGAAATGCAATTGACGCTCCGTAAATACCTGGTACTGCTCGCCGTGGTGATCTTCGGTTCTATCGGAGATTCCTTCCTCTCGCGCGGTATGAAGCAGGTTGGAGCCATCGACGTGCATCACCTCACGCACGTTTTTGCAGCGATTGCGAATCCGTGGATCATCCTTGGAATTTTCTGCCTGCTCGCCTTCATGGCCAGCTACATGACTGCGCTCTCCTTCGCCGACCTAACCTACGTGCTACCTGCTACGGCCATTGGCTACGTCAATATGGCCCTGATCTCCCGCTTCTGGTTGCACGAGCACGTCAGCCTCACGCGCTGGGCTGGAATCGTCCTCATCGTCGTCGGTGTCGGACTTGTTGCGGGAGGCCCCTCGCTCACCGAACATCCTGTCGCAGACGCCGAGTCCGTCACAGAGACTTTCGAGGAACACGTATGAGGACCGCTTACACTTGGATTTGCATCGCCTTCACGGTGATTGCGGCCGCCTCTGGAGACGTCCTGATCGCGCTTGCCATGCGCCGTATTGGAGACCTCGGCGACTTCCGACGCAAGCATGGATTTTTTCCGGTGATTGCCCGTGTACTCTCCGAGACTGCCCTCTTCGGTGGAGTGTTCTTCATGGCCATGGCATTTTTCAGCAACCTCGTCGGACTCTCCTGGGCTGACCTCAGCCTGATGGGGCCAGCCTCGGCGGCTCTCACTTTTGTCACCAACGCCCTTGGAGCCAAGTTCTTCCTGCATGAAAATGTGGATAAACGCCGCTGGATTGCCACAGTATTCGTCTGCGTCGGCGTGGTCCTGCTCACCCGCACCTGATTGCAACGTCCCACTGCTGCTAAAATAAACACAGGAATGTCCATCACACGCAGCACCTCGACACCCGAAATCAGCTCTGTCTCACCATCGCCCGCAGCACGTCTGCGCATAGGTTTTGTCAGCCTCGGATGTCCCAAGAATCTTGTGGACTCTGAAGTCATGATGGGTATGCTCTCCACCAACGGTGCGGAGATCACTTCGCACGCCGAGGACGCCGACATCATCGTCGTGAACACCTGCTCCTTCATCGACACAGCCAAGCAGGAATCGGTCGACACAATTCTCGAAATGGTGCAGCACAAGACCCACGGCCGCGCCACAAAGCTCATCGTGACCGGGTGCCTCGTCGAACGCTATCGCGATGAGATTCAGAAGAATATTCCTGAGATTGATGCCGTTCTCGGCACCGGAGAGCTGGCCGACATTCTCGCCGCCGCCGGGATTGTGCCGGAAGTTGCAGCGCCCACGCCGTTCACGATTCTCAATAGCGGAGCCCACCCGCACGCCAGCGCATCACAGCAGTTGAAAAGTGGCCGAGCGCCTGCGGCTGGCAGTGCAGCGTTACCCATCCATCACGAGCCTGCTTCACGTCCTGAAGGCGACGCCCGCGAGAAGGCCGGGCGCTTTGCCCGCGACACATGGGACGGCGCCACCGCCGAGCTGCCCAGCTATCTGTATGACGAGAACACGCCACGGCTGCTGGCCACGGCGCGCCACTCCGCCTACATCAAGATCGCCGAAGGCTGCGATCACCCGTGCGCGTTCTGCATCATTCCGCAGCTTCGCGGCAAGTTCCGTTCGCGCACCATCGAATCGGTTGTGACCGAAGCGCGCCGCCTCGCTGCACAGGGCGTGCGTGAGATCAACCTCATCGGGCAGGACACCACCTGCTTCGGCGAAGACCTTGGCGTGCAGGACGGTCTCGCTTCGCTGCTTGAACAGCTAGCGCAGATTGAAGAACTCCGCTGGGTACGTTTCCTTTACGCGTATCCCAACAAAATCACTCCGCGCTTGCTTGAAGTGCTGGCCAGCCATCCGCGCCTCTGCCGATATATAGACGTGCCCTTGCAGCACGCCGCGCCTGCGGTCCTCAAGCGCATGAAGCGCGGCGGCTCGGCGGAAATCTTCCTGAAGCTCATCGCCAAAATACGCCAGACCGTTCCGGGTGTCACCGTGCGTACTTCGTTTATCGTCGGCTTCCCTGGCGAGACCGAAGATGACTTTCAGCAGCTCTGCGATTTCGTCACCGCGGCGCAATTTGACTGGCTCGGTGTCTTCGCCTACTCGGACGAAGAGGGCTCGCCCGCTTTCCATTTAGCCGACAAGGTTGCACCCAAAGAAATCGAGCGCCGCCGCCGCAAGCTCATGCAGTTGCAGAAGCGCATCAGCCGCAAACTTCGCAAGCAGTGGATTGGCCGCGAGATCGAAGTCATGCTTGAAGGGCCGAGCGAGGAAACCGATCTGCTCTGGGAAGCCCGCACTCCGGCTCACGCGCCGGAAATCGACGGCAAAGTGTTCATCAACGATTTCGGTGATCATGAGTCTCCCCAGGCTGGCAGCTTCCATCGCGCCATAGTAGAAGAAGCACACGAATACGATCTAGTGGCACGATTGTTGTAATGGAGGAATCATGGCTCGCGTAACTGGAATTGGCGGTGCCTTCCTGCGTGCAAAGGATCCCGAAGCCTTGTACGCGTGGTATGAAAAGAATCTCCAGCTGAAACGGCACGATGGCGGCTTCCGCTTCGAGGCCGCGGATCAGAGAGCTGCCGTCGCGGTGGCGTTCTTCTCACCGACCGAAGATTATTTTCCGACGACCCAGCCCGCAATGCTCAACTTCCAAGTAGACGATCTGGATGCATTGTTGGATCGCCTGACCGCCGATGGAGTCAACGTAGATCCGCGCCGCGATCATTACGATTACGGCAACTTTGGATGGTTTACCGATCCTGAAGGAAATCGCGTGGAGCTTTGGCAGCCTTCCGAGCGTCAAAGCTAATAGACTAAGTAAGCGAGTTACCCTGAACTCTGACATCTGTCCTATGCCAAAAAAGAAAACAGCTTCGCTCCGTTGCCCTACCTGCCGCAAGATCGTGCTGGCCAAAGACCCCGATTTCCCGTTCTGCTCCGACCGCTGCCGTGTCATCGATCTCGGAAAATGGATCAGCGGAGGCTACGTTATCTCCTCTCCGGTGAATGATCCTGAATCCGGCGGTGAGGCCGAGTACAATGAGCCAAGAGAGCGCCGCATCGGAAGCCTGCGCAAAGGGCCCGAAGTCTCCGGCTCAGCCGATGAAAGCGAGAAGCATGGACGCCGCAAGCCCAACTGAGCAGCCCACAACGCAGCACACCAAGAAAGGCTCCGCCCGCCCCACCCGGCCATACTGGGCGTGGACCGTCGCGACCTTCTTCGGCGCAGGTGCGCTCAAGCCCGGCCCCGGCACATGGGGCTCTGCCGCAACCGTGCTCACCTGGTGGTTCATCGCTCATCGCCTGCCGCCGAATATGCTCGTACCGGGAGCCCTCATCTACTGTGCGTTGGCCACCGCCGTCGGGATTCCCGCAGCAACCCTCACCGCACGCGCGTGCCATCGCGACGACCCCTCACACGTGGTCATCGACGAAGTAGCCGGACAGATGCTTACACTGGTTGCCGCTCCGCTCACGTGGAAAGTGCAACTTGCGGGCTTCATACTTTTCCGCGCCTTTGATATTGTGAAGCCACCACCCATCCGCCTCCTCGAGCGCCTGCGCCCCGAGGGTGTCGGCATCGTGGTGGACGATCTTGGTGCGGGCGTTTACGGTTTCATCATTCTCCAACTCCTGCTGCACTTCGGCATCGTAAGATAGAGGGTCGTACGCAAGCACAACTATGACTCAGACTTCAGCATCCCCCGTCATTCTCTCCGTTGAGCCATCGTTCGCCCTGCCCGGCGGTGAAATCGTTCTGCATGGGCACGGCCTGCTTACCAGTCTGACTGAGCCCACTCAGGTCTATTTCGGAGAGGCGGTCGGCACCGTTATCTTCGCCTCGCCAACGCATCTCACCGTCCTTGTACCCGAGGCGGCAACGGGCTGCGATTCCATCACGGTCACTACGCCCAAAGGCTCCATCTCTGTGGCGTTCACGGTCGCCACGCTGCTTTCAGAGAATCTCCATCCCGTCGCCAATCCCGCCGTGGACGAGGCCTCCAACATTTACGTCACCTTTTCCAGCGGACGCGGACAATCGGTACCTACCTCACTCTTTCGCATTGATGACGAATCCACGCTGCACGCCATCAGCGCCGAGATCATGAACCCCACCGGCCTCGCCTTGGACGCCACAGGGAATCTCTACATCTCTTCGCGTCATGACGGAGCCGTGTATCGTCTCTCTACCGACGGCGACCTGACGACCTACGCTGAAGGCATGGGCGTAGCCACTGGCATCGCCTTCGACGAAACGGGCAATCTCTATGTTGGCGACCGTAGCGGCACGCTTTTCAAGATCGCTCCCGATCGCCAGATCTTTGTCTTCGCCACCATTGAACCCAGCGTAGCTGCTTACCATCTGGCCTTTTCGCCCAATGGAAATCTCTACGTCACCGGCCCGACCACCTCATCAAACGACTGCGTATACGAGATTGATCCGCATGGCGTGGTCTCTCCGTGGTTCACCAACCTTGGCCGTCCGCAGGGCATTGCCTTCGACCTCCAGGGAAACCTGTACGTTGCCGCCTCATGGCGTGGGCACCGCGGCATCATCCGCATCACCCCGGAGAAGGAGGCCTCGTTCGTAATCGCCGGAACAAACATGGTCGGCCTCGCCTTTGATCCGAATAACGCGCTCATCCTCGCCACCACTTCCTCCGCATACTTCCTGCCATGGAGCATTCCTGGCTTTACGGTCACGCCCGAACTGCCCGAGAGATAGCGCGCAAGCAAAAGCGCACCCGTTTGTGGGTGCGCTTCTGCGATCAACAATTTCTGCTACTTCACTTCCAGCAACTCCACATCGAAAATCAAATACGCATTGCGCGGAATACTCGGCGGCTGTCCGCGGTATCCATAAGCCAGTTCCGGCGGAATTCTAAGCTGACGCTTGCCGCCAACTTTCATCCCAACCACACCGATGTCCCAACCCTTGATGACCGAGCCCGCACCTATTGTGAACTCGAGCGGCTCCCTGCGGTCGTAGGAGCTATCGAACTTCGTACCTTCTTCGAGCAGCCATCCCGTGTAGTTCACGCGCACCGTACTGCCCTTGGCCGCCACTTTGCCGGTGCCAATTGCCAGATCCCAGTAAGCTAGCCCGCTGGGCAGCGTGACCGGAGTTACTGCATCCACAGACGAAGGATGCTGGTGCGCGTCCTGCGCCCCCAGCCACATGGCCGAGGTCAGCAGCAACGCCATGATGATCGCTTTCCGCATCTTGCTATGAGTCCTTTCCAACCGCGTCCCGCTTCACCGCCGTATGCGCGGCGTGCAGCTCTTGGAGGTTGCAAACACTGATCTCGCCAGCCTGCAACACGGGAATGGCTTCCACCACCGCACGCGCCGCTGACAGCGTGGTAATCGTCGGAATGCGTGCCGTGATGGCCGCGCGCCGGATCGCCTTTTCGTCGAACCAGGGTTCACCGCGCGCCTGTGGCGTGTTGATGATGAGCTGAATCCGGTCGCCCTTGATCAGGTCCACCACATTCGGCCTTCCCTCTTTCACCTTGTACACGCGCTCCACACGCATACCTGCCTCTTCCAATGCTTCGGCCGTGCCGTGGGTGGCCACAAGTTTAAAGCCCATGTCCACAAACTTTCTTGCCACGTCAGCCACATGCGGCTTATCGCGCTCGTTCACGCTGATAAAGACCGTTCCCTTGGCGGGCAACGCCTGTCCGGCTGCCAGTTGAGCCTTGGCAAAGGCCTCGCCAAAATTATCAGCAACACCCATCACCTCGCCCGTCGAACGCATCTCGGGGCCAAGCACGGTGTCCACTCCTGGAAATTTATTCCAAGGAAACACTGGAGATTTCACATAAAAATTATCGCCCGTGTCTAAATCCTTGCGTGCGGCAATGTTCTCAGGCAAAAATTCTTTCAACTTGCGCCCGGTCATCAACCGCGCCGCAATCTTTGCGCACGGCACGCCTGTTGCCTTGGAAACATATGGCACGGTTCGCGACGCCCGCGGGTTCACCTCAATCACGTAAACTTTCTCGCGCTGAATCGCATACTGAATATTCATCAGTCCCACAACGTTCAGTGCCTTGGCCAGCTTGAACGTGTACTCGCGAATCGTCGCCAGCACCTGCGGTGAAAGATCCACGCTCGGCAGCACGCACGAAGAATCGCCCGAGTGAATGCCCGCTTCTTCAATGTGCTCCATGATGCCGGCGATGACCACGTCCTCGCCGTCGCTGAGAGCGTCCACATCCACTTCCGTTGCGGCCTCGAGGAAGTGATCGATCAGGATTGGGCGGTCCTGCGAGTACTCCACCGCCTGCCCCATGTATTCCTTCACACCCTTCGCGTCGTAAGCAATCACCATCGCGCGTCCGCCCAGCACGTAAGAAGGACGTACCAGCACCGGATAGCCAACTCTCTCCGCCGCCGCCAGCGCTTCGTCCACCGAACTCGCCATGCCGCCCGGCGACTGCGGAATTCCCAGCTGATTCAGCAGGGCCTCAAAACGTTTGCGATCCTCCGCCAAGTCAATCGATTCCGGTGAAGTTCCAATGATCTTCACGCCCGCGCGCTTCAGCGGCAGTGCCAAATTCAGCGGAGTCTGTCCGCCGAATTGCACGATCACGCCAATCTCGTCCGTCCCCTTCGCCTCGTGATCGTAGATCGCCATCACGTCTTCGTAGGTGAGCGGCTCAAAGTACAGCCGGTCGCTGGTGTCATAATCCGTTGAAACTGTCTCCGGATTGCAGTTCACCATGATTGTCTCAATACCATCGTCGCGCAGCGCGAACGCCGCATGGCAGCAGCAGTAATCAAACTCGATTCCCTGCCCGATGCGGTTCGGCCCTGAGCCCAGAATGATGACCTTGCGCTTCGCCGTCGGCGTCGCTTCGTCCTCATCTTCAAACGTCGAGTACATATACGGCGTAAAGCTCTCGAACTCCGCGGCGCAAGTGTCCACCCGCTTGTACACCGGGACCACGCCCATCTCCTGCCGCTTCTCGTAAATCTTGATAGCGCCTTCGCGCGTCGGCAGATTCCATACCTCGCTCAGCCTTGTGTCACTGATGCCCTTGCGCTTGGCCTCGCGCATCTCGTCTACGGTGATCGATTCCAGCGAACTTTTTTCCAGCGCAGCCAGTTCGTCGCTGACCTCTTTCAACTGGTAAAGGAACCACGGATCCATTCCCGTCAGCCGAGCCACGTGCGGCACCGTCCAGCCAATGCTCAGCGCATAACGCAAGTATTGCAGCCGTTCAGGATGCGGCGACACCAGCCGCTTCGTGATGATCTTCGGCTCAATCGCCTCGGCTTCCAATCGCTTGCCTGTTTCCAGCGAGCGCACCGCTTTCAGCAGCGATTCCTTGAAGGTGCGGCCAATCGCCATCACCTCACCGACCGACTTCATCTGCGGCCCCAAGCTCTCGTCCGCACCAGGGAACTTCTCAAACTGCCACTTCGGAATCTTGGTCACCACGTAATCGAGCGTCGGCTCAAAGCACGCGGGAGTCTTCTGCGTAATATCGTTTGTGATCTCGTCCAGCGTGTACCCCACCGCCAGCCGCGCCGCAATCTTTGCAATTGGGAAACCTGTCGCCTTCGAGGCCAAGGCCGATGATCGCGAAACACGCGGATTCATCTCAATCACAATCTGCCGTCCAGTCGCCGGATTCACAGCGAACTGCACGTTGGAGCCACCAGTCTCCACCCCGATCTCGCGCATTACCTTGATCGCGCTGTCCCTCATGCGCTGATACTCGCGATCGGTCAGCGTCTGCGCCGGAGCTACCGTAATCGAGTCGCCCGTGTGCACGCCCATCGGATCGAAATTCTCAATCGAGCAGACAATGATGACGTTGTCCGCCAGGTCGCGCATCACTTCCAGTTCGTATTCCTTCCAGCCCAGCACGCTCTCTTCAATCAACACTTCATGCACAGGAGACAGGTCCAGCCCGCGCGCCAAAAGATCCAGCAACTCTTCGCGGTTGAACGCAATTCCACCGCCTGAGCCGCCCAGTGTGAATGACGGACGCAGCACCACCGGGAAACCAAGCTTGGTTGAGAAGTCCAGCCCATCCTTCAGATTGTTGACCAGCGCCGAGCGCGGCACATCTAGCCCGATGCGTGTCATCGCATCCTTGAAAAGCAAGCGGTCTTCGGCCTTCTTGATGGCCTCCAACTGCGCGCCAATCAGTTTGACGCCGTACTTTTCCAGCACGCCGCCATCGGCCAGTTCAACGGCCAGATTCAGCGCGGTCTGTCCGCCCACTGTCGGCAGCACGGCCATACCCTTGCCGACGCCGCGCTCCACTTCCTGACGGATGATCTCTTCCACATACTGCCGCGTCAGCGGTTCCACATAGGTGCGGTCGGCCATCTCGGGATCGGTCATGATCGTCGCCGGATTCGAATTCACCAGCACAACCTCAAACCCTTCGGCCTTCAGCGCCTTGCATGCCTGTGTGCCCGAGTAGTCAAACTCCGCCGACTGGCCAATCACAATCGGCCCCGAGCCAAGAATCAGAATTTTCGAAATATCAGTGCGACGTGGCATCTACTTGTGCTTTCTCATCTGCGAGGATTGCGATCCATCTCTCACTTCTTCACCAGCGAATAGAACGGCAACTGCTCCACTTTGCGGAACTCCCATACTTCGGGAAAATCAACCGCTGCGTCCGGAGTCTTCATTTCCACGCCTGTACTCACGTTCAGGAATCTCTGCTCCCGCCGCGTCACCCGGCCATCGTTTGCGTACGTGAGCGCGGTAAAGCGCATGCAACCGCACGCCGCCAGGTCTAGATAGCGGTCGAACATACGCATGATCCGTCCCTGCGGGTCGAAGCACATCTGGCCGCTGTGCATCACCATCATTCCCTGTCCCAGTGCGCCGTGCAGATCCACCATCCAGTTGGACTCGCGCCACAGCCGCGCCACCATGTTGTCAGTGGAACCTCCGCCTCGCTCCGCACTCACGGGCGCCCACTCGCCATCATTCGACCGCGCAAATCCAAGCGCACTCGATGTGGCTGTGTCGCGAATTCCGCATTCCGCGCCGAACTCGGTTCGGCTGGAAGCCACGATGCCCTGCGAACCCTGCATCCCTCCATGCGACTCGCCACCACCCGTCTGTACGTGCCCGGGCGGCATCTGAGCCGCACACACCATCGCCAACAACATTCCTGCTGCAATCAAAACTGCTCGCTTCACTCGCTCTCCTAACCTCTCCACTCGTTCATCATCTTCACAAAATCCGCAAAGAGGTAGTGCGAGTCATGTGGCCCCGGAGAAGCCTCCGGGTGATACTGCACGCTGAACAGCGGATACGTTCGGTGACGCAACCCTTCCAGCGTGTTGTCGTTGAGGTCCATGTGCGTTAGTTCCACTTCGCTCTGTTTCAGCGTGTCCGGATCTACCGCGTAGTTGTGGTTGTGCGCCGTGATCTCAATCTTCCCGGTCTTCAACTGCTTCACCGGATGGTTGCCGCCGTGATGTCCGAACTTGAGTTTGTAGGTCTTGCCGCCCAGCGCCAGTCCGGTCAACTGATGCCCCAAGCAAATGCCGAAGATCGGCACACGGCCCATCATCTGTCGAATCGTCTCCTGCGCATACACTACCGCCTCAGGATCGCCTGGCCCGTTCGACATAAACACTCCATTCGGCTGCAAAGCCAACACGTCTTCTGCCGTGGTCTGTGCCGGAACCACCGTCACGTCACAGCCCGTGCTCACCAGCCGCCGCAGGATGTTGTGCTTGATGCCGTAATCGAACGCGACCACCTTCTTGCGCTCAGATCCCCTATGCTCCGCGCCTTCGCTGGTCACTACCGAAAGCTTCTTCACCGATTCGTGCGGCACGGTGATGATCCGTTCCTCCACGTCACCCTTCGTCCACGTGTAGGGCGTCTTAGTCGAAACCTCTTTCGCGAGGTCCAGCCCGTCAATCGTCGGAGTGGCCTTGGCTCGCGCCACCAGCTTCTCCGCATCCATCTCCGAAGTGGAAATAACTCCGCGCATCACGCCGCGGTCGCGCAGATGCCGCACCAGTGCACGCGTGTCAATATCAGACAGCACGGGAACCTTGTGCCGCTCCAGATACTCGTCCGTGACCTGATGCGAGCGATAGTTCGAGGCATAGGGCGAAAACTCGCGCACGATCAGTCCCTCAATGTAAGGGCGCGTGGCCTCTTCATCGTCAGGATTGGTGCCGTAGTTTCCGATTTCAGGGTTGGTGAGGACTACGATCTGACCGGCGTAAGAGGGATCAGTAAAGATTTCCTGATAGCCGGTTATGGATGTATTAAAAACTACTTCGCCCGTTCGTTCGAGCCGCGCTCCGTAGCCTTTGCCGCGGAAGACCCGTCCGTCTTCGAGCGCAAGGATAGCTTGCATCGCATCCCCAGAGAGTGGATTTTCTAGATGATACCAGCTATTGCAGACCCCGTGCATCCCACGCCATGTAAATCAGCCCTGTTTATGCATAGAAATACAATGGCTTGCATATTATGCATATACCCTACGCCCCCGTCACCGTCGGAGCCTCGCCAATCCAAAGCCGCTCTTCCACTGCGCGCAGCATCACCGTGGCCACATCGGCCCGCGTTACTGAGAATTTTTTCGGAGCCGTGCCTATGCTCGTCTCATAACGTCCGGTGCGCTGTCCATTGGTGAGCGCCGTGGGCCGCACAATCGTCCACTCCAGCCCGCTCGCCTTCACCTCTGGCTCCATCAGGTTCTTGTCTTGATACGGAGCCCACAGCAGAGTAGCGAAAATCAGCCTCTGGAAGAAGTTCGCCTGCGCCAGGCTTTCACCCGCACCCGACGCGGATTCCACCACCAGACGCCGAACTCCCTGTTCTTTCATCACGCTCATGATCGAGTGCGTTCCCACGGAAACCACGTGCGTATTGCGCAGCAGATCGCGCTGTCCCAGGCAGCTCAGCACTGCGTCCGATCCCAGCACGGTTTTCACTACGCTTTCGTGATCGAGAACGCTGCCCAGCACAACGCGCATATTGGGGTTCGAAAGCGGCATCCGGTTCGGGTTACGAAGCAGCACCCGCACGCTGTGCCCTTTTTCCAGCGCCTGACGGGTCAGTTCCAATCCCGTGCCGCCGGTCGCGCCAAAGATTGCCAATCGCATCTTGCCGTCCTCGCTCTTCCTTACCTCAGCTTACCCATCATGCCCGTCGGCCAGTAAGCAAACACTGCTTTGCCAAAGATCGCCTTGCGCTCCACCGGGCCAAAGTCGCGGCTGTCGCTGGAAAGATTCCTATGGTCGCCCAGCACAAAGTAGCTGCCCACCGGAACCACCAGTTCGCTCATCGAGCGCTCGTCGCGGAAGCGTTCCGGGACATAGGGCTCCACCAACCGGCTGCCATTCACGTACACGGCCCCGTGCCGGATCTCGATCCCGTCGCCCGGCACGCCCACAATCCTTTTGATGTAGTTCTTGCTGGGGTCGCCGGGATACTGGAAGACCACCACGTCTCCGCGTTCAATGGCGCCAATCCTGTAAGCGTACTTGTTGATGAAAATGCGTTCCTGGTCGGCCAGCCCCGGCATCATGCTCGTCCCTTCCACCTTTACCGGCTGGTAGAGGAACACAATGATAAACATCGAGATAGCTAGCGAAATCAAGAACTCCCGTAGCCATTTCATCCCGCCATCTGCTTTCGCTGCTTTAGGCTGCTCCGTCGCCGGAACTTCGCTTTCATCCATCTTGCACACCCCGTCTCTCACAATCTGTCCCTATTCATTCTATACAGACGTACAATCATAGCGAAGGGTGCCGTGCCCTTCCGGAAGCTCAGCGAGGTCGGCTCACAACGTTGAAATCGTACCCGGAGCTCTCCCGGTTATCCCCCTCTCCAACCTCTCCGGTTGACGATGCTCTCTGGTAACGGTATAAAGCAGTATTCTGAGATAGTTACCGATCCGGGCATCTATCCGCCTCGGACCGGGTGATTGGCTAGCTTTTTTGGAAGGGCCCATGACAAAAAAACTCGATGTCAAGCCGAAAAGCCCCTCTGTCAAGACCAGGGCTGAATCGCGCAAAGATGCTCCAGACGATCATCAGGTGCGCTTTGCCCACACCTTGCAAGGCTACGAACAAGCGCTCAAACTGTTGCAAACACAGAAGTACGACAAGGCGAAGTCCTTGTTTGAGAAGGTGGTTGAATCTGGCATCAGTGAATTGGCAGACCGTGCCAAGGTGAACGTCAGCATCTGCAACCAGCAGTTGGACCGCATCCAGAACACCTTCGGCACCCCGGAGGAGCATTACGACTTCGCCGTCTCCCTTATGAACCTCGGCGACTTCGTCACGGCGCGCGAGCATCTGGAAAAGCTTTCCATCCAGCGCTCTGACCTCGACTTTGTCTGGTATGGCCTCGCCGTGCTCGAATGCCTCACCGGACGCACTTCGGAGAGCTTGCAGCACCTTGCCGAAGCGATCCGCCTCAATCCCGGTACCCGCTTCCAGGCGCGCAATGACTCGGATTTCCGCAACATGGCTGACGATCCCCGCTTTACCGAGTTGCTCTATCCCGAGGGCACGGTAGGCGCATGACACTGTAGTTCGGCGCAGACGGGCACTCCCCCACTCTTCTGCATCCCGTTTAAGATAAAGGTATGTCGACGCCCAACCCAGTTGCGAGCCAACTCGAAGGTCTCCGGGTCGTCGCTATTGGCGGTGGCAGCGGCCTCTCCACACTTCTCCGCGGACTCAAGCGCCACGTCATCAGCATCTCTCCGGTCGGCTCACCTGCGCTTCTCCCCGTGCCACCCTATATCTCCCGGCTCACCGGGATCGTCACCGTAACGGATGACGGCGGCTCCAGCGGACGTCTGCGCAAGGAACTCGGCGTACCGCCGCCGGGAGACATTCGCAACTGCATGACCGCTCTGTCTGACGATGAAGAGTTGCTCTCCCAGCTCTTTCGCTATCGCTTCAGCGGCGGAGACCTCGACGGTCACAGCTTCGGCAATCTCTTTCTCTCCGCGCTCGCCGATGTTTGCGGAGACTTCTCTCTGGCCGTTAAGCTCAGCTCGGCTATTCTCAAAACGCGCGGCGAAATCTATCCCTCCTCAGCCAACAGCAACCTCCAGTTGGACGCCATGATGCACAACGGCAAGCGCGTCCGCGGTGAAACCAAAATCACCGCCAGCCGCAGCGGAATTGCACGTCTGCGCCTCGTCCCGGCCAATGCCCGCCCGCTGCCCCAGGCGCTCGATGCCATCCTCGGAGCTGACATCATCAGCCTCGGACCCGGTTCGCTCTTCACCAGCATCATCCCCAACCTTCTGGTGCGCGGAGTCCCACACGCCATATGCAGTTCCAAAGCTGTACGCGTGTACATCTGCAACCTGATGACTCAACCCAACGAGAGCACTGG
>Ga0302320_10006748_pt1 | contig 25402 bp, 20 predicted proteins | sample Bog_T0_3_FD_202130 | JGI IMG/M metagenome (GOLD analysis project Ga0302320, IMG submission 202130) | Peat permafrost microbial communities from Stordalen Mire near Abisko, Sweden - Bog_T0_3 | ecosystem: Environmental > Terrestrial > Soil > Wetlands > Peat | place: Sweden: Abisko, Stordalen Mire... | reverse complement strand
GGGCTTACGACCGAGGCGGGCAAAAGGGAAGTCAATAATATCGGGATCGCAGAAGAGGTTATAAAGGAAAGGCTCTATCGCAGCCAGCGTGTCAGGCCCGCCGAGCTGAAACAGAATCACCCCCACACGCCGTGATGTGCGCGTCATCCCCCAGATTCCCCAGAACGGGCGAATCTACTCCCATCTGGGGCGAGAGTCAATGGCGGAATCGAGCAACCTGTCGAAGAATTGTAAAAAGATTGAAACCGTCTCTAGAGAGCGGCTGCGGGCGCGGCCTTTGCCTTGTCCATTTCCTCGATCACCGCATCCGCGAACTCCGACGTTCCTGCCTGACCGCCGATGTCTTTCGTCAGCTTTTCGGGATGCCGGTACACCTTCTCCAGGGCATTGCGAATCAGCGTAGACGCGTCGAACTCGCCCAGATGTCTGAGCATCAGCAGCGAAGACCGCAAGAGCGCGGTTGGATTCGCCAGATTCTTTCCCGCGATATCGGGAGCCGACCCGTGAACCGCCTCGAAAATGGCGCAGTGGTCGCCCAGGTTTGCGCTGGGTACAAATCCCAGGCCGCCGACAAACGCGGCGCACAAGTCCGAAAGAATGTCGCCGTACAGGTTTTCCATCACCAGCATGTCGTACTGATATGGATTCATCACCAGCTGCATGCACGTGTTATCGACGATGTGCTCACCGTAGGTGATTTCCGGATATCCCTTGGCCACGTCGCGGCAGCAGCGCAGGAATAATCCGTCCGATAGCTTCATGATGTTCGCTTTGTGAATAGCGTGGATTTTCTTTCGCTGGTTCTTGCGGGCATATTCAAAGGCGAATTTCGCAATGCGGGTCGAAGCCTTCTCGGTGATGATCTTCAAGCTTTCCACCACTCCGGGTACCACCTCGTGCTCCAGTCCGGAATACAGACTCTCGGTATTCTCGCGCACGATGATGAGATCCACATCGGGATAACGCGTGGGAATATGCGGCAGATTCCGGATCGGGCGGAAGTTCGCATACAGCTCAAACTTCCGGCGCAAGGCAACGTTGATGCTGGAAAAACCGCCGCCCACCGGCGTCGTCACCGGTCCCTTCAACCCAACGTGAGTGCGCTCGATGGATTCAATCACTTCTTTCGGAATGTATTCGCCGTACTTCTCGAAGGCATCTGTCCCGACCTGGAAAGACTCCCATTCAAATTTCACGCCGGACGCTTCCAGAATGCGCACTGTGGCCTGCGTCACCTCCGGCCCAATCCCATCCCCCGGTATCAGCGTCACTTTATGACTCATGACTGCACCTCAGCGGCCAGTGGTCCGTGATCAGTGGCCGCAAAACATTTACCATTTGTGGGTCGGCTGGCCACTGACCACTGGTCACTGACCACTTTTTTTTACCCGCACTTCCCCGGCTTCCTTCGCTTTTACCAAATCCCGCAGTTCATTCATGAACTCGTTCACGTCCTTGAAATCCAGATAGACCGAGGCAAAACGCACATAAGCGACTTTGTCGTAGCGCCGCAGCCGGTTCATGATGAGCTCGCCGAGTTCGCTCGTTTTGCGCTCGCGCTCCTGCGATTCGATGACGAACGATTCCGCCTCGTTCACAATCTGTTCCAACTTGCTGATCGGCACCGGCCGCTTCTCGCACGCCCGCAGCAGCCCGTTCAGGACTTTCTGCCGGTCAAACTTCTCCCGCCGTCCGTCCTTCTTCACGACCATGTAAGGGATTTCGTCGATGCGCTCGTAAGTGGTGAAGCGCTTGCCGCACTTCAGACACTCGCGCCGCCGCCGGATCGATTCCGCTTCCTTGCTCTCCCGCGAGTCGACAACCTTGTCATTCGCAAATCCGCAAAAGGGACATTTCATGGCGCTGATGTCTTTCCAACCAAACTCAGACCCTGATCATTTCCGACGCCCGAGCGAAGCACCTCAACCCCTTGTCATTCCGACGCCTGAGCGGAGCGAGGCAGGAGGAACCTGCTTTTTTCTTTCAACTGAAAATTGTAACAGGCGAATCGAAGCCAAACTCGTAGCCTGTACCTACGTAATAGATGGGAATTCAAAACTCACGCCGGCGGTCCACCGATCTCGCCTTCTTCCGCCCGATGACTTTCCTCCGACAACTTTCGCAGCGACAGTCTCTCGTGGTGCGCCAAGGCCAAGCCCAGAGGCACGACTGCGGCGAAGGTGACCAGCCATAGCAGAATCCCGCAACTTGCGGCCAGTTCCGGAGGCACGTCAAATACACTCGATAAGGCCGCGATGGTTGCCATCTGCGAGCCGCCGCCCACCGCCGGAAGTTGCAGCATCGAACCCACCATGCTGGCTCCCATCAGAATCAAAATCTGGGAAACCGGAATTTCCAGCGCGGCGACGCCGTAGGAATGCGTTACCTCCTGATACGCCAGCGCGATGATGTACCACATTCCGACCGAAACCAGACTCAGCATCAGCAGCGACATCGGCCCATGAATCGTATCCAGCCCCTGGCCAAAATCTCGAACTTTCTGCGCCAGCTTGTGGCCGAAATTCGAGGAGAGATGCCCAAACCTCTCTTCCACCCACCGCGCCACCGGCTCTCCGCTACGGCGGATGATAATTGCGCCCACCGTCGCCGCCAGCACCAGCCCGATCAAAAAGAAGCCGCCTTCGCGGAACCGCAAATAATACTCCGGATGAGGAATCGCAGGCAGTGCGCTGGGCAGAAAAATCGCCATCACCATCAGCACCGTGAACGCTCCCAGGTCGAAGATGCGTTCCACCGCCCATACCGCCAACTGCGAAGAGAACGGAAGATCGGTCCGCCGCGCGATCAGATACGGTCGAATGAACTCTCCCGCCCGCCCCAGCAGCGCCAGGCCGGTAAACCCGACTATGGTCGGCGACAGTAGATCCCTCATCTTCGCCTTGGGGCGCACCGGCTTCAGGAAAATCTTCCAGCGCAGCGCCCGCAGGACGTAGCCGATATAAATCAGCGCAATGGCATGGAACACGTGAAACTTCTTGATGTGATGGGTTTGGGCCCAGAATGTACCCCAGTCAAAGGTTTGCCAATGTCTATATTGCAGGTAGACCAGAACGGCCAGGATGAGGAACACCACCACGCTGGCCACAATGCGCTTTTTGTCCATGAAGGGGAGAAGCCTCGCGCCGCGACCTTCGCAACGCGAAGCAGAGACGCCACTCCAAAGGTAAATGAGTGTGTCCGGGGGGTCAAACAACGCCACGAGAAAATGCAGCGCGAGCCAAGGCGAAGAACGACTATGGAGACCACTCCCCGTGCGCTACTTGGCGGTCGCCAGTGCGATCGCGTGGCGCACGTGACCGTCCGATTTTTTCAGCGCGGTCAGGGCCTGGGCGCGAGTAACGCCAGCCGCCAGCATCACGAGAGCCACGGGAGTGCGATTGCTGGCGGCTTTCAGCGTGCTGCGGGCGGATTTCTGATCGGCTCCGGTGGCGCGTTCGAGGATTCCGATGGCGCGTTGGATCAGCTTCTCATTCTTGGGAGCGACGTTGACCATGAGGTTGCCGTAGACGTAGCCCAGGCGAGTCATAGCGGCGGTGGAAATTATGTTGAGAACCATCTTGTGGGCGGTGCCCGCCTTCATGCGCGACGATCCAGCCAGGACTTCGGGACCGACCTGGGTGACGATGGCGAAATGGGCGGCGCGTTCAAGTGGAGAATTGGAGTTGCAGGTGAGCGCGATGGTGCGGGCTCCGCGCTGGCGGGCCTCGGCGACGGCGGCGACGGTGAAGGGAGTGCGCCCGCTGGAAGCGATACCCAGGACCACGTCGTGCTTGGTGGGCTTGCGCCGCGCCATTTGATCGCGGCCTTCCGCGGAATTGTCCTCGCTGATTTCGGAGGCGGACGCGAGCGCTTTGGCGCCTCCGGCGATGATGAACTGAACCGAGCGGGGATCGGTGTTGAATGTGGGTGGGCACTCGACGGCATCGAGGGCGGCGATGCGGCCGCTGGTTCCGGCGCCAACGTAGATCAGACGTCCTCGACGGCGGAGAGCCGCCGCGACGAGATCGATGGCACGCGCGATCTGGGGCAGGGCGCGGGTTACGGCGAGGGCGACGCTGGCGTCTTCCGCGTTGATCAGGCGGGCGATGTCCAGGGAAGATTTGTGGTCGAGGTCGTTGGCAGCGTCGTTCGATTGTTCAGTGCGGAGGCGGCGGAGAGTGGATGGCTTGCGTTTCAAGTGGGAGCCTTTCGGGTTGGGGAGGGCTTTTTTATTCTAACCGCTTTGCGCGGCGCCGAAAGCGCTGCTCCTACGCGTTCTTCAAGCAAGGTCCCTGATCGCTTCAATGACTGCGTCGTGAAATCTTGGGCGGATTAGTTTGATCGCATGATTGGAGCAGTCGGGCCAGGTGCGGTTGGTCAGCAGAGTGATCGAGAGTTGGCGAACGGGATCGATCCAGAGAGAAGTCCCTGTGTAGCCGAGGTGGCCGTACGACTGCGGCGAAAAATGCTTCCCGGATTGCGACGGGGCTGAAGGCGTATCCCAGCCCAGGGCGCGGGATGTGCCCGGGGGAGTGGATTCGCGGCAGGTGAAGAGAGCGACGGTTTCGGGGCGGAGGATAGGGCGTCCGGCGTTAACCATGGCGTGGGCGAATCTTGCCAGGTCGGCGGCGGTTGAGAAGAGTCCAGCGTGGGCGGCCACGCCGCCGAGGACGCTGGCGTTCTCATCCTGAACTTCGCCCTGGATGATTCTTCTCCGAAAGGTTTGATCGTCAACCGTCGGAGGAATGTCCCCGCGAATTTCAATTGGAGGATTAAACGTTGTGCCGGTCATGCCCAGCGGGGCGAAGACTTCGCGCTGGCAGAAGCGGTCGAGGGATTCATCGGCCATACGCTCGAGGGCGATGCCTAGGAGGATGAATCCGATGTCGCTGTATTCGGCTCGGGTTCCAGGAGGGGCGGTGAGCGGCGTGCTGAAAACGGCTTCCAGGACTTGGCCGCGAGTGTGGGCTTTCAGAAAGAGCTTTTCATACGCCGGCAGGCCGGAAGAGTGCGCCAGGAGCATGCGCAGGGTTACTTCGCGGCGTCGGGGATCTTTACCGGCATCAGAGATGAATTCGGGAACGACGGCGGCGATGGGAGCGTCGAGGTCGAGCAAGCCGCGTTCGTAGAGGAGCATCGCCATGGGTGTCGTCGCTACAACTTTGGTGACCGAGGCAAGATCGAAAAGCGTCGCGGGAGCGACTGTTAGAGAGTTGGGTTCATAAGTAAAGCGTCCGAGAGCTTTGATGGCGACGAGGCGTCCTTTGTGAGTTACGGCGATGGAAGTGGCGGGGAAAGATTGCCCGGCTATGGCTTCCTGCAGGATGGAAAAGGCGGCGGCGAAGACGTCTTGCTGCTCAAAGGCTTCGAGCAGCCCTAATGTGTTGTCTGATGCGGTCATCAAGACATCCATGATATGGCATAAGTGGCACCTCCTTACTTGAGTTTGTTGAGTCACTTGCCGGGGTTGTGTAGAGTCAGAGCATCCTTCTTAATCTGTCCAACTCGCGGTGGCGGGGACGTTTGTCCGTCCTTGGTTTTCTCTTGGTGATGGCGATTTGTTGCCTCGCTCATCTTGAGGGAGCTGAGGCAACCGCACTGCGCCCGGTTGGACAGCCGGGGGCGGCTGTCCCCACACGTGCGGTCGCGCTGCCGGTGGTCGATGCCGTTATCCAAAATGCAATCTTGGACGGGAGCATTCCTGGAGCTGTTCTAGTGATCGGGCATGACGGGCAGGTGATCTATCGGAAGGCTTATGGGGCGCGATCTTTGGAGCCGCGGCGCGAGCCGATGACCCTCGACACGATTTTTGATCTGGCGTCGCTGACCAAGGTGATTGTTACGACTACGGCGGTGATGCAGTTGGTGGGGCGCGGCAAGGTGAGGCTCAACGATCCGGTGGCGAAGTATCTGCCGGAGTTTGCGCAGAACGGGAAAGCAGACATCACGGTGCGGCAGTTGCTCACGCACTACTCGGGGCTGGAGCCGGATCTGGATTTGAAGACCGCCTGGGAAGGGAAAGAGACGGCTTACCGCATGGCGTTTGCGGAGACGCCGCAGGACGCGCCGGGCTCGAAGTTTGCCTACAGCGACATCAATTTTATTGTCCTCGGCGCGCTGGTGGAGCGGGTTTCGGGCGAGACCTTAGATGAGTACGCGACGCGGCACATTTTTGTGCCGCTCAAGATGATGCATACGCGTTTTGTGCCTCCCTTGTCGTTGCGGGCTGGGTGGATCGGAAAGACCGCTCCGACGCAGTATGACGAGAACGAGCACATGCTGCGGGGCGTAGTGCATGATCCGACGGCGCGGCGAATGGGCGGCGTGGCGGGCCAGGCAGGGCTGTTTTCGACTGGCGACGATTTGGCGAAATTTGCCCAGGCACTGCTGAATGGCGGAGGAGGAATCCTGTCGGCATTGTCGGTGGAGAAGATGACGCGCCCGGAGCAGCCTCCGTCGGCCCCGGTGCTGCGCGGGTTTGGCTGGGACATCGATTCTCCCTTCTCGTCAAATCGCGGCGATCTACTGCCGGTAGGAGGATTTGGGCACACAGGGTTTACCGGAACATCGATGTGGATCGATCCAACGACCCAGACTTACATCATTTTGCTCACCAATGCGGTGCATCCACGGGGGAAGGGCAATGCGATTGCCCTGCGCTCAAAAGTGGCGACGGCCGTGGCCGCGGCCCTGCCGCTGACGACCACCGAAAAAGAGTCTCTGCGCTGGGAAAGCATCACCGGTTACAACGAGGCGCAGAGCGCGGCGCGGCGCATGAGCGTCCGCAACGGCAGCGTGAAGAATGGAATTGATGTGCTGGAGGAGCATGCTTTCGACGTGCTGCAAGTTGCCGGGCGCAAGAAGCAGATCGGGCTGGTGACCAACCAGACGGGAGTGGATGCCGACGGGCGGCGGACGATTGATGTGCTCGCAGGGGCTGCGGGAGTTTCGCTCGATGCGATCTTCAGTCCCGAGCACGGCGTTACAGGAACGCTGGATACGACCGACATCAACAACTCGAAGGATGCAGCGACCGGAGTTCCGGTCTATAGCGTGTATGGCGCAACCGATGCCGCGCGGCGTCCGGCGGCGGATGTCATGAAGTCCTTGGATGCCGTGGTGATCGATATTCAGGACGCTGGCACGCGCTTTTATACTTACGAGACGACGCTGGGATACTTTCTGGAGGCCGCGGCGAAGGCGGGAATTGAACTGATTGTGTTAGACCGGCCGGATCCGATCACGGGATCGTTTGTGCAGGGACCGGTATCGGATGCGGGACACGAGAGCTTCACGAATTACTGGACGATGCCGGTGCGGCATGGCATGACCGTGGGCGAGCTGGCGAAGATGTTCAACGCGGAACGGAATATCGACGCGAAGCTCACTGTGGTTGCGATGGAAGGCTGGCAGCGCGGAGATTGGTTTGATTCGACGGGGTTGGGATGGGTCAATCCGTCGCCGAACTTGCGCAGCGTGACCGAAGCCGCGTTGTATCCCGGAGTGGCGCTGATTGAAGGCACGAATGTATCGGTAGGTCGCGGGACGGACACTCCATTTGAACTGGTGGGGGCGCCTTGGATAAAGAGCAAGGAACTGGCAGCATATTTGAACGGCCGCGGGATTGCTGGAGTGCGGTTCGTCCCGGTGACGTTCACGCCTAACGCGAGTGTGCATGCCGGGCAGAAATGTGAAGGAATCAACATTAGTCTGGTGGAGCGGAACGCTCTGGACGCGCCGGAGTTGGGGATTGAACTCGCGTCGGCTTTGAAAACGTTGTATCCGGCTGATTTCAAGATGGAGCGCGTGGCGGAGTTGCTGGTGAATCAGGCGGCCTACGATGGGCTGACGGCGGGACGCGATCCGCGGCGGATTGCTCAGGATTGGCAGGAGGAGCTGGAGAAATTCCAGTTGCTGCGGCAGAAATACTTGATCTATAAGTGATCTCCGTTGGATTATGTGAGAGCAGGTGCAAGAATGCAGTTCGCCCTGAAATTCGAGCTTAAGATGCGCGCAATTAAGATACTCGCTCTATGGATGACCTGGGTCGTTATCTCGCCGACACTCGCCAGCGCCCAGCAAGACACCTCAACTACGTCCGGGCAGCAATCCCAACAGAAACCGCCCGCAGAGCCTTCCACGGAGGCCATCTTATACAAGAACACGCAGTACGGTTTCAGCTTCTCCCTGCCGAAAAGCTGGAAGGGCTACAAGATTGTCACCGATAAGTGGGAAGGCAGCGACACGGCAAGAGGCGACATTGAGCGCGGCCCCTTTATCTATATTCGACATCCCGATTGGACCAAGGAGAATCCGCGGCAAGATATTCCGATCATGGTCTTCACTCTCGCGCAGTGGGAGTCAGTGGCTCAGGGCAATTTTTTGATCAACGCGGCGACGATTGTTCCCAATGAACTCGGACGCAACCGCAAGTACGTGTTTGCACTTCCTCCGCGTTCCAATTATGCGGACTCCGCGGGAATGGATGAAGTAGACGAGATCCTGCGGCATGGCCCGCTCCACCCTTTCTGGTCGAAGTGATGTCTTTCTCTCTTCCCAGTCAGCCTCCCCGGCCAGGCGCCGCTTCTGGGATAACCCCGAGCGGGAAAGCCAGCATCCTAGCGGCTGAGCGTGGTATTCTCGGGCTGAATTGCCGATTCTGGAGGTCTGTCATGCGCGGTGCGTGGACTTTCTTGCTGCTGTCGGGAATGGCGTTTGGGCAAACGGCGGAGACGCCGAAGCCGGAGAGCGCGGCTACCAGTGACGCACCAGCGGCAGCGGTGGCGGCAACGCCCGCGCCAGTTGCGGCTGTCGATCCTCACGCCGTTACCATTCCAGCGGGTGCCAAGATCCCTTTATCGCTGAAGCAGGCAATCTCCACCAAGAATGCGCGTGAAGGCGATGCGGTTTATGCGGAAACGGCGTTTCCGTTTGTGGTGGACGGCCGTGTGATTGTGCCGGCAGGGTCCTATATTCAAGGCAAGATCACCCACGTGGAGCGCGCCGGACGGATGAAGGGGCGAGCCGAGCTCCTGATCCATTTCACTTCCATGATTTATCCGAGCGGATACACCGTGATGCTGCCCGCGTCGGTGGAGAACACGCCGGGGGCGGATAACAAGTCGGTAAAGGATTCCGAAGGCACGATTCAGCAGGACAGCGACACCGGAAAAAAGATTGAAGACGCGGCCAAAGGTGGCGTGTACGGAACCATGGGCGGGGCCACGGCAGGAGGCTTAGCCACTGGCGGGTTGAACGGAGCTCGCGTGGGAGCGGGTCTGGGAGCCGCGGCAGGCATCGGGTGGGCCCTGCTGAAGCGCGGCAACGATGTGAAGCTGGACGTGGGAACGTCGATCGAGATGGAGATTCAGCGTTCCATCACGGTAGATGCGAGTCGCATCGCAGTCGCGAAGGCCACGCCGTAAGCCGTTACGAAGCACCCTTGGCGTTGGTCGAATAGCTGAACGGGTAGCTCTGGGCGTTAATCTCGCGGCGAAGATCCTCGAAGATATCATCGGGCATCTTTAGAAACACCTCGACCACTTCGGGATCGAACTGGCGGCCCGCCCAATCCTGGATTTCCTTGCGGGCCGCGGCCAGAGTTCTCGCCGGACGATAGGGGCGGTCGGAAATGATGGCATCCAGAGTATCGGCGACCGAGAAGATGCGTGACCCCAGGGGAATTTCGTTGCCCTTCAGGCCGCGCGGATAGCCGGAACCGTCGAAGTGTTCCTGGTGAGAGTAAACAATCTCGCAAACTTCGGCGAGGAACGGAATTCTCCGGAGCATCTGGTAGCCGTGGTAGCAATGCTCCCGCATGATCACCTTTTCCTCATCGTCCAGCTTTCCCGGCTTGAGGAGAATGCGATCGGGGATCGCCATCTTGCCAATGTCGTGCAGGAAGGCGCCGCGGGCGATCACATCGATCTGCTCGCGGGGCAAGCCCATGGCGCGCGCGATCGCCATGGTGAAGGCGGTCACGCGCTTGGAGTGGCCTTCGGTCTCGCGGTCTTTGAGGTCGAGTGCGTCGCCTAGAGCTTGTAGCGTGATGTCGTAGGAGCGCTCCAGGTCGGTCATGGCAGTCTGGAGTTGGTCGGTGCGGGCCTCTACGAGGGACTCCAGATTCGTTTGATAAGTGCGGTTTTCCACTTTGAGGCGGCGGTTCTCCAAAGACCGGCCCACCGCATTGAGTAACTGTTCGCGTTCGAAGGGTTTCAGCAGGTAGTCGTAGGCCCCATTCCGGATGGCGGCCAAGGCAACGGAGATATCGTGCACGGCGGTGACCATTACCACCGGCATGTCGGGAAACTTTTCCTTGGTGCGTTCCAGCAGCCCGATGCCGTCCAGGTCGGCCATCATCAAATCCGACAGCATGAGCTCAAATACCTCGCCGGAATTCAGCAGAGCGAGGGCCTCCATGCCGGAACCTGCCTGTTTGCAGGCATAGCCGGCGGCGGCGAGGATGGCGCAGACAATCTCACGGATTGCCTCTTCGTCGTCTACTACGAGAATACGGTCGGGCATGGGTCTCCACTGCTACTATCGGCGATTTTACTCCACTCGCGACATGCCGAAAGTAACCATCCGGGTCCGGAAAGACCATCGCGATGCTGCCCAAGCGTGATATTCAGAAGCCAGGCAGTTTCACGCCTGAAACTTTGTGCTTTAACCGACTGACTCATTGACTGAACCAATCCTAAGATGAACGCTTCCCTCTGGGCCCTTTGGAACACCGTCGCACAGCCTGCAGTCGCCAGGCTGAAGCCTGGGGAGTGGGCGCTGCTGATGATCCTGGTAGCTTCGTGCCTCGTCCTGTCCGTGTTCCGCGAGCGCTACCTCTTGCTCTGGACCGCCGGATGGACGCTGCTGGTGGGTTCGCGTTTGGCCGGGTTACACGGCGCTGGGATGCAAATTCCTGCACGCTATGTTCCCGCAGTTGAGCAAGCTGCTTTTGTAATCGCCATAGGCCTGTTGTCCGGGGCCATCCTGGCCTATGTCCGGGCACGTAATCTGCTGGCGCCGCTGGCTGCGGTTACCGTATGCGTGGCCGGCTTTGCCGTGGCTCGGGCGCTGTTGTGGCCTGACTCCTTAACCTTGCGCGTCGCTCTGGAAGTTTCCTACCGAATTGTGCTGCTGACTGCGGCAATTGCGCTGCTGCGCGCTCGCCAGGGCCGCCGCGAATTGTGGCCCGGGGTACTGGCGGTCTGTCTGCTGTCCCAGCATCTGAGTTGGCCGCTTTTCGAAACCAGAATTCCAGCCGGAGTCTTTGCCGCGGCAGACATCTTGCTGGGATTGAGTATGCTGCTCGCCGTGTTTCAGGAAGCACGCGCGCGCGCGCAACGATTGAGTGTGCTGCGGGCTTTGACCGATAGCATCGTGCTCGCTCAACAGCAGGGCGGCATGATGGATAAAGCTCTCGAGGAATTGCGGCGCCTTTCCCGGAGCAAGGCCGCATGGTTCCGTTTGATCGAGGGAGGGCACCTCGTAGCCACCCACGCGGTTGGTGTTTCTCAGGAGTTCTTGCGGGAGATGAGCATTGCGGAGTTGACCGAGAGCGTTTCGCAGACGCTGGAGCGCGGCAAGCCCCAGCCGGCAACAAGAGCCAACGCGACTTCGGAAAATGCGCACTTGCTTAAATCGGAAAAGATTCATCATCTGGTCATCGTGCCGGTTCTGGGCAAGAAGGCGCCGATCGGGCTTGTAATTCTCGGGACCGCGCAGGCCAGAAGCCTGACTGTCGAGGAACTCGACTTCCTGGAAACCTGCGGTCGCCAGTTGGGCATCGCGGTGGAGAACTTCCGTTTGTTGGAACAGGTATTGCGCTCGCAGCGGCAGTGGAGAAACACATTCGATTCGGTCCACGACATCATCCTGGCGCACGACGCCGATTTCCGCATCATGAAGGCCAACCAGGTCCTGCTGGAGCAACTGGAACAATCGTCCGCGGACGTGATTGGCAGCACCTGCGAATCGGTATTGCCGCACGGTCTGGGCGAGTGGACCGGATGTCCTTACTGCGCCCGCGGCGACGACGAAATCAGCGAAGGGGCGGACCCCTGCTTCGGCGGCTTCTCGCTGGTCTCCACTTCTTCCTATACCGAGCAGGGCAGCAAGCAGAAGGGAACCATCCACATCGTCCGCGACATTACGGAGCGGCGTTCGGCGGAAGAAAAATACCGTCTGCTGTTCGACCAGGTGCAGGAAGGCGTGTACGTCGCGACGCCTACCGGACGTTTGCTCGATTGCAATGATGCCCTCGTGCATATGCTGGGCTATGAACGCCGGGAAGACTTGCTAGCCCTGAACCTGGACCAGGACATTCGTGTGGATGCCGGGCAGCGCGATGCCTTTCACAAGGACATCGAACAGCAGAATTACGTCCGCAATTTTGAAGTCACGATGCGCCGGAAAAACGGCACGCTGGTGCTGGCCGCGGAAAGCAGCTTCGCCACGCGGGATGCCGCCGGCAAGGTCGAACGCTATCAGGGATTTGTTCTCGATGTGACGGAAAAGCGGCGAGCGGAAGACGAGATGCGGCGCCGCAACCGTGAACTCAACGCGTTAAACGCCATGGCAGTGGTGGCCACCCAGTCTTTCGATCTGGATGAAATTCTCAACCTGACGCTGCGGCAAGTGGTTTCGTTGTTCGGCGCCGAGAGCGGATCGGTCTACCTTTCGGATTCCGACGCCCCCACCTACCGCCGTCGCGCGGCTTGGGGACCCCGCAGCCGCGACAAATCACGGCCCGCTGAAATCAATTTTGCGGAGGGTTTTGGCGACCTGGTCATGCGATCGCGGGCGGAAGTGCTCACCGCGGAATACCTTCCCCATCTCACCGGTGCGGTGGCCGAGTTCGTTCGTTCCAACAGCGACGGGGCCTGGATCTGGGTGCTCTTCTGGGGCAAGGATGCTCCCATCGGCATGATGGGGTTGCGCAGCCACGGCGAGTACGAATATTCCAGCGGAGAAGAGAATCTCCTGGTGGCGATCAGCCGCCAGTTGGCAACCACCATTGAAAAAGTTCGTCTGTACGAAGAAACCTGCAAAGCCTATGAAGACCTGCGGCGCACCCAGGAACAGTTGCTGCAGAGCGAAAAGATGTCGGCGGTCGGCCAACTGATTGCCGGCGTGGCCCATGAACTGAATAATCCGCTGACTGCCATTCTTGGCTATGCGCAGCTGCTCGAAAGCGAAGGCTTAAACGAACGCGCGCAAGACTACGTCGCCAAGATGTTCAAACAAGCGCAGCGCACCCATCGGGTGGTGCAGAATCTGCTTTCCTTTGCGCGGCAGAGAAAGCCGGAGCGGTCGGAGGTCGACATCCGGAAGGTGCTCGAAGAAACCCTCGCCCTCCGCGACTACGATCTGAAGGTCAACCACATCGCCGTGGAAAAAGACTTAGGAGCGGAACCCGCGATCGTGGTGGCCGATCCACACCAGATTGAGCAAGTATTTCTGAACATCATCAACAATGCAGTCGATGCGGTTCTGGAAACCGGCCGGTCCGGGAAGCTCAAGATTCGCGTTTTTTGTGAGAATGGCTCCGCCTGCGCTGAGTTTGCCGACGACGGTCCCGGCATCAAGGATCCCAAGAGAATTTTTGATCCGTTCTACACCACCAAGAGTGTTGGGAAGGGAACCGGCCTGGGCCTGAGCATCTGCTACGGGATCGTAAAAGAGCATGGCGGCGACATCACCGCGCACAATGCGCTCGAGGGCGGCGCGGTCATTGACGTCCGCTTGCCCATGGCGGCGACGGCCGGTGCCGTTGCCGAAGCGGCTCCAGTTGCTCCACCCAGGCGGGAAGGCGCCATCCAGGGCCGAGTCTTGCTGGTGGAGGAAGAAGAATCTGTGCTGGAGTTCGAACGCGATGTGCTCACTGGCGCCGGGGCCAACGTGGTGACGGCGACCAAGAGTGAAGACGTGAAGACGCGCTTACTTTCCGAACCGTTCGATGCCCTGATCATGAGCGGCAAAATGCCGGCCGACTGGAACGCGAAAGAAGCCTACCTCTGGTTAAAGCAGCACTGCGCCGACATGGAAAATCACGTGCTGTTTACGTTCTCGAATGGGGTTGAGCAGGGCGATGAACGGGCATTCCTGCAGCAAAACAACGTACCCTACCTGGTGAAACCTTTCGAAGTGGCCGAGTTGATTTCGCAAGCTCGCCGTCTGCTGCAAAAAGCCCACGCCGCCGCCGCTTCCGCCTGATTGTCATCCTGAGCAAGCGTTCTTTGCGCGCAGCGAAGAGCCTGTCCCGAGCTTGCCGAGGGAATCTGGGCGAGCCGCGCGACTCCACGGAGCCTGCCCTGAGAGAGCGCCAGCGACCGAAGGGCGCGTTTGGCTCGCTTCCTTATTCGCACTCCTGCAGGAGCTTCCAATTACAGCTCTGCCCGCAAGCTCTTCACCAGCCGTCGCAGAGCCTTCTCGTTGCGCCGGTACCAGCGCCATTGCCCTTGCTTCACCGCCTCAACCAAGCCGGCCTTGGTCAGAATCGCCATGTGATGCGAGATGGTGGGTTGGGAGAGCCGCACGCGTTCTTCAATGTCGCCGGCGCACAAACCGCTCTTGCTCGCGGAACTTGCACCCCGCTGTTTAAGCGCTCCCAGGATGCGGCGCCGCGTAGGATCGGCAATGGCATGAAGCGTTCGATCGAGAGATGGGATAGGACTGATCATGGGCCGCACCATGAATATCTCTTAAATTGACCGTTGTCAATATGCGGGTGAACGAGAGATCGGTGCGAACCGGCCCTTGTCATTCCGAACCGGGCGCAAGCCCGGTGAGGAACCCGCTTTTAGGGGGTTACGAACGCTGCCGCGGAGCCCGCAGCCATTCGATGCGGCTGAACTCGAGGTAACGCACGTCGCTTTCCGGCAGCGAACAATTGGATTCGTCGAGTTGTCCGGCCAGCGTCCCACCGCGAATCCAGTACCCGGTTTCATCCTGCTTAAGAACGGTAGCGTCAAGTGGGTCCATGCCATGCAGCTTGAAAATCACACGGCGGTTCAACAGGCGCTCACGATTCATAGGGTGCTTCACTTCTTGAGGATCGGGTTATATCCGTCGCTGACCAGCCGGGTTCGCATGGCCTCAGCATCTTTAATATCGCCGAACGGGCCCACCTGCACGCGAAACAATTTGTCGGTCGCGGAACTGTTCGCCACAAACGCGGGATACTGTTTCTTCTTGAGCGCGTCCACCAGCGCCTCGGCGTCGTCCTGCTTGCTGACTGCGGCGACTTGCACGAAGTAATCGGTGCCCGGAAGGACCGCCAAGGGATCAGGCGGGTTGCCGGTCGGAGCGACCTGCGCTTGCGAGGAAGACGCTCCGGGCGAAGCCGTGCCCGCTTGCCCCGCGGATGACGGAGCCGCAGCCGCAGCTCCGGCTCCCGTGGTTCCCGCATCGGTGGAAGCCGGCGTCAGTTGCGGATTCGCGTTTTGTTGCTCGACAGCTTTGTAAAATGTCATCGGCGTCGAGGACTGGCCGCTCGCCGACCCCGCTGGCTTCGAACCGTTGGACGCCGTGGGCAGCGGAGTCATCGTGCTGGCCGTGACCAGCCCAGCGTCTGCCTTGCGTCCCAGCGTGTAGCCCAGCGCAAAGAAAACCGCGCAGATCATCACCAGTCCAAAGAATAGCCCCAGCAGTTTCGCGGTGCCCAACGTGATTTCAGTGTCCTCTGACGAAGCCATAACCACTCCTCAAGAGTTGGCGCGACCTTTCCGGCGAAGCCAGCCTTCGGCTGCCGGACTCGCCGTTTGCTCAAGCCGATCGCACTACGCCGACTTCGCGGCGGGCGCCGTATCCTCACCAACTTTGCCCAGCATCTTCTGCAGGCCCGAGAAAAAGTCCACGGGCACGGGGAAGATCACCGTAGTATTTTTCTCGACGCCAATTTCCGTCAAAGTCTGCAGGTAGCGCAACTGCACGCTCACCGGCTCGGTGGCCAGCAGGTGGGCAGCGTCCACGAGCCGCTGCGCCGCCGAGAACTCGCCCTCCGCATGAATGATCTTCGACCGCTTCTCGCGCTCGGCCTCGGCCTGCTTGGCCATGGCGCGCAGCATCGATTCCGGCATGTCCACCTGCTTCACCTCGACGTTCGTAACCTTCACTCCCCAGGGTGAAGTGTGCTGGTCAAGAATGCTCTGCAGACGCAGGTTGATCTTTTCCCGGTGCGCGAGCAGTTCATCCAGTTCCTGCTCGCCAAGAACCGACCGCAGAGTGGTCTGCGCAAACTGCGAAGTCTGGTAGACGTAATTGGAAACTTCCACCACCGCCTTGTTGGGATCGATCACCCGCAAGAAGATGACTGCGTTCACTTTCAGCGTGACGTTGTCGCGAGTGATGATGTCTTGCGGAGGCACTTCCAGCGCTTCCTGCCGCAGCGAAACCCGCACGATGCGGTCAATCGGGGCAAATACCAGCGCTATGCCCGGACCCTTGGCCGTAGTCAGCAAGCGGCCAAGCCGGAAGATGACGCCGCGTTCATACTCGGCCAGGATCTTAATTGAGCTCAGTAAATAGATGACGACGATGACGATAACCACTGTGGTAAAGCCAAAAGTGAGTTCCATCTTGATGCCTCCGCGCCCGGAAACACACAAGCGCTGCTGAGGCGGATTGTAACGCAATGAAGGGACTAGGGCGCGGAATTCGGACGCAGCCGGTTGCTTGCGTTGGTGCACGATTTCGGGACGTTTCAATCAGAGACGATTCAATCAGGAAAAGACTGCCACAGCCCCGGCCACGACCAGCGGATCGACCTGTAGCAGAAGTCCGTCGATCCGGCGCACTACCACAGACTGCCCTACCGACACCTCGGAGGATGAGACGGCATCCCAAAGTTCGCCGTGCACAAATATCTTTCCGCGCGGAGAGAGCGTAGTTTGTGCGATGCCGGTTTCACCGATCAATCCCTGCGCCCCCGAAACCATCTTATTGCGACGAGCCTTGAGCGCGATGCTCATCAGGAACGCAGTGATCAACCCCAGCGGAACACTCACCGCAAGCGCCGTCAGCAGATGCACGCGCATTTCCGGGATGGGCGAATCTACCAGCAATAATCCTCCCAGCGTAAGCAGTGCGATGCCGCCAATGGTGAGCACGCCGTGGCTGGCAAACTTCGCCTCCGCTGCGAACAGCGCAAACGCCCCCAGAATCAGCACCACCGCGGCAAAGCGCGTAGGCAGCAGATTCAGAGCAAAGGCCGCAATCAGGATGAAGACGATCCCCACCGTTCCGGGAACCACCGCGCCGGGATGATTGAATTCCGCATACAGCGCGAGCGCCCCAATCGCCAGCAGGATGAAAGCAACGTTCGGGTCCATCAAATAGCCGAGAATCTGTTCCTTCAGCGTCATGCCGAACGGCACAACGGGCTGGCCGGAAAGCTTCAGGGTGACTTCTTGCCCATTGAATCGCTTAAAGCTCTTGCCATCGATCTGCCGGAAAAGATCGTCCTCGCTCGAGGCCACGTAATCGATCAAGTGTTGCGAAAGCGCTTCCTGCTCGGTGAACGACTTGGACTCGAGCACAGCACTTTCAGCGACCTCGACATTGCGCCCGCGTTTCGACGCCACCGAGCGCATGAGAGCCGCGGTATCGTTCTCGATTTTGCGCTTCATCTCGTCGTCAACCTTGGGCGCGAACGGCCCGAGCAGTACGGGATGCGCCGCGCCCGCGTTGGTTCCCGGAGCCATGGCTGCCACGTCGGCCGCTTCCAGGATGAAGATTCCCGCCGAACCCGCGCGGCTGCCGGTCGGCGCCACATAGAGGATCACGGGAACGGATGAGTTCGTGATTTTCTGGATAATCTCGCGGGTCGATTCCACCAGCCCGCCGGGCGTATTGATCTCGATCAATACAGCCTGATCGTTACGCCGCTGAGCTTCGTCGATGGCCCGCGCGATATATTCCTCGGTGATGGGCTGAATCGTGTCGTTGACCACGATCTTCAGGACCTCGGCGGAGGAAGTGGAATGTAAGGCAAGAGCTGCAACCAGCCCGAAAAGAATTCGCGAAATGAAAGTCCCTTTCATGATCCGCCGATCGCCCCTGGCAGCCCGTGCAAGTATGCTTGGTAATTATGGTTCGTATCAGGGCATGCCTTCAGGCATGCCGTAAGTCGGGCGTTTATGAATGCGCCTTCAGGCGCTGCGAGCAAGGAACCAAATCCCGCCACAGGCTCCTGAGATATTCTTACTCTCATTTGTGAACCACGCCAGACATTTCTTGCTCGCCTTCGCCGGCACGCCCGGACCGAAACCCGTCCCATCCCGGCAGACCAGTGCTGCCGGTGATCAGCCGGGCGCCACGCTCGTAGGTAAAATACGACCACGCCCACTGAATAAAAACCAGCACGCGGTTGCGAAATCCAATCAGAAACAGAATATGGACGAAGAGCCATGCCAGCCACGCCATGAAGCCCGAGATGTGAATCCTGCCAAACTGCGCTACCGCGGCGGCGCGGCCAATCGTCGCCAGGCTCCCTTTGTCATAGTAGTGAAAAGCCGCGTGGGGCGCGCGTTCGGGATCGCCAGAGAAACTCCCGGCAGCTTCTATCCTGCGCCGAATCAGCTTGGCGACGTAGCGTCCCTCGAGAATCGCCACCGGAGCCACGCCGGGCAGCATCTTGCCGGAAGCATCTTTCAGCGCGGCCAGGTCTCCGATAACGAAAACCTCCGGATGCTTGGGAACGCTGAGATCAGGCTCCACTAGCACCCGCCCGGCGCGATCCACGGGCACGCCCAGCTTTTTCCCCAGCGGCGAAGCCGCTACGCCCGCGGCCCACAAGATGACGTCCGCCTTCATCCGCGTTCCGCCCATGGAAATCACCCCGGGCTCAATCTGTGTGACCATGGCCGAAGTAACCACTTCCACGCCCAGCCGCTGTAATTGCTCCAGAGCGCTGCGCGAAAGATCTTCAGGATACGACGGGAGCACATGCTGGCCGCCTTCGATCAGATGAATATGAGTGCGCCGCGGATCAATCGAGCGGAAGTCGTGAGCCAAAGCGTGCCGGCAGATTTCTGCCAGAGTCCCGGCCAGTTCCACTCCGGTGGGTCCGGCGCCCACCACCACAAAATTCAGCGGATCGCAGCTCTCACCCGCAAAGGCGCGTCGTTCGGCCAGCTCGAAGGCCAACAGAACGCGGCGCCGGATTTCCAGCGCGTCTTCGATGGTCTTGAGTCCGGGAGCCATGGCTTCCCATTCGTCGTGACCAAAATAGGCGTGGCTGGCGCCGGCTGCTACGATCAGAGAGTCATAAGGAATTTCCTCATCCCCGGTTTTCACCACTCGCCGCTCCAGGTCGAAGCCGCTCACTTCCGCCATCAAAACCTCGACGTTCTTGTGGCGGCTCAAAATCGATCGGATCGGCGCAGCGATCTCCCCCGGCGAAAGACCCGCGGTAGCAACCTGATAGAGCAACGGCTGGAACGTGTGATGATTCTTTCGGTCGATGACCGTGATTTTTACCGGTGCGCGAGCCAGTCTCTCGGCTGCGTTCAGGCCGCCAAATCCCGCCCCCACGATCACCACGCGATGTGTAGTCTTGCCGTTCATCGCCCCACTCTATAAGATTCAGCGCGATGGCAATCGGCTCCACAAGTTCTGCCGCCAAGACTCCTCATCCGACGTGGGAGCGGTGGCTCGTCCCCTCCGTGGCCGATTTAATTTTCGTGGCGCTGCTCAGCGTACTCGTGTTCACCGCTTTATCGGTGCGTCTGCTGGGCGATGCCGGAATCGGCTGGCATATTCGCACCGGACAGTTCATTCTCTCGACTCATACGATTCCCCGCGCCGATCCATTCTCCTCAACTATGGTCGGCCAGCCCTGGTTCGCCTGGGAGTGGCTCTACGACGTGCTCGTCGGCGGGTTGGACACTGTGGCCGGCCTGAACGGCGTGGTCCTCTTCACTGCCTTGCTAATCGCCGTAACCTTTTCGTGGACGTTTCGCCTGCTCCTGCGCCGGAAAACAAATCTTCTTCTGGCGTTGATTCTGGTGCTCCTGGCGGCGTCAGCGGCCATGATCCATTTTCTGGCGCGGCCCCACGTGGTGAGCTGGCTGTTTACCGTAGCATGGTTTTGGATTCTCGAATCGTCGGAAGAAAGTGGCCGCGAGCCCGAATCTCATTCCTTCGCGACCTCAGCGGTCAAGATAAACAACAGCCGTTCGCTTCCGTGGCTGCTTCCTACCCTCATGCTCGTGTGGGTGAACCTGCACGGCGGATTTCTGGTTGGCTTCGTCCTTCTCGCGATCTACTGGATCAGCGCCGTGTGGCAATGGTTTCGCTTTGCCGGAGATCGCTTCGACGACGTCCTCCAAAACATTCGGGCAGGGAAGCGCGCCAGAGACCTGGCACTGGTCGGCTTCTTGAGCGCCCTGGCGACATTCCTGAATCCCTACGGTTGGAGCCTGCACGTTCACATCTACCGCTATCTTTCCAATCGCTTCCTGATGGACCACATCGACGAGTTTCAATCTCCGAATTTTCACGGTGTCGCGCAAAAGTGTTTTGCGGGATTATTACTGCTCACGTTGGTTGCATTAGCCGCACGAAAGCGCGAAACCGGAAGCGTTCCTGCGAGCCAATTCCTGGTAGTGATGTTTGCCGTATATTCCGGACTCTACGCCTCGCGAAACATTCCAGTGTCGTCTCTGCTGTTGATTCTGGTGATCGGCCCCTGGTTGTCGAGTGCGGTGCAAACGCTTTCAGAAGCACCTGCAGGGAGACCTTGGAGGACACTCGTAAACCGAAGAATCGCCTCTTCATCATCCGGCGTCGTACCGCCTCCATTCCTTCAGCGCATGCAGACGATCGACCGCAGCCTGCGCGGGCATCTGTGGCCTATCGCGGTAACCGTGCTAGCCTGCTGGATCGCGGCTCATGGTGGCAAATTCGGCGCCGCTCCCCTCATAGACGCGCACTTCAACGGCAAGCGCTTTCCTGTCGAGGCCGTCAACTATTTGGAAAAACAGGATGTGCAGGGTCCGGTCCTCACTCCCGATTCCTGGGGCGGATATCTAATCTACCGCCTGTATCCGCGAACAAAAGTCGTAGTCGATGACCGCCACGACCTCTATGGCGAAGAATTTCTAAAGTCTTACTTGAAGATGATTCATGTCGAGCCCGGCTGGGAGGAGTTCCTTCGGCAACACCAGGCTGGCTGCATACTCGTGCCCAGGAACTCTGCCCTGGCCAACATCCTGCTCGAAACCAACACCTGGAATTCGATCTATAAAGATGACGTAGCGGTCCTGTTCGTCCCCGTTCTGTCCGCCTCACAGTTGCAAAACCCTTCACATTGACAGGCGCAGAGCTTCCACGATATCTTCGCCGACACGGTAGCTACTACCGTGCATCGTTGACGCCCGCGAATGTCCTGCCATTCACGGAACTAACTCTGTGCACATCATTTTCCGCATCGAAGGATAAATCCTGATGAATCGCATTCTGTCTGCTCTTCGCGGCCTGCGTTCTCTCTTTGTCTTCTTGTTGGTAGTCCCCAGCCTTTGCCTCGCCGCCGCGGTTGCCGCGTATTCCCAGGACACTCCTGCGGTCTCGCTCACGCAGATCAGTTCCGATCCATTCACCGTTGCTCCCGGCCAGCACGCCACCGAAGTTGAGCCGCACGTGCTCGCCAACGGCACCACCGAAGTAGCTGCTTTCCAGACCGGACGCATCGCCCCCGGCGGCGCCACCGCCATCGGCTGGGCCACTTCCACCGACGGCGGCAGCACCTGGACGCACGGATTCCTGCCCGGCCTGACCACCGGAAACGGCGGCGGTCCCTACGACGCAGCCAGCGATCCCGCCGTAGCCTACGATGCCAAGCACGCCGTCTGGATGATCTCGACTTTGCCCATCTCCAATACCACCACCACCGTCGCGGTAGTCGTCAGCCGTTCCACCGACGGAGGTTTCACCTGGGACAATCCAGTCAACGTCGGTCCCAAGGTAAACAGCTCCGATAAAAACTGGATCGTTTGCGACAGCACTTCCACCAGCCCGTTCTACGGCAATTGCTATGTCGAGTGGGATAACCCCGACACCGGCGACGGAATTCTGATGAGCACCTCCACCGACGGTGGCCTGACGTGGGGCCCCGCAACGGCGACGGCCAACCACTCCGCCGGCATCGGCGGTCAACCGCTTGTCCAGCCCAACGGCACCGTGGTCGTGCCCATCGAAACCTCAGGCATTTCCGCCTTTACCTCCACCAACGGAGGCGCGTCCTGGTCCGCTCCCGTCGCCGTCTCCAACATTCAGAGTCACCTCGATGCTGGCGGAATCCGCAGCGGCCCGCTCCCCTCTGCCGCCGTCGACGGCGCAGGTACGGTATGGGTAGTATGGGAAGACTGCCGCTTCCGCAGCAAGTGTTCCACCAACGATCTCGTCTACAGCACTTCCACCGACGGCATTCACTGGTCCGCGGTGACCCGCATTCCCATCGACCCCACCACCAGCACCGTGGATCACTTCATCCCCGGAATCGGCATCGATCCCGCCACTTCCGGCGCCACCGCTCACGTTGCCGTTCACTATTACTTCTACTCGCAGAGCAAGTGTACCGAGGCAACCTGCAGGCTCTACGTCGGTTACATTTCTTCCCACAACGGCGGCTCAACCTGGAATCCCCCCACCCGGCTTGCCGGACCCATGCAGCTGAAGTGGCTTCCGAATTCGCAGAACGGCCTGATGGTCGGTGACTACATCGCCACCGCCTTCACCAACGGCGTGCCCCATGGCGTGTTCGCCGTAGCCGCCGCCAAGTCCGGCACCACCTTCAACGAGGCCATGAATACCGCCCAGGGACTAACCGTGCCCGAAGCCGGCCCGCAGTTGTCTTCGGCCGGCGACAAACCGCTCCACCAGCTCTCCGATGCAATTGAGAAAGAGAGCCCAGAGCGAGGCATCCCGCCTTCGAAACGCGCCGCCAAGCGCAGCTCGAAGTAATTCTGTCCTCCTGAGCGTAGGTTGTGCTTCGCGAAACGCGAAGCACAACCGTAGTCGAAGGATCCCTATCCAGCCGGCACTGCCATTGGGGTCAGCAAGGCATTCTTACGGCGAACCGCAGCCAATTCCTGCTGCCGAGACTTAATCAGCCTTCCTCCTCATACGTCCGATCCCTCGCCCCTGCTAAACTCTTTCCGTGCCTCGCCTCACTCACCTCGAATGCACCCGCTGCGCCGAACATTTCCCCGCCGACCGTCCCCAAACCGTTTGCCCCAAAGACGGAGGCATTCTCTACGCCCGTTACGACCTCGCCAGCATCAAGAAAAGTTTCTCCCCCGCGTCTCTGCTGCCGCTCGCTCCCACCATGTGGCGTTACGACGCCGTCCTTCCCGAAGCCACTCCCGTCACGCTCGGCGAAGGCTTCACGCCCATGCTTCCCAGCCGCGAGTATCCCAACGTCTTCATCAAGGACGAAGGCCTCAACCCCACCGGCTCCTTCAAAGCCCGAGGACTCTCCGCCGCGGTCACCATGGCCCGCCACTTCGGCCTGAAGAAGCTCGCCATCCCCTCCGCCGGAAACGCCGCCGGAGCCCTCGCCGCCTACTCTGCCGCCGCCAAGATCGAAGCCCACATCTTCATGCCCAAAGATGTTCCCCTGGCCAACCGCATCGAGTGCCACTACTACGGCGCGCACGTCACCCTCGTCGATGGCCTCATCTCCGATTGCGCCCGCAAAGTCGCCGAGCTGAAGGAAACCGAGTCCTGGAAGAACGACGGATGGTTCGACGTTTCCACCACCAAAGAGCCCTACCGCGTCGAAGGCAAAAAGACCATGGGCTACGAAGTCGCCGAGCAACTCGGCTGGAAGCTTCCGGAGGGCATCATCTATCCCACCGGCGGTGGTGTCGGCCTGCTCGGCATGTGGAAGGCTTTCGACGAGCTCGAGCAACTGGGTTTCATCGGCTCCGAGCGCCCGAACATGATCAGCGTGCAATCTTCAGGATGCGCCCCTATCGTTAAAGCATGGGATGAAGGCCGCGCGTCCTCCGAAATGTGGCCCAATGCCTCCACCCTAGCCTCCGGCCTACGCGTCCCAAAACCCTACGCCGACTACCTCATCCTCGACATCCTGAAACAAAGCGGAGGCCTCGCCCTCGCCGCCACCGACCCGGAAATCCTCGCCGCCACTCGCCACTGGGCCATGGTCGAAGGCATCTTCGCCGCCCCCGAAGGCGCCGCCAGCCTCGTCGCCTACCAGAAACTCCTGGCCAGCGCTTTCTTCACCCCAGACGACACAGTCGTCCTCTTCAACACCGGCTCCGGCCTGAAATATCTGGATGTCTTGGACACGAAAGATGCCCAAGCCCAGCGACCGCCCGCCCAACGCGCCATCGCCGGAATCATCGGACCTTACTAAGGACACTGATCCAGCCGCCGTAACATTAGCTTTTGCAGTCATTGACCAGGTCGTGAGTGTAATCGCTGATTACGTGGACCATCCAGACGCCTTTCCCGGACTGGCTTTTCCCGTTATGGGATTACTTCCTGTTTGCCCTCAACCGGGCACAACTCCATGAAATTGCTGATTATTCCGGAGAACATTCCTTTGGCTAAAGGCTTCGCAGCCAGTGCGCAGATCGCATTCTGGTGAGATGTGATGTGTATCACTAGATTGCAGCCATCGCCGGTTCTATACTTGAAGACCGTACTCAGGAGGTCCGTCCGTGAATAGTTTCTGTGCGCGCATGTTCGGTCTCACCCTGTTCGTTTTTCTCGTTTTGGCGATTGCCGTCCAACCTGCCATTGCTCAGCAGGATCAAGCCAAGCATATTTTCCATCGGCTGATTCCAGCCGGGGATACCTGTTCCAGCTGCCACAAGGCGATTTATGACCAATGGAAAGCCAGCCCGCATGCCGCCAACGATGTCGAATGCACCGTGTGCCATGGCGAGACAACATCACGGGACTTCGCGGGCACTCCGGCGTTAAGCACATGCGACACCTGTCACACCGATCAGGTGGCACAACTGAAGTCTGATCCCTTCATGAAAGGCAAGACGTGTGTCAGCTGTCATCAAGCACACACCTTCGTGGAGCACAAGAAGGCGGCCCCGGCAGCCAAGTGATAACAATTTCCAGGCGTGGCATTCTCCGAACTGCTGGCCGGTTTCAATCGATTCTTTCGTGACGAAAGCTCGGTCAATCGATGACACGAAGGGAGCGAAGGCGTACCTGCACATGGCCGATCACACTGTCGTGTGGGTGCAACGAAATTTCCCTACTCTCGTCGCGTTTGCTACCCTACTTGGCGATAAATCGCCTCACTCAAAACCCTGGCCACAGGGTCAAAACGTTCTATAAAAAGGAATGTCAAGAAAAAAGTTCTGCCTCGACCGGAGGGCGAGAAGGTTTTGTCTCGAGATCCAGCCCACTTCACTGTAAG
>Ga0302320_10006747_pt1 | contig 25403 bp, 23 predicted proteins | sample Bog_T0_3_FD_202130 | JGI IMG/M metagenome (GOLD analysis project Ga0302320, IMG submission 202130) | Peat permafrost microbial communities from Stordalen Mire near Abisko, Sweden - Bog_T0_3 | ecosystem: Environmental > Terrestrial > Soil > Wetlands > Peat | place: Sweden: Abisko, Stordalen Mire... | reverse complement strand
AATTGCAGGAACGGCTGGCGAAGCTGGCCGGCGGCGTGGCCGTCATCAATGTCGGCGCGGCGACCGAGAGCGAAATGAAGGAGAAGAAAGCCCGCGTGGAAGACGCGTTGCACGCGACCCGCGCGGCTGTTGAGGAAGGCATTGTCCCCGGCGGCGGCGTGGCGCTCATTCGCTGTCTGCCCGTGCTGGAGGCGCTCAAGCTGGAAGGCGACGAGCAGATCGGCGTGGACATTGTCAAGCGCGCCGTTGAAGAGCCGTTGCGCGCGCTGGCGAAGAACTCCGGCGTGGAAGGTTCCATTGCCGTGCAGGAAGTCAAGAAGCGCAAGGGCAACGAGGGTTACAACGTCGCCACCGGCGAGTACGAAGACCTCGTGAAAGCCGGCGTGGTTGACCCGAAGAAAGTCACGCGGACGGCGTTGCAGAACGCGGCATCCATTGCCGGCCTGTTGCTAACCACCGAGTGCCTCGTGACCGAAATCCCCGAGAAGGAGAAGGCTCCGGCGGGCGGCGGGCATGGCGGCGGCGGCATGGGCGGCATGGGCGGCGGCATGGATTATTAAGCGGTTTTTGAAACTCAGGAGGAACTGAGAAATCACGGCGGGACCGGCTTTTGCCGGTCCCGCCTTTTTAATTGCTGATGGTGCTTTTTCGCAACCATAGTATAAGAGAGAAGCAGAAGTCGTGGAAAAGGGTTCTGCAAAATCAAGGGACCGGATCAAATTGAGTTCGCGATGTGGCGAATGAATCCGAAAGCAAAATTAATGTCCTGAATGCGGCGGCCCGTTCGTCTTATCCATGAAATGAACGATATTAACAAATCACAAATAGAAAAACTATGACAAGCAAAGCAATCGTGGACACTGGCAAAACCACCACATCAACCGAAGGCCGTGACCTGATTCTCTCCCGCGTCATCGACGCGCCGTGCGAAAAAGTGTTCAAGGCATGGACTGAACCCTCCTTGCTCAAGCAATGGTTCGCGCCGCTTCCGTGGACAATTTCAAAAGTTGAAACGGACTTGAAACCGGGCGGTTCAACTTTAATCGTCATGCGCGGCCCCAATGGTGAGGAAATGCCATGTCCCGGCGTCTATCTTGAAGTCGTGAAAAACAAGCGGCTCGTTTTTACCAACGCATACACAAAAGCCTGGGAGCCTTCCGAAAAACCGTTTATGACGGTGGAAGTAACCTTTGACGACATGGGGGGAAAGACAAAATACATGGCGCGGGTGCGTCACTGGACGATTGCAGACCGCGAAGCGCACGAAAAAATGGGCTTCCACAAAGGTTGGTCAATATGTGCCGAACAACTAGCGGCGCTCGTCGAAAAAAAGCAGTAAACTGCGAAAGCCACATCTGAATAATCACATGAAGACCAAACTCACTCAGACTAAATCAAGCCGAGGCGCTCCGCTCTTCGCAGCTTGGCTGTCGGCACCATGTCGTCGGTCAGATGAGATCGGAAGCACCAGATGAACGTTCTCGTGCTCGACGCAATGGGCGTTATCTACAAGTCTGGTGACGACGTGGCTGAGCTTCTCTGCCCATTTATTCACGAAAACGGTGGCATCCTCGACAATGGTCGCATCGCAGCACTGTTCCACGAGGCGAGCCTTGGACGAATTTCTGCCGTTCAATTCTGGAAGGAGGTCCAGCTTGATCCCCATCTCGAAGATGCCTACCTGCTCCGGCATCGCCTCTCGGCTGGCGTGGTCCAATTTTTGGGCAAAGTCAAATCCAGAACAACCTCAATCTGGTGTTTGTCCAATGACGTTTCAGAGTGGTCTCGCAAGTTACGGGAACGATTCGGCCTCCACCACCTTATGAATGGATTTGTGATCAGTGGTGATATTGGCGCCTGCAAACCTGACCCGGTGATATATAAGCACCTGCTTGCACAGACCGGCGCTGCGGCAAAAGAGATTATATTGGTGGATGATCGCCCCCGGAACCTCGACGCGGCCGCTGCTTTGGGACTACAGACGATCCTCTTCGGGGCAGCACCGCAAGCTCGTCCTTTCCAACACCGTGTGGCGGCTGATTTCAACCAAGTTTTCGACATCGTCTGCCAGACCCCCGGAGTTTAATAGGCTTCACAGGCACACCGGGCATTCCATGCGTCTTATCCGCTACCAACCCGAATACCAGGTGTCGGTTAGTGGTATTGTTGAGGAAAGCCGTGACTTTTTCGAGTGAGGCGGCTTGCCGCCGCTTTGTTCCACGTAACTTGCGCATGATGCCAAAGCGGGAGCAAGCTCCCGCACTCCAAATTTGCGACCCTGAACTTTCTCCTTTGGACAATGACCGCATTCTCACCCACAAGAAATGTCGAGGAACCCTCTTTCAAATTTCTCTCTCAGGCGATGGCGGCGGGGTGGAACGTAGCAACCCCCATTGCAAGGACAGACGCGGGGTTACTTCGAGCAGATTCTGGATGGTGACGGGCTTGAGGATGTGGGCGGCGGCACCCAGTTGATCGGCGGCGGGGAGGCGCGTGTCTTGATTGGTGGCGGCGAGCATTATTGCCGGGATGGAACGGGTGCGGGGGTCGGCTTTGATGCGGCGCAGGACTTCAAGGCCGTCCATTTTGGGCAGGTCTAAATCGAGGAGGAGGAGTTGCGGGGGCGGGCTCGGGGCGGCGCGGCTGGACAGTGCCGACGTTCGATGGGATGAACCGCTGGCCATGAAGTTGTTGGGAACCTCCTCTCCCCGGCCCTCCACTCCGCAAGTTTGTGGAGGGGAGGGAGAGGATGCGACTTGTTGTTCATGGGCACAATTGCGGGCGGCGCACCGAAGATATTTGAGCGCCGCCGGGCCGTCGTGGGCCACGCGGATGGGGTTGGCGACGTTGGCCTGCTTCAACGCGCGCAACGCAAGTTCCACTTCGCGCTCCTGGTCCTCCACGAGTAAAATCTCCGCCAAGTGGTCAGCGGGGAGTAATTTCGCCGCCGGGGTGGTCTCCCCGGCTTCGCGCGGAAAGGCGAGAAGGGCGGAGGCCGGGACTTCGAGGGCGGTGGCAAGCCTTTGGATGATGAGGAGGGAAATGTTGCGCGCGCCGCGCTCGACATCGGACAGGTATGTCCGATGCAGCCCTGCCCTTGCGGCCAGTTTTTCCTGGGAGATGCCCAAACGCGCTCTCCAGACCCTGACCGACGTTCCAAATGGTTTCCTAACGTCAGTGCCAACCATAATTTTGCTGTGTACGAATCCGCCGGATTGCAACAGCCCCCCATAGATGCCTATGAGTGACCCGTGGTGGGACTATATTCGATCCCGGAGCGGTGTCAAGGGGTTCATTGTCGAAAAACGCGCGATTCTGATGGACTGCGCTATAAGGCGCTGAGATTCAACCCTTACAGGGTTGATCAACTCCAATGTTGTTCCCCAGGGCAGGCCTCTCGGAATCGGCCAACCCTGGGCTGGATGATTCAATCCCTTTGGGATTGAGGACAGACGCCCCTGGCTGATGCACCTAAAATGTCGTGGCATCCTTTTCTTAAACGGCTTTAGGAAAGCGGAGGTTCCGATTGGGAATTGGTCATTGAGGATTCGTTATTGGTTATTGGAAGACGATGAGAAAACGGCATTGTTTCCAGGGCGGGAGGGGGATTAGGATTAGGATTAAGATCAGGATTAAGAGGGGATATGAAAGTGAATGCATCGTGAGCGCGGAAACCAAAAAGTCACCCTCCCCACCGACGAAACCGGCGGGTGAGCCTGCTTCGCGCATGGCGTGGCAGCCGTTCACTTTTGGCGGGGTGGCGGCGTTTGCGACTGCCAAATGGAGGCGGCTGTTGACGGCGCAGGCGGTGGCGGCGGTGCTGTTTGCCGGCATCAGTGTCTGGTTTCTCGGTCATTGTTACGCGCCGGTAGTCACGGGGGAGATTCACAGGATGCCCAAAGGGGCGGCGCTGGCCAGCGGGCAATTGACTGGCGTGCCGGACGTCTCGATTTATGAGACGAAGTTTCTCTCCATCGCCATCACAGCCAACGACAACGCCGACTTGGATCAGGGGGCTGATGTGCAAATCGCGCTGCGCCGGGATCATGTGGCTATTTCGTCCATGCTGAGTTCGGCGATTGGGTCGGTGGAGATGGGTTATCCGCGGCTGCTGAGCGTGGATTTGAGCCGGACGCATCTGGAGCCGTGGTGGGGGGCGTGGGGGCCGATAGTGGTGGTTGCGGCGGGACTGGGGATGGCGGTTGCTCTGGTGCTGCTCTGGGTGGCGTTGGCGTGGGTTTACGCGCCCGGGGCGAAGCTGGCGGCGTGGTTTTTCGACCGGCAACTGACCTGGCCCGGGGCCTGGCGGCTGGCCTGCGCCGCCTTGCTGCCGGGAGCGGTGCTGCTGACGGCGGGGGTGGTGATGTACGGGAGCCGGATGGTGGATGTCTATGGGCTTTGTTACTTTGGAGGTGTCCATTTTTTGGCCGGTTGGGTCTATTTGTTGGCAGCGCCGGCCTTTGCGCCGCGATTATCGGCCGGGCCGGCGCGTCGCAACCCGTTCAGTCCGTGATACTTGGGAGAAACAGTTGTTTTCAAATCCGTCGGGGACGCGCAATTTTCCTGGTGGCACATTAGATGCTTTTACCCCCTTGGCCCGCCCATTAACAACACGGTTAAATGAGCCGATATAGAGACACGGCTCCGAGCCAATGAGACAATTTTATGGAACGCGACATAGAACAACGCACGCAGTACGACGAACCCTTCAAACAAGCGGCGGCGCATTTTCTTTCCCTCAGCGGCAGGAGCGTGGAAGAAGTCTCCACGGAACTGGGCCTGAAAGCGGCGGAGTTGCGGAGTTGGAAGCGGAAATACCCGCAGGCGCGGCCGGAAGAAGCCGCCATTCCTTCCAGCCCTCTGTGCCAGCTCCAGGCCGAGAACAAGGCGCTGCGGGACGAAATCGTGCGCTTGAAAGTGCAGTGGGACATACTGAAAACCACGCTGGGCATCCTGTCCGGAGGCACCCGGGCGAACGGAAATTCCGCCTGACAAAGTTATGAGAAAGACACGGCGATTATTGAGCGTGGAGCCGACGGCTCCATTTCAGCGCTTTGCAGCCGGTCCTCCTTTGGCCGTTGCGACCAAGCTCCACCGGGACCAGACGGGCCATGCGCGCAAGATACCCGTAAAGCATCTCCCCAGCCCGCACAGCCCGATCCTCTTGAAAATCGTCGCCATCGAAACCTATTCCGGCAACACCGCGCGGCTGAACCGCCGCCGTCAGTTCTTCAACCGATTCCGCTCGACCTGAGAGCGGATTCCAAACGGCGGGGCGCCACTTGATTCGACGGCTCGACCGAGTCTCACCCTGCCTCAAATCAGGCGGTTTGACATTTGGAATCTGAATCTCATCATAGGGCCGGTCTATTTGATGTTTCCGGTGATATGACTGGTCCTGAGAAGATGTTGTGTGAACTGATCGCGCTGCCCAGCGTGAATCCGGCGTTTCTGCCGGACGGTGATCCGCGCGCCGGGGAGGGGCGGGTGGCGCACTTTTTGGCGGCAACCGCAGCATTGGCAGGGCTGGATGTGGATTTGCAGGAGGTGCCATTTTGGGAGGACGGAAGGATGGGGCAAACTCCAAGCCCCAAACCCCAAACTCCAAGCGCCAATCGCCAATCCGCAATCCGCAATCCGCAATCCGGTGTTCGGTCCAATTTGATCGCCACGCTCCGCCCTGGGCGCCGCGCGCGGCTTCGGGTGATTCTCGCGCCGCATTTGGATACTGTGCCGGGGATTTCGGATGAACAGTATCAACCGCAGTTGCACGGGGCGCGGATTTACGGGCGGGGCGCTTGCGATACGAAAGGTTCGGTCGCGGCCATGCTGACGGCGCTGTGCGAATTGGCCAAACACGGCCCGCGCCCGGCGGAAACGGAGATTGTCTTTGCCGGCCTGGTGGATGAAGAGAATCTCCAGTGCGGCTCGCGCGCGCTGGCCGCCGCCGGTTGGAAGGCGGATTTGGCCATCGTCGGGGAGCCGACGCGGCTGCAAATTGTCACCGCGCACAAAGGGAGCCTTTGGCTCGGCTTGGCCACGCGCGGCAAATCGGCGCACGGGTCGCGCCCAGACTTGGGCCGGAACGCGGTGCATGAAATGGCGCGGGTGGTTTGCCTGCTGGAGGGGGAGTATGCGCGCAAAATGTTGCGGCGGCGGCATCCGTTGCTGGGGCACGCGACGGTGAACGTGGGGGTGATTGCGGGAGGGATGCAGCCGAACATCGTGCCGGGGGCGTGCCGGATCAAGGTGGACCGGCGGACATTGCCTGGGGAAACGGAACAGACCGTGCGGGCGGAACTGGGGGAGTTGTTTCGGAGGCGGAAATTGCGGGTGGAAATTGACAATCAAAAGGGGGTGCCATGCCAGCCGATGGAAACGGATGCGCGGCTGCCGCTGGTGCGGCAGTTTTTTCGCGCCACAGGCCAGAAGGAAGCGGCGGGGGTGGATTACTTTTGCGACGCTTCGGTGCTGGCGCGGGCGGGGATCTCGAGCGTGGTGTTCGGGCCGGGAGACATCGCGCAGGCGCACACGGCGGATGAGTGGATTGCGAGGAAGTCGCTTGAGGAGGCGACGGGGCTGCTGCTGAAGTTTTTGCGGACGCTGCCATAAAACAGATGAGTTCCAACGGCAAATCCTCGTTTTTCCGCCAAAGCGGCTGGATGGTTATCTCTACATTTCTGGGCGGCATCTTCATGGTGAGCGTGCAGATCGCGGCGCAAAACGACCGGGTGATGGATGCTTCCGATTCCACGATTTTCGTTGCGCTGCTGGGCTTGCTGATACTGCTTGGCGGAGTGCCGTCCGCGGCGCTGCAAACGACTTTTGCGCAGCAGGCGGCCGGGGCGGTGACGGAAGAGAAGGAGCGTGAGTTGACGGCGGCATTACACGCTCTGTTGCACGTGACTTTCTGGTGCTGGCTCGCGCTGGCGGGCGTGGTGATTGTTTTTGCGGGGCCGGTGTCGGCGGCGCTGGATGTGAGGAATCCGGCGGCGCTGCGGGTTGCGATGCTGGCGGTGCTGGCGGTGATTTGGCTGCCGACTTTCAAAGGGTTATTGCAGGGGCAGCACCGGTTCGCGCCGTTGGGGTGGCTGCAAATCATGGAAGGGGCGTTGCGGCTGGGGATATTCCTTGTGCTTGTGTTGTTGCTGAAAGCGGGGGCGACCGGGGGGCTTTGGGCGGTGTTTGCCGGGTCCTATCTGACTCTCGCTGTGGCGTTGTGGCTGACGCGCGATATCTGGGGCGCGAAGACCTCGGCCCCATTTTCGTGGAGGTCATGGCTGAGGCGGGGCGCTCCGCTGACGCTGGCGATTGGGGCGTTCACTTGCATGTCCAGCTTGGACCGGGTGTTCACCAAGAGTCTTTTTTTGGATCCGGTTCCGGTGAAGTTGTATAACAACGCGATGCTGGTGGGATTCGCCATCGTTCAGTTTATCGCGCCAATCACATCGGTGATGTTTCCGACGATTGTGAGGAACCTGGCCTTGTCGAAGAAGAGCGACGCGTTGATGATGACGCTGGCTGTGACTGGAGTTTTTGGGTGTCTGGCGGCGGGAGGATGCACACTGTTTCCGAAACTGCCGCTGGCGGTGCTGCATTTCAATTTGAACGCCGCGCCACTGGTGCCGTGGTTTGCCTGGGCGGTGGTTCCTCTCACGCTGGCCAATGTGCTGATCCAGAACTTGATGGCGCGGGGACGGTTTGTGGCGGCGTATTGGCTGTTCTTGGTTCCGGTGATTTATGGGCTGACCCTCATGGACATGAGGCCGGCGCTGCTGGCCAAGCCCGACATTTTCAGCGCGTTCAAGGGGATCATCCTAACCCTCGGATGTTTCAGCCTCCTTTTGTTCGGGGTGGCGGCTTGGTTCACGTGGCGCAAGCCAGTTACCGGCGGCGTGGATCGGGATTCGGCGGGGGGGCGTTGAGTTTGCGGTAGAAAAGGAGCTCCAAGGGGGTGAATATTCTCCTCAAGGGAGCCAGCGGGGAATAGATCCAGCGCAATCGTATCACCGACAGGAGCATGGTGAGCGAAGTGCGGCCGAGGGCCACTTTGGAGCCGACCTTGTCCGTCCACTCGGTCGGCACTTCCAAAACGCGGAAGCCCTCGCGCTTTTTCAGGAGGTAAAGGAGATTGATGTCGAACGCCATGTCGGCGATGCAGAGGGAGGGGTGGATCTTTTCGACGGCGGCGCGGCGCATGACTTTGGCGCCGCACTGGGTGTCGCGGATGTTCATGTGGAACAGGAACCCCACGATGAGGTGGAAAACCCGGCTGGCGAATTGGCGCCGGCCGGTTTGCATCTGGTGGAGCACGGCTCCCGGCATCCATCGGGAACCGATCACGCAATCCGCCTCGTCGGCGTGCCGGATGAGGTCCAGGAACGCGGGCGGGGCCGTCGCGCCGTCGGCGTCCACGTAGCCGATCAGATCGGCGCGGGGAGCGAGACGGAGGCCCTCGATGAGCGCGCCGCCTTTGCCGATGGGGGCGGGAAAATCGAGGGAGCTGACTTCGGGGAACTCGGCCCCGACGCGCCGCACGACGCCGAGGGTATTGTCGCGGCAGCCGTTGAGGACGACGACCAGTTGGAATTTGCCCTGGTAATTGCGGCGGAAGTATTCGGCGTAACCGCGCAAGACAGGTTCGATGCGACCCTCCTCGTTGTAAGCGGGTATCAGCAACAATACACTTGGATAAGGGTCCGGCACGGGCGGGATTTCTACCCAATCACCAGCGCCATGTCGAGGGAGATTTGTCACGGCCCTTATGTCCTTTCCGACTCAAGCCTCCGCCGGCCTATGCCGATAAGAAGAGAGCCTGAGGCCTCGCGGCCAGCGATGTGTCGTGCAGACATGCTGGGCGACGCCCGGACGCTAACTTGTGAACGTGGAATTGATCAGTGAGAGTGCGTGGACTTCCGTTATCGAAGGCACGCGCAAAATTCAGTTTGAGTTTCTGGCGCTCCAACTGTTTCTCGTCAATTTGCGCAACCGGCTGCGCGCAAAGGAAATCTCCACCCAGGATTGCATCCGGGAACTGAAAGCGTTTTACAGGAAGTTCAGCCGCCTGCCCATGGCGGAGCAGGATTTCAACAAGATCGCCAACCGCGAGGAAACCCTGACCAACCAGTTGCTGGATCCGGCGGAAACCGCGCGCAGAATCCTGGCCGGCGAGAGCCTGATGTTGGCCGGCGAGGAAAACCTGCTGGCCGCCTTGCCTCCCGGCAACTGGATCGGAGGCACCAGCCCCTATTTCATGGCCCGGGAAGGCGGCTGTCTGTGCAAGGACAAGATTTTCGTCACCCAAATCCCAGGCGAGTTCCATGCCACGACCTGCCGTTATGCCGCGTCGGAACTGCCCGGCATCTATCGGGACGCCGGGGAGGACGCAGTCAGTTTTGTCATCCTGCCTGCGGGGAGTCCCGCACACACCGAATTTGCCTTGCGCGCCCCGTCGTATGCCAGTTTCGCCCTGCACCCGCTGGCAGGCTGGATCGCTGGCATTGACCTGGACAAGCTGGGCAAAGCGACGCCGAAGGTCTTTTGCGGCGGCCCGGAGCCGCTCGCCGACGCGGCGGCCGTGATGCGCCTGAAACTTCCCGCCGACCGTCTGGCTCAAATAAAGACCATCAACCTGTTCCAGCCAGGCGATGGCGACGCTATTTGGTTTCCAGCCAGCGGTTTCTCCGCCACGACAGCGATAATCAACAGCCGGGAGCGCAACCTGGCCGAATACCTTCAGAGCATCCAGGCCGACACCCGCCTTCCGTTGGTGGCCAATTACTTCGGCGCGATGGTCAACGTGAGCATCAAGAACCTGGACGTCCAGAACGGACGCGTTGATTTCTACGCCCCGGTGGTTGCCGGCATCGAATACAAACTGGCTTCACCGGTCCAGGATTACGTTGCGGAATTTGAAGCCAAACTCAAGGGGATAGCCCCGGAAAATGTGCTCTTCTCCTGTAATTGCATACTGAACTACCTGCATTCAAAGCTCGAAGGCCACCGCACCGGCACGCTGGTTGGACCGGTCACCTTTGGTGAAATCGCTTTTCAGTTGCTCAACCAGACCCTGGTCTATATCGAGATTGTCGAGGTCGCATCGCCGCACGGCGCCCCGAATGCCACGACGATGGAACTCGCCGCCGCCCACGAAGAGATTCAGGCGAGTGAGAGGCGGTTCCGCACGTTGAGCGATTTCGCGCCGATGGGGATTTTTTTGACCGGCCAAGATGGAAGGCTGGTTTACGAAAATTCCCGTTGCCAGGAATTGAGCGGAGTTTCAACCGAAGAATCCATCGCCGGCCGCAGTTGGCTTCAGAGCATCCATCCCAACGATCTGCCGGGCGTCACTGCCGGCCTTAAAGAGAGCGAAAGTAAAGGCCATTATTTTGACCGCGAGTTCCGGTTCGTTCGCCCCAATGGCGAAATTCGCTGGGTCCACTTGCGCACGGCCTTGCTGGGTTCGGAAACTGGCGAGACAACGGGTCGCATCGGGATGCTGTCGGACATCAGTGACAGGAAGCAGGCGGAAATCGAGCTGGAGCGGATAAACCAGGACCTGAACCGCGCCTCGCGCGAAGCCGCCATCGCGGAATTCGCCAGCGGCGTGTTGCACAATGTCAAAAACGTCATCAACAGCATTAACGTTTCCGCCAGCGTCATTACGGATCAATTGCAGCAGTCCAAGTCCGCCCAACTGACCAAGGTGACAGCGTTGCTGAGCGAACATGCCGGCGACCTCGGCTCATTCATCACCGAGCATGATCAGGGAAAACTCATCCCCGGCTATCTGGCAAAATTGGCCGAACGGCTGGCGGCGGAGCGCGAAACGATCCTTGGGGAATTGCGGAATCTCGGACAAAATGTGCGACACGTCACCGAAATAGTGACGATGCAGCAAAGCTCCGCCAAGTCGGGCGGCAGGAGCGAACAAGCCAAGCCGAGTGACATGATGGAAGACTCGCTGCGCATTGTTTCCTCCAGTTTGGCGCGGCACGGCGTCCAAGTGGTGCGCGAATATGCCGGCAACCTGCCTGACATCACGGTTGAGAAACACAAGGTATTGCAGGTTCTGGTCAACCTCCTCCGCAACGCCAACCAGGCCTGCCAAGCTTCCGACCGGCCTGACAAGCAGGTGGCCTTGCGGGCCAGCAACGGCGGTGAGTTTGTCCACCTGACTGTGGCGGACAATGGCGTCGGCATCCCATCTGAAAATCTCGGCCGGATTTTTGAGCACGGATTCACGACGAAAAATGAAGGGCACGGCTTCGGATTGCGCAGCAGTGCCCGCATGGCTCGGGAACTTGGGGGAGACCTCCAGGTGCATAGTGACGGGGTTGGCGCCGGAGCCGCTTTCTCGCTGACGCTGCCAATCCGCCTGCCAGCCACCCAATATGCACATCCCGATTCAGGACAGGGATGTGTGCCTCTGATGGTTTTGCGCCCGTTGACTCACGGGAAAAAGACACCGGGGAGTTCTGAGTAAGCCGGTCGTATTGGACTCATGTCTGGGTCTCTGGGTCTTGATACATTCTTAGGTGTTCGATTGCGAGATAAAACGAGCAGGGGGGCGAGCCTTCGAGCCGTCGCTTGCGCCCCCCTGCGGTCGAACACCCCAGGCTGGGGTGAGGGGCCGATCAGCGCGGTTTGGTCAGCAAAATCCGCTTCAACCTTTTTTCCAGCTCGTCCTTCAACTCGAACGGGTCCAGACTTTCATAGCGTTCCCGCAAAGGCCGAGTCTGTTGGGCAGTCAACATTCCCGGAGCACAGAGCCGCTGGTAAGCGGTGCGGGGAGGTTCGTAACGTTTGCGCCAGTGACTGCCCTCCCGCCACTTCTGCTCCAGCTTCAAACAGGGCAGAAAGAAGTTCTGCCACGGCGCCCAGACTTCCCGATACAACGCGCTGATCGCTCCCACCAGCTCCGGGTTTTCCAAGCGCCCATAGCCCAAAAGCTGGCGCGCCCACGTCCAGTTCTTCTGTTCCACATGGGCGTTGTCGTCCGAGTGGTAAGGCCGCGAACGGGTGAAATCCACCGCCTCTTTGCGGTCTCTCATGTAGGACCACAAATGATGGTTTAGAAATTCCCCGCCATTGTCCGAATCAAATCCCAGCAACGCAAAGGGCAGGCGTTCCTCCACCTCCCGGGTGGCCGCCAGCACTCCGGCCGCCCCCTTGTTCCAGACCGCTCCGCCCTCCGTCCAGCCGCTTAAAATGTCCGTATAGGTCAGGCTCCAAATAAAATCCCCCGCCATACTCCCTCCGCAATGGGCCACGCTGTCGGCCTCCAAATATCCGGGCCGGGTCAAATCCCAAGTCCCGGTGCGAATCGGTATTTCCGACCGCAACAGGCTGCCCGGTTTGGTCTCGCCCCGGCCCCGACCGGAATGTTCCGCCCGCGCCGGCTCGAGCATCCGATCCAACGTGGCCGCGCTGACTTGGCCCACCAACTGGCGCTGCCGCCAGCCCATCCGGCCAAATCGCCGCTCGTAGTAGGGCAGCCATTGGCGCAGGATCGGCACCAGCCGTTTGCCGCAGGGTTGCTCGGCACTGAGCCAAATTTGCCGCACCACCGGCTCAATGCCCTGATACCGCCGTTCCGGCCCGGGCGGCGCCCGCCCCGGACCCAGGGGCAGATTTCCACCCAGCAGCTTGATGGCATACTTGCGCTCATATTCATAATCCTCACACAGCTCGTCCAGCATCCGGATCCGCCCTTCGCGGTGACGCCGGGCATAACGCTCCTGCAACTTCGGCAACCAATCTTTTTTCAGTTCTTTGCTCATGTTCATTCACACCATTTGCGGGTGTCTTTTTCCCATGAGTCAACTACCCTTTTGGCCTCCTCCCAGTTCCTCTCCCCGGTGTCTTTTAATTTGAGTCAACTCGCAACATCGGCGGTGACAGGCGGCGCAGTGTCTGGCGCATGCGCGGAGCCGGCGTTGAGGATTTCGCGGCGGATCACGGCAAGCGCTCGGCGCAGGCATTCGGCCACGAGCGGCTGCGGATGCCGCGCGAGCCACGCGGTGGCGGTTTCAGTTTTCAGCAAATCGGTGATTGCTGGAAGCGCTCGAAGCAAGTCCTGTTTTTGATCCTGCATGTTATTGGCTCCTGTCAGATTTGGCGCGCCACTATTGCGTGAGAATAGCGCGGGAAACCCCGTCTAGCGAGAACTGGATTTCTTTGGGAAGATTGGAGACCCGGAGCCGGTTCTCGCCTTCGTCCAGCGCCAGCTTGGCAACAGCCGAAACGCCGTCAAGAAGAAGGCCGCCGCCTTTCTCAAGAACCGCGTCGAGCGGGAAACCAGTGTCGCGTCCGGTTGCAGGCCGCACATACCGAAAGCATCACCGGCACTTCCACCAGCACCCCCACCACGGTCGCCAGCGCCGCTCCGGAATTTGCGCCAAATAATGTGATGGCGACCGCAACCGCAAGCTCGAAGAAGTTGCTGGCCCCAATCAGCGCGCCGGGGGCGGCGACGCTGTGTTCCACGCGAAGAACGCGCATGAGCAAATAGGCCAGGCCGGAGTTGAAATAGACTTGGATGACGATCGGCACGGCGATGAGCAGGACGGCCAGCCAGCGCCGGGTGAGATTGCCGGACTGAAATGCGAAAATGAGAACCAGCGTCAGCAGCAGCGCGCCGATCATCACCGGATGGAATTTGGGTAGAAAATTTTCTTCGAACCATTGTTTGCCGCGGGACTTGAGCAGCGCGGCACGTGTGAGCCAGCCGGCGGCAAGCGGGATGACGATGAAGACCACGACGGATGTGATGAGGACTTTGGCCGGAACAACCACATGGGCGACGCCGCAGAGGAACATCACAATGGGCGCGAAGGCGACGAGCATAATAAGGTCGTTGACCGCCACTTGAACCAGCGTATAGGCCGGGTCGCCGTCGGTGAGATATGACCAGACAAATACCATCGCCGTGCAAGGCGCGGCGGCCAGAATAATCAGACCGGCGGTGTATTCCCCGGCCTGTTCGGGCGTGATCCAGGCGGAGAAGACATGCCGCATGAAAACCCACGCCAGTAGCGCCATGCTGAACGGCTTTACCAGCCAGTTCACGAACAACGTCACCATCAATCCCTTGGGCCGTTTGGCAATGCCGCCGATGGCGCTGAAATCCACCTTGAGCATCATGGGGTAAATCATCAGCCACAGCAGCACGCCGATGGGGACATTGACCTGCGAGCCTTGGCCGAATTCCAGCTTGCTCAAGGTGGAAGTGACACCCGGAAGCAATTTGCCGAAGGCGACACCTTCAATCATGCAAACCAACACCCAGACGGTCAGGTATCGCTCGAAAAATGCCAGCCGCTTCGGCTCCGCCAGCGGCTGCGCAATGTTGGCAGTGACAGTGTTGCTCATTTCGCGTTCCTCAACCGCAGCATTTCGCCTTGCCATCTGGCTTGTGCGCCTCGTTGGAGCCGCAGCACGGGTCGCCGGCATCCGCCGCTCCCCCTAGTTCCGACCCGGTCAGCTTGTCCGCCAGCCGCAAAATGGCCTGGTGCGGCGAATCCTTGAGCTTTGCCGCCGTCGCAACCGCGCGCGCCATGTCCGCTTTCGATACCCCGAGCTGCTTTGCCTCGCGATAATGGTGTTTCAGGCAAGGCTCGCAATTCGCCGCTATTGCCGCCCCCATCGCCACCAACTCATTGACCGCAGGGGAATATTCGATCGCGGACGCCGCCTTGGTTGCCGTGACCTCAAGACTGACGATGTAGTCGCCCGGCCCGCTCCCGGGGGGCAGGTGCTCAATGATCTTCTTATAGAACGGATCGTTCCAATCCGTCATCGCCGCTACATAGTCCTTCTTCGGATTGAGTCGGATCTCTGCAAGTCCGGCCTCCCGCGCCATGCCCTCCGTTTCGCTCACGAGCACAGCCCCGGCCACGCAACCCACCAGGGCCTCGATCATTTTCAAAATCTCCGCTGGCAACGGCTTGAGCAATGCCAGGTCCGAAACCGCCACCCGTCCCCCTGGCTTCAGAACCCGCGCAATCTCCCGCCAAACTTGCGCCTTGTCAGGTGACAGGTTGATCACGCAATTGGAAATCACCACGTCCACGCTGTTATCCGCGAGCGGCAGATGTTCAATCTCTCCGAGCCGAAACTCGACATTATCCAGCGCCGACCGCTCCCGGTAGGTACCGATGTTCTTCCGCGCCTTCGCCAGCATCTCCGGCGTCATGTCCACGCCAATCGCCCGGCCCGTTGCGCCCACTTTCCTCGCCGCAATGAAAACGTCGAACCCCCCGCCGCTGCCCAGGTCCAATACAACCTCTCCAGCCTGAAGTGCCGCCAAGGCGTTGGGATTGCCGCACGACAAACCCATGTTGGCGCCTTCGGGCAGCGCGGCCAACTCATCGAGAGAATAACCGATGTGTTTGGCAAGGCCTTCGGACGCCTCCGGCGACGAACCACAGCACGAAAGCGACGTGCTGCAACACGAGCCGCTGCTGGAGGCGATTTTGCCGTAACCCTCACGGACCGCCGCACGCACGGCTTCCGGTTCATTTGTAATGTTGTTTTTGTTCATATATCAACTCACGATTTAATTGCGCCGCGCGCCATGGCTTCCGGCACATCCACAATTTGCGCCACGATTTCAACCACACTTTGGACGCATCCCATGCACGTCTTGTGCAGAAGGTCGCGCTCCTTGAAGTGCTGTTGTCCTTCTTCTGTGCGAAGATCGCATCCGTCCAGCAAGACACGGCAGACGCAGGAGCCGTGCCGCTGTTCGAACCGCTCCATCAAATCCAGCGTTTTGCGGTAAGTCTCCTCTGTGGCTGACCGGTCCTGCCGGGCGCCGCGCCCGTATTTCAGGCCCAATGCCAATATCCCGCCCGTGACCGCCCCGCAAATTTCGCCCCGGCGCCCCATGCCGGCGCCCAAACCTGTGGCCACCCTCAGCGATGTCTCGCCATCCAGTCCCAGTTCGGGTCCATACGCATAGAGTACCGATTGGGCGCAATTGTAGCCCGCCACAAACTTCTCCAATGCCGCTTCATTCCTGGACATCATGTTTTCGTTCTTTCGTTCATTGTTTTTCGGATATCAACGATTCCGGCAGCGTCTCCACAAAAGCCCGAATTTGGTCCCGCACCCGCCGATAGACTGCCAGCTTTTCTTCGCCATCGGGGAGATGCCGCGTCAGAGCGGGCGGGTCTTCAAAGCCGGCATGAACGACCTTGGTCTTGCCGGGGAAAATGGGGCATGCCTCGTTTGCATGTCCGCATACGGTCACCACGAAATCAAAATGCGCCGGCCCAATGTCCTCCAGGGTCTTGGAATGGTGCCTGGAAATATCCACGCCCGCTTCCGCCATCACCTTGACAGCGTGCGGATTCAGACCGTGCTTCTCGATCCCGGCCGAATAAGGCTCTATCACATCGCCTTTCAGTTGACGCGCCCATCCTTCGGCCATCTGGCTGCGGCAGGAATTTCCGGTGCAGAGAAAGAGGATTTTCAATTTCGGCAGTGGCGCTTGCATAGTTCCTCGGGGTTTATTGCAAGGACTTCATTCAGGCGCTTTGCGTCTGCGATGACACGCGGGTCTTTGCCGACGGCCTCGGCCGCCCAGCGAATTGCCTGGCGGGCGGCCGTCGAAGCCGTCTTCCCTGGCAGCGAATAGTGCATCCAGCGCCCGCTCTTGCGCGACTCAGCCAGGCCGGCCTGATGGAGAATGGAAAGGTGCTTGGAAATTGTGGACGGGGCCAGGCCGAAAAGCTCGGTGATCTGGCAGACGCACAGTTCCCCGTCCCGCAATGCGAGCAGCATTCGGACGCGGTTTTCGTCCGCCAGCGCCTTGGTAATGGCCATGAATTCGCGCATATCTATATTTCGCCAAATAACGAAATGAATATCGCACACTGCCGCGGATGGCGCAAGTGCTTAATCGAAGGGAATCGAAGGGAATCCCGCACCCGCCATTCAAGCGGGCCGGACGGCGGAAGGCGCGGAGGCGGTTGATCCGGCGCGGTCGGAGGATGCCGGCACGGCACCCGGTTCGAAACCGACATGGAATCCGGATTCATCCTCGTAACCCAGTGGAGCGCAAGTTGCGATGGCAGTCCGCGCCGCTTCATGCAGCCTGGCCTTGAGCCGGTCCCATCGGGACCAGGACACGATGTTCTCGGGCAGGAATGCCTGCCCTCTGTCTGCAGAGTGACTGCCAGCGTTCATGGCATAATCAAAACACGAGCAGGGGCAAACGACTAACCATTTATTGGGATTTAGATGGCTAAAATTGGGATGCACACGGCGTTCTGCCGGCTCCAAACCTGCTTCCCAGCCGGCGGCGGAAGGCTGGCGGCCGGCAATCCGCGCCGCGGGCCGGGGTCTTGAGAAGGGTGGGATGCGTTCGTTCATGCCCACAAGGACACCCTTCACCGGGCAGGGCTGCCAAAGAGCAGCCAGCCCGGCGAAAGTGTCGTCATTTGCATCAGTTAGAATCTCTTGGTCAGCGTCAGGGTGATCGTATTACCCTGCATGCGGTTGTCCGACATGAACTCATAGTTATACCGCAATGACGCCATGCAAAATGGGAAATCCACGTTGATTTCAGGGCCGACCGCCGCCACACGGCTGTAGGGATAAGACTGCTCCGCAATCGGCTGGTCTCCCGTGCTGGACGTGATCCGCTGCTGGTAATAGCCCACCACGCCCAAATCCATCGCTTTGATGGACTTCGAGACGTCCTTGAAGGTCTTGCTCACGGCCCATTCCAGCGTCCAGGCCTGTCCTGGTGTCACATGAAATTGGTGAAGGTCGCGATCTTCGCTGTTGATTTCATACCGGTTCAGCGCCGAGATCGCCCAAGTCTTGGCATCGTCGGCATACCACGTTACTCCCAGTGTGAATTGCGGGCTCCAATAGCCGAGTCCGGGCGAGGTCGGTTTGCCGGATGCGCCCGTGGGCATGTTGATGCCGACCGCAGCCCCGATGTCGAATTGCTTCGGATGCCACGAAAGGGTGTTTTCCACATAGATATCGCCAAGCCCAAAGGTGCTGGTCTTGAGCGGGCCGGCTTGCAGGCTGATGTACTCGATGGGAACCACGACATCGCCACCGTAGTAGCCGCCGAGAAGTTTGTGGTCGGTGATCCAGATCGCGCGCGGCACCTGGGCATACACCAGGGCATGGAAATTGTTCGGCGCAATATTATCTCCGGCCCCGTTGTTCAAATCGTCGGCAATATAGAACATGTTGTAGTCCCGGAAGTAAAAGCCTGGAAGGGGGAGCGTCGAACCCTTGATACCCTCGATGCCAACAGGGTAATGCGCGTCGTTTTGGGCTTGGAGCGCGCCGGGAACTGCCGACAGCGCAACAGCGATGAAGAGACTGCGAACGAACTGATTTTTCATTGGATTTGTTATATTTGACTAATGTTGGTTTTTGACTGGTTAGACATCCTGGATATGACCCGACAGGTAGGTTTCGTAGGCGCTCAGATCGAGCAACCCGTGCCCCGAAAGATTGAACAGGATCACGCGCTTCTTTCCCGCCTCGCGCGCCTGCTCCGCCTCGGCGATCACCGCCGCGATGGCGTGGGCCGATTCCGGCGCGGGCACAACACCTTCGGTGCGCGCAAACAGAACCCCCGCCTCGAACACCTTGGTCTGGTGAACCGCCTGCGCCTCGATCAGCCCGAGCTTGAACGCATGGCTGACCATTGGCGACATGCCGTGATAGCGCAGCCCGCCCGCATGGATGGACGGCGGCATGAACTTATGCCCCAGCGTGTACATCATCAGCAGCGGCGTGGTCTCCGCGGTGTCCCCGAAATCGTAGCGCAATTCCCCCTTCGTCAGCGACGGGCAGGCGGACGGCTCCACGGCCACGATGCGGTATTTCTTCTTGTCCTTGATTTTCCTTTGCAGGAACGGAAAGGCCAGCCCGGCGAAATTGCTGCCCCCGCCGCAGCACGCATAGATGGATTCCGGTTCCTCGCCTGCCATTTCCATTTGCCGGATCGCTTCCTGGCCGATGACCGTCTGGTGCAGGCAAACGTGGTTCAGCACGCTGCCCAGCGAATACTTGGTGTCCGGGTGCGTGGCCGTGTCCTCTACGGCTTCGCTGATGGCGATGCCCAGACTGCCGGGGCATTGCGGGTCTTCCGCCAGCAACTTGCGCCCAAATTCGGTCTGATCGCTGGGGCTGGGATGGACCGTCGCTCCCCAAGTATGCATCAGCATCCGCCGATACGGCTTTTGCTGGTAGCTGACCTTGACCATATACACGTTGCAGGCCAGTCCGAACAACTGGCACGCCAGCGCGAGGGACGATCCCCATTGGCCCGCGCCGGTCTCCGTCGCCAGCCTCTTGGTGCCGGCGACCTTGTTGAAGTAAGCCTGCGGAACCGACGTATTGACTTTGTGACTCCCCGCGGGACTGACGCCCTCATATTTGTAGTAAATGTGTGCCGGGGTTTTCAGCGCGCGCTCCAGCCGCACCGCCCGCAACAGCGGCGTCGGCCGCCACAACGCGTAAATCTCCCGCACCGGTTCCGGGATTTCAACCCACGGGTCCGGGCACATTTCCTGCATGACCAGATTCTCGGGGAAAATCTTCGTCATCATCTCCAGCGACACCGGCTCCTTGGTGCCCGGATGCAGCGGCGGTGGAAGCGGTTGTGGAAAATCGGCCAGCAGATTATACCACTGCTTCGGGATATCCGCCTGCGTCAACAAGAATTCTGTGGTTTGGCTCATATGGGTCAGCGCGTATGCTATTAGTTCATGACGATACTCGTCAACATGTTTTTGACTTCTTGGAACATCGTGTGAAGGACTATCATCCCCGCGCCGGAGGAGGCAACCCATATCTTGCTAAATCATTAGCGGCAATTGTCATGCGCAAAGAGAGGATCCCCGAAAGGAAATGCACCCTGGGCGGCGTTTCGCCATTTTTTCTGCTTGCGTTGGCGCGGCGAAACGGACAAAGTGCGCCGCATGAAATCCAACATCTTCATTTGTCATGATCTGCGCTTTCACGCCCGTGCTCTCGCGTTTCTGGCCGCCCTGGCCATGACTTCCTATTCCTCCCCTGCCCAGACCAACGCCGCTCCCGCCGAGCGGATTGAGGGCTACAAAGAACATCTCATCGCCGGCAGCAAATGGTACCAGCACGACCCCGACCGCCCGCAACCGCCGGTCGTCACCCCCGGCGCCACATTCAGCCAGACGGCTCCGCCGCCTTCCGATGCCGAGGTCCTCTTTGACGGCAAGGACCTTTCGAAATGGCAAAACGGCCGCGGAGGGCCTGCCAGTTGGAAGGTGCAGGACGGTTACACGGAAGTCACGGCCCCCGGCGACATCCGCACCAAAGGCAAGTGGTCCGACTTCCAACTGCATATCGAGTTTTCCGAGCCTCCGCCCGGAAACAACCACGGCCAGGCCCGCGGCAACAGCGGAATTCTTATCAATAACATGTACGAGGTCCAGGTCGTGGATTCCTACCACGACAAAACCTACCCCGACGGCCAGGCGGGCGCTCTTTACGGCCAGATGCCTCCGCTCGTCAATCCCGCCAAACCGCCCGGCGAATGGCAGACTTACGACATCATCTGGGAATCCCCGCGCTGGAATGCCACCAATGAACTTGTCCAGAAAGCCTGCATCACGGTCCTCTTCAACGGCGTCGTCGTGCAGCACCGGACCGAATTTATCGGCAGCACCGACGGCATCGGCGGCGGCGTGAACTATCGCGGGGTTGCGAAGTACACCCGGCACGACCCCGAAGTCTTCGTGGAATTGCAGAACCACGCCGGCAACACGGTCCGTTACCGCAACATCTGGGTGCGCGACCTCAATGTGGCCGGGCGGCAATAATTGACATAAGATCCCATGGAATCCACAAGCTCTCAAAAGGCCCTGGCCCATGTTGTTTCCTCCTTTCAGGAAGGAGCCGACTTGCGCATGAAGGTTGCCCGCGAGTGCGGCCCGGCGATTGTCCAGGCCGCCTCGATGGTCGCCGCCTCTCTCAACGCCGGCGGCAAAATCCTCTTCTGCGGCAATGGCGGCAGCGCCGCCGACTCCCAGCATCTGGCCGCTGAGTGTGTCGGCCGTTTCATTCAGGAACGCCGGGCACTGGCGGCCTTGGCGCTGACGGTGAACACATCCGTGCTTACGGCTGTAGGCAACGACTATGGCTTCGAGCAGGTCTTCTCAAGGCAGATCCAGGCCCTCGGCTGCCGCGGTGACGTCGCCGTCGGCATCAGCACCAGCGGCCAATCCCCTAATGTTATCGCCGCCATGCGCGAAGCGCGCCGCCTCGGCATCAAAACCATCGCGTTGTCGGGCAAGGATGGCGGAGCGCTGGCGAAATGCGTGGACATTCCCATCGTCGTCAGTGCGACCAATACCGCCCGCATCCAGGAATGCCATCTCACTATCGGACACCTCATCTGCGAATTGGCCGAAAAGGATGTTATGAACGGAAGTCAGTAGGGGGCGGAGGAAAAAATTCTTCGCGGTACGGCGACGCTCCCGCGAAGCCGCCCTTTCGTCCCGTATCTCGGTGGGGCGGCTCCCGATTCGGAATCGGGATGCCCAAGAATACCAGCTTCACCGGTTGAAGATTTTTGTCCTGCGCCCGTCAGTAGGCATTTTCCCGGCTGAAGAACGTCTGCAGCATAATCCAAAAATCCAGCCAAATGCTCCAATTCTCCACGTACCAAATGTCGTGGCGGATGCGCTCCTCCAGGTCGGTGTTGCCGCGCCACCCGTTGATTTGCGCCCAGCCGGTCATTCCCGGCCGGCACATATGCCGCGCCTGATAATGCGGGATTTTGGTCTTGAAACGCGCTATCAGTTCCGGCCGCTCCGGCCGCGGCCCCACAAGGCTCATTTCCCCTTTCAGCACATTCCAAAACTGCGGCACTTCGTCAATGTTCCATTTCCGCATAAACGCCCCTATGCGCAAACGCCGGTGGTCGTCCGGGCGCGCCCACTGCGCCTGCCCGTGCCCCTCCGCGTTAACCTGCATGCTGCGCAGTTTGAAGATGTAGAACAGCCGCCCGTTGCGCCCCTGGCGGATCTGCCGGTACAGCACCGGCCCGGGCGATTCCAAATATACCAGGGCGCCAAAGATCGCAATCAAGGGAGCGGACAACACCAGTCCCACCACCGCGCCCACGATGTCCACCATTCGCTTGATGACGCGCGCTCGGAACCCGCTGAGCGGCAGGCAGTTGACTCCCAACAACTGTATTCCCCCGATGTTGTCGGGACGGATGCCGGATATCAGGATGTCAAAGAAATGCGGCACCATCTTGAATTGCACATGCTCCTTCTCGCAGGTTGCCGCCACAAACGATACCCCTTCGCGCTGCAGGCTTTCAGGCTCCGTAAGAACGGCCACGCTGACCGCGTGGTTCCGCAAAATGCCCTCCAATTCATGCAACGGGCCTAACCGGCATTTGTCCAGTTCCGCAACTGGGTTGGGCTTTATCGCCTGGACCCAGCCCACGAATTCCATGTCCGAATTGCCGTCCAGCGCCTCCCGGATCCGCAGGGCCTGATTGCCCCCGCCAATCACCACCAGGCGCCGGCGCAGCCGCGAGGCCAGCGCCGGAAGCCGGACTATCCGGGCCATCAACAGACGCCAACTGTAAACGCACACAAAACTGAGCACTGAGGCGAATATGAAGAAAACCCACGGCGCCGGCGGATCCGTCCTCACTGCTGCGCTGATCCCGGTCAAGGTCAGCAGGCAAAAGCCCAGCGCCCGGTAAATTCTGGGCCGGATGTTCGACGGCGTCATCAAGCTGCGGTACGTGTAAAGGTCACGGCCCACCAATGCACACATCGCCAGCGCCGTACCCAACACTATGTAGTTGAAACTCCCCCGAATCGAAACGTCCCGCGCCCCTTTCAGGCTGGCAGGAACCCAATTGCCCTCGCAGATCAGCGCCGACACCAAAAAACCGAACACGATTGCGGCGAAGTCGCCCAGAATCGCTGTCATGGACACAATGGCCATCACGGATTCGCGCGACTCGTGTTTGCCTTCGGCGGCGGCGTGGACGTTGTGTGCGCCGTCACGATCAGGGACGTTGTCAACCTGCCGGGCATGTTTTCTTTGCCAGGGCGCCCTGACGGTTGTTGAGCCTCCGTATTTCGGGAAGGGCAACGCGGCCCTGGACACCAGACTTAAATCATCGGAGCTGACTGAACTTGCGGATTCCTGCGACATAATTCATGCGTGAACTGAAACTTGGATCATCTGCTCGTGTCTCGTGTCTCGTCATATTCTGCGTCAATCTCAAATCAATAACTTGCGTCAGATACAACGTTACTACTCTGCATCATAAGCTGCCTTATGTCCAGTCCATTTTGGGACATCCTGATGCATCCTTGGGCCCACCACTCTCTCCCGCCAATATTCCAAGGAACTCCAATACTCCCCCCCGCTTTGTTTTCTGTCATGTAAAACTGCCTGACAACCGCCGGCAGCTCACCAGCATCTGGAATGCCAACTCTGTGACAGCGCTGTCACGGATTCGCTGATTTTTTGGGGGGGGCATCCCGGACGCTGCTTTACAGTTATCGCATCAAAAGAACTTCGTGTCAATCCTCTTGCGTGACTTTTCAGTGACATCGGCGGTGATCGCGGAAATTGATTTCTGATCTTCGTGCACAAAAAGCGCCACAGAGCGGAAAAAGAACGCTCCTCAGCCCTTCCACTCCGAAGTGCATTCCTGGACAACTGCAAAGTCCGCTACACCGCCTTTGTGCCAGGGGCACACCCCATTGGCGCGCACGGGACATGGCTGCCGCCCCGGTTTCCGGGCGGAATCCAGTTTCTCCCCGTTCACGCCTCCTGTCCGCCACAGGCTTGGGCTGGCGCCGAATCGCCTCTTGAAGCAAGTGTTGAAAGGTCCCACGTGATTGAACCCGCATTGGGCGGCCACGGAATAAATCTTGGCATGAGGATCCATCAGCAGGGACGCGGCTTTCAAGAGCCGCATCTCCATCTGCAGAGAGGCCACCGAAAGCCCCCAATGCTTGTGAAACAACCGGTTCAGGTGGCGCCGACTGCAATTGAACTTCTTTGCCAGGTCGCCGACCGACAAACTCAGCAGTTCGGTCGTCCGCAGTCCCTCGAACATCTGCACCACTTGGTTCTGCGCGGGAACGAAGCAGGACAGCCTGGGCTGCGCCGCATCGAACTCCCCCGTCAGGATGGCGCTGACGATCCGCAGCACATGCACCCGATGGTCCAGGCTGGCTTCAGCGGGCGCCTCTTCCGTCAGCCGGACGCATTCCCTGGCAAGCGGCGTTGAAGCCGCATACACCCTGCCGCTGATGAATCCTTCCGTCACATTCCGCAGCAAACAAATCTCGCGGCCCGAGAACAATGGAAACAAGTGTTCGCATTCCGCCACGAAAAACCAAAATGCCATTTCCTCATTCTCACCGGCAAGGACCTTGCCACGGTAAGCGCTGTTTGCCACCAGTACGTCCCCGGCTCCAAGTCTGTGTTGTGTCCGCATGCACTGGCAGGCGCCCGCGCCGCTCTTGACTATCAGGAACAACAATCCTCCCCCGTTAAATTCCATCTCTTTCCCGCGCTTCAGGCCCCGCGCCTTCAATGTCAAACACTCGTCTGAAAACTCCATGTAAAGTCTCTCCGATTAATGGCGTTGTTCCGCGCGTCAATTTCAAAACAACTCCATCCACCTGTCGGACAAGACCGCTCAATTCCTGGCCGCTGTACACAATTAACAACTCAAAACTGAGCGACTTCCATGCCAATAAATGAACGGTTTGTGCCGGCAAGTCATAAGTGCTTTATTCATAATGGGTTACAACCGCCCCAAAATTTCCGCGCGGAAGCCCTTCCGCGTATTTCACAGCCCAGTTTGTAATGGTCTCCGACATCCCGGACGAACGGAGCAGCGGTCAATTAACATAAACTCCGCGTAGTCAGCACATTACAGACAAGAAAACGCCGAATTTGGAATTTGTAACGAAAACCGACGTTCTCCATGTCATTCCGCCATCCCCTTCCCCTTCTCCCCATCCTTCCCATTTCAGCGTTTCAGCCTGCATTTAGTCCCACCCCGTCCACCTGCCCCCTTCATAACCGGCCAATTCCGCCGATAAGCTATATAGTGTCTGGCAGGGAACTTCCTTTGGAGGCACTTTCACTCGGGAATTGTGACGATTTATTTGAATGAAATCCGCGAATGTTAGTCAATAGAAGCGACTGTTTGGCGTGTTTGCCGGGCTAGCTTGCGGTGGACCGTCAAAGATTCGCTTATTTTATTGAACTATGCGTCAAAGATTCGAAGGCGAACCCGCCCTGAATGTCATTCCGATCGAGAAGATTGTTTTGCCGCTCCGCAGTCGCGACGAGTTGGCCCCGATCTTGGCCGGGCTGCAGTGGAT
>Ga0302320_10006746_pt1 | contig 25407 bp, 17 predicted proteins | sample Bog_T0_3_FD_202130 | JGI IMG/M metagenome (GOLD analysis project Ga0302320, IMG submission 202130) | Peat permafrost microbial communities from Stordalen Mire near Abisko, Sweden - Bog_T0_3 | ecosystem: Environmental > Terrestrial > Soil > Wetlands > Peat | place: Sweden: Abisko, Stordalen Mire... | reverse complement strand
ATGGCGCAACGCTGTACATTCGCGACGTTGCCCATATCCGCGACGGATTCGCGCCCCAAACCAACATCGTGCGCCAGGATGGAAACCGCGGCGCGCTGATGTCGATCTACAAGATCGGTAACGCCTCTACGCTCCAGATCGTCGATGGAATCAAGAGGATTGTGATCCAGGCGGCGCAAACCCTGCCGCCGGAACTGAAAGTCACCGCGCTCTTCGATCAGTCTTTATTTGTGCGGGCTTCGGTGTATGGCGTAATTCGTGAGGCGGGAATCGCGGCCCTTCTTACGGCGCTGATGATCCTGCTGTTTTTGGGCGACTGGCGTCCAACGATTGTCATTTCGATTTCCATTCCGCTTTCCATTTTTTGTTCGATCATCCTGCTGGGCGCGTTGGGCGAGACCATCAACATCATGACTCTGGGAGGATTGGCGCTGGCCGTCGGAATTCTGGTGGATGATGCGACCGTGGAAATCGAAAACATCGAGCGCAACCTCGCCATGGGCAAGGAAATGCGGCAGGCCATTCTTGACGGTGCGCAGCAGATTGCCGTTCCCGCCTTCGTTTCCACGCTCAGCATCTGCATCGTGTTCGTGCCCATGTTCTTCCTGGCGGGAGTCGCAAAGTTTCTATTTGTGCCCCTGGCCATGGCCGTCAGCTTCGCCATGCTGGCCAGCTATCTGCTATCGAGAACTCTTATTCCGACCCTGGTCATGTTCATCATGCGCGGCCACGAGCACCGTGCGGAAGCACCGAAGTCATTTCTGGGACGCTTTCAGCGCGGCTTCGAGCGCAAATTCGAAGACTTCCGCCGCGGTTACGAACGCCTGCTGGAAACTACGCTGGAGCATCGCGGAGTGTTCGTTCTGTGCTTCCTCGCTTTCTGCCTGCTCTCCCTCGGCATCTTTATGTTTTTGGGGCAGGATTTCTTCCCGCAAGTAGATGCCGGACAGCTCCGGCTGCATGTCCGCGGACGCGCCGGACTGCGGGTGGAAGAGACAGCGCGGCTGTGTGACCAGGTGGAAGCCGTTCTGCGGCAGGAAATTCCGCAGAAAGAGTTGCAGACAATTCTTGACAACATTGGATTGCCCAACTCCGGCATCAACCAGTCGTACAGCTCCAACGGAACCATCGGCACCAGCGATGGCGAGATTTTGATCGCTCTTAATCCCGAGGATCATCATCCAACTGCGGGCTATGTCCGGCATCTCCGGGAGATTTTGCCAGAGCGATTTCCGGGGGTGGAATTTTTCTTTCAGCCCGCCGACATCGTTTCGCAGATTCTGAATTTCGGCTTGCCGGCGCCGATCGACGTTCAAATCGTCGGCACTGACGTGCACGCCAGCTATGCGATCGCGCAAGACATCGCCAATAAGATGCGTCACATTCCCGGCGCGGCGGACGTGCACGTGCAGCAATTGCTTTCGTTGCCCACGCTTAAAATGGATATCGACCGCAACCGCGTCAGCCAGGTGGGGTTGACCGCCCGCGATGTAGCGCAAAGCGTGCTGGTGACGTTGAGCGGCAGCTTCCAAACGGCGCCCAATTTCTGGCTCAATCCGCGCAACGGCGTGACTTATCAGATGGCGGTGCAGGCGCCGCAATACCGCATGACCAGCCTGCAGGACCTGATGGCGATTCCGGTTAGTTCGCAGTCGGGGTCGACGGGCCAAGGCCAGGAGCTGTTAAGCAACGTGGTGCAGACTGCTCCGGTGGTCCGGCCCGCCACGGTGAATCATTACAACGTGCAGTCGGTTATCGATGTATACGCCAGCACGCAGGATCGTGATCTGGGCGCGGTCGCTGCGGACACCGATAAAGTGCTCAAGACTTTCGACGGCAAGCTGCCGCGCGGCACCAGCATCGTGGTGCGCGGCCAAATCGTCACCATGCGTTCTTCTTTCATTGGGCTGGGACTGGGGCTGGTCGGCGCGATTCTCCTGGTCTATTTGCTCATCGTCATCAACTTCCAGTCGTGGCTCGATCCCTTCATCATCATCGCGGCCTTGCCGGGAGCGCTGGCCGGAATTTGCTGGTTCCTGCTGTTGACGCGGACAACGCTGAGCGTCCCATCGCTTACGGGAGCGGTGATGTGCATGGGCGTGGCCACGGCCAATTCCATTCTGATGGTGAGCTTCGCGCGCGAGCAATTGGATGAAGGCGTTTCCGCGTTTCAGGCCGCTGTGGCCGCCGGCTATACACGTATGCGGCCGGTATTGATGACGGCGTTGGCCATGATCATCGGCATGGTGCCGATGGCGCTGGGTCTGGGGGAAGGCGGCGAGCAGAACGCGCCGCTGGGCCGCGCGGTAATCGGCGGTCTGTTGTTCGCGACCGTCGCTACTTTATTTTTTGTGCCCAGCGTATTCGCCATATTCCACGGGCGAAGGGAAGCGAAGCGAGCGCGGCAGGAACAGGTCAGTACAAAGTAAGGCAGGATCGAGTAGTTCGACGAAATCGGAGTCCAGTATGAGCGTACAAAACGAAAACAAAACGACGGCGCAAGACTCGCAGCAGGCAAGCCCGGGCGAGCAGCATGGTCAGAGTGAACAGGCCAAGCGCGATGCCGAAATCGAGGAGATGCAGCAGCATTCCAAGCATCAGCCTCCCGGCCTTGAGAAACCTCCCGAGGTCCCGCCCGCGCCGCCACGCACTGCGCTAACCATTGTTGGTTTGCTGGTGCTGGCGCTGTTGATTGCCGGCGGACTTACGCTTTGGAGCCACTCCAGCCACGAACGCGCATTAGCCAAAGAAACGGAACGCGAAACAGTTCCTACGGTTGCGGTGGTGACGCCGCAGTCCGAAAAGCCCGACGAGGAACTGGTGTTGCCCGGCACGCTGCAGGCTTATGAAGAATCTCCCATCTACGCCCGCACCAGCGGCTATCTGGTGAAGTGGTACAAGGACATTGGCAGCCGGGTGAATAAAGGCGAACTGCTGGCAAAGATCGATACGCCGGAAGTAGATCAGGAACTGAACCAGACTCGCGCAGCGCGGCAGCAGACAGTCGCACAACTGGAGTTGGCCAAGATCAGCGCCGACCGTTGGGAGAACCTGCGCAAGAGCGATTCCGTTTCCGCGCAGGAAGCCGATCAGCAAACCAGCGGATACAAACAAGCCCAGGCGAATCTGGCTTCCGCCGACGCGAACGTGCGGCGACTGGAACAGCTGGAAGGATTTAAAGATGTGTACGCGCCGTTCTCTGGGGTGTTGACTCGCCGCAACGTAGATCCCGGAGCGCTTATTAACGCTGGAGCGGGCGCCGCCGGCCGTGAACTGTTCGATATCGCCCGCGTCGATCCGCTGCGCGTTTATACGAGCGTGCCGCAGGCCTACGCTCCGTTCATTAAAGTTGGCGCGAAAACGGCGATCACTTTGCAGGAATTTCCTGGGAAATCCTTTGACGCGACTGTGGCGCGTACCGCCGAGTCGATTGATCCCAACACGCGTACTCTTTTGACCGAAGTGGATGTGCCAAACAAAAATGGACGTCTATTGCCCGGCTCTCTGGGTGAAGTCCATTTCGCGGTGGGCAATGGCGTGAACAAAGTCACAGTTCCGGTGAACGCAATGTTGTTTCGGGCGGAAGGCCCACGTTTAGCGGTGGTTGGGCCGGACAATAAAGTCCAACTGCGTCCCATAAATATTGGTCGCGATTACGGCGCGACGATCGAGATTCTGGGCGGCGTTTCTCCGGGCGAGCGCATCGTCATCAATCCCGCCGATTCTTTAGAAGACGGCCAGCAAGTGAATGTCGCGCAGGTCCCAGCGACCCAACAACAGCCGGGTCAGCCGCAGCAGCAGAATCAATCTCCGCAGAGTCCGGCTGCGCCGAAAGGCAATACGAAGTGAAGGAAGTCCTACTAGCTTCGGTCGTTGTTTTGCTCGGCCTTGCGGCCGGATGCACCCTCGGTCCGCGTTACAGCCGGCCATCTGCGCCGGTGCCAGCGCCCGATGCCTGGAAGACGCAACCGCCCTGGCAACAGGCCGCTCCAAAGGACGCGATTCCCAAAGGCGCGTGGTGGCAAGTATTTCAGGATCCCACGCTGAATGCCTATGAAGAACAATTGCTTAAAGCGAATCAGTCGCTGGAAGCGGCGCGCGACCGTTTGTCGCAGGCTCGCTCGTTGGCGCGAGTCGCGACGGCGGGATTGTTTCCCCAGCTTTCGGTCGATCCCGACGCCGAGCGGGAGCGCGGGTCGGGCAACCGTCCGCTCAACGGTGCTTCGCCCGGGGCTTTTGTCGGCGGGGTCCAGCCTTACACGCAGAACGTTTACACGATTCCATTTTCTCTGAGTTATGAGGTCGACTTGTTCGGACGCGTGCGGCGCAATGTGGAGGCCGCCAACGCGGTATTGCAATCGACCGCCGCTGACCTCCAGAATGTGCAACTGGTACTCTCCGCCGAACTCGCAGCCGATTACTTTACGCTGCGGGAACTCGATGCCGAATTCCAGGTGGTTCAGGAATCCGTGGGCTACCAGCGCAAGGGACTGGATCTGGTGCAACGCCGCCACGACGGCGGCATTGCCAGCGGACTGGAAGTCGCACAACAAGCCGCCTTGCTCGATTCCACAATTTCGCAGCTCTCGCTGGTCCAGCAATCGCGCGCTCAGTATGAACACGCCATTGCCGTGTTAGTGGGGCAGCCGGCCTCAAGCGTGAATGTTCCTAACGCGCCCTTGCATGCCACCCCGCCTCCGGTTCCGCTCGGAGTTCCATCCGATGTGTTGGAACGGCGTCCTGATATTTCCACGGCGGAGCGGCAAATGGCTTACCAGAACGCGCAGGTCGGCATCGCGCGAACGGCATTTTATCCGCACATCACTCTGAGCGGCACCGGGGGATGGCAGAGCGATGAGATCGGACCGCTGCTGAACGCTCCCAGCATTTTCTGGTCGCTGGGCGCCGATGCCTTACAGCCGATTCTTCAGGGCGGACGAAACCGCGCCAATCTGGCTGCGGCCCGCGCCGCCTATGACGAGTCCGTGGCGAACTATCGCCAATCGGTGCTGACGGCATTTCAGCAAGTGGAAGATGGAATCAGCAATCTCAGCACGCTCGCGGAAGCCATTAAGACCCAAGGCGCCGCAGTCGAAGATGCCCGCCGCGCCCTGGCGATCGCCAATGATCGCTACGTCGGCGGTGTTACAACTTACCTCGACGTGATCACCGCGCAGACTACTTTACTGACCAGCGAACGGCTGGAGACCCAGTTGCTGGGTCAACAGATGGTCAGCTCTGTCTATCTGGTGAAAGCGCTGGGCGGCAGCTGGGACGCCAGTGAAATCAAGGGCGAGCAGGTTCGTCCGCAGCCGGGTCAGATTCTTCAGCCTTGAGCGGGCGCCGGTTTCGCAGCGAATATCAGGCGAATCGCCGGGTTCGCGGCCATCTTACGCTGCCATCGGATTTGACAAACCATTAGAACGGGCCTATGTTTATAACTGAGGGGAATAGCTGTTCTTCACTCCTTCGCAAAGAAACATACTATTCACGTCGTTCGCTATCCGCACTTACCGTCCTGAGCCCGGAGGGAACATCATGATTACCGTAAAAAATACGAAGTTTCTGGTTCGAGTCAACCGCAGCGGCACGCGCGCTCCGGAATATGTTCAGCGCATCGACCGCACTCCCATTCAGACCACAACCAACCGCAAACTGGCGCTCGCCATGGGCAGATTCACTGCCGAAGACGCGGTCAAGGTCATCCAGAATTCCCGCTGCACTCCCGAACTGATCTCAGTTCAGGCGTAGCGCGCGGAACTTTTTTTCGCGAAACCTTTCTTCGACCTACATCCTTGCATGGCGTTCGCTGTTGGGCTTCGATCCGCTCAACGCGAAGAACAGGATGTAGAGATAGCAGATCACAGGCAGAAAGAATGCGTGATGAATGCCGATCCGGTCGGCAATCGCGCCCTGCGCCAGCGGAATAATCGCTCCCCCCACAATCGCCATAATCATTACTCCTGAGCCGTCGCCAGTGAGCGGGCCAAGTTCCGCCACGCCCAGCGTGAAGATGCTGGGGAACATGATGGAGTTGAAGAAGCCTACGAGGATGATGCTGTACATGGCGAAGTGGCCGGTGCTTAGCATGGAGATTCCGACCAGCGCCGCGGCACAGACTGAGCAAATCCCGAGCAACTGACCGGTTTTCATCTTCTGCAAAAGGCCTGAGCCGATGAATCGTCCTACCATCGCTCCGCCCCAATAGAAGGCGACAAAGCTGGCGGCCGCTTTTTCGGTCAGTCCACCGATGTCGGGCTGCGTGAAATAGTTCACCAGAAAGCTGCCGATGGAAACCTCTGCGCCAACGTATACGAAAATGGCAATCGCGCCGAAAATCAAGTTGGGATGTCGCCAGATCGAGTCGTTTACCTTTACTCCGATCTGGTGCTGTGCTTGGGGAATCTTTGGGAGCTTGAAGCTACCGATGGCAGCGGCCAGCAGTACCAGAGCAATTCCCAATCCGATGTACGGAGTCTTCACTGTTGCCGCTTCGTGCAGGCGATAGGCTTGCAAAGCGTCCGGAGCCATGGCTCGGATTTCTTCCATTGCCTTTGGCGCCGCGCTCAGAATCAGCAGGCCTCCGAAAAACGGCGCGAGAAAAGTTCCCAGCGAATTAAACGCCTGCGTTAGGTTTAACCGGCTTGATGCGGTCGAAGGTTTACCGAGAACCGTTACGTACGGATTCGCCGCAACTTGCAGACAAGTGATCCCGGCTGCAAGCACAACCAGCGCGGCCAGGAACAGCGGATAGGAGGGAGCGCTGGCGGCCGGGACGAACAGGAAAGCTCCCAGCCCCATGGTTAACAAGCCCACCACCATCGACTTTTGATAACCGATCGCATCGATGATCTTGGCCGAGGGAATCGAGAAAAGAAAATACGCGCCGAAGAAGGCAAACTGCACCAGCATCACTTGCCGGTAGTTAAGATCGAAAATCGACTTCAGGTGCGGGACAAGAATGTCATTCAGGCAAGTCAGAAATCCCCACATGAAGAAGAGCGTGGTCACAACCGCCAATGGCGCTGTATACGAAGCGGAACTATCCGGTGCGGTGACTGCGGTAGAACTGCGCGGCGTGACCATGGCCATCGGGGATTATCCTTTCGCCAAATGCGGCGATCTCATTTCGATTTGCATGATAGCACCGCTTCCGGGCGAACAGGGGCTTGGCTTCAGGTTTAACTACAAATAGCTTTAGGAAAACAGAGTCCGCGTCGGGCTGAATGCGGGCTTCGTTTCCAAATCAACGCGCAGATCAGGCGGTAACACCCTGCAGCTTGACCAGCCAGTTCGCCGGCTCAGGAAGAATAGCAAAGGTCGGAAGCTTGCCACGCACCATGGCGACCTCATCGCAGTTGTGGAAGCGCGGGCAGACGTGGCAATCCTTGTAGATTTTGTCTGGCATATCCTCCCGCCGCGCAATCTCGAATCCCTGCCGGGCAAAGAACTCAGGAGCCCGGGTGAAGAGACAAACGCAATCCACGCGGTGCCGCCTGGCTTCGGCCATGAGGGCCTTCATCAGCCGGCTTCCGCCGCCGTGACCCTGAGCGCGCGGACCGACCGTGATCGAGCGAATCTCCGCCAGATGCGTGCCGTAAAGATGGAGCGCTCCGCATCCGATAATGCCGCTTTCGTTTTCGAGCACGACAAAGTCGCGGACGTTTTCGCAAATCTCCGCCAGCGTGCGCGGCAGCAGCGTGCCGTCACCCGAATACCCCGAGATTAATTCATGGATGTGTTTCGCATCCGGCAAAATCGCTTTACGCGTGCGCATGGACCTCCTCGCGCAGGGACTCGACTTTTTTCCTTGCCGCGGCAATCCCTTGACGCACTCGGGTTGGCGCAGTGCCGCCGACAACGTCGTGAATGGCCAGGACGGAGGCGGGGTTCAGGCACTCCTGAAAACCTGCATCGAAGGCTGGATTGAGTTCGCGCAAATCCTCAAGCGACAAATTCTGCAAATCGCAGTTTTTTTCCAGGCAGAGTTTGACCGCCTTGCCGATCTGCTCATGCGCGAGACGCGAAGGAACTCCGCGATTGACCAAATAAGTCGCAGCCGCCCACGCGTTCATAAACCCGGACTGTGAGGCTTCGCTCATGCGTGCATGATCGAACTCGACCGCTTTCATCCACCCGGCGATCAGTGGCAATAGGGCCAGCATGGTGTCGGCGGCATCGAACAGCGGCTGTTGCGTCTCTTGCAAATCTTTGTTGTAGGCCAGAGGCAAGCCCTTCAGCGTAATCGTCAGCGCGGTCGCACTTCCTATAATGCGGCCCGTCTTGCCTCGCACCAGTTCCAACAGGTCTGGATTCTTCTTCTGCGGCATGGCGCTACTGCCCGTGGAGTACGCTTCGGGCAACTGAACAAAAGCAAATTCCTGCGAGGAGAAAAGAATCATCTCCTCCGCCCACCGGCTCAGGTGCAGCGCGAGCATGGAGAGCGTGTTGATGAACTCCAGAGCGAAATCACGATCGCTGGTGGCGTCGATACTATTCGCAGTGGGTCCGGAGAAATCCAATTCGTTGGACATGGCAGCGCGATCCAGAGGCAAAGTCGCACCCGCCACGGCACCGGATCCAAGCGGACAGAGATTCACGCGCTTGCGGCAATCGGCGAGCCGCTCGGCATCGCGCAAAAACATCTCGACATAAGCCAGCAGCCAATGTGCCACCAGCACGGGCTCGGCATGTTGCAAGTGCGTATAAGCTGGCATGGCAGCGCTGCCGGCCTGTTCGGCGCGATCGGCAAAGGCGGTACACACCTCTGCCAAGTCTTTCCGCAGTTCATCAATCGCGGCTCGCACGTACAAGCGCAGATCCGTCGCAATCTGCTCGTTGCGGCTGCGACCGCTATGCAGCTTATAACCTACGTCGCCGATGCGCGCTACGAGTTGCTTCTCAACGAAGTGATGTACGTCCTCGGCTTCGTCATCTTCGACATGAGCCTCGGAAGCGTGCAACTCTCCAATCTGATGCAACCCTTCCAGGATGCCGATGAGTTCGTCCGCGGATAAGACGCCCGCGTTCTTCAGCGCGCGAGCGTGCGCCTCACTTGCCTGTAACTCGTATGCGAGAAGACGGCGGTCAAAATCAAACGACCGCTGCCAGCGCTCGAATTGCGGATCCAGCGCCTGCCGGAAACGCCCCGACCACATCTTCATCGCGTAACCTCCAACCGGCTGCGCGCGCGCACGCGCGAGGGCAGCCCGAGAATGCGGATGAATCCCGCCGCATCTTTCTGGTCATAACTCTCGTCCATGGTGAACGAGGAAAGATCGGTGCGGTAAAGTGAATTTTCAGATTGCCGGCTCACCACGGAAACATTCCCCTTATATAAAGAGAGCGTGACCGTGCCGGTAATCTCAGTTTGCGTGCTGGCGACAAAGGCGTCGAGCGCCTCGCGCAACGGAGTAAACCACAAGCCGAAATAAACCAACTCCGCATACTTCAGTGCGACGTGCTGTTTGAAGTGCGCGACCTCACGTTCAAGACACAACGCTTCGAGTTCGCGATGTGCAGCGATCAACAAAGTTCCTCCCGGCGTTTCGTAGCATCCGCGCGACTTGATGCCAACAAAGCGGTTCTCCACCAAATCCACGCGGCCGATTGCATTACGCGCGCCAATTTCATTCAGCAGTTCGACCAGCGACACGGGATCAGCATTGACTCGATTCACTGCCGTGGGCGTTCCTTTTTCAAATCCGATCGTGACTTGTTCTTCCTTATCTGGAGCTTCCTGCGGCGAACGAGTCATCTGCCACGTCGTAGGCAGCGGTCCATTGCTGGCATCTTCAAGTTCTCCGCCCTCGTGGCTTAAATGCCACAAATTGCGATCGCGGCTATGGATTTTCTCCCGGCTCGCCGCCACGGGAATGCCATGCTGCTCGGCGTAATCCAGGCAATCCTCACGCGATTTCAGTGTCCACTCGCGCCAGGGCGCAATCACTTTCAACTCCGGAGCCAGTGCCTGATAAGTCAACTCAAAGCGAACCTGGTCGTTGCCTTTGCCGGTGCAGCCGTGCGCCACCGCGGTCGCGCCCTCGCGTAGAGCGACTTCCACCTGATGTTTCGCGATCACGGGGCGCGCCAGCGATGTCCCCAGCAGATATTTGTGCTCGTATACCGCTCCTGCTCGCAGCGCGGGGAAAACATATCCTGTCAGAAACTCTTCGCGCATATCCTCAACGATCACCTTGCTCGCACCGGTGGCATAGGCTTTTTCGACCACGGCCTCAATGTCATCGCCCTGGCCCACGTCGCCCACCATCGCGATCACGTTGTAGGAATAATTCTCCTTGAGCCACGGAATAATAATGGAGGTGTCGAGACCCCCGGAATATGCGAGTACGACTTTTTCAGGCATGAGCGCTCCTTGCGGGCAGACGTTCGCCGCCGCCCAGCAGTAAATAAAGAATGGCTTTTTGAACATGCAGGCGATTTTCCGCCTGCTCAAATACTACCGACTGTGGTGAATCGATGACCGCATCGGTTACCTCCAGATTGCGGTGCGCCGGCAGGCAGTGCATGAACACCGCATGGGACGCCGCTTCCGCCATCAGTTCGGGATTGACCTGATAGGGTGGAAACACTTGCGCCCGTTTCTGTTCTTCTTTTTCCTGACCCATGCTCGTCCAGGCATCGGTATAGACGGCGTCAGCTCCGGCGACGGCTTCATGGGGATCGGTCAACAAGTGAATTTCGGCGCCAGTCTCTTCGGCGATCTGGCGAGCCGCGGCAACGATCTGTGGATTCGGAGCATATCCCGCGGGAGTTGCCACGCGAATCGTTGAACCCAGGCAGGCGCATGTGAGCAGCAGCGAGTGCGCCACGTTATTGCCATCGCCGACATAAGCGAGGCAACGATCCTTCACATCTCCGAAGCGCTCCAGCAGAGTGAGATAATCCGCCAGCGCCTGGCAGGGATGTTCCAGATCACTCAGCGCATTAATCACGGGGACGCTGGCGTAATCGGCCATGCCTGCGATGGTTTGCTGAGAAAATGTGCGCAGGACGATCAGATCCACCCAGCGCTCCAGGTTATGCGCCACGTCGCTTAATTTTTCGCGGGCGTCAATTCGCTCATGGGTCTGATCGACAAACATGGCGCTTCCACCCAGGCTCACGATGCCTGCTTCGAACGTGAGGCGAGTTCGCAGGGAAGGCTTCTCAAAAAACATGACGATCTGTTTGGCCGCAAGCGATCTGCGAAAATCCGCGGGACGCGACTTCATTACGCCGGCTAGATGCAACACGGCATCGACGCCCGAAGGGCCGAGGTCGCGAGTGGAGACCAGATCCGGGCACCAAAAAGCCTGTGGAATTATTTGCGGGTTCGCCGCGATCCTGCCTTGCACGTGACTATTCAACGTGGACTCCTTTTCTTTTTCTTGCGTACGCTGACTCGATTGCGATTTGAAACCCACAGCAAATGAGTGGCTCATGAATATGTGACCTCCGTGCCGCACGCGAGCTTGGTCAAATAGAACTGCGGCAGAACATCTGCTTCCGTGGCCGGAAGGATGCGCACGCGTCCCACGCCCTGCTTCAGGGCTTGTCCGCAGGCTTGCAGCTTGGGCAACATACCCCCGCTGATGATCGATCCGGCGGCCAGTTCTGCAGCCTGCTTCGTGCTTAGCCACGGCATTACGCTGCCCGCGGCATCTTTCACGCCGGCCACGTCGGTAAGGAAAATCAACGTATTGGCGTGGCAAGCCGCGGCGCATGCTGCAGCCATTTCATCCGCGTTCACGTTGTAATATTCGCCATCCGCGCCTAACGCCAGCGAAGCCAGAACCGGAATCCCGCCCTGACGCCAAAGAGCCTCAATCCAGCACGGTTCGGCGAAACAGATCTCCCCGACAAATCCCAGGTCCCGGCCGTGGACAAACTTCTTGCGCGCGCGGAACGTCATGCCATCGCCGCCACAGAATCCAATTGCCGGCATTCCCGCGGATTGAATCGCCGCCACTAATTTCTTATTAATGAGGCCACCGAGCACCATGAGCGCCGTATCTCGCGTTTCGGCATCGGTAACGCGCAGACCATCGACAAACTCGCTCGTCTTGCCCAAGCGGTTCAACATGCGCGTGAGCGCGCCGCCGCCGCCGTGCACCACGACCACGCGATGGCCGTCCTGCGCCAACTCTGCAATCGATTTCGCGCACTTGCGCAGCGTGGCCGCATCCTCAATCGCTGTTCCGCCAATCTTCACCACGATCGTCACTGCAGTCCCTCCCGCTCTTCCCATCCGTACATCAGATTCATGTTCTGCACGGCTTGTCCGGCCGCGCCTTTCAGCAGATTGTCGACACACGAGATCAAAACGAGCCGGCGGCCGTCTTCGGCGAGACAAAATCCTAGATCGCAGTAATTCGTGTGCAAGCAAAACTGCAGCTCAGGTAATTTCGGAGCGGCGAATATCCGGACCCAATGCTTGCCGGAATAAAAGTCGCGCAAGCAGGATTCGACTTCGTCCGGCTTCATCGCTTGTTTGAGCTGGACATAGATGGTCGACAGAATTCCGCGAGGAATCGGCAACAGGTGCGGCGTGAAGATCAGTTCTGCATCGTCCAGGCCCAACTGCTCCACCATCTCGCCCAGATGGCGGTGGCTGAATACCGAGTAAGCCGAAAAATTGTCTGCCACCGAAACGAAATGAGTGCGCGGCGTCGGCGACTTACCCGCACCAGAAACGCCCGACTTCGAGTCCGAGATGATTCCGCGCGCGCGATCGATCAGCCCAGCCTTAAGCAACGGCGCCAAAGCCAAAATGACCGAAGTCGCGTAGCAGCCCGGATTCGCCACCAACTGCGCAGTCGCAATGCAGTCACGATTCAATTCTGGCAGGCCGTATACGGCCTTAGCGGTCAACTCCGCGGCGGTGGCTGTGTCGGCATCCTGAAACGAATAAATCGCGCGGTGCTGTTCCTGCTTTAACCGCCACGCGCCGCTGAGATCGATCACCCGCAAGCCGCGCGCAATCGCCTCCGGCACAAGTGACCGCGATGCCGCATGCGGCGTCGCCAGAAAAAGTAATTGCACTCCTTGTTTCTGTAGTTCGGGCCACGACAACATCCGTAGCGGGTAGCCGCCATTTCCACACAACTCAGGAAAAACTTCCGCCAAGTCGGTCGCTCCATCGGGGCTCTCGCGACGCAGGAGAACGGGCTTCTCCAGTTTTGGATGGCGATCGAGAAGACGCGTCAACTCCAACCCGGAGTAACCGCTCGCGCCCAGCACCGCGCTTTTTAACTTCCCTGGCATCAGCCTTGCATCTCCTCAATTCGAACCGCAAGCTTTTTGGCGGCGTCCTTGTCCGGACAAACAATTAAAATCGTGTCGTCCCCGGCGATTGTGCCCACGACTTCGTCCCACTCCTGCTCGTCTAACGCCGCAGCTACCGGCTGAGCGCTGCCGGTGATGGTCTTCACCACCAGTAAGTTCTGCGCGGGCCGCACGTCCAGCACAAACTCCCGGACCAACCTTTGGACCGGAGGCAGCGCCAGACCGGCGGCGCCTTCTCCCTGAGGCAACGTGTATCCGGATGACGTCTTGCTCAAATTCAGGTCACGAATGTCCCGGGACAAAGTGGGCTGCCCAACTTTGAACCCGCGCTTGCGCAACGCCCGCTGCAAATCATCCTGGATGGCGATGGGGCCCTGCCTCAGAACTTCCAACACCGCTCTCTGGCGCAACGCTTTATTCATTATGAATATTTATTCATAATAATGAATAAATATTCTCTATCTTACAGGCGGCGCTCGGCGTGTCAAGGGGAAATCGCTGTATTTGTAATTCTTCCGGCAACGGCGCGGCGAATCCTTGCTAGACTTACTCGCGCTGCTAGAAGTTCCGCGGCACGTGCACAGGAGCAGGGTCATGAAGAAGCCGGGATTATTTGCCGAGTTGCTCGCCGAGTTGCTCGGAACGTTTGTGTTAATGCTCTTCGGCATCGGGGTGGTGGCCATGGTTGTGTTATTTCCGTCGAACACGCCCGGCGAACTCATTCATGGCGGTTACACCAACATCACACTGGGATGGGGACTCGCGGTCACCATGGGGATTTACATCGCGGGCAAAATTTCGGGCGGCCATCTCAACCCCGCGGTCACTCTTACTTTGGCCGTGTTTCGGGGATTCCCCTGGCGCAAGGTTCTTCCCTACTCCATGGCTCAAACTGCAGGGGCCTTCTTTGCGGCGGCCCTGGTTTATAAAAACTATCTCCCTGCCTTCCATCACTTCGATCCGCAACTGGAAAAAACTGCGAGCGTATTTACGACCTTTCCTGCCTTTCCAGAGCTCCCGCAAGCAGGCTTTCTTGATCAGGTCATCGGCACGGCTTTGCTGTTATTGATGGTGTTGGCGATCACCGATGAGTTGAATGTCCCGCCGGGCGCGAACCTAGCGCCCTTCATGATTGGATTGGTGGTGGTGGCGATCGGCATGAGCTTCGGCGGCATGCATGGCTATGCTATTAATCCGGCGCGCGACTTTGGCCCGCGCCTCTTCACCGCTGTCGCCGGATTTAGAAATAACGGGCTTTCCAACGGTCCCCGGGTTTGGTGGGTGCCCGTAGCCGCGCCGTTGCTGGGGGGATTGGTGGGCGGAGCCGTTTACGACCTTGGCATTCGACGATTTCTGCGCGCGGAGAAAAGTGCGCTTTAGCAAAAGTGGTGAGTGTGTCCGCTTAAATATCAGGAGGCTGGATGCCTTTCATTCTCGCGCTCGATCAGGGTACGACGAGTTCTCGCGCGCTTGTATTCGATGAACACGGTTCAGTCCGCTCGGTGGCTCAACGCGAGTTCACGCAGATATTTCCGCAAGCGGGCTGGGTCGAGCACGATCCGGAAGAGATATGGACTTCGCAAGTCGCGGTGGCTGCCGACGCCTTAGCCAGCTTAAGAGTTCAAGCCGGCGACGTGGCCGCCATTGGCATCACGAACCAGCGCGAAACTACCATCGTCTGGGACCGCTTTACCGGCAAACCGATTTACAACGGGATCGTCTGGCAAGATCGCCGCACTGCCGGATTTTGCGATCATTTAAAAGCCCAAGGCCACGAAGCGCTCATTCAGAAACGTACGGGCTTGTTGATCGACGCGTACTTTTCCGGCAGCAAGATTTCGTGGATTTTGGATAACGTGCCCCATGCTCGGCGACTCGCGAATGAAGGACGGCTTGCATTCGGTACAGTCGACAGTTGGCTGCTCTGGAAGCTGACGGAGGGCCGCGTGCACGTGACCGACGTCAGCAATGCGTCGCGCACCATGCTCTTCGACATTCGCTCCGGCGCCTGGGATCACGAACTGCTCGATCTCTTTCGGATTCCGGCTTCGATGTTGCCGAAGGTTCGTCCCTCAAGCGAAGTTTACGGAGAAGCTGCTATCCCCGGTCTTGCCGGAATCCCCATCGCTGGTATGGCGGGCGACCAACAGGCGGCCCTGTTCGGGCAAAGATGCACCACTCCCGGCCTCACCAAGAACACATACGGCACGGGATGTTTCATGCTGCAAAGCACGGGCGATCGAGCTGTGGCGTCGAACCACCGATTGCTCACCACCGTCGCATGGAAAATCGGCGACGCAACACACTACGCGCTGGAGGGTAGCGTTTTCGTGGGTGGAGCGGTGGTACAGTGGCTGCGCGACGGACTGGGAATTATTCGGTCTTCCTCGGAAGTGGAGGCGCTGGCAAATTCTGTCCCGGATAATGGTGGAGTCTATTTCGTCCCGGCATTCGTTGGACTGGGCGCTCCGCACTGGGATTCCTACGCCCGGGGCGCGCTCTTCGGACTAACGCGTGGCAGCACCGCAGCCCACATCGCACGCGCGGCGCTGGAGAGCATTGCCTATCAAGTGGCCGACTTAATGGAGGCGATGCAGACCGATACCGGCACTCCGCTCAAGGAATTGCGCGTCGATGGCGGAGCTACAGTCAACGATGCTCTCATGCAATTTCAGGCCGACATTCTAGGGCTTCCAGTGGTGCGGCCGGCAGTCACTGAGAGCACTGCTCTGGGAGCGGCTTTCCTGGCTGGATTAGGAGTGGGTGTCTGGAAGGGACTGGACGAGATTTCTGCATTGCCGCGGCAAGAACGACGCTTTGAACCAAATCTCCCGCGCTCGAAAGCGAGTGCGATGCGGCAGCGGTGGAATGAAGCAATCTCCCGCGCGAAGTCCTGGGACAAAATGCAGCGCTGATGAAATGATTTCTGATTCGGCGGGCTTGTGCGATTGCCCGGTTGCTGCAATTTTAGTTTATTCTCTCTACTTTGGCGTTTCTGGTTCGAGGGGGCCCCGTTGATCACATCCCAGGCAGCAGGTCGCTTTTTAGTATTCATCTCACTTCTATTCTGCGTCGCATCAGCGTTTTCCCAGCAAGTTCCCGAAAACACTTATCAGGATCTGCACTGGCGCATGATCGGTCCTTTTCGCGGAGGCCGGACTCGCGCCGCTGCCGGCGTTCCCAGTCAGCCAGATGTTTTCTACGTGGCTCAAGTCAACGGCGGAGTTTGGAAGTCGGACGACTATGGCCGCTCCTGGAATCCGATCTTCGACCACGAGTCCACGCAGTCGATTGGCGCAATTGCAGTGGCTTCCTCGAATCCCAATATTATTTATGTTGGCAGCGGTGAGGGCCTACATCGTCCCGATCTTTCTATTGGCAACGGAATTTACAAATCGACGGACGCGGGAAAAACATGGACTCACCTCGGCCTGCGCGACGGATTTCAGATTCCGGCACTCGCCATCGATCCTCGCGATCCCAACAAAGTTTTCGCCGCGGTGCTCGGCCATCCTTACGGCCCGAACGAAGAGCGCGGGCTCTTTCGTTCCACCGATGGCGGCCAAACTTGGCAAAAAGCTATTTACAAAGATGAGAATACCGGCGCCTCTGATGTCGAAATCGATCCTTCCAATCCAGACGTGATTTACGCCTCAATGTGGGAGGCCCGCGAAGGTCCGTGGGAAGACGGCAATATGGTCAACGGAACCGGTGGAGGATTATTCAAATCCACCGACGGCGGAAACACCTGGCATCCGCTCACGAATGGCCTGCCGAAAGATCTATCGCAAATCAACGTTGCCATCGCCCCGAGCGATCCGCGACGTTTGTACGCAACCATCGCCAGTGCCTCAGGCCCACTTGCTTTCTATCGTTCTGACGACGCGGGAGAAAGCTGGTCGAAGACAACCGACGATCCTCGCCCCTCGGGTCGCATCGGTGGCGGCGATCTCGCAGTTCCGCGAGTCGATTCCAAGAATGCGGATATCGTCTATTGCGCCAGCACCGTGACCATGAAATCCACCGACGGCGGGAAGACCTGGTTCGGATTCCGTGGAGCACCCGGCGGCGACGACTACCAAAACCTGTGGATCAATCCGAATGACCCGAACATTATTCTTTTAGTGAGCGATCAAGGCGCGCTCGTAACCGTGAATGGCGGAACGTCGTGGAGTTCCTGGTACAACCAGCCAACGGGTCAGATTTATCACGTCGCGGTCACGCCTACGTTTCCCTATCGAGTTTGCGGAGGCCAGCAGGAAAGCGGTTCGGTGTGCATCTCCAGCCGGGGTAACGATGGCGCAATTACGTTTCGGGATTGGCATCCCGTCGGAGTCATTGAATACGGTTACGTCGCGCCCGATCCGCTCGATCCTGACATTATTTATGGCGGAGGACGAAGCGAGGTTTCGAAGTTTCACTGGTCGACCGGCGAGGTCCAGAACATTACTCCCATTCCGCTGCGCAATCCCAAATACCGCACGGACCGAACCGAACCGACGATGTTTTCTCCGCTCGATCCGCATACCCTTTATTACGCCAGCAACGTTCTCTTCAAAACTACAGACGGCGGAAATTCCTGGCAAACCATCAGCAGCGACCTCACTCGCGAAAATCCTGAAATTCCATCGAGCGTCGGCAAGCTGATTCCGAAGGACGCGGAAAAGAAACGCGGTGTCATCTACGCGCTTGCGCCTTCCTTTAAAACCATCAATACGCTATGGGCCGGAACGGACGATGGCTTGATCTGGCAGACGCGCGACGGCGGTAAAAAGTGGAATGACATCACTCCCAAAGAACTCACGCCGTGGAGCAAGGTCACGCAGATCGCCGCTTCGCACTTTGATGACGATACCGCCTACGCCTCCGTCAGCCGCTTTCGCGTCAACGATGAGCATCCTTATATTTACCGCACCCACGACGGCGGGAAGAACTGGAAGCTGATCACCGCCGGCTTACCGGACATCGGGCCCGTAGACACCGTGCGCGAAGACACGGAGCGTAAAGGCCTGCTATTCGCGGGCACCGAAAATGCAGTGTGGATGTCGTTCGACGACGGAGATCATTGGCAATCGCTGCAATTGAATCTGCCGCACACATCCATGCGCGACCTTTGGATTCACGAGAACGATCTCATCGTGGCTACGCATGGGCGCTCGTTCTGGATTCTCGATGACATCACTCCATTGCGCGAAGCGGCGTCGTTGGCCAACGCCGACCATCTTTTTACGCCAGCGCCGGCTTACCGGATTCAGCGCGATACCAACACCGATACGCCGCTTCCGCCGGATGAACCCGCCGCCGCGAACCCACCGGACGGCGCAATCATCGACTACTACCTCGCGGGCGCGGTGTCGGCTCCGATCACTTTAGAAATTCTCGACGCGCATGACCAACTTGTCCGCAAATTTTCCAGCGATGACAAGCCCGAGGTCACGGAAGACGAGCTGAAGAAACAACTCATTCCTCTTTATTGGTTGCGGCCATTCCGTTCTTTGTCGACCGGGGCTGGCATGCATCGCTGGGTTTGGGACCTGCGCTATCCCGCGCCCGAGACTGCGCACCATGAATATCCCATCGCGGCCATTTCCGGCGACACGCCTCGCGAACCCGCCGGTCCGCTTGCCTTACCCGGATCGTATACCGCGCGTCTCACGGCAAATGGCAAGAGTTATACAGCGCATTTCACGGTGAAGATGGATCCCCGTGTCCACGTCTCCAGCCCCAGCCTGGAGAAAAAATTCCATTCGGAGGTGACTCTCGCTTCGCTTTTGAGCGAAACTTCTCAGGCGTTAGCGCAAGCTGGATCTCTTCGTGGTTCGTTAGAAAGCGCGAGCAAGCAGGCCACGGGCGCTACGCACGATTCCATCCAGCAGTTCCAGGAAAAACTTTCTGCGCTGCTGGCGGCGCCACCGGGCCCGAACTCCACGCAAAATCCACCGGCTACCTTGACCCGGGCGAACGGTGACGTGGGAACGCTCTACACGCAGATTTCGCAGGTTGACGCGGAACCGACCGCCGCTCAGTCTGAAGCCATCGTTGGCGCCGAGCTCTCGGCCAAAGATGCGATGCAGCGTTGGGAGACATTGAAGAGTACGGATCTTCCCGCTCTAAACCACCTTCTCCACGAGGCCAATTTGCCGGTGGTGAATGTGGAAGCGGATCCGCACAAAGAAGACAGCGGAATGGACGAGGAATAATTCTGGCTCAGTCATTCGCGACTGGCTTGACTCTCGGATCGAGCCGAGACGAAACAAATTGTAGAGGAGACGAAAGTTAGTGTCCGTCTTCCCGCGCCGGTTGCGGGTATGCAAGAATTTGCGAACTGCTTAGTACTACTGGCGCTAGTGCGTAAATTATTTGTCAAATCTGCGTGACAAATGTTTTGCAGCTTGCCGAATCGCGGTATACTCACTGCGCCTTGAGATGCGAAACAGAAGCCCAGGTTTGCAACTTCCCCCGACGGAGTTGCGTGGCAGAAGCTCCGCACCACAATCCAGATTCAAACAAATCAGTTTCGATAGATAAAAAAACGAGAGGAAACACATGAAGGTCCGAACACTTGTAGTCGCGCTTCTGACACTTCTGGCGTGGGTAGGTATCGCCAGCTCCCAGGATTTCAAAGGTATCTACACTCCACACAAACCCGGCACCGGTTCCATTCCAGTCACCAAATCGAATTTAGACATTCCACGGGAAGTTCCCCCTTCGGGCGCAACCTGGACGGCAGCCACCACCGCTCCGCCGGCTTCTGTCGGCGCCATGCTGTTGCTCACCGACGGCCGCGTTTTGGTTCACTCTGAGCCCAACTGCAGCGGCTGCAAGGGAAACTACAGCGACTGGTACACTCTGACTCCCGATAGCACTGGCAGCTACATCAACGGCACTTGGCTTCAAGTAGCCACTTTGCCCAGCGGCTACGCGCCCCTATTCTTCGGATCAGCTGTCCTACCCGATGGCAAAGTTGTGATTCAGGGCGGAGAATACAACTGCCCGAATTCGCGCTGCTCTTCGGAATGGCAGTCCGCGGGTGCAATCTATGATCCGGTTGCCAATACTTGGACGTCGACGGTCGCACCGACTGGCAGCAACATCGGCGACGCCGAATCAGTCGTCCTGCCGGACGGAACCTGGATGTTGGCAGAATGCTGCGCCCTGGCCTTCGGCGACGCCAAGTTTCCGGTTTACTACTACTTCAACGAGAGCACGCTGTCGTTCACCGAAGAATCCAATTCCGCTGATGGTAAGAACGATGACTTCGACGAAGAAGGCTGGACACTTCTTCCCAACGGCCTGGTGTTGACGGCTGACGCTTACACTAGCAATACCGTTCTCACGGGAACAAATTCCGAAACTTACAATTCCGCAACCAACACATGGTCTACAGCGGGCAGCACGATCAACCAACTCTGGGATTCAAACTGCGAGAAGGGTGGCGGGAGTTACGAGGAAGGGCCGGCCGTCTTGCGTCCCGATGGCACCGTTTACTACACCGGCGCGAGCGATTGCGAAGCGGGCCACACCTCCATTTACAATTCAACGACCGGAACCTGGACCGCTGGTCCCGACTTCCCCAGCAAGGATGCAGCGAACGATGCGCCCGCCGCTCTGGAAATCAACGGCAACGTCATAATCGCGACCAACCCCTACAGCGGAACCTTCAGCACGCCCACCACTTTCTACGAGTGGGATGGAACCAATCTGAATACCTTCCCCAACCCGCCCAACGCCACCAAGACCGCTTCGTATCAGGGACACCTTTTGGTGCTGCCGAACGGTCAGATTATGTACACCGACTATTCCACGCAAGTAGAGTTCCTGACTTCGGCGGGAACCTATGAAACCGCGTGGCAGCCAACGATCAGCGCCGTGGCCGCCAATCTTGTACCCGGTTCAACGAACAATGCGCTCTCGGGAACGCAGTTGAACGGCTTGTCGCAGGGTGCCGCTTACGGAGATGACTTCCAGGACGCCACCAACTGGGCGCTGGTTCAAATCGTAAACAATGCCTCGGGAAACGTCGTTTACGCCAAAACCCACAACCCCAGCACAATGGCTGTGGCTACCGGTAGCGAATTTGTCGAGACCAACTTCGATGTGCCTGCGACGATTGAAACCGGGGCGAGCAAATTGTATGTGATCGCTAACGGCATCCCTTCGGCTGCGGTTTCCGTCACGGTAGGTGCCAACACTGGGACGTTTACTTTGGCCGACTCGCCGACCAAAGCCACGGTTGCTCCGGGTGGGACCACTACCGCGAAGATCGTGACCACAGTTTCGGGTGGCTTCGACTCCGCAGTGGCCCTAACCGCTTCGGGAGAAGGCAGTGGCGTGAGCGTGAAATTCAATCCCAGCACCATCCCGGCGCCAGGATCTGGACACGCTGCGATGACTATCAAAGTGGCTCCCACAGCTAAAGCTGGAACCCGCACCATTACGATTACGGGTACCGGCGGAGGCGTGACGCAGACCGCTACCTTCACACTAACCATCAGCTAGAACCGGAACGTTTCCGGTTCACAAACTGATCGCAAATCGCGATTGAAGAAAGCACGACCTAAACAAGAAACGCCCGGAGCCAAATCCGGGCGTTTCGTTTTCTTAGGTCCTGCTCACGCCTGGCACGTCCATGCGTTACTGGCGTCACCCGGATCGCAGGGCTGATCCCTCAAGTGTGCTTCCCTTATGCCGATAATCATTTAGAGCCACATCTCTGGGAGGCCCAATGTTTCAGCCGTCACCGTTCGGGCAACGTCGCGACTTTTTCTTGCTCGGATTCGCAATCTTCTTAATTCTTCCTTCTCTTGTCGCCCAAGCGCCTCCCCAATTCGATCTTCCAAGTCCACTTTTTATTCTTCCCCCATCTCCTCCGGTGAAGGACCGTGTGACGAGCTTCATCGACGACGAGCAACGCGTCACTTTGCATGGCAACGTACATCCGAGTGCGTCCGCGCGATACGACGCTGGCGCCGTCAGTTCCGATTTCCCGATGGAGCATATGCTGCTGACACTCCTTCCCGATTCTGCCCAGGAAGAGACTCTTAAGCAGCTTCTCGAAGAACAGCAGGATATGGCATCGCCTTATTACCATCAGTGGCTTACTCCGGAGCAGTACGGAGAGCGCTTTGGCATTTCCGATTCAGATACCGCACAGATCGCGGCGTGGCTGCAGAGCCATGGTTTGATTGTGGAAGAAGTCGCTGCGGGCCGGCGCTCCATCGATTTCAGCGGCACCGCATCGCAGGTCGAATCCGCTTTTCACACCGAGATACATACTTACAAAGTTGGACAGGATGTTCATCACTCTAACGCGAAGGATCCGGAAATTCCGGCCGCCCTGTCTGGAGTTGTGGGAGGCGTCGTTTCGCTGCACGATTTTCACAGCGAGCCGTTGCATAACGGAGCGCGCCAGCCCGCGCCGGAGTTCAGCAGTGGCGGCGCCCACTATCTTGCTCCGGCCGACTTCGCTACCATTTACGACCTCCTGCCGTTGTACCAGCAGTCGATTAGCGGAAGCGGACAAGCCATCGCCATCGTCGCGCGTTCCAATATCAGACTCGCCGACGTCCGCCAATTTCGTACTTCGTTTGGATTGCCCGCCAACGACCCGCAGATCATCGTCAACGGAACCGATCCCGGCGTTTTCAGTTCCGGGGAAGAAACCGAAGCCGATCTCGATGTCGAATGGTCGGGAGCGGTCGCCAGGAATGCGACCATCGATTTCGTAGTATCGAAATCCACGAATTCGAGCGACGGCGTCGATCTTTCCGCGCAATACATCGTCAACCACAATCTCGCCCCGGTCATGAGTACGAGTTTTGGCTTGTGCGAGGCTTCGCTTGGTTCCTCCGGCAATGCGTTTCTGAACAGCTTGTGGCAGCAGGCGGCGGCGCAAGGGATCTCCGTTTTCGTTTCTTCGGGGGATAACGGCGCAGCCGGATGCGACTCAGCCTCGGCGACTTCCGCTACTCATGGACGTGCTGTGAACGGCTTGTGTTCGACTCCCTACAGCGTTTGCGTGGGAGGCACAGAGTTCAACGACACATCGACTCCTTCTCTGTACTGGTCGTCGTCAAATTCTTCCAGCACGCAGTCGTCAGCCTTAAGCTACATCCCAGAAGTTGTGTGGAACGAGAGCGGAGCGGGTTCTGGCCTGTGGGCAAGCGGCGGCGGCGCAAGCACGATCTATGCGAAGCCTGCTTGGCAATCCGGAACCGGCGTCCCGGCCGACGGCAAACGCGATGTGCCGGATGTCTCGCTCACCTCCGCCGGTCACGATGGCTACCTGATTTATCAGGAAGGGTCGCTCTACGTGGTTGGAGGAACTTCCGCTGCTTCTCCATCCTTCGCCGGGGTCATGTCTCTCGTGGTGCAACATGCGGCGGCGCGGCAAGGCAATGCCAACACCTCGCTCTATTCCCTGGCCAGCAAGCAGCGCGCCGGGGGAGCCTCCGTGTTTCACGACATTACCAGCGGCAACAATAGCGTGCCCGGGCAGACAGGTTTCAATGCCACCACAGGATACGATCAAGCCACCGGCCTCGGCTCCGTCGATGGATCGGTGCTCGTAAATCATTGGGGTGACGCGACACCCGCGCCTCCCGCGTTTCGCGTGACTATCTCAGCACCCTCTGTTTCGGTTACAGACGGATCGAACAAGAGCGTTACCATGACCGTTGCCGTGAGTGGAGGCTTCAACGCTGCGGTGTCTTTCACGGCGTCCGGACTACCTAGCGGAGTCACAGCCACGTTTACTCCCGCTACGCTGGCGGCTCCAGGATCAGGCAGCAGCGCGCTTAGAATCACGGCTGCCAGCAATGCCAAGGCAGGCACTTACTCGGTGACGGTATCGGCGGCCAGCAACGGATCGACAACGCAGAAGATTCCGTTGGCAGTTACCGTTGCGCGGTAGGTTTCCGAGTGATTAGAGGCTCCGGCTTCAATCATAATTCGGGCAAATATTATGAAGCAGCGCCAAGAACGCTGAGGAATCGGCAGGCCATTTCCTACCGGATATCTTAAGAATAACTACCGCCTTCAGGATTTCCTTCACCGGACCAGTCCGCTGCCCGCAACGTCTCCCACGGTTGACGCATCAAATCAGGGCGCATATGATTTTTGTTTGGCCTAATCCCCTGGGCGGCTCCCGGAGAGCCGCCTAAGAATTTAGAAGTGAGATTATGGATAAGAAGAAATTGGAAGCATTCAAAAAGCGGTTGGAAACCCGCCAGCAGGACTTGCGCCGGACGGTTTCCCGCACCCAGGCAGACGGACGTTCGGCGGACGAGGATACGGCGCAGGACATTGCCGACCGCGCCGCCAGCTCCTATACCAAAGAATTTTTGTTCAGCCAGAGCAACAACGAGCGGCAATTGCTGCAAATGGTCGAGAAGGCGCTGGCGCGCATCCGCGAGGGCAGCTTTGGAGAGTGCATCCATTGCGGCAAAGAGATCAACGCCAAGCGGCTCGAAGCCGTGCCGTGGACGCGGCATTGCATTGAGTGCCAGGAGAAACTGGAGCAGGGTTTACTGGAAGAGGCTCCACGGTAGAGGTTGCGAGCTGAAACTCCTCCATCGCCTAACGTCAGGCACGCCCGGCGAGACGCCCGCCGGACAGCCACCGGGGACGGCGGCGCTGCGATGAGCCGAGGCCAGCTTTGACGCTGCATTTTTCGGCTGGTAAACTATAGGTTCGTCCCACCAAGACCAAGAGTCATACACAGAGAGTCAACTCCAAAAAGAATATGGAAATCGACTCGTAAAAACTGAGACTGGAAGGTAGTCGTGCGCGCAGAAACCCGCCATCAGCTTAAACAGGACACATTCAGCCGGGTCACCATCGGGGCCGCCGAGAAGACCGCACACTGGAGCGTGGAGCATCGCAACACTCTCATCGTCGGTATCGTGGTGGCTGCGGCGGTGATCGCCGCGGTGGCCGGTGGATGGTACTACATGAATTCGCAGGATGAGAAGGCGAGCTTCGACCTGGCGCTTGGAGTTCGAACTCTCGACACGCAGATCCGTCCCGCGGGTATGCCAGCACAGCCCGATTTTCCCAGCTTTGCTTCCGCAAAAGAGCGCTCCGACACTGCCAAAAAGCAATTCCAGGCCCTTTTAGATA
>Ga0302320_10006742_pt1 | contig 25422 bp, 18 predicted proteins | sample Bog_T0_3_FD_202130 | JGI IMG/M metagenome (GOLD analysis project Ga0302320, IMG submission 202130) | Peat permafrost microbial communities from Stordalen Mire near Abisko, Sweden - Bog_T0_3 | ecosystem: Environmental > Terrestrial > Soil > Wetlands > Peat | place: Sweden: Abisko, Stordalen Mire... | reverse complement strand
AATGGATCGCCCAACGACTGCGCCTGGGAACCTGGACGCACCTCAACCACCTGCTGTACTGGCAGCGGCGCAAAACAGAACGATGAAATGCAGAAATACTACAATACTAGGAACCGACCCGTTCACGACCCGTTCATGGCGCAGGTCGGTGCGAGGCCGGCCGCGTTTGGAGGGTTTAGACAGCATAGGTTTGAGATATTCCCATTGGGCGTCGGTGAGACTGGATCCGTATATGGCGTTTTTCATCGCCTCAACGGAAGCTTCCGCTTAAAAATGGCCCGACTAAGCCAACGACATTGTCAATAACTTATTTCATTTTTATGCGTTTATTTGTAGAAAAACCAATCCAATTCCTTGGAAAATCAGCATTTTTTTGATTTTTAAAACAGACTCTTAGAGGAAACATCACGACCGTGGCTGGCAACGGTGGTGGGTTACTGTCTTCCGCCTATTCTGGCGACGGCGGTCTTGCAACCAATGCCAATTTCTATGAGCCGACCGGTGTGGGATTGGATCTTTCAGGCAAACTGTATGCCGCAAGTGCTGGCAGCGTTGTTTGCAAGGTGGATTTGGGGTGGACACCAATACTGCAATTGAACAACATTGGGGCCACCAATATTGGAAATTATGACGTTGTCGTCACGAGTCCCTACGGCTGCGTGACCAGCAGCGTCGTTTCGCTGACTGTGCTTTTGCCGCCCAGCATCACCGTCCAACCGGCCAGTCAGGACGAACCCATCGGCGGCGCGGCCAGTTTCAGTGTGGCCGTTACGAATTATCCGCCTTTTGGTTATCAATGGTTCACGAGTTCCGGTCGTACTGCCATTGCGTTACCATTTGTTGATTTTGGACGAGTTGTGGAGGTCTTTGTCGTGGATCCAGGCGAGGGATATGTTTCGCCGCCACAGGTGCATTTTGTCGGTGGTGGTGGCAGCGGCGCCGTGGGGAGCGCACTCTTATCATCCGGCGCGGTAGGGATGATCATGCTCACCAGCTTCGGATCAGGCTATACCACATCGCCGACCATCCAGATTGATCCCCCAACATCCACCGTGAATTCGGTTTTGCCTGGCGCGACCAACGACACGTTTGCATTTTCGCCAGTCACGAGCGCCGACGCCACGAATTATTTGGTGGTGGTGACAAATAATTACGGCAGCGTTACGAGCAGCGCGGCGGGTCTGTGGGCATTTCTTCCGCCGCAAAACCTCAGTGCCGGAATGAACGGAACAAATTTGCAGGTGCAACTCTGTGGCACACCTGGTTGGACGTACGTTCTCCAATCGGCCACCAATTTGACGCCACCCATCAACTGGCAATGCATTTGCACAAATTTTTCAGATACGAATGGCAATTGGAGTTTTACCGCCATGATCCCAACCAATCTGCCGGGGTGCTTTTATCGCGCCATGGCGCAATGAAGCATCGCGGGGCGTGGAAAGAGGTATCAGCACCGCATTCGAAGGGGGCGAACGGTTTTGTTGGTTCGTGAGCGTTCTGTGCGTACGAAAGCGGCGGTGAACGCGCCGCACTCCCCACGCTTCGCGAAGTTTGAGAGATACGTGGCCGCGTGTGAGCGTTTTGCAGTGCGTTGGCGCTTTGGGGCTGTGTTTGATTACGTAATGGTTGTTGGGGTCATTGGGGAATCGCACAAAAAAAAGCGGCGGGGGGCCGCACGCAGTCCAAGACTCTTCGCGAAAATGGATGGTCTCAGGATTCGTTCCGCAGCGTTCCGCCTTGCGAGAAACCTTTGCATTTCTTAAATTTTGGCGTGCTCGACATCAAATTCATCCGCGAAAAAACCGATTTCGTCCGCTCGCGCCTGGCCACGCGCGGGGCAGGGGACGAGGCGAAAATTGACGAATTGCTCAAGCTGGATGAGCAACGCCGCAAAGCCCTGGCCGAGGTGGAAGCGCTCAAGTCCCTGCGCAACCGTGTCAGCAAGGAAATCGGCGCGCTCATGGGCCAGAAAAAGCTCGGCGAAGCCGGGGCCAAAAAGGCGGAAACCAAGAATCTGGGCGACAAAATTGCCGCGCTGGACAAGCAGGCAGCCGAGGCCGAGGCCGCCCGCGACGCCCTGATGCTGCAACTCCCCAATCTTCCGCACGAGACCATTCCGACGGGCAAGACGGCCGAGGACAATCCGGTCGTGCGCATGGTCGGGGAAAAATCTGCCTACGCTTTCAAGCCCAAAACGCACGTCGAGCTGTGCGAATCGCTCAAGCTCGTGGATTTTGCCCGGGCCGCGAAGCTTTCCGGCAGCGGCTTTCTGCTTTACACCAACTGGGGCGCGCGGCTGGAACGGGCGTTGATTCAATTTCTGCTCGACCTCCACATCACGCATCACAACTACACGGAGGTTTCGCCGCCGTTCATGGTCGGCGAGCACTGCCTGGTCGGCGTCGGCCAGTTTCCCAAATTCAAGGACCAGTATTACGGCGTGGCCGAAGGCGACGACCCGAATAACCTCGGGAAGCTTTATCTGGTGCCCACCGCCGAAACGCCGGTCGCCAACATTCACCGGGAGGAAATCCTGGCTGAGTGCCAGCTCCCCATTTATTACTGCGCCTACACGCCCTGCTTTCGCGGGGAGGCCGGTGCCGCCGGGGTGGGCACGCGGGGCATGATCCGGGTGCATCAGTTTGACAAGGTGGAACTGATCAAAATCGTGAAGCCGGAGCATGGCTATGAGGAACTGGAAAAAATGGTCAGCAACGCCGAAAAAGTGCTGCAACTGCTCGGCCTGCATTACCGGGTGATTTTGCTATGCACCGGCGACATGGGCTTCGGCAGCGCCAAGACGTATGACATTGAAGTCTGGGCGCCAGGGCAGGGGAGCTATCTCGAAGTTTCGAGCTGCTCGAACTGCGAGGATTTCCAGTCGCGCCGCATGAACCTGCGCTTCAAAACCGAGGCCGGCGAGAATAAATTTCCGCACGTTCTCAATGGCAGCGGCACCGCGCTGGCCCGGCTATTCGTGGCGCTCATCGAGACCCACCAGCAGGCGGATGGGAGCGTCACGATACCCGCGGCGCTCCAGCCGTATTTGAAGACGGATTGCATTCGCGCATGAGACTCAGGCCTGCAATGACGAATGACGAAGGCCAAATGACGAAAGAATGCCGAATGACCGAAGGCCGAAAGCGGCTTGGGCGGTCTTTTTTCGTCATCAGGGCTTTGAGAATTCTCTCGTCATTCGTCATTCGTCATTCGTCATTGACACCGTCCGCTCCCTTCCCCTACGCCCTATGAAGATTCTGCTCGCCAGCAGTGAAGTGTATCCGTTCTCCAAGACGGGCGGGCTGGCAGACATGGTCGGCGCGCTGGGCCGCGCCCTGATCCACGCCGGCCACGAGGCCGTGACCATCACGCCGCTGTATCGGGGCATCCGGGAAAGATTTCCCGGACTGCGGCGCGCGGACTGGCACTTCGACCTTCCGCTCGGGCACCGGCGCGTGCAGGCGGCCTTGTGGGAACTGGTCCGGGACGATGAGGCGACGGTTTATTTTATCGAGCACAACGGCTATTTTGATCGGGCGGGAATTTACCTCGAAAACAATCTGTGCTACCCCGACAATGCCGAACGCTTTATTTTTTTTTCCAAATGCGTCGCCCATCTTGCGCGCTATCTGCCGTGGCAGGCCGACATCGTCCATGTCCATGAATGGCAGGCGGCCATGGTGCCGGCCCTGATTTTACAACAACGGCAGGAAGGATGGGGTAACCCGCCGCATACCTGCCTCACCATCCACAATCTTGCCTATCAGGGCATTTTCCCCGCCGAGGCCTTCGCCCTGGCCAATTTGCCGGCGGCTTATTTTGCGGCCGATGGAGGGGGCGCGGAATTCTACGGCCAGTTGAATTGCCTGAAATGCGGCATTGTGTACGCCGATAGCATCACCACCGTGAGCCCGCGATACGCGCGCGAAATCACCACCGAGGAACTCGGCTGCGGATTGGACGGCGTGCTGCGCACGCACGGCGGCAAACTGACCGGCATCTTGAACGGAGTGGATTACAGCGAATGGAACACCACGAAGAATCCGCACCTGTTCCGCCCCTATACCAGCGAACGCATGGCGGGCAAGACCTTCAACAAGCGCGAGCTGCAGCGCCAGGTCGGCCTGCCCGTGGACGATAAAGTTCCGCTATTTGGCACCATTTCTCGGCTGGCCGATCAAAAGGGTGTGGACATTGAGCTCGGCGCCCTGGAGGAGATGTTGAACTCGGACATCCAATTCATCCAACTCGGCAATGGTGCGCCTGAATACGAGCGCGGCTACCGCACCCTCGCGGCGCGGTTTCCGGGCAAGGTCGCCGTACAGTTCACCTACGATGAAAACATGGCCCATCGCATCGAGGCCGGGTGCGACTTCTTTCTCATGCCGTCGCGGTATGAGCCCTGCGGATTGAACCAGATGTACAGTCTGCGCTACGGGACCATCCCCATTGTCCGCGCCACCGGCGGCCTGGATGACAGCGTGATTGATTTCGTCCAGAACGCGGACGATGCCAACGGCGTGAAGTTTTATGAATACAGCTCACGCGCGCTCGCGAAAGCCATCCGCAAAGCGCTGGCGATCTATGGTGAGCCGGAATTGCTGCACGATTTTCGCCGCAACGCCATGGGAGCCGATTTTTCCTGGGGCAAGACGGTCGGCGAATATGTCAAAGTTTACCAGCAGACGCTGAAGTGAAACCTGTCTGCATCCACCGCAAAGCCGGAATGGCAACGACTGCTGCGTGAATCATGCCACAGCCTGAGCCTTCACCAGGCAGTGCCGGGTGGCTGTTCAAAAAGCGGGCGACAAAAAATCACTTCTTCTTTCCATACATTTCCTCCACTGTTTTTACTTGCGCCTCGGTGGTCCTGAACGTCTCGCCGTTGCCTTCAATAGAGCGGAAAAAGCAGGATTGGTAGCCTTCATGGCAGGCCGGACCGTTTTGCTCGACCTGGATGAGCAGGCAGTCGCCGTCGCAGTCGAACGCGAGGTCTTTTACGGTTTGCGTGTTGCCGCTCTCCTCACCCTTCATCCAGAACTTCTGGCGGGAACGGCTCCAAAAGTGCGTCTTGCCCGTGGCAATGGTGCTTTCGAGAGAGGCCCGATTCATCCACGCCATCATCACCACCCGGCCGGTTTTCTGTTCCTGAACGATCGCAGGAATCAAACCTTGCGCGTCAAATTTTAATTTATCGTAAAAACTCATGGGGAGAATTTACGACAGGCAAGGGGCGATTTACGAGTCTTAAATCTGTCCGCTGCCCTCGGCGCGAGAACAAAATCGGCCGGTTTCGTAGCCGCCGACGTGAGGAGCATGGACCACTGCTGGGGATTGATACTGAAAAAATCCGCCGCTTCATGTCATCGGCTACAGCGTGGCCAGTCCTGCCGTCCCTCTCCCTATGGCGCAGTTGGCCGCAAAGCGGGCGGCACGGCCAGCAGATTGGTTGCATTCGGCCCAACCGGCCGCAGGGCGGCGGGCATTGCCGGGGGTCTTGCCGGAGGAAAAGACGCGTTCGTGGAGGTTGACGGCGCGGAATTCGTCATTAGTGCATTTCGGTCGTTTACGAGGTTGCGTTCGAGGCGTTTTCTCATGTCCGCAAACACCGCGTTGGTGACCATGTCCAGATGCGCTTGCACCTCGTCAAACCTGCCAGCGGCGATCTTCACGCGGGCCAGATGGATCTGTACGCCTTCGCGTTCGTTGTCATCTTTGCAGATGTTCAAGCAATTCGTCCAGGCGGCGAGCGCAGCTTGGGTGCGGAGCGGTCTAATGCCATAATAGCTTTCGGCGTAGTCGGAAGCGAGCACGAGGTTATCCGGCGACAACTTCATCGCCTGTTGATAAAGACCGAGCGCCTTGTCAAACACTTGCTGTTCGGTGAGGCCGTAAAACTCGCGCGCGTCCTTACGAAAGAGGTAAACCGTGGTGGCGAAATTCTGGTAGTACACCGGTTCGGACGGGTCCAAGCGGATGGCTTCGGCATAATAGGCGAAGGCGTTGGTCAGGCCTCCATATTCGCCGTAATAATTTGCCAATTGATTCCAAACGGCGGGATTTTTCGGGTCGAGCTGTCGGGAATTCTCATACTGCACCTTGGCGCCTTCCTCGTCGCCGGTGTCATTCAAAAAGCTGCCATAAGCCAGAAACCCGCGGGCGCTGGTGGGATTACTGCGGAGAAAATCTTGATAGCCGTGCTTTACCTCGTCGAAACGCGCCACAATTTTAGCATGAAACTGGGCCAGCCCGTTCGTATCGGTTCGCGGAATGTGATTGGTGCCCATCCAGGCGTTCACCTCATCCATTGCGGCGTCATCGGCGATCATGAGCTTGCGCAGTTCCAGAGTCTCCGGGTCGTTCGCATTCGCCAGCGGCACGGAAATGCCGGTATGCTCGTACAGAAGATTGCTGACCGCCTGAGGCTGGTTGGTAGCCAGCAGGGCGCTCAAAAGGCCGATGGTAAGGTCGCTCACGCGGTCAAGGTATCAATCCTGAATATAAAAAAAAGTATTTAACCAAGCACGGAACTGAACTGTCATCGCGGCATTCCACCAGCTTTCCAGTCCGAGAAACCTCATTTGACCAAATCATGCGGCGAGAACCGGAGCACGAAGTACGTGGCCCGGTTCGTCCCGACGTTACGCAACCCGTGAACTTCATGGGAGGCTTCAAATATGATGCCGCCCGTCGTCACGAGGTTTGTCCGGCCGTCCTGCAACGCCTCGACCGTGCCTTCCTTGATGATCATCAGCTCCTCGTCCGCATGCTGATGCGGCGGATGCGGCGATTCGCCGGGATTTAGCGTCGTGATATGGCACTCGAACTGGGCAAGCGTCGGTGTGGGCGCGTCGAACACCGCCCGCCGCTCGCCTTGCCTGGTGGGCGTGACCTTGAGGTCGGCCCAATTGAAGACAGAGGAACGCATGACGGGTTTGCTGTCAGGTTGAGCCAGGGCAACGCCGGCGACAGCCACGAATGCGGAAATGGCGGCCACGAACGCATCTCTTCGAGTAATCATGGGGTCAACTCTAATGCAAAAGGGCTGCCCCGGCAATCACTTGCGTCATTTAATCGAATTTTGTTCTCGACTTTTGACGGGAAGGTCATTCATAGTCTGTTTCTAGAGTCTGAAACCAAGAGTAATGAGCGTGATGGAATCTTTTGCCAGCGGTTGGCGTGGCTGGCCCGGCAGCATGGGTGTTTGGCTGGGCGGTGCGATGCCATGTTTTTTTCTTTTCGAATCCCAGGTCAACCGGGGCGTAGCAGATTGTTTACCTTGCCTTGTCCCCAAGGGCAAACGGATAATTCAACTTGTGATTTCTGGACGATTCTGGCTCTCCAGCAGTGTCAAAAAACATCAGAAAACCTCAGAGCAAAAAATACCATGACCCTCACCAAACGCGACCTAGTTGTACGCATCAGCGAGGAAACCGGGCTGATCCAAACCCAGGTTTTTGATGTCGTACAGAAAACCTTGGATTACATCGCCGAAGCGCTTTCCAAGGGCGACAAAGTGGAACTGCGCAACTTCGGCGTGTTTGACGTGAAAATCCGCAAGGCGCGCGTGGGCCGCAATCCCAACCGACCGGAAATGGACGTGCCGATCCCTTCGCGCGCCATGGTCAAATTCAAGGCCGGCAAAGAAATGCGCGCCGAAGTGCTGAAGCTGAAATCTGGCGCGAGGGACGGGCATAACGGTGATTAAAGTTGTGAATGGGCCACGGGTGGTGGATTCAAGGATTATTGGATAGGTGGATGAATGGGGTTCAAGCATGCGCCCCCCTTAATTCCGGGGGCGTGTGTCCTCACGCGGCACCCCATCCATCAATCCAATAATCCAACTATCCATTTCTTGTGCTTTCCTAAGCTGGACGTTTCCCATATCCTGCGGGCATGGAACGACTTCCCGGATTTCGCGATTTTTATCCTGAACCGCTGCCCCACAGCGATGTGTGGAGCGCCGACGCACGCCAGTTCATTTTCGAGCAATGGCGCTCCGTGGCCCGCCGTTATGGCTTCCGCGAATACGACGGGCCGCCGCTGGAACCCTTGGAACTGTTCACCACCAAGAGCGGCGCTGAAATCGTCGGCCAGCTCTACAACTTCGTGGACAAGGGTGACCGCGCCATTTCGTTGCGCCCGGAAATGACGCCGACGCTTGCCCGCATGGTGGCCGCCCACGAACGCAATTACAAAAAACCCATCAAGTGGTTCGCCATTCCGCAACTGTTCCGCTACGAACGCCAGCAAAAAGGCCGCCTGCGCGAGCACTTTCAATTCAATGCCGACCTCATCGGCGAGACCGATCCCGCGGCGGACGCGGAACTGATTGCCCTGCTGATTGACACCCTGCGCGCCTTCAACCTCACGTCCGACGATTTTGTCATTCGCTTGAGCAGCCGCAATGCCTGGCATGATTTTTTCAAGCAAGGGGGAGGAGATACGGCGCATGAATACGATTTTTTCCAGTGCATTGACAAACTGGAGCGCAGTTCACCCGAAGAATCGGAGAAAAAGCTTGCCGCCATGGGTTTTTCCCCGGGCCAAATCAACGAATTCATCCAATCCGGCAAGCCGACGGCTGAATTGCAGACCATTCTCGATAACCTGACAGCGCGCGGCTTGCGCGAGTTTGTCAAAATTGATTACCAGGTCATTCGCGGGCTGGCATATTACACCGGCGTGGTGTTCGAGGCCTTTGACCGCAAGGGCGAATTTCGCGCCATCGCGGGCGGCGGACGTTACAACAATCTCGTCAAGCTCATCAGCGGCGGCCGGGTGGATTTGCCCGCGCTCGGGTTCGGCATGGGTGACGTCGTGCTGCTGGAATTGCTGAAGGAGCGGGGCCTGCTGCCCAAGTTCGATTCGCCGATGGATCTGTTTGTGCTGATCGAGGACGAGGCCCTTCGGCCTAAGTCACTAAAGCTCATTCACGACTTGCGCGCCGCCGGCTACGCAGTGGAGTATCCGCTCACCGCAGTCAAACCGGACAAGCAATTCAAGCGCGCACAGGAATTGAAGGTGGCCCACACCGCGCGGCTGGAAAACGATGCCTACGTCCGGATACGCAATTTAAAGACCCGCGAGGAAGTGGTCACCGGCATTGCCGGGGCGGTGAACCACCTGGGGTGAAACGCGGCACGATTTCACAGTATCAGGGCCGTCCGAGGTTTGCGTCAGAACACTCACTGAAAGGCAGCATCTCTCGGGAGAGATTCGTATCTCGTCCTTTGAGGTTGAAAACTCGCTTTGGGGAATTGCGATGCAGCCGGAAAGAACAAGCAATGCGAATGCAGACATGCAAACGCCTGCCGCCTAAATGAAAAGGGCTTGGCTTGGCTATATGAATTCTGTGCCCAGAACATTTGTCTGTCGAGCGTGGAATTTCCCCCAATTCCCAAATTTCCAAATGCGACTTGTTCACCATGGTCTTTCCTCCGTGCTTTTGCGGTGAATAACTCTGCTGGCTGGAGCAAAGAAAGCATTGTCTTTATTGATTTTTGCCGCTGGTTCACGCGAGGATTACCGCGGGCTTTCCGGTGGATAAGTTGTGCATATCAAATGATGGTCAAGATTTGAGCTTCTGCTATGCTGTTATCAGTTCATTGAAAGAACGAAGCGGACGGCGGAGAGTAAAATTGAAGTTGTTCGTTTCCAGATGATCCCAGGCGACTGGGGAAAAGTCAGGTCAGGCTGGTTGATCTGGCTCCTCTTAAACCGGGCCGCAAGGCCGGGCGGCGGAGGCAGAATTCACCAGTTCCTCTGGCGGTGTTCGCACACCGTCACATGCGAATGAGGGACTTGGCAGCAAGCAGCGATGAGAAGCCGCTGCGAGCTGAGTCAAGTAGTCCGGGAAAGTTTCGGTTCCGGATGAATCGCAGTCACCCAGAGGGTGCGAAGTTGCTACTGTGTATCAGCACGGTGCGGACGGCTCTGGCGGGAGCAATTAAATTGAGACCGCCCAGCGAAAGACGCCGAAAGGCGGACAAAGGGAGCGGCTGCATCGGGAAGGACACGGGAACCCGGCAAGTTCCGTGAAAACCTTCCGAGCGCCGGCGATGTTAAAAACGACACCGCTGGACTGTGAGCTAAAAGGCAACTTGAGAGAGAAGAGGCGAGACCCGTGGCTGTGGGCGAACGCATCGCCAGAAGCGATGGCTGACCCAAAGCCCGTGGTCAAGACGCGAACGAGAGAATCGCAGGCGTGTCTTGACCTGGTTGGCAGGCCGGTGGCGCAACCACCAGCCGAAGCGAGCTGAAAAGCCTCACTCAAAATCCGCGCGTTGCAAAGCGCCGGACGGCCCTGCTACGAGGCCGACAACTCCGCTTGCCGTGGAGAATGGCGTCGGGAAACCGGCGGCCCCTGAAAAGGGAGCGCCTAATGCCGGTGCGGGAAAGAGAGCGCGGCGAACTCCCATCCCCAATTTGTCCCTGTCTGACCGAAAGGTCGGGCAGGGACTTATTGTTTTTCCGATTCATCCTCAGGCTCATCTTCACTGGGCAAACCCAAGGAAAGGGGATGAGAAAACCGCTCTCAATGGATGTTCGCTTGCCAAGCGCCTCTTGGTTTTGTCTAATTTGGTGTGCACAATCAGCAGACTCTTAATCAGCCGGCCAGCTTTTCCGGCATCGGCCTGCACAGCGGCAACCGGGTGAACATGACCATCCTCCCCGCGACCGCCAACAGCGGGGTGAGGTTTCGCCGCGTGGATCTCGACGACAAGCCCGAAATCGAGGCGCGCGTGGAAAACGTCTCTGAAACCAATCGCTCCACCACGCTGGCCCGGGGGAATGTCAAAGTTCACACCGTGGAACACGTCCTCGCGGCGCTGGCCGGCTACGGCATTGACAATGCCGTGGTGGAACTCGATGCGAATGAGCCGCCAATTGGCGATGGCAGTTCCCGCGAATTTTGCCGGATCATCCAGGCGGCCGGCTTCGCGGCCCAGGCGGAGAAGCGGGAATTCTTCACGCCGCCCGAACCCATCGAACTGCACCAAGGCGAGACCACCATGACGCTGTTTCCGGACGAAAAATTCAAGATCACCTGCACCAGCGCGGACAAGCAGGGCCGGTTCACCCAGTTTTATTCCACGGAAATCACGCCGCAATCCTGGGAACTGGAGCTGGCTCATGCGCGGACGTTCTGTTTTTTTGAGGAGATCGAGTTTCTATTCAAGAACGGCCTCATCAAGGGGGGCAGCCTGGAAAACGCAGTGGTCATCCGTGATGACGCGGTTTTGACGACGGAGCCCCTGCGATATCGCGAGGAATTCGTGCGGCACAAGATGTTGGACATCTTGGGCGACCTATCGCTGCTGGGCAAACCCATCCTTGGCCATGTCATCGCCGTGCGCCCAAGCCACGCCGGCAACGTGGAACTGGTGCGAAAAATCGTCGAGCAGATCAACAAGCCCCTGCGTGCCGCGCAGACGTTTGCGCCGCCGCAATCCGGTCCACAGCCGGAAACGCCGGCGGCCTCCGGCGGGGCGATGAATATTGAGGAGTTGATGAAGTTGCTGCCGCACCGCTATCCCTTCCTGATGGTGGACCGAATCCTGAAGATGGAGGGAAACACTATCGTGGGCGTGAAAAACGTGACGATCAATGAGCCGCATTTTCTCGGTCATTTTCCGGGGCATCCCATCATGCCCGGGGTGCTGCAACTGGAAGCCATGGCGCAGGTGGCCGGCATATTGGTGCTCAAACGCATTGAAATGGCCAATCAAATCGCCTATTTCATGTCCGCCGAGGAAGTGAAATGGCGAAAGCCGGTGGTGCCGGGCGATGTGCTGTTTATCGAGATTGAACTGACGAAGATCCGCGGCAAAATCGGCAAGGCCAGGGGTGTTTGCAAAGTGGCGGGCGAAATCGTGAGCGAGGCGCAGGTCACTTTCATGCTGCGCGATGCCTGATGCGAGAAAGATTTGCGATTTACGATTTACGCTTGATATTGACGAATCGGCTCGTGATTCGCGGATCATAATGCAAAAGTTTCCATGATTCATTCCACTGCCATCATTCATCCGAAGGCGCAGATTGGCGCCGGCTGCGAGATCGGTCCGTATTGTGTCATCGGCGAACACGTTACCCTAGGCGACGAATGCAAATTGCATTCCCACGTGGTGGTGGACGGCCACACCCGGGTGGGGCAGGGGAATGAGATGTTCCCGTTTGCCGCCATTGGAATGAAGACGCAGGATTTGAAATACAAGGGCGGCAACCCGCGTCTGGAAATTGGCGACCATAATGTCTTTCGGGAAGGCGTCACCGTTCATTGCGCAACCAACGACGGCGATGCCACCATCATCGGCTCCCACAATCTGTTCATCATCCACGCGCACGTGGCGCACGACTGCATTCTCGGTGACCACATTATCATGTCGGGTTTTGCCGGTCTGGCGGGGCATTGCGTGGTGGAGGACCACGCGAGCTTCGGCGGGTACGTGGCCGTGCATCAATTCTGCCGGATCGGCCGGCTATCCATGATGGGCGGCTGCACAAAAATAGTGCAGGACGTGCCACCGTTCATGATCGTGGACGGCAACCCCGGTGAAACCCGCACCATCAACAAGATTGGACTCGAACGCAACGGTGTCAGTGATGCGGCGCAAAGCGCCCTTAAACAGGCCTATAAGCTGTTATTTCGCGAAGGTCTGACCATCACGAACGCGCTGGCAAAAATTGAATGCGATCTGCCAGCGCTGCCGGAAATCAAGCATCTGGTTCAGTTCGTCCGCTCCAGCGAACGCGGCATCAGCAAGTAGTGGCGCTCACACCCGCACCATGGACTTTTCCATGCGGGCCCGCTTGCTTCCTTCTCAAGCATCATGTATTCGCCGCTTCTCATTTCGTCACCAAGTCATCCGCCGTCCACATGATTTTGTCGGGGCCGGCGGAACGGATTTCCGTTTCCCTGCCGGAGAGCTGGTGGAAGAAATAAGGCGTGCCCCACGGATCCACCAGTTCCCCCTGACTGTTGATGCGCATGCCGACGTCCGGCTGGATGAAGTTCACTTGTTTCGGGTTCTGGCCATTCAACTGGCTGGTGATTTCCGCATTCACCCCCACGGGGTTGCCGCCAAACCTCGAGCCGTAGTCACGGATCGCGTGCCGCATGTTGTCCAGCACGATTTCAGGCGTCAAGTTAGTGAATTCCAGCGGCTCGGGTTTGCCGGCGGGTACAACCGGCGGCTTGGGTGGCACGGCATAAAAAATCCTTTGCAGTGGCTCGGCAAAATTGGAAGCGATAATGGCGGTTGCGCGGGGACTGGCCGTGGCCAGGGCCCTGGCCACGGTAACGTCCTGGGCGCCCTGGTTCTCTTGGGACGTCGTCGACTTCTTCGCGGCGCCAGGGTGCTGCCAGAAATAAACAAACAGGCCGAGCGGAAGGACCAGGATAATCGCCGCCAGGATTTTGTTTTTCATCAAATAAAGCCGAGATTGCCCGTCGCAAACCTTCCGATGTTGGGAAAGATAGTCGCCAGATTGCTGTTGTCCACGCCAAACCACGTGGCCAGCGTGGCAAAATACTGGTCAATGGCCGTGGTGGGAATCCAGCGCCCGGTGCCGGTGTCATCCGGGCCGTTGACGGCGAGAGTGGGGAGGGTGCCGTAGGTCTGACCGCCTTTCACCGCGCCGCCCAGGATGATGTGATGGCTGCCCCAGCCGTGGTCGCTGCCCTGACCATTGCTGGGGAAGGTGCGGCTGAAGTCGCTGGCGGTGAACGCCGTGACCTGCTGCGATAGACCGAGTTGCTCCATCGCGCGCTGGAATGCATACAGGCTCTGGCTCAATTCGGAGAAAAGATTGGAGTGCGCGCCGGTCAGCACGTTGTTCGGATTGTTCGTGCTGTAATTCGTCTGCCCGGTGTGCAGGTCGTAGCCGCCGACCTGGACAAAAAATATTTGTCGTTTCATGCCAAAGCCGTGGTTGGTGGTGGCACGATTGCCGGCCTCGATCAGCCGCGCCACCATTTGCAACTGGGGCGCCAGGGCGGAGGTGAATTTATTCCCGCCCACCACGGCGTTGTTGGTGATGATCGCGGGAAACGAATTGGTCCAATAATTGCCCGCCGTATTCGTGATGGCGTTGTTGAGCAGAGCTCCGCTCTGGATGCTGTGGTTGGCCACCCCGGCGTAGGCTTGGACCTGCAAATTCGAGTAATTCAGACCGAGCAGATTCGTCAGGACTGCCAGCCGCGCGCCCGACACGCCTTGCAGCGAAATCGCACCGCTGGTGGAAACCGAGTACTGGGTTACGAGGTTGCCCACTTCAAACGTGTTCGCCCCGGCCAGCGAGATACAGAGAGAGACGGGCGCCCCGGGCTGCACGGAATTCAGCAGATCGCCGCAGCGCCCGCCCCAGCCGGTCGTCGGCGGCTGATCGGGAATGGATGTCTGCCATTGAGTCTGCTGATCGGCGTGAGAAAACAGCTGCGGCGGTTTCTGCAGGATGCCTCCGAGATATTGGGCGCGAGTGATGGGATAAACCAGCGTACCGGTGTTGAACAACGTCGCGAGTTTTCCCTCGTAAAAAAGCTCGGCGAGTTCCGGGCAGGCGGGGTGATAGCCAAAACTGTGTCCAGCGGGGTCCACATAATTGTTTGGGTCACCCACGACCGGATTGACGTAGCCGGTGGAGGTGCCGGGTTTTTGCAGGTTCAAAAGAACCCCTTGCGGAATCGCCAGCACCGGGGTGCGGATGGCGGCGTAATTGCTGTATTCGGAAGGAACCGTGGGGATGATGAGATTGTTGGAATCATTGCCGCCTTGCAGGAACACACAGACCAGCGCCTTGTAATCCGTGATGTTTGATTGCGCCACGGCCGCGTTCATCAGCCGCAGATCGCGAATGGAGGCGGTCATGGCGGCCGTGCCGACCGCGGCACAGGCGGCCCGGCGGATGAAGTCGCGGCGAGTGATCACGGATACGTTCTTATCTTCCATAAAATGGCTTCAGCGCTGGATGGTATAATCTGGGCTATCCACGATGAGATGGACTACGGCGCGGACGCGGTCGCGCTGCCACGTGGCGGATGAAGTGGGGAAATTGTTTGTGACGTAATTCACGATATTGGTTTGCGCGGCATAGGATAATTCACCGGCCAGCAGCACCGTGTTCAGCGCGCCAACGAGCGATGATACGTTCGCATCGGCCGTGAAATTGGTCCCCATCCATGGGCCCACATCCAAAACGATGGCACCGTTGCCGTCGCTGAAACTGGTCAATCCGTTCGTGTTGTTCCCGTTGTTTAGCAGGCCGGCTTCCAGGAAATTCATCTCCAATGCCACGGTGGTGTCGGCTGTCAGTTGAAATTCGGGAGTGGTCAGGCCGGCCGAGGCCAGCGCGCTTGGAAACTCGAAGCCGGGATAAAAAAAGTTGAACACTGTGGGCGAACGCAGCGGCGTCTGCGACAGGCTGTACGTGCTGCCGCTGTCGGTATAACCCATGTTCCAAGTGCTGTATTGCGCCGAAACATTGCCGCTGCGCGTTAGCATTGGCTGGTTCAGCGGATAAAGGCTAAAGCTGCTTTGCGTCTGGTTGCTCGAGGTCGTGAGATTAATCGTAAATTGATTGGCGTTGGGAATGGTGGCCACCTGATACTGGCCGTCCGGCGGTACCAAGGTCGGAAAATTGACGTAGAGTGATTCGTTTGTGGTCAAACCGTGCGGTCCGGAGCAATCCACCGTCACCACCGTGCCGCTCTGTGTGAAACCGCTGGCCGAAATCTTCGGCAATATGCAGCTTCCAGAACGCACCGCCGCGTCCGGTGTGGAAACGGCGAAGGCTGACGTGGAATTGGTGGCGGCGATTAAGTACAACCCGTTCACCGCCCCGCCGCTGGTGAACACCAGGTATGCGGCGTTGCCCGGCACCAGCCCATGGTTGCCGATGTTAACGGTGATGACATTGGTGTTTTGCGAATAGGTTCCGGCCAGCAGGTTCGGCGCGCTGACGGTGAACGTGTTGTTCCCGGTGCTGGTCACGCTGTAATTGCCGCTGGGCGGCGCGGGATTGCCCGATGTGTCCGCAAACGCCAGCGCGATGGTGTCGCCATTGTTCAGTAAATCCGCGTTGGTAGCCGTGATGGAAATCGTTTGCGTCCCGTTTTCGGAATAGGTTCCACCGTCGGGCGGCGGCGGCGGGAAGGCGCGGGCCACACCGGTAATGCGCAATAGCGGTTCGCGCTGCTTGCCATAGGTGCTGAGGGCCGTGTTGGTGATCACACCGGGGATGATATAAGAGTAAACGAGATTCGTATTGCGCGCCTCATAATCCAGCAGGATGGCGCTGATGACAGCCTTTAAATTGCCGCGCACGCCGGTGCCATCGTCATTGAACGCCTGGGCCACCCGATAAACGTAATCCCGGCTTGGGTTGCTGGTGACCAGGCGCTGGATCAACTGGCGGCAAATGAACGGCCCGACATTGGGATGATTAAAAATGGAGTTCAGCGCCTGTTCCAAATCCTGCGAGCAGTAGGCGTCATTGGTGCTGGTGGACGAAACCGCCTGATTGCCCCAAGCCGGCGGCAACATCACATTGTCGAGGATCAATTTCGTTCCGAGTTCATGGTGCGTGGGCACCAAGACCATGGGATTGGTGTAGTTGGCGGGGGGGTTGAAATTGACGGGCAGCCGGCCGTTGGCCTGGTTGGTCTGGTACCAGTTCCAGCCGGTGAACACACTGGCAAAACCGCTGACCTCGTTCTGGCTGTAAGTGGGCACGAGCGAGTTTTGCGAGTTCAACACCAGTGAACCGTCCGGCCAGAGCCGGTTCAGGCCGATGGAAAACAATTGCTGCACTTCGCGCGCATAGTTTTCATTGGCATGCAAGCCGGTGATGAGGCTGCCCAGGTTGTTTCCCTGCAGGTTGAGATAAACCCCCATCACCGGATGGAGCGTCACCGCCTCCAAGAGCGAACGGTAATTGCCGAAGGCGTTATCGAGCAACGCATCATAGTAGGACGAGAGCCCGTTGGCATAGTAGTCAGCCAGAGTGCCGTTTTCGGAAACAACCATGATTTCGCTCAGGGCAAAAGCGACGCGCTGCCGCAGTTGGTCCGGAGCGGTGACGGATTGCTGCCACCAGGTGTTGAAAGTCAAGGAACTGGGAAATGGCTGCGTCGGGTCGGCGCTCTTGTTGGCCAGCACGACTGGCAGATGGTGGGAAACCGGCAGCGAAAACTGATTGCTGATCCAGCCGGCATACCCGAGTGCCTGCAAGCTGGCAATGTCCCCGGGGCTCGCGCCAAAGGTGGCCTGCGTCAGGAACCGCACCGCGGCATTCGTATTGGCTGAGTCGTCCGTCCACGCCGGTGGCGCAGGTGGTGGCGTGAACGCCTGCGAACCGTTGGCCAGCGTGAAATGTCCGCCGATTTCGCCGCCCCCGAACGCCGAGCTCTCAATGACGATGGCCGCCATGCCTTCGGAGATGATGTTATCAATATCATTGGTCTGGAGCGTTCCCGTCGCCTTGATGTTCCACAGAAAAGTGCCGTTGGCCTGCGGCTTCGCCGCCGAGATGTCATAGATCAGCTCGCTGGGATTGTTCAAATACGGATCCGAGTTGATGGACTGGCCGGTGACGTTTCCGACCAGATTGGTGAAGGTATAACTCAAGGTGGCTTGGGTGCCAGCCGCGTTAACCAGCAAAGTCGCCGAGCCGACGCCTTCGCTGACTACGCCGGGCAGCGCCAACAGGTTCGCCGTGTACAGCGTGCCTTGGGCGCTGGTTGCCAATGGCGGATAATAGCGCGACAGCAAGTAAGCGGGAGGCAAACCGACTGGCGTATTGCTGGTGCCGGTCGGGTCTTGCACCCAGCCCACGGACCAATTGTCATTTGTGCCTACGCCCGCCTTGTGCAGGATTTGAAGGTAGTAGGGCTGACCCGCCACGAGCGTCAGCCAGCCGGATTGCTGCGACGGTTGCAGGTTCCACTGGCCCGGGGAGGTTCCGTTTTGACCCAGTGCAGTCGGATTGTTCGTCGGGGTAACCCACGCGCGCAGCACTTGGTTGGCCTGGTTATTGTCATCCGAAATCCAAAGCTGCGCCGAATCGCTGCCGGCTATCCAGAAATAGTAGTTGCCCGTCACCGGCGGCGTAAAATAACCCCGAATGCGTTCGCCGTAATTGTCGCCATAATTAAGGGCGCCTGCGAGCGTGCCCAGCACGTTCGTGATATTTGCGGGCGTGGCGGTCGGAATGTTCGTCACATAAATGCCCGGAATATTCGTCCAAATTTCCTGCACGATCGAGCTGCCGGTGTTCAACACGGCAATGTTCAGGACCGAGGCGCCCACGCCCACCAAGTTGCTCGCGGTCAGGGTCACTTGGAAGTTGCCGGCCAGCGTGGGTATGCCGGCAATCACCCCATTCGTATTGGTAAACGTCAGACCCGGCGGCAGACCCTTTGCCGAGTAGCCCAGCGGCGTGTTGGCGCCTTTTACCGTAAAGCTAAACGGCTGGCCGAGGAACGCCACCGCGCTCAACGCGCTGGTGATTACAGCCGGCGCATTGGAACTGCCGTTGCCGTAGCTGTTGGTGGGATACAAACAGGAATTCGGGATAACTTCCTCCGGTTGGCTCGGGCTGTACCAGGATAGATGTGCCTGCGCAGAGGCGCCGCTTTGCAGATATTCCAGCTTCAGGTCATAGCGCGTGCCAGCCTGTAGCGCGATGGAGTTTGTCGAATGGGCCACGCTTTGCGACTTCCAGTTGTTAATCAACAATTGGTCGTTGACCGACAATCGGCAGCCGTCGTCGCTGTACACGTCAAAAACATACGTCTCCGAATATTGTGGCTGCACTTGTCCCGTCCAGCGCACCGTATAAAGCCCGTTGCTCAAATTGGGCGGGGGGTTGGTTCCCCCCCAGACAAAATCAATCACCGGATCAACCCGCGTTAAAAAGAGGTTCGTGGGGTTGAAATTGTTGCTGTTCGTGTAGGTCGTGCTCGAATTCGTGTAATACTGGCCGAGGAGGCCCGTGCCGATCGCGGTGGGCGACGGATAGATGACCACCGCCGCGTTGCTTTGCGTGCCCACGTTGTAATTTGCGCCCGGCATGAGTTGCAACTGGGAAATCACCGGCGTTTGGAGGTTGGTGTTCGCCAGCGGTGTCAAGGTGAAGGTTGCCGCGGTCGTTCCAGCCGGCAAAGTGGCCGTGGCCGGCAGATTATTGCTGTAATCCACACCGGCGGTTGCAAATCCGATTCCCGGCCCGCCGCCGGCGAGGTTGATCGTAACGGCATCCAGCGGAAACCCGCCGCGCGTGATGGTGAATTGTCCCGTGGACGGCGGATTCTGCCCGGGGCTGGGCTGCGTGGCGGTGGGCGCGGGGGCGGCGATGGTGATGACGTTTTGCGAGGCCAGCAAATTGGTGACGTATGCATAATCGCTTAATGGGTTGCCGTTGCCGTCCTCCTGCCCGTTGCTCCACGCGTTGCTGACATTCAGGCCCAACTCGTATTTTTCCCAATCGTTCATCAGGCCGCTGCCATCCGTGTCCACGTCCGAAATCGCCACGCGATAAAATTTCATTGCCGCCGTGGGCGGCGCCGTCAATGTCACGTTGGTTCCCGAGCGCGCGACCAGGTTGGTTTCCACCACCCAGTTGGTGCTCCCCAGCGCGGTGACACTGAGCAGCGTATATTGTTTCCCCAGCGCGCAGGGCAGGGTCACGGAAAAATTGGCTGACGAATACAGCCCAAACAAAATATGCGGGTATGAATTGGAATTGAATGGGTTCGTGCCGGCAATGGACTCCTGTAGATTTGAAAAACCGTCGCCGTCGCTGTCCGCATTGGGATCAATCCCGTAGGCGTTGTAAAGCCACTCCCAAACGTCGCTCATGCCGTTGTTGTTCTGGTCAATCATCTGTGCCGTCGCTGCACGGATCGCGCCCACCACGAGCAGCGCCACCAGCCCGCGCCATAAACAGTCCCGCAAGCTAAAAGCTGACCTCTTCCAGCTCTTACCGTGGCGGCAGCACGTGACATCGGAGCCAAACATTTTTTAATGGTTTTGTTTAATGTGTTTTAACTTGCTTCGAATGATTCGGGTTGTCAAGCGGTTCTCCGTCTGGCAGCCCACTAATTGCGGAGCGCCGCCCGCGACTGGCTGCAACCTCCTTAGTCAATTGTTGTCGTCATCCTGACAAAATACGTTTAGGCGACTGGCCCCTTTTCGCGTATGATGGCTGCTCGATGAAATCATTCATTTTGACATATCCCGGGTTTCAAACCTTGCCCCGGGGGATCAAGCAGATGCTCGTGGCCTCCGAAAACAATTTCTTTGGCGACGCCAAGCCGGCCCTGGCCAAGAGCGCGCCGGGTAAACTGGCGCCGCTGCCGGCTTCCCACCCCCGGGCCGCCGGCTCCGGAAGCGCGTGGGCAAGGGACGTAAATGCCGCTTGGAGAAACTGACTTGCCAATGCCTCGTTTTCGGCGTAAGGGATTCCAGCATGAAATCACCGCACCTTCTTTTTGGATTGGTTGTCTTTGGACTTGTGAGTGGCTGTGCTCACGAACCGTTGCCGCCCGCGAGCAGCAATTCCAGCAGCGCCAGCCAGCCAGCCGGCCTGACCGCCGCCAGCCAGGCTCCGGTCTTCATGGTAACGGCCCAGACGAATGGCGGACCATTGTCTTATCAGTGGCAGTTTAGCGGCGCCAATTCGCCACCGGGCGCGTCGTCAAGCCCGGAACAGCCCACGGCCGTCGCCATGCGATTGGCCAATGAAAAAGCGTTGGCACTGTACCATTGCCAACCCTTTCGCAATGGCCGTCCGGCACGCTTTGCGGATGGTCGTTGGGTTTGGGAGTCGCAGCAAGGATTGGGACTCGGCGACATCCATGCCACCGTCGAACTCGCGGCCGATGGTTCGACCAACAAGGTTGTCGTCCAATATCTCGACAGCCATAGCCAATCCCAACCGTTCCTCAAACGACAGTTTTAATCTTCCTTGCCTGAGGGCAGGGGAGTTCATGCTTTTTCCCATGACCAGAACCCTCGCCATCGTGATCATACCTGTGTGGCGGGCCTTTCAGGCCGCGAGCTTGGCCGAAAAGCAATTGGCCGGGCAGGGTCGGAAAAATTCAACTGGACGAACTTTGCAAACCGGATCGTCACGATTGACCCCACGGCTTATCCCCAGGATTTTCAGGATGCCTTTGCCGTGCTCGTGAAATCGGCAGCGGCGGTCACCACACACGAGAATGCGCTGCCCACTTACAACCCTAAGAAACGAAGAATAGCGACCGTGCCAGTCCTCGGTGTGCGTTGGGGGAATTGATGCCTACGAAAGTGGGAACCGATGACAGGGAGTCGTGCTCAACATAAGCAAGCCGCTATCAAGCGACTTTTTAGCCGACACACTTTAATAGGCTCGTCGGACATTCGGACAGTGGCGCTTTAAAGCGGCCAACGGCCCCGGAACTCAAGTCGTTGCTTTATCAAAAGACCAACGTCTGCATGCTGGAAACCAGCGGCCTCCGAAGAGAGTGTCGCCTCCATCCATGAAATGCGTGATCAAGCTAGAAAGAGCAGCAGCTTAACCGATGGAGCGTCAGACATAATGAAGGAGAATCTCCGGAAAAGCGGCGACTCCTTGCGGGCGATTCAGACCCATGTGGCACCGTTTTCAGCCGGCATCATTCCCAAGTCACCCGATTCCGTCTTCCGACAGGCCAAGAATAATGTTTTGGTCCGGTAGCCAACTTCGACCCGGACGGCCATTTCGAAAAGAGCGGACGTGAGGATTCTGGTTGCTGAAGATGATCTGGTAAGCCTGACGGCTGTCAAGCCCGCAGGCTCTTGACCATCGTCAATGCCGGTTTGCCGCGTTGGATCGGCATTAATGACGATCTGACGCTCCACCTCTCGCTTCATTCGGCCAGTCTCCAGTGCGCAGGTGGTGATCATTGTTGGGCCCGCACTTTCCCGAGTCGCGGCGATCGCGGCCCGGTCACGCTGATCGGATTGCGGGATCAATCGGGCCACGAAGTCAATTGTATCCTGCGCAGCATAGCTACCGATCCATTTCACAAGGAAGCCATGGAACGCGGCCTGCCCCTGGAGGACCAGATCGTGTTTCTCAACGATCGTCTCTGCTCCTCCGGCATGTTTGCGGCGGACGATTTTCTCACCTGTCCAAGTCCATGATCGCAGCGCGGGAAACGCGTGCCATCGGTTGCCATTCCTGACCGGGAAAACCAAAGCAGCCAGACCCGGCTGCTTGATCTGCCGCTGTCCGCGCCTTAGCAATTGTTTGACAAGATCACGGCCTTGCCGAAAGAAACCTGTGATAAACAAGTGCTGTTTAGGTGGTGCAGATTGCGGCTGGTGCGAAGATCTTCTGCTTCAAAAAGGCCGACGCTCAGTTGACCACCGCCGCCAACGCCCCAATCGCGCCGGCGGCTCCAGCCGCTCCAGCTAAACCAGCTTTTGATCCCCGCGTAATAGCCTTGTGACAGCCAAGGCCGGCTCTATCGCTGGACGGATGGCAAACACGGCAAGCCTTCCGCGGAGGTGCAAAAGCTGCTAGATCTGCTAAACGCGCAGGACAAGAAAGATCAAAAGGCGGCCACCGAAACCGCCGCAGCTACTACAGCGCACTGCTGCGGCTGCACCAATTACAGTTTCCACCGCGACCAACAAATAGTAGAATCACTGGAAGTGACCAAGCGATTCCCGCGGCAGGGTTAATTCGATTACTTTGAATCCCTGCCGTGACTCTTGGGACGGCGATTGCGACTCGCCATGTCCGAAGCCGTGGCGATCAAAGACGGATCATGTTCCTGGAGCGGGGGACTCAACCAGAATACCGACAGCCGGGGCATCCAGTATCTCGCGGAGTTTTCTGGAAAAATTTGCCAGGTTGAACGGCTTATGCATAAAACCAACCGCCCCAAAATTTAGGACGCGGCTTTCCAAATCGGTGCCGCCATAGCCCGACGCGACCAGCACTTTAACATGCGGATCAAGATTGCGAAGTTTCGCGAGACATTCCCAGCCGGACATGTTTGGCATTCCCAGGTCCAGGATGACCGCCTGAGGCCGGTTGCCGGCTTGGGCATATTGGCGCAGGGCGGTCACGCCGTCGGTCGCGGCCATGACCGCATAGCCCAGCTTGGTCAGATGCCGTTGGAGCAGTCCGCGAATGGGCGCCTCATCGTCCACAATGAGGATGGTTTCTGATCCGCCCGGGATCACCTGCTGGTTCACCACCTTGGGTGCCGGTCCGTGGGCTTGTGTGCTGGCTGCCGGAAGATGGATCCGAAATGTCGTGCCCACCCCGACTTCGCTATAGCAGGCAATATCGCCGTGGTGTTCCCGCACGATGCCGAAAACCACAGAGAGACCCAACCCGGTTCCTTCTCCCAGTTTTTTCGTGGTGAAAAAGGGCTCGTAAATGCGCGTCTGGGTCGCTTTGTCCATCCCGTGCCCGGTGTCGGAAACACTCAGGAGAACGTAATCACCCGGTTCGAGATTCGGATGGGCCTGACAGTGATTCGGCTCCAGGCGAACATTCTGGGTTTCGACGGTGAGCGTGCCGCCCTCGGGCATGGCGTGGGTCGCGTTGACCGCCAGGTTCATCACCACTTGTTCAAGCTGGCTGGCATCCGCATTGATTTGGTGCAGACTCGCTGCCAGGTGGTATTGCTGGGTGACGGTTTTCGCCAGCACCTTGTCGAACATCCGCTTGATGTTTTTCACCAGTTCGTTCAGGTCCAACACCTGCTTTTGGCTGGCAATCGATTTTTTGCGGCTGAAGATGAGCAGTTGTTTGGTGAGTCCCGATCCCCGCCTGGCAGCTTCGAGAATGGCCTCCAAATCCTCGTGGCTCCGGCCGGCTTCCGCCTCGTTCGCGATGATCATTTCGGCAGAACATTGGACCACCTGCAATAGATTGTTGAAATCGTGAGCGATGCCGCCGGCTAGCGTGCCGATGGCTTCCATCTTTTGCGCCTGCCGCAACTCTGCCTCCAATGATTTCTTCTCGCTCAAGTCGCGGGCGACATGGACCAGATGGGTTATCTGCCCCCACGAATCAGCCACGGGCGAAACCGTAACCTCAAACTGGTTCCCCGCGGGTCCGCATTTGATTTCTGCCGACGAGGCCAGATTCGTCGCGAGTACGCGGTTCGCCGGGCAATTTTCACACTTCTCGCCACCACGCTGGAACAACTTGTAGCAGGGCCGGCCCAAGGTGGCTTCCGGAGCGCCGCCGAACAATTTAGTCGTGGCCTTGTTCGCCCGCAGAATGTTCAAGTCCGTGTCCAGCACGGTCACGCTGTCGGTGATGGAATCAAAAGTCCGCTCCCACTGCTCTTTGGCCAGGCGGGTTTCGTGCTCCTTCTCCAACAGATTCAGGGCGGTCTTGGCCGATCGCAGCATGTAGTCCAAACGGTAGATTTCAATCGTCCAGTTGAGCGGTTTGGTCGCAAAATCCGTGGCGCCGGCTTCGTAGGCATTGTCAATGGAAGTGGTGTCGTCCAGCGAGGTCGTCACCAGAATGGGAACGACGGCGCCTTGGGGCAGGCTGCGCAGTCGGGCGCAGAATTCAAATCCATTCAGGCCTGGCATGATAACATCTACCACCATGATCTCAGGAATCTCGGTTTCCGCCGCCGCCAAGGCGCTCGACGCATTCGCGAAAGTCCGCACTTGGAATCCGGCATCGGATAAAACCTCATCCGCCAGCAGCAGGGCGGTTTCGTCATCATCAATGACCCAGACAGTTTTCAGGGAACGACATGTTTTTTGATTCATGGTTTTATTTTATATTCTCCCTCAGGCAAGCCCCGGTGGTTGGGACGCATCGAGGATTTCCCGCACGCTCCGGTAGAGCTCCTCCATCTGGTAGGGCTTGTTGACCACTCTGGCTGCACCGAGCTGCTGAGCGCGATCCGGGAGATCCTCGCCGCCGTAACCTGTGGTGATTATCACGGGGAGACTGGGATTAATGGCACGCAGCCGCTTCAGGCATTCCCATCCTCCCATGCCAGGCATCCCGAGATCCATTAGCACCAGGCGAACAAGGTCCTGGTGTTCGCCATAACGCAAGAGCGCGCTTTCTCCATCGCCCGCAGGAATAGTATTATAGCCGACTCCGTTGAGTGCGACGCGGACCAGACTGCGGATGTGATCCTCGTCGTCAACTATGAGGATGGTTTCATTTCCCCCGCGGATGACCGGCTTGTCTTTGGGCTCCGTCAAGGCCGTTTGTTCGGCGGCCTGCAGGGAAGGCAGGTATATCTTAAAAGTGGTCCCAACGCCGACTTCGCTGTAGCACAAGATGTGGCCCTGGTGACTCTTGACAATGCCATACACGACCGATAGGCCCAACCCCGTGCCTTCCCCGACTTTCTTAGTGGTAAAGAACGGCTCGAAGATGCGCTGCATGGTTTGCTTGTTC